>OLRV01003068.1_pt1 | contig 12086 bp, 12 predicted proteins | sample 1672421 | NCBI WGS metagenome assembly OLRV01 (sample SAMEA3136684, study PRJEB25190) | human gut metagenome | biome: human gut; feature: human-associated habitat; material: faeces | place: Austria | collected 2013
TGGGCTTCGCCGGATCGGTGAACATGGACTACCGCAGCTTCCAGCTGCACTTCGAATGCGGCGAGGTGTTCTACGGCGTGCCCGCCATCGAAGCGCTGCTGGAGGACATGGACAACACCATGTCCCGCTCTGCACTGATGACGCCGGAGCGCATGGCGCAGCGGCCTGTGTGGAGAAGGGTGATGGGGACGGTATTAAGGCTCTTCGCCATGTGGATGTAACCCCCGTCGGGTATATTTCCGCCCCAGCTGCGTCGAATCCGCTTGCCATACACAGAGTATGGCGGCACGGCTTCGCCATCGCTGGGACGAAAATCTCCGCCGACGGGCACGGGTATATTTCCGCCCCGGCTGCGTCGAATCCGCTTGCCATACACAAAGTATGGCGGCACGGCTTCGCCATCGCCGGGACGAAAATCTCCACCGACGGGCAGCATCGACAGCCCCACACGGAGGGAGCCTTGCAGCGCGGCGCTGCCGCGCTGACGGGACGTCGGGACGCCGTCCCCTACAGGTTGGGACGAAAATCTCCGCCGACGGGCACGGGTATATTTCCGCCCGGCTGCGGCGATATATCGGTTGAATTTGCGAACAGAAAGGAACCATCATGGCCTGCTTTATTATCGGCGCAGGCAGCTTTTATGGGCTGCCGGTGCCTGTCAGGGATACGGATACGGTCATCGCCGCCGATGGCGGCTGGCGGGTCTGCCGGGAGCTGTCCCTTACGCCGTCGCTGCTGGTGGCGGATTTCGACTCGCTGGACACGGTGCCGGAGTTCGACCACATTCTCCGGCTGCCGGTGGAAAAGGACGACACCGACATGATCCGTGCTGTCAAGGAGGGCTTTGCCCGGGGCGAGACGGAGTTTCACCTGCTGGGCGGCATGGGCGGGCGGCGCACCGATCACACGCTGGCCAATATGCAGACGCTGGCCTACATCGCCCGCCACGGCGGGCGCGGCTGGCTATACGGCAGCGGCGAGCGGTTCACCGCCATCTGCGATGGCGGCGAGATTATGCTTCCGGCGAAAAAGAGCGGCATTCTGTCGGTGTTCTGTCTGGGAGCGGATGCGGAGGGCGTGACCATTCAGGGTGCGCAGTATCCGCTGGCGGACGCGGCGCTGACGGCGGATTTCCCGCTGGGCGTCAGCAACCACTTCATAGGACAGGCGGTGCGCGTCGCGGTGCGGCGCGGCTGCCTGCTGATAGGAATTTGTGACAAGGAGTGACGGAAAATGAAGAATACTGTGAAAAAGCTTATGGCGCTGCTGGTGGCAGTCATCATGCTGCTGGCGTTGGCCGCCTGCGGTCAGAAGGACGCAAAGGACGATGGCAAGGTGGAGCTGCCTGTGGCGGATGGCGCCGTTATCGGCACAGGCGCTACGGCCATCACCGTGGAGGTGCAGGGTGCCGACGGCAAGAGTGTGACCTTCACCGTCAACACCGATGAGGAAACGGTGGGCGCGGCGCTGCTGAAGCTGGGCGTGATCGCCGGCGAAGACTCCGACTACGGCCTGTACGTCAAGACCGTCAACGGCGAGACGGCGGACTATGACAAGGACGGCGCGTACTGGGCGTTCTATGTGAACGGGGAGTACGCCATGACTGGCGTGGACTACACGGCGCCGGAGGCGGGTACTACCTACGGCTTCCACGTGGAAAAGGCCGAGGGCTGACAGGCAAAAAAAAGAGACGGCGCAGCCGTCTCTTTTTTTATAGCTTTTCCAGCGCCTGTGCCACATCACCCAGCAGGTACAGGGAGCCGCAGCAGACGGCTGCGCCGTCCTTTGGCGTGTCCGCCAGCATTTGCCGCACTCCGTCGGCAACGGAGTCGCAGGCCGTCACCGGCTTGCCGTACCGCCGCAGGAAGGCGGCCAGCTCGCCGGCATCCAGCGCACGGGGGTTAGGGGGCGTTACGGTGATGAAGCGGGCGGCCAGCGGCGCGAGGGCATCGTACATCTGCCCGAAGTCCTTGTCCGCCAGCACGCCGGTGAGCACCGTCACCGGCTGACCCGGCAGGTACTCCCGGATGGCCGCGGCCAGCGACTCCATGCACTGGGGGTTGTGCCCGCCGTCCAGGATCACCGTGGGGCGGCGGCGCACCACCTGGAACCGACCCGGCCATGTGACAGAGGCCAAGCCCCGGCGGACGGCGCCGCCGCCGATGCGCAAGCCCCGCTGCCGCAGGATGTCCACGGCGGTGAGAGCCACCGCCGCGTTGCGCAGCTGGTGCGTGCCCAGCAGGGGGAGGTGCAGTGACCGGTATGCGCCGAAGTGAAACACCTGACCGTCCAGCGAATCGCTGACGGACTGGATGGCACCGAAATCCACCACGGTCAGCGGCGCGCCTGCGGCGCGGCAGCGTGCCGCCACCACGTCCTGTACAGACGGGGCGCAGGGGTACAGGACGGCATGGCAGCCGGGCTTGATGATGCCGGACTTGGTGGCGGCGATCTGCTCCACCGTATCGCCCAGCACCGCTGTGTGATCCAGACCGATGTTGGTGAGCACCGCCGCCTCCGGGGAGGGGATCACGTTGGTGGCGTCGAATTCGCCGCCCATGCCCACCTCGCACACCACGATGTCGCACCTTTCCCGCGCGAACCATGTGAGTGCCATGGCCGTTACCAGCTCGAATTCCGTTGGATGGTCGGCCATGCTGTCCGCCAGCGGCTGTAATTCCTCCACCAGCGCGCACAGCGCATCGTCAGAAATGGGCGTGCCGTTGATCTGCATCCGCTCGTTGAAGCGGAAGATGTAGGGGGAGGTGTACAGACCGGTCTTGTACCCGGCCTGCCGCAGGATGGCGGCCAGCATCGCGCAGGTGCTGCCTTTTCCGTTGGTACCTGTAATATGAATATACTTTACAGCTCGTTCGGGATGAACCAGCATGCCCAGCAGCGTGTCGATGCGGCTCAGACCCGGTACGCTGCCCCGCCAGTCCACCCTGTGGATGTAGGAGAGGGCGTCCTCAAGCGTCACGGTGCTCACTTCCTTTCGTTTTTATGCGGCGCAACACCGGAGACAGGGCGTTCCGCCGCGCCAGCAGCCACACCAGCACCGTGTCGATGCAGCCGGTGACGGCGAACTGCACGCTGCGCGCCGCCAATCGGGTCAGGAAATACGGCCATCTGGCCGCGCCGCCGTATACCAGCGCCAGCGCCATGCTCTGCCACAGGACGGAGCCCAGCGCGGCGGCGGGGAACACCGCCAGCGCCACCCGCCATACGGTGGGTCTGCGCCACACATACCGGCGCAGCAAACCCGCCCACAGCCCGTACAGGATGGGCGGCAGGCAGAAGATGGGGTTGTAGCCGAAGGGGGAGAACAGGCAGCCGATCAGGTCGGCGGCAAAGCCCACCAGTGCGCCGGGAACTGCTCCGAACAGCAGACCCGACAGGATGATGGGCACCGCTTCCAGCGAAAAGCGGCTGACCTCGCTGGGGATCACCGTCAGAAGCCGCGCCAGCACCACGCTCAGCGCCGTCAGCAGGGCGCAGACGGACAGGGCGTAGACGTCGAAAACAGGCGATCGGGAGCATACAAGTTCATTTTTGCGCATAAAAAATACCTCCTTATCACAGGGATGGGAGGTGTCACCATGATAGACAGACAGAAATGCGCCGTGGAAGCTGGAATGGTATCGCGGAGCAGCGCTCCTTCGTCCGGCGGCAGCCTCCCATCCGTCCGGCACTTAACGCACCATCCCTACACGGCTGAGGACAGTATACAGCCGGACGGGCGAAATTGCAAGGAAAATTATTGTACGGATATGCCAGAGTGCTGTTGACTACCAACCACAGCATGATGTATAATTGTGACTGATAAGCACCAAGATATATGGAAACTATATGGAAACACCGCAGGGAGGACAGGGCATGGAGATTGCATTTGAAAACGGCGCTTATACGGACGGCACAGGCAGGGCGATGCTCGACCCCACCGTCTATCAGGACTGGCAGATCGGCGCGGCGGCGGAGCGTGCCCTGCCCGGTGTGGAGCACTTCCGGGAAAAGCTGGGACTGCTGCCCGGCGAGCTGCTGCCCTACGGCAAGACGCCCAAGCTGGACTTCCTGCGCATTATGGAGCGGCTGAAGGACAGGCCGGATGGGAAATATATCGAGGTGACAGCCATCACGCCCACGCCGCTGGGCGAGGGGAAATCCACCACGTCGCTGGGACTGATCGAGGGTCTGGGACGGCTGGGCGCCAACGTAGGCGGCTGCCTGCGGCAGCCCTCCGGCGGCCCCACCATGAACGTGAAGGGCACCGCCGCCGGCGGCGGCAACGCGCTGCTGATCCCCATGACCGAGTTCTCGCTGGGACTGACGGGGGACATCAACGACATCATGAACGCCCACAATCTGGCCATGACCGCGCTGAACGCCCGGATGCAGCATGAGCGCAACTATGACGACGAGACGTTGGCCAGGCGCGGGCTGCGGCGGCTGGATATCGACCCGGCGCGGGTGCAGTGGAGCTTCGTGCTGGATTTCTGCTGTCAGGCGCTGCGGAAAATGCGCATCGGGCTGGGCGAGGGGAAGATGGACGGCTATCCCATGGACACCTGCGCCAACATCGCCGTCAGCTCGGAGCTGATGGCCATTCTGTCCGTGGCGCGGGATCTAAAGGATCTGCGGGAGCGCATCGGGCGGATCGTGCTGGCCTACGATAAGCAGGGGCGGCCTGTGACCACCGAGGATCTGGAGGTGGCGGGCGCCATGACCGCATGGATGCGGAACACCATCAATCCCACGCTGTGCTATACGGTGGAGCACCAGCCGGTGCTGGTACACGCGGGGCCCTTCGCCAACATCGCCATCGGGCAGTCCTCCGTCATCGGCGACCGGCTGGGGCTGAAGCTGTTTGACTACCATGTGACCGAGTCGGGCTTCGCCGCCGACATCGGCTTTGAAAAGTTCTGGAATGTGAAGTGCCGCCTGTCGGGGCTGAAGCCCGATGTGTCGGTGCTGGTGGCCACCGTCCGCGCGCTGAAAATGCACGGCGGAGGGCCGGAGGTGGTGCCCGGACGCCCGCTGCCGGAGGCGTATACCCAAGAGGATCTGGCGCTGCTGGAGGCGGGCTGTGCCAATCTGCTGCACCATGCGGAGACGATCCGAAAGTCCGGCATTACGCCGGTGGTGTGCATCAACAGGTTCTATACCGATACCGATGCGGAGCTGGCGCTGGTGCGGCGCATCTGCCATGAGCACGGCCTGCGCTGCGCCGTGTCCGACCACTGGCGCTATGGCGGCGCGGGCGCGGAGGAGCTGGCGCGGGAGGTGATGGCCGCCTGCGAGGAGCCGTCGCAGCTGCGGTTCCTGTATCCGGACGACATGCCCCTGCGGGAGCGGGTGGAGCGCATCGCCAGGGAGGTCTACGGCGCGGAGGGCGTGGACTGGTCGCCGCTGGCGCTGGAGAAGGCGCAGCGGTTCGAATCCGACCCGAAATACGCCGATTACTGCACCATGATGGTGAAAACGCACCTGTCCCTGTCCCACGACCCGGCGAAGAAGGGCGTGCCTACGGGATGGCGGCTGCCGGTGCGGGACGTGCTGGAATACAGCGGCGCCCGGTTCCTGTGCCCCGTGGCGGGCAGCATCTCCATGATGCCCGGTACCGGCTCCGACCCGGCGTACCGGCGCATTGATGTGGACACCGCCACCGGCGAGGTGCGGGGACTGTTCTGAGGTGAGAGTATGGATGATATGAACCGAAGCTGCCGCGATTTCACGGCGGTGTTGGCCTCTGGAGAGCCGACCCCCGGCGGCGGCGGAGCCGCCGCGCTGTGCGGCGCGGTGGGCGCGGCACTGTGCGGCATGGTGGCATCGCTGACCACGGGAAGAAAGAGATATGAAGCTGTGGAAACCGAGATACAGCAGCTGCTGAAAAGGACAAACGCTTTACAGGACGAGCTGCTGGAGCAGGCGGCGGCAGACGCGGAGGGTTTCCTGCCGCTGCGCCGCGCCTATGGCATACCCAAGGACGATCCCGCGCGGGAGAGCGTCATGCAGCGTGCGGCGGAGGCGGCCTGTGCCGCGCCGCTGCGGATCATGGAGCTGTGCGCGGACGCGCTGGACGCCGCAGGGCGGCTGGCGGATATCGGCTCCCGGCTTGCGGTGTCCGACGCGGGGTGCGCGGCGGCCATCCTGAAGGGAGCGCTGGAGGCGGCGTCGCTGAACGTGCTGGTGAACACAAAGACCATGACCGACCGTGCGGCGGCACAGCGGCTGAACGAGCGGTGTTTTGCCCTGCTGGAGCGGGGCGCGGAGGGCGAGCGGATTTTCCGCGCCGTCCGTGAACAACTGACCTGATAAGAGGAGGGACGCGCCATGGCTGTTATACTGACTGGCAAGCCCGTGGCGGACGCACTGTCCGCCGATACCGCCCGCCGCGCCAGGGCGCTGCGGCAGCGGGGCGTTTCGCCCAGGCTGGTGATCCTGCGCTGCGGCGAAAACGAAGCCGACGGCGCGTACATACGGGGCGCAGTAAAGCGGGGCGCGCTGTGCGGCGTGGAGGTGGAGCTGCGGGCGCTGCCTGCGGATGCCACCGCCGCCGATGTCAGGGAGGCGATCCGGGAGATCAACGGCGACGGCAGCGTACACGGCTGCCTGCTGCTGCGGCCGCTGCCGCCCCATCTGCGGGCGGAGGAGGACGGCATCTGCGCCTGCCTTGACCCGCGCAAGGACGTGGACGGCATGACGCCGGCCAGCGCCGCCGGCGTGTATACCGGACATGGACAGGGCTTCGCGCCTTGCACGGCGCAGGCGTGCGTGGAGCTGCTGCGGTACTACGGGGTGGAGATGGCCGGGAAGCACGCGGTGGTCATCGGGCGCTCGGCGGTGGTGGGACGGCCTGCGGCCATGCTGCTGCTGCGGGAGGATGCCGCCGTCACGGTATGCCACTCCCGAACGCCGGACACGGCGGCGCTGACCCGGCAGGCGGATATCATCATCACCGCCGCCGGTGTGCGCAGCAGCCTGACGGCGGCACATGTGCGCCCCGGACAGACGGTGGTAGACGTGTCCGTAAACGGGAACGGCTCCGCCCTGTGCGGCGACGCCGACTTTGCGGCGGTGGAGCCGGTGGTGGACGCCATCACCCCTGTGCCCGGCGGCGTGGGCGCCGTGACGTCCTCGGTGCTGATGGCGCACACGGTACGGGCGGCGGAGCTGCTGGCAAGGGAGGGCTGCCTGTGAATTTGTTTACCCCGGCTGAGACGGTGGCCAATTATGCCGCCGCCGGCGCTGTCAAGACGCAGCAGACCTTCGGGAAGCTGCTGCTTCTGGGCGTGGCCGCCGGCATGCTGATCGGATTTCCTGTCTGCGTGACCAATATGGCCACCTATACCGTTGCCAACGCCAGCGCGGTGCGGATCATTGCAGGCGTGCTGTTCGCCTTCGGACTGGGCGTTGTGATCCTCACCGGCGCGGAGCTGTTTACCGGAAACACGCTCATTGTCATCAGTGTGCTGGACAGGCGGACATCCGTGGCCGCCATGCTGCGGAACTGGGGTATCGTGTATATGGGCAACTTTTTGGGCGCGCTGGCTCTCAGCTGGGTCTGCGCCCGGTTCGGCTGGCTGAATGCCGGAGACGGCGCGCTGGCGGCCTACACGCTGCATCTGGCGCAGAGCAAGATGTCCATGCCCTTTGAAAACGCCTTCTTCATGGGCGTGCTGTGCAACATCCTCGTGACGGTCGCCGTGCTGGTGAGTCTATCCGCCAAGGACGCGGCGGGACGCATTCTGGGCGCGTGGGTTCCGGTGATGTTCTTCGTGGTGGCGGGCTTCAGCCACTCCATCGCGGACATGACCTACTGCGCGCTGGCGCTGTTTGCAGGGGATGCGTATGCGGCGGACGCCTCCGCCCTGACGTGGGGGCGGTATTTCCTGGGAAATATGCTGCCTGTGACGCTGGGCAACATCGTGGGCGGCCTGCTGGTGGGCGGCACCGCGTGGTACTGTTATTTACGCAAGAAAGGATAACCTCCCCCATGAATATGTTTCTGACGTTGGCATATCTGTTTTTCATCGGCTCCACGCTGGGCTGGGTGGCGGAGCTGTTGTACCGCCGCTTTCTCTCCGGTGCCAACCCGGAGCGCAAATGGATCAACCCCGGCTTCTGCGTGGGACCCTATGTGCCCCTGTACGGCTTCGGCCTGTGCATTTTGTATCTGCTGGCCTCGCTGGGCGAGCGGAACGGCGTGGACACGGTGGGGGAGAAGCTGCTGCTGTTCGCGGGCATGGCACTGAGCATGACGGTCATCGAGTACATCGCCGGTATCGTGTCCCTGAAGTTCATGAAGATCCGGCTGTGGGACTACAGCAAGCAATGGGGCAACATTCAGGGGCTGATCTGCCCGGCGTTCTCCGCGCTGTGGGCGGCGGTCAGCGCTGTGTACTACTTCTGCGTTCACCCCTACATCTTGGACGCGCTGGACTGGCTGTCCCGGAACCTGGCTTTTTCCTTCGTGATCGGCTATTTCTTCGGCGTGTTTACCATCGACCTTGTATACTCCGCCAAGCTGGTGTCCCGCATCCGTAAATTCGCTGCTGAGCACGAGGTGGTCATCAAGGTGGAGAACCTCAAGGCGCACATCCGCCAGCGGCAGGAGGAGCGGCGCGAGAAGTACAGCTTCCTGTTCGCCTACCGTTCCCGCAGCGAGCTGTTGGAGCACCTGCGGGAAGCGCAGGAGACGTGGGAGCAGAGGAAGCACAAGTGATGCTGCGCGCGACGGGATAAAAAACGACTTCGAGCCAACGGCTCGAAGTCGTTTTTTGCAGCTTGGCCTTTTAGCCCCACAGGGTGGTCAGCATGGGAACCACCTGCTTTTTCCGGGACATGACGCCGGGCAGGAACACCGTGTTGTCCTTGGGCTCCACGGCGAAGGCGTTGCGGATCGTCTCGTCGCTGCCGATATACAGCAGCTGCGTGCCCTCCTGCAAAACGTCGGTGAGCATCAGAATGACCATGTCGTAGCTATTGGCCTTCTGCGCCGCGCGCATGGCGGCCAGCAGCTCGTCCTTGCGCTCCATCAGCTTCTGGGAGTCGATGCAGGTGATCTGCCCCACGCCCAGGATCTGCTCGGCGATGTGGAACTCCTTGAAGTCGCTGCGCAGCAGCTCCTCGGCGGACTTGCTGTCGTTGCTGCCGCTGAACAGCTCTCGACCCAGATCGCTGAGGGACACCTTGGCGATGCGCGCCAGCCGCTCGGCCATGGCGATATCCCGCTTGGTGCAGGTGGGGGATTTGAACATAACGGTGTCGGACAGGATGGCCGCCGCCATCAGCCCGGCCATGTGGGGCGAGGGCGTGACGCCGTGCTCCTGATACATGGAGGTGATGATGGTGTTGGTACTGCCCACCGGCTCGTTGCGCACGGAGATGGGCTGCCGCGTCTGGATGTCCGCCAGACGGTGGTGGTCGATGATGCCCAGGATCTCCGCCTGCTCGATGCCGGGTACGGTCTGGGACAGCTCGTTGTGATCCACCAGCACCACCTGCTTGCGCCGGGGCTTCAGCAGGTGATACCGGGACAGGGTGCCTACCACCTTTTGCTCCTCGTCCAGCACGGGGTAGCAGCGGTAGCGGCTCTTCAGCACCACTTCCCGCACGTCGTCTATGTAGTCGTCCAGATGGAAGGAGATCAGACCCTCCGTGGCGCAGGGACGGTCGATGGGCGTGGCCTGATAGATGAGCCGGTGGACGCGGCTGGCGTCCAGCGGTGTGGAGATAACGCAGGTCTTGCCGGAGTTTTCCAGCCATGCGGGATCCACATCCGTCTGGCACAGGATCAGGCAGGCCACCTGCTTGTCCAGCGCCCGGCGGATCATATCCGGCTGGCTGCCGCACAGCACGATGCCGTCACCGCTGTCGAACAGCAGATTCTCGCAGTTCTGGGGCAGGGCGATGGACACGGAGCCGCTGACGCTGTCCACCATGTCGCCGCCGTCGCCCATGACGCGGCCTTCGATGACGCTCAGCAGGTTGAACAGGGGAATAGAATCCACACGGGGGTTGCCCACGGTGTTCAGGCTGAAGGTGGCGATATCGCCGGCGGACAGCATGCCGTACAGTGTGCCGTCCTCGTTGACCACGGGGATGGCGGAGATCTTCTGCTCCCGCATGAGCTTCCACGCGCGATCCATGGTGACGGAGGCGTCCAGGCAGGGCGGACGGTCGAAGTCCAGATCCCGCACCTGCGTGCGGACGTTCTGGATAAAGCGGGGCGGCTGGAAATGGAAGCGCTCCAGCATCCGGTTTGTCTCATCGCTGATGGTGCCCAGATGGACGGCCACATATTCCTTTTCGCCCAGTGCGTTTTTCAGTGCGGCGTAGGACATGGCGGCCACGATGGAGTCGGTGTCCGGGTTGCGGTGTCCGGTGACGTATATCTCGTTCATACGCAGTTCTCCTTTGCGTAAAGTATGATGGAAAAAAGCCGGGGCAAGCAGCATATCGCTTGCCCCGGCGTGTCTGGTGGAGCTGAGGGGAGTCGAACCCCTGTCCGAAAGCACTTTGACAGGACTTTCTCCGGGCGCAGTCCGGTTTCAACATTCCCTCCCTGCGCAGACACCGGACAGACTGCGCAGTTCAGTAGAGTCATAGTGCATGGGCGGGGCAACTCTTACCCGCCGCACGTCCGCCACATTAACGACGCCTTCCCCGACCTGTGGCCTCTCCGGTTCAGACGGCTGCCTTTAGTTAGGCAGCGACAGCAATACGATTGTTGTCAGTTAATTTTTAAGTTGCCCGTTTTATGGCGGTCAGGCGCCGCCGCCCGCTTATCCTGCCTCCACACCCCCGTCGAAACCGGTGCAGCCCCATATATCTTTCGCTATATGGCGAGACAGAATGATGTTTGCGTATTTGTTTCCGTATCCCCCTCCCGGACGCCGGAGCGTCCGGGAGAGAGGTGTGTCTGTTATCTTCCGAAGGGATCGGCCAGCTTGTCGGGCTCAGGATACTCCACGCCCTGGGTGTCCACCGTGACCTTGACCATGACCTGATCCTTCTTGGGCTTGTTGGTCATCATGTTCCGGGGCTGGTTGGCGATGCGATCCACCACGTCCATGCCGTCCATCACGCAGCCGAAGGCGGCATACTGCCCGTCCAGATGGGGCGCATCCTTGTGCATGATGAAGAACTGGCTGCCGGCGCTGTCCATAGGCTGCGCACGCGCCATGCTCAGCACGCCGCGGGTGTGGCGCAGGTCGTTGGGCACGCCGTTGGCGGCGAACTCGCCCTTGATGCAGTAGCCAGGACCGCCCATGCCGTTTCCGTCGGGGCAGCCGCCCTGGATCATGAAGCCGGGGATGACCCGGTGGAAGATCAGGCCGTCATAAAAGCCCTTGTTGGCCAGGGAGATGAAGTTGGCCACCGTGTTGGGGGCCTTGTTGGGGTACAGCTCACCGGTCATCACGGCGCCGTTTTCCATGGTGATGGTGACAATAGGGTTCGTCATGTCAGACATATCATCGATTCCTTTCTTTTAGGGTGCGGTCAATCTCCCGCTTGGCGTCCCGCTGGGAGGCAGCCGCCCGCTTGTCATAGTTCTTCTTGCCCCGGCACAGGCCGATCTCCAGCTTCACCCGGGAATCCTTAAAATAGACGGACAGGGGCACCAGGGCATAGCCGTCCTGCTGCTGCACCTGCTCAACAAAATCTACGCCTTTATCCGTGAGTACACAGTGGTACACACCACCCTGTTCACCCTGATGCTGCTCACCAATCCGATAACGGCCTCAACGCTCAACGTGCCGGTCGTGCTGGCCATCGCCATCGCTGTGATTGCACTCATCCTGTTCTCCTGCTTCCAGAAGCCCGGGGTGCGGAAGATGGCGCTGCCCATGTGGTAGGTGAACGACTCATCGAAGGCGACGAGCACGTTCTCCTCGACGGTGAGCTGCTTGAACAGGCGGATGTTCTGGAAGGTTCGGGCGATGCCGGCACGCACGACCTGATAGGTCTTCTTGCCGTTCATCCGGGTTCCGTCCAGCCAGAACTCGCCTTCGGTGGGCTTGTACACGCCGGTCAGCAGGTTGAACACCGTGGTCTTGCCGGCGCCGTTGGGTCCGATGAGCCCG
>OLRV01003069.1_pt1 | contig 12083 bp, 14 predicted proteins | sample 1672421 | NCBI WGS metagenome assembly OLRV01 (sample SAMEA3136684, study PRJEB25190) | human gut metagenome | biome: human gut; feature: human-associated habitat; material: faeces | place: Austria | collected 2013
GCAGGCGGAGCCTGCGTGTTTCGGCGGAGCCGAAACGGCCTGCGGCCCATGCCTGCCCCCTGCTTAAATTTTCTCCTATGCGGCAACCCGCCCCCTGGAAAAGCAGGAGGCGGGCCTTATCAGCAAACCATTAAAAATAAGATATCACTCGGTGGTGTAGTTATCGAAGTACCCCTGGATGTAGATGATGGGGGTGCCCTTATCGCCGCTGCCGCTGGTCAGGTCGCACAGGGAGCCGATGAGGTCGGTAAGGTTACGGGGGGTTGTGCCCTCGGAGACCATATTGCCCACCAGGCTGGTGGAGTCCTTCTCCTTGATACGCTGGGTAATGGCTTCCTGCAGAGCGGTACCGGAAAGATCGCCGAAATCGTGGTCAGCCAGGTACTTCAGCTTCAGCTCATTGGGGGTACCGATAAGGCCCTTGGTATAACCGGGGGCCACAACCGGATCGGCCAGCTCCCAGATCTTGCCCGCGGGATCCTTAAAGGCGCCGTCGCCGTAAACCATCGCCTCGATATGGTGTCCGGTGGCTTCGCTCATCAGCTGGCCAATTTTTTCGGCTACCAGCATAGCATCACGTGGGAACAGCTTCACACGGTTTTCATCCGCCTTATTGGAACCCAGCAGACCATACTGGGCATTGTAGCCGCTGCCCGCCACAGGAGCGGTCATCAGGTCATCCAGGCCCAGCACCACACGGGCGCCGGCAGCCTGCAGCAGACGCTTGCTGCGGGCACGGGTATGAATATCACAGGTGATGACGGTATCGGTGTAGTCCAGAATGGTCTGCACGCGGTTGGCAAAAATCACTTCTACCTCGGCGCCGGCTTCCCGGATAAGGCTGGAATAATACTCCACATAGTCCACGCCAGTAAAAGGATGAATCACAGAGCCGAACTCGGCACGGAAGCGTTCCAGGGAGAGGACATCGGTCCAGGGATCAATGCCCTTTTCGTCCAGAAGATCCATGCTGATGAGATGGTTGCCCACTTCATCGGAAGGATAGCTGAGCATAAGGACGACCTTCTCGCAGCCCGCGGCAATGCCGGAAAGCAGTACGGAGAAACGGTTGCGGCTGAGAATGGGGAAGGTAACGCCAACGGTCTTGCCGCCGGTGCGGGCCTTTACATCGGCTGCGATCTGTTCCACTGTGGCATAGTTGCCCTGGGTACGGGCCACTACCGATTCAGTAATGGCGACAACATCTTTATCGTGCGGCTCCACACTGTTTTCTTTCAGGGCCTTCAGGACGGTATCCACAGTGCCCTTTACTACATCATCGCCTTCCCGGAAGATGGGGGCGCGTACCCCGCGAACGACAGTACCAAACATTCTGCTCATGGCTTTTTCTCCTTTTATCACCTGTGAATTGATGAAAACGAAAACAAAAATAGGGGTTGCTTTTCACAACCACTTTAGTATAATAGATGCGTATTCATAAGTAAAGTATATATTACTAATGATAAGCATAAGCAAAACAGATAGAAAGGAAGCCCGCAAACATGGCCGTTAAACTGGAGCTTTACCGTATTTTCCGCACCGTTGCCGAGGAGGAAAGCATTTCCGCCGCCGCCAAAACACTGTTCATCTCACAGTCGGCGGTCAGTCAGTCCATCCATCAGCTGGAGGAACAGCTGCAGGTACGGCTGTTTTCCCGCCAGCCCCGCGGCGTCACCCTGACCGGCGAGGGGCGGGTACTGTACGATTATGTGCGCAGCGCCATCAGCCTCATCGAAACCGGGGAGGAAAAGGTGCAGCAGACCCGGGAGCTGATGATGGGCGAGTTGGTCATCGGGGCCAGCGATACCGTGACCCGCAGCCTGCTGCTGCCCTATCTGCAAAGGTTCCACGAGCGGTACCCGGCCATCCGGCTGAAGGTGCTGAACGGCACCAGTTATGAGGCCCTGCAGATGCTGCGGGCCGGGCAGGTAGACCTGGCCTTTGCCAGTACCCCGCAGGAGAGCGGCAACCTGCAGATGCGGCGCTGCATGGCCCTGCACAATGTTTTTGTGGCGGGGCGGGACTACCCCTGCGAGACCGACCGGGCCTATACCCTGGCGGAGCTTTCCCGCTTCCCGCTGATGCTGTTGGAGCGCAAATCCAGCGCAAGACGGTACCTGGAACGCTTTTTCACCCACAATGGCATTACACTTAAGCCGGAAATAGAACTGTGCAGCCACGAGCTCCTCGTCGATCTGGCGGCCATTGGGCTGGGGGTGGCGTGTGTGACGCGCGAATTTGCCCTGCCCGCTCTGGAGGCGGGGACGATCCGTGAGCTGCGCACCATTCCGGAGATTCCGGAGCGGAGCCTTTCGGTGTGCACCTTGCAGGATGTATCGCCCAGCCCCGCGGCGGAGGAGTTTTTACGGTTCTGGGCGTAAGGCGAAATGAACGGAGACTATATTAAAAAGCACCCCCACGGGATCTGCCGCGGGGGTTGTGTTATATTTTTACGGGAGGGAATACAGAGTAGCCACCGCAGCGCCCAGCAGAGCACCGCAGGCCACCTGCAGCGGGGTGTGCCCCAGGAATTCCTCCAGCAGCTGCTCCGGCGGAGTGTCGCTCAGCTTCAGCAGCAGCTCATTGATGGTGCGGGCATGCTGCCCGGCCTGCCAGCGCACTCCCATGGCATCGTGCATTACAATAATGGCCAGCACCGCGCTGATAGCAAACTGAAAGGAAGCCGCACCGTATTGCAGCAGGGCAGCCACTGCCAGTGCAGTTACCGTGGCGGAATGCCCGCTGGGCATCCCGCCGTCCCCCGTCAACCGCTCCCAATCCAGTCGGTGATGGGCAATCAGTTCGATAAGCAGCTTGCAAAGCTGTGCCACTGCCCAGGCCAGCACCGCCGATATCAGACAGGTATTTTGCAGTATTTCCATAGGGTATTCGCCTCTTTTTCCCGTCAAATTACGATGCCGCCATTGGGGCTGAGGATCTGTCCGGTAAAATAGCGGGCATCCTCCCCCGCCAAAAAGGCAATGGCAGCCGCCACTTCCTCCGGCGAGCCCATGCGGCCCAGCGGGATCTCCTCCTCCAGCATCCGGCGTTCTTCGGCGGTAAGGTGGGCATTCATTTCGGTATCGATGGCCCCGGGCGCGACACAGTTGACGGTGATGCCGCTGGGGGCCAATTCCTTGGCCAATGCCTGCGTAAAGCCAATGACCGCCGCCTTGGAGGCGGAGTAGTGCACCTCGCAGGAGGCGCCGCACAGCCCCCAGATGGAGGAAACATTGATAATGGTGCCGCTGTGCTGCTGTACCAAATACGGCACCGCAGCGCGGCAGCAATGGTAGATACCATCCACATTGGCCGCAAACATCTGCCGCCAGTCCTCCGGGGTAATATCGGTAAACAGCTTGATCTGAGCTATGCCGGCATTATTCACCAGGATATCCAGGTGGCCGTACTGCTGTACCGCAAAATCGATAAGCGCTTTGGCTTCCTCGGCTTTGGTCAGATCCGCCCGGAAGGAAACGGCTTCCCCACCGGCCTCCCGCAGCTCCCGGCAAAGGCTTTCGGCCTTTTCTCTGCTGCGGCAATAGCCCAGCACCACATAACACCCCTGCGCGGCCAAGCGGCGGGCCACTGCGGTACCGATGCCCCCCGATGCGCCGGTAATAACTGCGACTTTACTCATACTGTTTCCCTCCGGTGTCAGCCCTGCAATGGGTACCGGTTCGGCGGCACCCTGCAGGAATTTCTACCCATGATAATAGCAAATTTGCCCCCGGCTGGCAAGTCCCCTTAACGGCGGGGCGGCTGATCTGCCAGCGGCCAGTCGTACAGTTCGGCATAGCTTTCCGTTTCCTCCGGTGTGCGGGGCGGGATAGGCTCCAGCCCGGTGGCTTCGGTGCCACTTACCACATCATGCGGCAGGTACAGCGGGCGTCCCGTCACCGGGTCAATGGGTCCCAAAACAGGTCGTTCCATGGTTATTCCCCCTTTCAAGGGGTAGTATCACCAACAGCAAAAAAACTATGCGGCGTCCCCTTGCGGCAGGGGCAAAATCATGCTACAATAGCACAAAAAATCCGGCGGGTTGCGCCATGGTTGGCGGCTGCAACCGCTGCCCCAAAAGGAGTAAATCACGATGAACGACATGGCGCACGCTGTCCTGCGGCTGCTGGAGGAAAATAAAATAGACCACACACTGGCGGAGCACCCCGCTGTATTCAATATGGAAGAATTGTACGCGCAGGGACTGGAGCACTGTGACGCCATTGCCAAGAATCTGCTGGTCCGCGACCAGAAGAAGCGCTTTTACTGGCTGCTGGTACTGTACGGAGAAAAGCGTGCCGACCTGAAAGCGCTGAAAGCCCAGCTGGGGCATGGGGCGCTTTCCTTTGCCGGGGCAGAGGAACTGGCCGAGCTGCTGGGCCTGACGCCCGGCTCTGTCACTCCCTTTGGCGCACTGAATGACAAGGAGCATCGGGTCACCCTCCTGCTGGATGAGGACTACCGCGGCAAGCTCATCGGGGTCCATCCCAATGATAATACCGCTACCGTTTGGCTCCCAGCGGATGCCCTGGTTGAGCTGCTGCGGCAGCAGGGCACCACGGTGGAGTTTATCCCATTTTGATCTTATAAATGTGAAAAAGCCCCCCGTACCGCGCAGTACAGGGGCCTTGTTCTTATGTAGATCACTTTTTATTGTGGAAGAACAGCGGGATCTTTTCCAGATAGATGATATCGGTGCGGTCCGCGGCATCGCCTTCCGCCAGCACTGCCGCGCGGGCAATTACTTCGCCGCCAGATTCCTTCACCAGCTTTTCGATGGCCTCAATGCTGCTGCCGGTGGAGATCACATCATCAATGATGGCGACCTTCTTGCCCTTGATGAACTCGGCATCGTGCTCATCTACCACCAGGATCTGCTCCTTACCCATATTGGTGATGGAATTAACGGTGGTGATGATGGGATTGCGCATATAGCCCTTGACCGACTTGCGGGCAATGACATAGCGGGGCATCTTCATCACTTTAGCCATCTCATAAATAAGCGGAATGCTCTTGGCCTCAGCCGTCACCAACACCTCGGTCTCGGGGGGCAGCTTTTCCGCCAGGGCACGGGCACAGGGCTCTACAACATCGGTATCGCCAAAGATAACAAAGCCGGCAATGGACATGTTTTCATTGATGGGGACGACCGGCAGACTGCGTTTGACGCCTGCCACGGTGATATCATAGAATTCCTGCATGGGAATCCTCCTTTTCCGAAAAAATTGGGCATGACACCCCTAACCTATTCATTATAACATAATTCTGCTATCTTGGATATAGATTTTTTAACATTTAGTCATAAGTGTTGCTTATATCAGTTTTCAGCATTTGCTTTTTCCGCTTTCTATGCTACAATAGGACTAAAAGCAGAAGCCGGGCCGGCAGCCTGCGCATTTACAAGCTTGTGCAGAGTCCGGACGGGGGCCGCGGGCCGTTTCGGCTTTGCCGAAACACGCAGGCTCCGCCTGCGTCGGCCGCTTCGCGGCCGGGCCTGCGGCCCCCACCCGCCCCTCGCTTAAATTTCCCCTTACATCCTGCCGAAAAATGTGCTATAATATAAGCAGAAACAGTAAGGGAGGGCACCACAGTGTTTGCAAAAGGAACAAAGATCATGTATGGCAATACCGGCGTCTGCGAGGTCATGGATTACGCCACCCCCGATTTGCCCGGCATGCCGCGCGGGACCAAGTACTATGTCCTGCGTCCCCTGTTCCAAAGCGGCACGATCTACTGCCCCGTGGAGCAGCCAAAGGTCTTTATGCGCCCGGTAATGAGCCGCGAGGAGGCCGAGGAGCTGGTTGCCCTCATTCCTACCATCAGCGTGGAGCCATTCCATACCGGCCGTCTGCAGGAGCTTTCAGAGCATTACCGCAGCATCATCGGTACCCACAGCACCACCGACCTCGTGGAGATCATCAAATCGGTTTACAGCAAAAAGCGAGAAGCCGAAGCCGCCGGCCGCCGCGTCAGCCAGATGGACGACCGCTATATGAAGCTGGCGGAGGAGCTGCTGCACGGCGAACTTTCCGTTGCGCTGGAGATCCCCAAGGATGAAGTGCGGGAATATATTCGCCAAAGGGTGAAAGCTGCCGAAGCCGCTGAATAACTTTATCACAATAAAAAAGAGCCCCCATCCGGGTTTCCGGATAGGGGCATTTTTGTATGGTGCAGGTTATTCGACGGGAAAGAATGTATACAAGGTATACAGCTCGCAGTCGCTGGCATCAAAGATGTAATTGGCCGTTTCCTGTCCAAAGGTCACCACCAGCAAGCCATTATAGCAGGCGGTAAACAGCACATTTCCCTCCGCGTCATAGGCAGTCAGGCGCAGCGCGCCGCCCGTGGCAGGGTTCTGCGGCTTTTCAAGGAGCTTCAGCGCACTTTCGCTGTCCGCTAGTGCCTTTATCATTCGCTCGGCAGTTTCAGTGGGCAGTTCCGTCGGCTCAGTCATGGTGTGATCCTTGGCGGTCACCTTGGCAATGTTGCCGGCATGGATAGCCTCCCGCCAGCGGGCCAGGTCCTTTTCGGTGGCAAATACATCCCCGGTCAGCGGTTCCTCCCCACCAGGCAGTACTACATACACCCCGGCGGCAAATTCCTTCACCAGCGCCTTTGCGTCGTCACCGGTTTGGCCGGGCAGCCACAGGGAATAGACAAAATCCCCCTCGCAGCTTTTCCACAGCGCCACGGTGCCCTCGCTGTGCTCCTTCACGGTGACGGTGATAATGCCGTTGCAGTAGCTGTGTCCTACCGAAAGCTCGCTCTCCTCGGCATCGGGGTAGTAAACGCCGGAAAGATCCTCGCCCTCGCCGGTATCGGCGGCGCAGCGCAGGGTGGCGGTTTCATAGGAGATCTCCCCGATGGTGCCGCCGATGAGACAGAACCCGGTGGGCTTCATGCCGTCCCGGTCGGGGTAGCCCGTAAGGGAAAAATCCGGGAACTCGGCGTCCTCATACGCCACCATCGGGTTCGGGATCTGTGTATTGCCGCCGGTTTCATCACTGGGGTCCGGGGTGGGCGCAGGCTTTTTGCCACAGGCCGTCAGCCCTACGGCCAGCAGGCAGCACAGGGTCAGTGCCAGAATTCGGGTCAGTTTTTTCATGTTGTCCCTCCTGTATGTTGTTGATGGTGTAAAGCCTACACTAAATATAACGAATGAGCGCCGCGAAATGCAACATCCGTTCATCAATAAGGTGCAATAAATCCCGCAAATTATTGCAGCCTCGCAAAAAAATCCCCGCAGACTCAAAAGCCTGCGAGGAAATTTTCAGTTTATCGTGTTCTCTTACTTAATGATAGAGAAGTTGACCACCAGCGCGGCAAATACGATGGAAACCATCGACAGCAGCTTGATGAGGATGTTGATAGCGGGGCCGGAGGTATCCTTGAAGGGATCGCCTACGGTATCGCCAACGACAGCAGCCTTGTGGGCATCGCTGCCCTTGCCGCCGTGTACGCCACTCTCAATGTACTTCTTGGCGTTATCCCAGGCGCCGCCGGAGTTCGCCATGAAGATAGCGAGCAGGAAGCCGGAAACGGTAGCGCCGGCCAGCATACCTACCACGCCCTTGTAGCCCAGGATCATACCGACTACGATGGGGGTAACGATACCAACTACGGTGGGCAGGATCATCTCGTGCAGGGAAGCCTTGGTGCACAGGTCAACGCAGCGGGCGTAGTCGGCATCGGCTTTGCCGTCCATCAGGCCAACGATCTCCTTGAACTGACGGCGAACCTCTACTACAACGGACTGAGCCGCGCGGCCAACGGACTGCATGGTGAGCGCCGCGAACACGAAGGGCAGGCAGGCGCCGACAAACAGACCGACCAGAACAACAGGGGTCATAACGGAGAAGTCATTGAAGGTAGCAGCAGCGCCAACCTCCTGGACCTTCTCGATGTAAGAAGCGATCAGAGCCAGAGCGGTCAGAGCGGCGGAGCCGATAGCAAAGCCCTTGCCGGTAGCGGCAGTGGTGTTGCCCAGGGAATCCAGCGCGTCGGTGCGCTCACGAACTTCGGGCTCCAGGCCGGCCATCTCGGCAATGCCGCCGGCGTTATCAGCCACGGGGCCATAGGCATCGGTCGCCAGGGTGATGCCCAGGGTAGCCAGCATACCTACGGCAGCCAGCGCGATGCCATACAGACCCATGGAGGTGGAAGCAGCGCCGCCGGAAACATAGTAGGCAACCAGGATGCACACCGCAACGATAACGATGGGCAGGATGGTGGAGAGCATGCCCAGGCCCAAACCACCGATCATGATGGTGGCGGAGCCGGTCAGAGCGGTGTCAGCCAGACCCTGGGTGGGCTTGTAGGTGTCGGAAGTGAAGTACTCGGTGGAAGCACCGATGAGAACGCCGGCAACCAAACCGGCCAGGATGGCAAAGTAGATACCGGTGTACTCGGTGCCCAGTACGCCGCGAACCAGGAAGAAGGCAGCGACGGCGATGATAAGAGCACTCAGGTTGGTGCCGCGACGCAGAGCGGAAAGCAGGGTGCGCTGATCGGTGGATTCACCGGTGCGTACAAAGAAGGTACCAATGATGGAAGCCAGGATGCCAAGCGCTGCCATAATCATGGGCAGGGCCATGGCCTTCAGCTCGCCGCCGAAAGCGGCAACGCCCAGCGCGGAAGCGGAAATGATGGAGCCAACATAGCTTTCGTACAGGTCAGCGCCCATACCGGCTACATCGCCTACATTATCGCCTACATTATCGGCAATAACAGCGGGGTTACGGGGGTCATCCTCGGGGATGCCGGCCTCGACCTTACCTACCAGGTCGGCGCCTACATCGGCAGCCTTGGTGTAGATACCGCCGCCGACACGGGCAAACAGAGCCATGGAGGAAGCGCCCATACCAAAGGTCAGCATAGCGCTGGTGATGGCAGAGGGATCCAGCTTAAAGACGAACTTCAGCAGGGTGAACCAGATGGAAATATCCAAAAGACCCAGGCCGACTACGGTAAAGCCCATAACGGAACCGGCGGAGAACGCCACGCGCAGACCGCGGTTCAGGCTGGTGCGGCAGGCATTGGCGGTGCGGCAGTTGGCCTTGGTGGCTATGCGCATGCCGATGAAGCCGGACAGACCGGAGAAGAAACCGCCGGTCACGAACGCAAAGGGAACGAACCAGGTCAGCAGACCGGTAGCGGCCATGATGCACAGCACAACGAACATGCAGGCAAAGAAGATGGCCACGATGGTGTACTGGCGCTTCAGATAGGCGTTAGCGCCTTCACGGATGGATGCAGAGATCTTCTGCATCAGCGGGGTGCCTTCCTCAAACTTCAGGACCTTCTTCGCGGTGACAAGAGCAAATACCAGCGCGATGACGGAGCCGAGGAAAGTCAAGAGAACGAGAACTTTCTCCATTTGTTTTTAGCCTCCTTGTGAATTCACGATAAAGTGTCTATCAAATAATAGCGAAAAACAAGGTCTTTGTCAAGGTGTTGGGGCCGACACTTTGCCCAAAAACTAACCAAATTTTTGAGATTTTCGCTCAAAAAGAACGCCATCTCGCACAAGGCAAAATGGCGTTGAATTCAGTACTTTTCCGGCTGCTTTTTTGTCAAGGGATTAACAAGTTCCGCCATGCGAAAGGTGCATCAATGCTATATTGTGATACTTTCACAAACACTGGCGTAATTTTGGCCAAAATCAGCGCAAAACATCAAATCAGATTGCCCAAAAACGGCGCGATCACCACCGTCAACAGTGCAGTGATCACCAGTGAAAGGCTGCCCATGGCGCCTTCCACCTCGCCCATTTCCAGCGCCCGCACCGTGCCAAAGGCGTGGCTGCCGCAGCCCATGGCCACCCCCTGTGCCACCGGGTCAGTCACATGGAACCACCGTAGCACCTGCGGCCCCAGGATGTTCCCAAAGATACCGGTGATGGAGATGGCCGCCATGGTAATGCCGCCGGTACCACCCAGCTCCTCGGCCAGCGGCATGCCCACCGCCCCCGTTACCGATTTGGGGATCAGCGTTACAAAGTCGTAGTGCCCCAGCTGGAACACCAGCGCCACGGCCAGTACGCACAGGGCGTTCACCGCCACTCCGGTCAGGATACCTGCTACGATGGCCAAAGGGTACTCCCGCAATTTTTGGATCTGCCGGTACAGCGGCAGCGCTAGGCAGGCGGTGGCCGGGGTCAGCAGGTAGGTGATGTACCGGGCGCTTTGGTTGTAGGCGTCGTAGTCAATATCAAAAATAAGCAGCGCCCCGATGAGCAGCGCCAGGCAGATGAGGATCGGATTGGCCAGCGGGTGCCCTATCCGGTCGCTGATGCGGAAGGACACCACATAGATGATTAGGGTCAGCGCGGCCCCAAAGTAGGCGGAAAAGGCAATGTAATCATTCATGCTTTTTACCCTCCCGCCGTTTGGCTTCCTGCCGGCCCACCGCCTGGGCGGCCTTGCCGCTGATGCCGATGACCAGCGTAGTGCCCAGAATGCCCAGCAGCACCACCGGCCCGCCCATCACCGCCAGGTGTTCCGGCTGGGTGATAAGCGCTACCGTGGGGGCAATAAACAGCACCGGCATAATGGAGATAAAGAAATCCGCGACGGTACTGATCTGCTCCGGCTTGATGAGTCCGGTCAGCAGTGCCAGCAGCATTAGGATCAGACCGTACACGCTGGCGGGAATGGGCAGCGGCAGCAGATATTTGATGAGTTCCGCCACGGCGCACACCGCGGCGATAATGGCAGATTGCCTTAGAATTTTCATGGGTATTTCATTCGTCCTTCGATTCGCAAAAATAGGGGAGAGCCTTACTGGATCACATGGACATCCAGTTGGTTAAAGGGGATGGCAATGCCGTTCTGGTCCAGTACATCCTTTATCGCCTGGTTGATGCTCCACGCCTCGTCCCAGTAGTCGTCGGTCTTTACCCAGTAGTGCAGGCCCAGCACCACGCTGCTGTCGCCCAACTCCTTTACATATACCAGTGCCTTTTCGGGGTTCACCAGCGGCTTGCGGCTCTTGATAAGCGCCGTCAGCAGCTCAATGGCCCGGGCGGTGTCGGCCTCATAGGCAATGCCCACCGTGGTGGAAAGCCGCCGCACCGGCAGTACATTATAGTTGATAATATTCCCGGCCGAGAGACTCCCGTTGGGAATGGTGATGATTTTGTTATCGGCCATGCGCAGCGTGGTAAAGAACAGCCCGATCTCCACCACCGTCCCCTCGATATCCGAAGCAGTTTTGATGTAATCCCCAGTCTTAAAGGGGTGCAGGAACATGAGAATGAGCCCGCCCGCAAAGTTGGAAAGACTGCCCTGCAATGCCAGGCCCACCGTCACGCCGATGGAACCCAGCAGCGCCACAAAGCTCGCCGTCGGCACCCCCAAGAAATCCGCAATAAAATAAATCAGCAGTGCCCACAGCGCTACCCGTACCAGCGAGCGCACAAATTTGGCCACGCCGGGATCGATCTTTGTTTTGTTATCCAGCAGCGCCACCCGGCTCAGGAATTTCTCGATGAGCCAGCGCCCCACAAAAAAGATAACCAGTGCCAGCGCAATATGCCACAGTGCGTTCAGCACCACCGGCGAGGCGGTTTTAATGAATTTCTGGATCGCGGTCAGCGATTCTTGAATATCCGGTACCTCCGGCAGGTCGGCCGTAGCGGTCGTCAGTGCAAAAAATCTCATGGTTCTCTCCTTGCTATATTCAACCTATATTACAGCGTTTCATCTTCGCCGGTCCACTGGTGCCGGGCCATATCCACCCGCCCGTCCGGCAGAAAAGCGACTCCTTCCGCGTCCAGCAGCGCCCGCTGCGCCCCAGGCCCGCCAAAGGCAAAACCCGGCGCCAGGCTGCCATCCCGGAATACCACCCGGTGGCAGGGCGTTTTGCCGGGTTCGGGGTTGCGGTGCAGTGCCCCGCCCACAATGCGGGAAGCCCGGGGGCTGCCCGCCAGCATCGCAATCTGTCCGTAGGTAGCCACTTTCCCGGCCGGGATACGGCGCACCGCCGCATATACCGCCCGGTAGAAATTCTCCTGCATTTTCGCTTGCCCCCTCTTGGAATAATATCTCATTATATCACGCAGCTCCTCCGTTGTCGAGAAATTG
>OLRV01003070.1_pt1 | contig 12080 bp, 6 predicted proteins | sample 1672421 | NCBI WGS metagenome assembly OLRV01 (sample SAMEA3136684, study PRJEB25190) | human gut metagenome | biome: human gut; feature: human-associated habitat; material: faeces | place: Austria | collected 2013
AGTTCTTGACATACTGGATGAAAGCCTGAATGTCGCCGATGGTGATGGTGCCGTTGGCAGCAAAAATGCTGCCGACGATGGCCACGGCCACATAGCCGAGGTTGCCCACAAAGTTCATGATGGGCTGCATCAGGCCGGAGAGGAACTGGCTCTTCCAAGCGGATTCAAAGAGCTTATCGTTGGCGGCGTTGAAATCGGCCAGCACACGGGCTTCCCGGTTGAACGCCTTGATGACGTTGTGGCCGGAGTAGATCTCTTCCACCTGGCCGTTCACCACGCCCAGGGTGGCCTGCTGGGCCTTGAAGTACTTCTGGCTGAACCTGACCACCAGCAGCACCAGTGCCAGCGACACCGGCAGGATCAGCAGGGCGATGAGGGTCATGCGGGGGCTGATGGACAGCATCATGATCAGCACGCCGATCATGGTGGTCACGCTGGTGATGAGCTGGGTGATGCTCTGGTTCAGGCTCTGGCCCAGGGTGTCCACATCGTTGGTAATGCGGGACAGCACCTCGCCCACGGTGCGCTTTTCAAAGTAGGCCAGGGGCAGGCGGTCGATCTTCTGGCTGATCTGGCGGCGGAAGTCGTAGCAGACTTTCTGGGAAAGGCCGGTCATCAGCCAGCCCTGGACAAAGCTGAAGGCGCTGCTCAGCAGGTACATGCCCAGCAAAAACAGCAGCACCCGGCCGATATACACAAAGTCGATGCTGCCGGTGCCGCGCAACTTGGCGATCCAGCCGGTGGCAAGGGCCGTGGTGGCTTTGGCCAGCACCTTGGGTCCGGCAATATTAAAAATGGTGGACAGAATGGCAAAGACAATGGCCGTGATGAGCGGCAGTTTGTAGTGGCTCATGGTCTGGAGGAGCTGCCGCAGCGTGCCCTTGAAGTCCTTGGCGCGCTCGGTGGTCATGCGTCCGGGTCTTGGCATATCACACACCCTCCTTTTCCGTATTCAGTGGTTCAAGGTCCAGTTCCTTCTGGCTCAGCTGGCTGCGGGCGATCTCCTGATACTCCGGGCAGCTGGCCATGAGCTGGGCATGGGTGCCCTTGCCCACCAGACGGCCCTCGTCCAGCACCAGGATCTGGTTTGCGTGCAGCACGGTGGAGATGCGCTGTGCCACGATGAGGACGGTGGCGTTGTCGGTCTGGGCCTTCAGGGCGCGGCGCAGGGCCACGTCGGTCTTGTAGTCCAGGGCCGAGAAACTGTCGTCGAACAGATAAATTTTGGGGTCCTTGGCAATGGCACGGGCGATGGACAGGCGCTGTTTCTGGCCGCCGGACACGTTGGAACCGCCCTGTGCGATGGGGCTTGCGTAGCCCTCCGGCTTTGCGTCGATGAACTCGGTGGCCTGTGCGATGGCAGCGGCCTTTTTCACGGCGGCGTCGGTGATGTGGTCCCCGCCGAACTTCAGGTTGCTGTCGATGGTGCCGCTGAACAGCACGCCCTTTTGCGGCACATAGCCCATCAGGTCGTGCAGCGTGGCCTGGGGCATATCGCGCACGTCCACGCCGTCGATACAGACCGCACCGCCGGTGGCATCATAAAAGCGCGGGATCAGGTTGAGCAGCGTCGATTTGCCGCAGCCGGTGGAGCCGATGATGGCCGTGGTCTCGCCGGGCCTGGCGGTAAAGGTAATGTGCTCCAATGCATCGCTGTCGGCGCCGGGATAGCGGAAGCTGACATCCTTGAACTCCACTTCGCCATTCCAGTTTTTGCGTTCCAGCGCCGGTTTGGCGGTGGCGGCATCGGGGTCGTGGATGGTGGCCGGCGTCTTGATAACCTCGTCGATACGGTCGGCTGCCACACCGGCACGGGGCAGCATGACGGCTACCATCGCCAGCATCAGGAAGGACATGACGATCTGCATTGTGTAGGTGATGAAAGCAATCATCTCGCCCACCTGCATGTTGCCCAGGTCCATGGCCTTACCGCCGAACCAGACGATGAGCAGGCTGGTGCCGTTCATGATCAGGGTCATAAAGGGCATCATGGCCACCATGGCGCGGTTGGTGAACAGCTGGGTGCCCATCAGGTCCTTGTTGGCCTTGTCGAAGCGCTGTTCCTCAAACTGTTCGCGGCTGAAGGCACGCACCGGCATGATGCCGGTCAGGATCTCGCGGCTGACGAGGTTCAGCCGGTCCACCAGCGTCTGCATGATCTTGAACTTGGGCATGGCCACGTTCATCAGGAAGAGGATGAGCAGCAGCAGCAAAGCCACGTCCAGCACCACGATCCAGGAAAGGCCCGAGCGGCTGCCGATGACGTGCAGCACACCGCCGATGCCCAGAATGGGCGCATAGGCCACCATGCGCAGCAGCATGACGCAGACAAACTGCACCTGCTGGATGTCGTTGGTGGTGCGGGTGATGAGGGACGCGGTGGAGAAGTTCTCGATCTCCGCATGGGAGAAGTGGATGACGCTGGAGAAGGTCTCGCGGCGCAGGTCGCGGCCGATGGCGGCGGACACCCGGGAGGCCAGGAAGCCCACCGCGATGGACACGGCCACCATCAGCAGGGTCAGGGCCAGCATCTGGCCGCCTACCTTATATAAATAGTGCATCTGCACGTCGTGGGCAATGCCCTGGGCCTCGTATTCCAGCCCCACCAGCAGCAGAGCCTGGCTCTTCAGGTTCTCCACCACGGTGTCGTCCAGCTGGCCGATGGCACCGGTCAGCTGCTGCTGCACGGCGTCCCGGCTGAAGCCGGGCATCTGGCTCATGGCGGCAAACTGGCCGCACACGGTGTCCAGGTCCTCCGCCGTGGGGGCCACAGTCTCGGTTTCCGTGTCGGTGTTGCGGTCGGCACCGGAGGCCTGCAGGTCCGCAAGGCCGGTCATGCCCATGCCGGTCTGCCCGGCGGGGGTGTTGGCTGCCTGGGCGGCCGCCAGATACAGTACGATGTCCGGCGTGGTCACAGCATCTTCCAGCGCAGTGCGCTCGTCGGCGGTCAGGTCGGTGCGCAGGCGCAGCACATCGCCGTCGGCGGTGTAGGCGTTCTGGAAGGCAGCGGCGTCCTCCTCGCGCATCAGCAGCGAGAGGGCATCCAGCGTGCTCTGCCGCACTGTGTCGGGCAGGGGGCTTTCGATGCCGCCCTGCTGGATGCCGGTGTCCACGATCTTGCTGGTGTAGTCCGGCAGCGACAGATCGCAGTACGCCTGCACGAACAGCAGTGCGAACACCACGAGGCAGACGGCCCAGTGACGGGCCAGCTGCTTAAAGATCTTTGTCATGGTTTGGTTCTCCCTTCGGTTTGGTGGTACGCGCAGCGTTTTCCGCAAGAATGGCTTCCATCAGCGCGCCGCGCAGCGCTTCCATCTGGGCCAGCTGTTCCGGCTCCAGCCGGGCCATGACACTGGAAAAGTAGTCCCCAAGAGCAGCCTCGCACTGTCGGCAGGCCTCGTATCCCTTGGGCGTGAAACGCACCAGCGTCTTGCGGCGGTCGGCAGGGTCGGCAAAGCGTTCCACAAGGCCGTCCTGCTCCATCTGCCGCACCGTGCGGGAAATGGCAGGAAGCGGTTGATGAAGCTCCTGAACAAGATCGGAGATATAAACGGCACCGTCCTGTCCATGGAGACGAATGCAGCCCAGCAGCCCTTCCAGCATGGGAAAGTGGCACTTGGGGCAGTCGGCCAGAGCGGCCTTCATGCCGGCCTTGGATGCTTTGCTCAGCCGGTGGATGTAGCGGCAAAGCCCACGGAAACTCAACGTGGATTCCTCAGACACGCGATCCCTCCTCTCAAAAATTGCTTAACAACTGTTAACTGTTAACGCTTGATAATAATAGGCTTTTGCAGGCCGGATTGCAACCCCCTGCAGGGATTGTTTCATAAAAGTTCACAAACGTTTGTGTCCCGCATACACATAAAGCAAAGGGGGCATCGGGCATGGAACAGCGTTTGTGGATGATCCTGCAATTGTTCGGCGGGGCGGCACTTTTCTTATATAGCATGGACACCCTCACGGACGCTTTGCAGCAGGCGGCGGGGGACACCCTGCGGCAGGCCCTTGCCCGGCTCACGGCCCACCCGCTGGCCGGGGTGCTCACGGGGGCGGCGGTCACGGCGGTGGTGCAGAGCAGCTCGGCGGTCACGGTGCTGGTGCTGGGCCTTGTGGGGGCCGGGCTGCTGACCCTGCAGCGGGCCGTGCCGGTGGTGTTCGGAGCCAACATCGGCACCACGGTCACCGCGCAATTGCTGGCCTTCCGGCTGGAGGATGCCCGGTACCTGCTGCTGGTGGCGGGGCTGCTGCTCTGGTTCGCGGGGCGCGGGCGTCTGCACGCAGCCGGGCAGGCGCTGTTTGCGTTCGGCCTGCTGTTTGGGGGCATCGCGGTCATGGCCGAGGCCATGGAGCCGTTGGCAGCGGGGCCGGTGTTCCGGCAGTGGATGGCCCAGGTGCGGCACCGCCCCGGCCTGGGCCTGCTGGCAGGGCTGGGCATGACCCTTGTGGTGCAGAGCAGCTCCGCCACCATTGCGGTGCTGCAGCGGGCGGCCGCCCGCCCCGGGCCGGACGGCGGGTGCCTGCTGGGCCTTGCGGGAGCCATCCCGGTGCTGTTGGGGGACAACATCGGCACCACCGTCACGGCGGTGCTGGCATCGGTGGGGCAGAGCCGGGACGCCAAACGTCTGGCGGCGGCCCACACCCTGTTCAACCTGTCCGGGGCGGCGGTGTGCTGGCTGCTGCTGCCCCAGTTCACCGCGCTGGTGCGGCTGGTCTCGCCCCACGGGCCGGAGAGCGCCGTGCTGGCCCGGCAGATCGCCAACGCCCACACCCTGTTCAATCTGGGCTGCACGGTGCTGTGGCTGCCCCTGACCCCTTGCATGGTGCGCATCGTGTGCATTCTTTTGCCGGAAAAGCACGCCCCCCTGAGTTGAAATGAACGCCTTAAAATGGTATAATGACAATGTATCGAACAAATTTTGTGACGCTTTTGTTGCACAAATGATAAACGGACCCTTCTGTGGGCCTGCAGCGGTGTGCGGCTGCCAGGGCATAGAGCGAACCAAGAGGACGTGTTTACTATGAAGGATATCATCAACGGGTTGATCGAGCGGTTCCGCAGGCAGCATGTACAGGCCCGGCGCTATGTGGCCATGATGCTGGTGCTGGCCCTGCTCACCACCCTGTTCGTCAACTGGCAGCTCCATGGGGTGGGCATCTCCATGACTGCCGACTACCACTGCGGCTACGAGGAGCACCAGCACACGGCGGCCTGCTACGAAAAAGTGCTCACCTGCGGTTACGAGGAGGGCGAGCCGGAAACGCCCGTCACCTCTTCGGACAGCAGCGCCGATCTGGTGTCCGCCTACAGCGCGGCCGAGCCGGAAGAGCTGGAAGAGCCGGTGCAGACCGAGCCGGAGACCATCTGGGTGCCCCATGAGCACACCGATGCCTGCTACGAGGAGCGCCGGGTGCTGACCTGCTATCAGGAAGAGCACGAGCACACCGACGACTGCTTTGACGAGTACGGTGCGCTCATCTGCGGCGAGTTCGAGCATATCCACGACGACAGCTGCTACACCACCGAGTATGAGCTGGTGTGCGGCCTGGACGAAGGCGAACTGGTGGAGGAGCCCAACCCCGCCTATCAGGAAATGCCTGCCACCCGCCCCGTGGTGGACCTGCCCACTGAGCCGGTCGAGACCACCCCGGAGGAGCCGGTGCTGCATCATCACACCGACGCCTGCTACACCGAGGAGCTGGTGTGCACCATCCCGGAGCACCACCACACCGTGGAGTGCCTGGCCGATACCCAGGCCGACGTGGAGACTGCCGAGGAATGGCAGGCCGCGGCCAACGTGGCCCTGAACGGCAACTGGGCCGAGGACCTGCTCACCGTGGCAAAGTCCCAGCTGGACTACCAGCAGAGCGACAAGAACTTCAAGCTGGATGTGGAGGACCAGCAGGTGCTGCGCGGCTACTCCCGCTATGGTGCCTGGTACGGCAACCCCTACGGCGCCTGGGACGTGATGTTCCTGTCCTACTGCCTGCACTTTGCGGGTGTGCCCCAGACGGTGGTGCCCCAGCGTGCGGGCGTGATGGCCCTGCACAGTGACCTGCGCGGCTCCCAGTGGCTCACCGACGCCGACGGCTCCACCGCAAGGCCCGGCGATATCGTCATCTACAACACCCTCACCACCGAGCAGGTGGCCGTGGACGAGAGCTCCTATGGCATCGCCCTGCTGGACCTGGACGAGGACCCCGACACCGCCGCCCAGCTCACGGCTTCCGAGCCGCAGGTGGACACCCGCACCGTGACCACCGAGACGGTGGGCGTCGTGTCCGCCGTGGACCCCGACGCCGGGACCCTGACCGTGATCTCCGGCAACGTGGACGGCAAGGTGGCCGAGGTGCCCGCTGCCATGTCCGACGTGACCAGTGTCATCTCGGTGACCGGCGCCTATGCCGCCGAGACCACCGCTGTGGCCCCGGAGGACCCGGCAGGCTCCCAGGAGGAGCTGGACGGCAGCTATGCACTGCTGGAAGATGAGGATGGCTTTGGTGCCACCGTGGACTGGGTGGGTGACGCCGACCCCTACGGCATCGCCCTGCTGGCTGCCGGGGACGACCATGATCTGAACACCTGGATCACGGATGTCAATTATGAAAAGACGACCGACGGGAAAACATGGACATCTATCGGCGCGGGCAGCGTGACCGTGGACAGCGGCACCCGCGTCCGCGTGAACCTGAAGTATACCGTGAATGCCGGTGTGCTGACGCCCACCCACAATACCCTGACCTACCAGCTGCCCAAAGGCCTGCCCATGCCGGATGTGACGACGGGCAACATCGTGGATGAGTCCGACAAGGACGAGGCCGGCAATGCAAAGGTCGTGGGCAGCTTTACCGTTGACACCGACGGCACTGTGACCCTGACCTTTACGGACGAAAAGTTCATCGGCACCGACGACAAGGGCGGCCTGCCATTCACCGGTACCTTCAAGGCCGCCGTTACGGCGAGCGCCGACAACTTTGAGGACGAGAAGGAGATCAAATTCAAGGACGACTGCATCCTGACCATCAAGAAGAAAACGGCAGATATAAAGATCAGCAAAGGGAGTGGGTCTCCGCTGATTACGAACCGTAAGGACGGCACCTTTGTAAATAATTATGAGGTGACGGTGGGGACCACCAACGGCACCAAAGACCCGGTGATCCTTACGGATACCCTGAACACGAATAGGAATGGCGAAAACCGTAGCGACTACCTGAAGGGCGGCAAATATCTGGTAAACTCCTTTAAACTTTACAAGGTGGATGCTTCGGGCACAAAAACGGAGATTGACGTCCCTGCGCATGAACTGAAAACCGACGGCAACGGCAACCCCCAGGTGGTCCTTGCTCCGCTGCCTGCATTGGAGGCCGGAGAGAAGTACATCTGGAACTACGACGTTCAGCGGGACTATGCGGACTTTGACAAGATGCCCAACGGCGTCGCTATCATCAACAACACGGCGAAAGCCGAGGCAGGGCGCAATGTAAAAGATGCGGCTGACGCATGGTACACATGTAAAACCTCTCGCATTGAGAAGAAAGGCGAGTACGACCCCAAAACAGGCCGCATCCAGTGGACGATCACTGTAAAGGTACCCCATTCTTTCCTGGGGTCCTATCTCCTGCAGGGCTGCAAGATCACAGATGACTTGCCAGACGGTGTGAAAATCGTAGGGGATGTAAAGGTAGGCAACGATACGATATCGGCAGAGAATTTTCTGCAAAACGGCTATACCATCCCGGCGGAGTATGGGGAAACAGAGCTGAAGATCACCTTTGAGACCACCACCCCCATCGGCGGCGGCTCGGTGACCAACAAGGCACAGATCCTGACCAAGAGCAACCATACCTTTGAGGCCTCGGATACTGTGAACATCGGGAAGGGCGATTGGAGCCTGAGCAAATCCATTGCCACCAGGGGCGAGACGCCCACCTGGAACCTCTCGGCCACCAACAAGGCCGGTGAAGCGGAGTTTACCCTGTGGGATGTGCTGGACGACGCTGAGAACGACCAAGGAGAGGAAAAAAAGGACACCCACTATGCCATTGCAAAAGAGCTGGATGACGCCATCAAGGCCAATCTGACCCTGACCATGCACGACAACACGAAGTTGACCTATGCGCAGGCTGGCAACACCATCAAGATGACCTATTATGCACAGAAAAACGGTACCGAGGAGGTGGACGCAAATAACTCGTCCACCCGTGTGCGCAGCTTTACCATCCATGTGAAAGCCGGGGACGACCAGAACCCCGTGCGCAGCATCTCGGTGACCGGCATCCCCACCCACGAGGAGCGCGACGACGTGCCCACCGGTGAGGTGTGGACCTATAAAAACACCATCCATATCGACGGCGTGAGCGGCAATGATTCGGCAGAGGACACCTACCGCAGCTACAAGAAGTTTGAAAAGGGTGTGGCCGCAAAGAGCGGCGGCAACGAGACCGGTTATCTGACCGGCAGCAACAGCTTCGAGCTGAGCGACCTCAGCGGCAACGACCTCCACTATCAGCTGGTGCTGCAGACCTCCGCCGACGATAGGGACGAAATCACGGTTACCGACACCCTGCCGGAAAACGTCGGCTTCAAGGTGGATAATGTCAAGATCGCGCTGGATGAGGGCGACTTTGTAAAGATCAAAAAAGTAGACTGGGCGACGGCAGAGTATGACGAAACTACCCGGCGGCTCACCATTAAAATCAGCAACTACAACCAGTCGGGGCAGGAGGAACACCGCATCCGCATCCAGTACAAAGTGAGCGTGAGCGACGATCCCAGCTGGAAGAACCCCTCGGTGGGCAAGCTGACCTACACCAACACCGCCACCTGGGGCGAGCAGACCGACACCACCACCACCACCGTCACCCGCAAGGTGGAGCAGGTGAAAAAGACCGGCTGGCAGGACACCGGCAACGACCGGAAGCTGCACTATCAGGTGGTCATCAACCCGGCCGGCGAGGATCTGTCGGCCGGGCAGACCAGAGCGGAGAAGATCGAGCTGTGGGATAACATCAGCACCACCAATGGTGCCATCGCCACCGGCGATGTCAACTCGGTCAAGTTGTATTTTTACGATTACGACGAAACAGTCGGCGTGACCACCGGCAAAGAGGTGCCGCGCAACATGTACCGCATCCTGGAAGCGGACAAGGGCGGCTGGCTCCATATGGAGATCCCCAATATGGCGGCCCTGATCCTTGTGTATGACTGCAATGTGAAGGATGGCAGTGCTGCCGCCAGCTACCAGGTGAGCAACACCGTGACCCTGAGCAACGGCAGCAAATCCAGCGACAGCGGCATCACCTACCAGGTCAAGGCGGATGCAACGGCCACCACCGCACAGTTTGTGCTGCGCAAGAAGGACAGCTACTCCGGCGTGTCGCTGAAGGGCGCGGAGTTCACCATTTACCAGTACGATACGGTAAGCGGGCAGTTCGTCCCGTGGACCGGCAACGGCACGGGCACCCTGACCACGGACGAAAACGGTCAGGCCAGTCTGGCTGTGCTGAATAGTGAGACTGCAAGCTGCCTGAAACCGGACGTGCTGTATAAGCTCGTGGAGACCAAAGCACCCACGGACTATCAGCTGGATGCCACCCCGCACTACCTGCTGTTCCGCAATAACGCCAGCGCGGAGAACGAGCAGCAGGCCTTTGCAAAGGCCACAGGCGTGGCTGAAGGCACCACCATCTTGACCGTGAATGACGAGACGGTGGACCTGAACAGCAATGTGCAGGTGGGCAGCGACGCCGGCACCACCACTGCTGAGTACAGCAACGTGTACAGCAACCTGACCGTCAGAAAGTTCTGGCTGGATGCCGATCCCCGCCAGCCGGTGGAACCGGCGGTGGACAGCATCCGCATCAAGGTCTGGCAGTACACCGACAATGACAAGGACAGAACGTTGTTTGCCGAAGCCGACCTGACCGCACCGGCGTGGACCTGGTCCAAGTCGGGGACCGATCTGCCCCTGACGGACCCTGTCAGCGGCAAGGCGTACCACTACCTGGTGGAGGAAGAGACCACCGGCAACTGGAACGTGTACATTGACAACAACGGCGTGCAGACCGGCAATATCACGGTGCAGAACTACGTTTACACCGGCTACGAGCTGCCGTCCACCGGCGGCATGGGCACGGCACCCTTCGGGGTGCTGGGCGGCGCACTGGCCGCTGCAGCAGCCCTGCTGCTGGTCCGCAAACGGAAACAGAACGAGGAGGAGTGAGCAGCCATGAAACAAAACAAAAACAACCGGTTTGCCGCTCTTCTGCTGGCGCTGTGTATGGCCGTGTGCTGTGCACTGCCCGCGCTGGCAGCCCCCGCGGCCAGCGCCAACATCGACCTGAGCCGCACCGGCAGCATGGACGTGACCCTGTACGACCACCAGAACGACGTCCCCCTGCGGGGCGGCGCACTCACCGTGTACAAGGTGGCGGACGTGGCCCGCACCAACGGCGACCTGCACTTTGTGTACACCGCCGACTTTACGGGCTGCGGCATCGCGCTGGGCGACCTGACGGACAGCACGCTGGCTTCCAGGCTGGAAGCCAAGCTGCCCGCCCGCGCCGCCGGCACCACCCATAAGATCAGCGAGCAGGGCATCGTCTCCTTTGACGCGCTGCCGCTGGGCCTGTACCTCGTGGTGCAGACCGAGAACTCCAAGGGCTACGAGGCCATCAATTCCTTCCTGGTGTCGCTGCCCATGGCGGACGAAAGCGGCTGGCTCTACACCGTGGACGCCACCCCCAAGGTGGGCGCGCCCACGCAGGAGGTGACCCCGCCCGAACCGGAAACTCCCAGCAAGCCTTCGGAACCGGACAAACCGTCCGAGCCGGAGAAGCCCTCGGAACCGGACAAGCCCACCCAGCCTAGCACCCCGGATGAGCCGGACAACCCGGACATGCCGGTGGACCCCAATGACCCCAACCGCCCGGTGTCGCCCGGTACGCCGGATAACCCGGTGAACCCCGGCAACCCGGACAACCCCGTGGCCCCCGGCAACCCGGACAACCCGGTGGCTCCGGGCCGCCCGGACGGCAATGCACTGCCCCAGAGCGGCCAGCTGAACTGGCCCATCCCGTTCATGGCCTGCAGCGGCGTGCTGCTGTTTGCCGTCGGCTGGGTGCTGGACCGGAAGGAGATGCTGGCATGAACACAAAGCAGAAGATCGGCCGCGCCTGCATGATCGTGGGCATCCTGCTCATTCTGGGAGCACTGGCCCTGCTGGGCTATAACCAGTGGGACGCCAACCGCGCCGACAAGGCTTCGCAGGACGCCCTGGGCAAGCTGGAAGAGACCCTGACCGAGACCATTGAGGACAAGACGAAGGACGAAGAGCCGGTGGTCCAGCCGGAGCTGGACCCGGAGCAGGAGATGACCGTCACCGACATCGACGGCTGGGGCTACATCGGCTACCTGTCCATCCCGTCCATCGGGCTGGAACTGCCCGTGATGAGCGAGTGGAGCTATGCGGGCCTCAAAGTGGCCCCGGGCCGTTACAGCGGCTCCACCTACGCCGACAACATGGTGGTCTGCGCCCACAACTACGCCAAGCATTTCAGCCCCATCAAGTGGCTGGCCCTGGGCAGCGAGGTGTACTTTACCGACATGGACGGCCAGCGCTGGAGCTATGAGGTGTCCAACGTGGAGACCATCCAGCCCACGGATATCGACAAGATGATCACGGCCAGCGACGAGGACGCCTGGGACCTGACCCTGTTCACCTGCACCACCGGCGGCCGCGCCCGCTGTGCCGTGCGCTGCACCCGCACCGGTTACCCGGTCTTGGAGACCAGCGCGGCAGGGCGGATCACGGAGTAAGCAGGACGATTTGGAATTGCCTCCGCTTTGCTCTGGCAATATCAGCGGAAAATTATTTTTAAAGATATGCAATCCCGGAAAATCTGCGGATTTTCCGGGATTGTTTTTTCACGGATGGGCGTTAAGGAAAGTGGCCTGTTCTCTGGAAGGCAAACGATTTAGAATGCCCTCCGCGTTGCTCTGGGCATAAATAGCAGAAAAATTATTTTAGATTTTGCAAATCCGGCAGGGCTGCGGCCCCGCCGGATTTGCTTTTTCACGGGAG
>OLRV01003071.1_pt1 | contig 12075 bp, 14 predicted proteins | sample 1672421 | NCBI WGS metagenome assembly OLRV01 (sample SAMEA3136684, study PRJEB25190) | human gut metagenome | biome: human gut; feature: human-associated habitat; material: faeces | place: Austria | collected 2013
AGCGGAACATCTAATGGCAACGATAATATTTCAGGAAATAATGTAAGTGAAAGTTTAAAAATAATTTTGGTCAAGAAAAATATGAATATCGCAAAACTTGCTGAATTAATGGGTTTGAGCAGTACAACTTTATATTCCAAGTTTAAGCGTGGGAATTTTTCTGTTAAAGATCTCAATGAAATTTCTAAAGCTTTAAATTTATCTTATGAAATAACTTTTACAATAAATGATTAAAATTCACCTAATAAATACTAAGGAGAAATTATTATGCCAACAAAATATAATAGAACTCTTGCTGAACTAGAAACTAAAGCTTGCAAATGGTGGCCTGAAAATTTAGTCAACCTTGAATCAGAATCAAGCATTATTCCTACACTGGTTCGTACACAAGACCAATTCATTTCAATACTAACACTTTCAGATTCAAACAATCCAGAAAATGTTTTTGAAGTAATAGCAGCCGCTCATTTTGCAGCCAACCTGTTTTTAAAACACTTAATGGTTCTTACTGATTTTGGAAGTGAGCCACTTCAACGAATTAACCGCGATTTTGCTAGTTATTTTCCTGATAACAAGCTTCACTATATTTCAAATGGAAGTGAAATCAGTTATAAATTTACTGCATTGCCAACACGAGGAACTTTGTCCAATAAAAAAATGCATACAGATATTGCAGCTATCTTAGAACCAGATTCATTGAACAATTTTTATAAGGATCTTATTACTTTGCTGCTGTTTGGTAGTAATGCTGTCGATGACCATCTTGCTGATATTTTTTCAAAATGCATTGTCGGTAATTTGATAGGCAAAGCAGATGAACTCAAACAATTTATTAAGCAGCGATACATATTTGTAAGTAGAATAACTGGAGGAGCACAAGCTAATGGCTTAGGAAACGCTGCTCAAGTATATGCTGAAAATTACCTTCAAGAAAAATTAGGAAGTGACTACGTTGTCAAAAGTAACGGTCATATACCTAGTATAACTCAAAATGGAAGGACTGAAACAACATTTGACTTATCTGTCAAGCATAAAGATAAATATGTTGGCATAGAGATTAGTTTTCAAGTAACGACAAACTCGACAATAGAACGAAAAGCCGGCCAGGCACAAGCACGTTATAATGCAGTCGAAAAATCAGGAAACTATATTGCATATATCATTGATGGTGCAGGAACTTTTCAACGTGAATCCGCATTAACTTCAATATGTCAATATAGTCATTGTACAGTTGCTTATACAGATGCAGAATTTGATGTTCTTATAGAATTTATACGGGAGAAAATTGGATGATTAAGTTTATTGATTTGTTCGCTGGAATTGGTGGTATTAGACTTGGTGCAACACAAGCACTTTCAAAACATGGAATCAATTCAAAGTGCGTTCTTTCCAGTGAAATAGATGCAAAAGCATGTCACACTTATGAATTAAATTTTCATGAATATCCAAGTGGTGATATTCATAAAATAACAGAAATAGAATCTTTTGACTTTTTACTAGGTGGTTTTCCATGTCAACCATTCTCTTATGCTGGAAAACGCAAAGGATTTGGAGATACTAGAGGAACTTTATTCTTCGAAATTGAACGTATTTTGAGCACATTTCAACCAAAAGCATTCTTGTTAGAGAATGTTAGAGGTCTATATACTCATGATGGTGGAAGAACTTTTGAAACAATTCTATCAAAACTCCATAATTTAGGATATGGTACATATGATTTATTGCTTAACAGCTCAGATTTTGGAGTTCCTCAAAATAGAGTTCGACTATATATTCTTGGAATAAAGGGTGCTGTTCCAAAAATGTCATTAACTACAAACCTTGGCGCTGTTGATTCTCATTCGTACAAGAAAAATTATGAGCAAATCATTCTGCCTTTTACAAACACTCCAACCAAGAAATACACCGTTAGAAGTATACTTGAAAAAGATGTACCCGATAAATATTATTGCTCTTCTAAGTTTGAAGAACAATTGCATTCAGTTATAGGAGACAATTTATCTAAACTTCACGGTTACCGATTAATTGATTATCGTGGAGGACAATCACTTCATTCATGGGAACTCGGCACAAAGGGAAAATGTTCTTTTGATGAAATAAATTTTATGAATTTGTTGATTAAAAACAGAAGAAAACCTATATTCGGGACACAGCAGGATGGAAAAAAATTAACACTTGAACAAATTCAAACATTTTACAAGGATGAAAATATTCTTGAAGTTATTGAATCACTGAAGTTGAAGGGATACTTGAAAGAAGAATCTGGAAAATATAATCCAGTTTGTGGTAATATGTCTTTTGAGATTTTTAAGTTTTTAGACCCTGATAGCATTTCAATTACTTTGACTTCTGCTGATTCTAACAGATTAGGTGTAATACAAGATAACCGTCCACGTAGAATTACCCCTAGAGAATGTGCACGACTGCAAGGTTTTCCAGATTCCTTTATTGTAAATCCAACAGACTCTTTTGCATATAAACAATTTGGAAACTCTGTTTCGGTACCAGTTATCGAAGCAGTCGTAAGCGATTTTATTGAACAAAATAAAAATATCCTTGAGTGGGAGTAGCACGCCGAATTGATACTCTTATCCTCGAAAATCTCACCGTGGATCATCAAAAAATATATCATCTTCATGTCCATACCATTGAAATAAAAGTAAGTAAAGCAGATTTATTGAAAGACGAAAAAAGCTTATAATTGCAGGCTGGGGAGTATTGTTTATTACGCAAATTAGAATTGCTATCAAAGCAGAATGTAAGCCTGACATATTCCGAGAGCAAACCATCGAATGAAAGTATAATTTAACCGAATATTTTACTCTATTATACAATAGTAAATTCATTCGTTTATACTATCTCAAAATTAAATTTTCGCGTTTTTTTACACAACTGCCACAATGATTTGTGAGCAGTTGTGTCTTTCTGCTTTTTTTGACCATTTATAGTACAAAAAAGTTCGTATAAGCTCGGAAATACGAACTTTTCTTAGTTTGAGTAATAAAAAGGTAGATTGATTGTGTTAAAAGTATTGATCTTTTTTAATAGCTATTGTCGTACAATTATATATACCGCTTGTATTATACGAGCGGTATATATAGACAACAAATCTCAAATATTAAACGTATATTCTCCCCATAATTTTAAATTGAATAAAGTTAATAGCTGCCATGACTCTTATCAGACTTACCGGATAAGCTATTAACATCACTTGTATGTGATAGTGTTTCCAGCTCATCGATATAATCTATCACTTGCCTGATTGCAAAGCAATAATATTTAGTGTTCTTGTATGCCTGTGTGATCAAATCACCCTTTTCGATAATGTTATCCCAATAATTTTGGTCATTTCGTGCTGGCAAACTCTCCTTAAAGAAATTCCAAGCGCTACCACAAATCTTGAAATATTCGGAACCTCTAAGATCCATCAACGTTGTTTTCTCCTTTCTGGACTATTGGGGCACCTGGGGCATTTTTTCTCTGCTCTTCTCTTATTTATATTTTTCCTTTGTATTCTTACATTTTATAAAAGTAGAAAATATCTGCCCCAAGTGCCCCATACTTGCTATAATGCTTGATTTTACTTGTTTTTTTAGGGGGCAGTTTCTTTTAATTACTTGCCCTTATTTGCCCCCATTTTGCCCCATCATTGGAAATGGTATGATGATTTGTCCATCATCAACTGACAAGAAATCATTTTGGGGGCAGTTTTGGTATTGGTCTGGGGCAGTTTCGGGGCACTTTTCATCTTGAATCTGCCTCATTTTAATTCCAATAAAAATTCTTATACCATGACTTTTAATTTCTGAAATTCCCTTGCTTCTTAGTGCGGCAAAGAATCGCGTCTTGCTCAAAGGTTGCCGATCTTCATTTTCGCAGTATTTGCTATAATGTTCGTAGAGAACTGATCGCTCTACTCTTGATTTCTTATCTATTTCGCAACATTCATCAATCCAAGCACTAACAGTATCACTATCATTCATTAGACGATGTACGCATTTTTGACTATTTGCGGACTCGTGAATCTTGCAATCTATGTACATCTGATGTAACGCATCTACAGCAAGCCAAATAATGCCCAAACGCTCATTTTTAATTTTATCGTATAAGGTTATATCTGGTTTTTCTGGAACATTACTCATTTCTAAAATCATCAATCGCCGGAAAATTCCATTGTTTCGTTCCCCTTGCATCAAAGGAAGACTATTGGCGCTATAAAGCTGCTTAGCATAACTTCGAAACCAAAAGGCTTGCTGTCCTTTTCGTTCTCCAAAGATCCAATCATCTCCAATAAGCTGTTTGATTATTGAAGCATCAATAATAGTATCATTTGGTAGATCAGCACAAATATTAACTAATTTTCCATATAGTAAAGCTGTCGCAAAGCGCTGCTGCAGCCCTTGTAAACTTACAGCAGCACAATTATTGATCCCTATCGCCTCACTTACTAATCGAAGCAAAATAGATTTTCCAGTTCCACCAGGGCCAGTCAATATCAATATTTTTTGCCACTTAGCATCCTTGGTCAATGATAGACCTGCATATTCCAGAAACATTTGTTGATCACTTTTTTCTGGCACAGAGAAATTAAAAAAATCCTTAAACTTATCACACTTGTTATTGCCAATAATATCAGTCCATTTATAAGGGATTTGATTAACACAGTAATATGCAGGCGAATGATTATGAGGTTCCCACTCTAGCACATCAAACATACAGTCCATGAAGCATATCCAAGTATCTGGATACTGATTAATTTGATCATTACTCCGTTGTAAATCTCTATCTTCGACCAAAAGTGTGTAAATTGCATTTATATTCTTTGCCTTTATAAACTGTGGATACAAATACATCTTTATGATTTTTTTGACAGCAGTTCCCGTAATATCTACTTTGTATACTCCATTATCATATACATATGGGACTTCATCAATAATAATAATGTTGTATTTTCTCTTTATATCTTCTTCGATTGCGTAGTCAAAAGGCGCTCTTGGTCTTCCTTGGTTATCAAAAAGGTGAAACTGATTAAGTATAGTATCTTGCAGCATATCTTTTCGATTTTGGTCGGACATCGCCGTAAAAGATGCTAGTTTTCCTTTTACGTATTGGATTACATCATCTGCATTATCTTTTGGAAGTCCTGAAAAAAGTTTCCATCCTTCCTCAAATCTAACATTGTTGGTCTTGAAAAAATCTATGAACAAATCATTATCATCTTTGTAGCAACAAATAACAAATACATATCTTTTATATTCCGAGCCGTATAGCAATCCTGCCAAGATTTGGATGCATTTTTGTACACTAAATACTGCATCACTTTCCTCTATAGCATCTGGCTCCTCTATTAAGAAGGCAAAATATCCGCATTCTTGGACAACTTGCAACCATTTTTTTCTATCTGACGGAAGAAAAAAGATGAACTTACCATTTTCGTCTTTGGGCGGTGTGTTTAGAATCTGGGTTAATAATTTTGTCTGGTTTTTCAACGTTTCCCCCTTTCAAAAAATATTATTTTTAGCATATAAATTAATAAAATGTAATATGTGTTGTCATTATTTTTGTTTTGTATAGTCTACCACAATCTAATTTTAGTGTCAATACACAAATAGGCAAAAAAAAAAGTTCAAATTTTTGTCTGTTTAACCAATATGCCAGTTATTGCCTATGGAGTTTTGACGATATGCATTTGCTTTTTATATGTTGTTAAAAATTATATTTGCCTTTTTATATATGTTATGTCATACTATAACATATAATTTTAAGGAGGTTCTATTATGAAAACTTTTAAGCCGCAAGACGAACATTTCAATAACTTTCCTGAGCTTCTGAAAGCTTGCCAAACTACATACACGTTGCCTTTTAAACATGCTTGTCAAATGTTAAAATGCTCTCGATCTTGGGCACAAAACTATATACGTCCACATGTTCCTTGCGTTTATCTTTCAAATGGCATAAGAGATAATGGTCAATACCGCATCAATTATGCCAGAATAGTTTCAGAACGTTTTGGAAAAGCTAGTGATGAATCTATATACTTAGATGAAAAAGCTTTTAACAAATACATCTTTCAATCAATCGTATCCTGTCAAAAGAGATCAAAATGTGTTTGTGCCTCCTATTTTATGAATCCGTCACAATATAAAAATTATCTTTTTAATCTTGTAGATCTACGCTATAAGCTTTGCACATGTAAGCCAGAGGATGCAGTTGAATCTCTTCGCTTGCTGCATGAGATTTCCAAAGTGTATCGTCAATACATTGATACGGATATTTTACAAATTATTGACACTCCAGCATCTTGTTTTAAACGTACTGATTCTGAATACATTGATGTACCCGTACCAAACGCACCAATTGACTCATGGATGGCCGTCCACGATCTTATGGATTATGGCGACGTTGAGGAAACAATATACAGACGATTATACAAAAATGGCTGCATACGAATCGAACTTCGCTTACCAGATAAGAATGGCGAGGTCAAAAATTCTGGCAAAATATACTATATTACTGATCCAGAACCAATTATACCTCAACCAGTACCTGATAGGCTATTACAGAAATGGAAGAACGAGTACGGAGAATCATTTTTAAATGGGTATTTCAATACATATATACCTACCGACTCCTATTACGCAGCCAGACAAAATCTATACACTCTTGATGATTCTCTTGTCATTACTCAATCTGCCTGGCAAAACTATTGCAAACAATTTGGGAAGGATTTTCTATATTGATGATATTGTAATATTTAATTTTGTAAATACGTGTTGCATTTAGGAAAGCAGTATACTATACTTGTAGTAAATAGGTGTAGGGGGATTTATTAATGACGTTGAACTTACTAAACAAGCTCCACGAAAATCTGCAACAACGTAAACTTGAAAAACAACATCAACAGGAATTAACACAGCTATGCAATTCCCAATTGGCAGATGCTATTAGCAAAATTGAAAATCCTAACGTAAGCAGAGAAGAAGCCCATGCAGCATTTAACAATTGGTTGAATAAGTGGATTAACGATTGATGCAAACACCAGACAAGCAATTCTAATAAGCTAGAAATTGTTTGTCTGGTTATTTTATATGTTATCTTATAGCCTAACATATAAAATAACCAGATTCTATTGTCGTTTTATGTCAAAATATGCGTTAGTTTTTTTCAAAAATCCGAATGCTTACTATATAATAATTATGACAAAGGGAGGTATAGACAAATGAAAAACTATTATATAACAGACGATGTAACATTGAGCGATGCCATTGACTATGTTGAAGAGATTTATGAGCCAGAAATCATTGAGCCATACATAGACCACATTGATATAACTTCCGAATCAAAATAAAGAAACAGTCATGGGTTATACAAGAACCCATGACTGTTTCTTTATTTGTTTGTATTATTTTGATTCAGCTCTAACTGAACTTCTAATCTAGTCTTTTCATATCTCAATTTCGATATTTGCTCCTGCATTTCTAGTTTCACTTTATTGGCAGCTTTCTCAACTGCCAACTGCTGCTCTTGCTCTGCAGCTCGCTTCTGCTCTGCTAGATCTCTCTCTAGCATTTCTTTTTGATGCGATAGTTGGGTAACTTGGTCGCGCAGACTTGCTTCAGATTTACGAAGTTCCTCATAGCCATCAAGCTTTTCTTCAGAATCTTTCAACTTAACAGTTAACATCTGGATGATGCTTTCTTTATCTTTAGTGGCTTCTTCCGATTTTTTCAAGCTCTCTTCGGCATCCAATAATCTTTTTTCGGCTATCGTCTGAGCATCTTTTGACTTCGAGGCATCCTCAATTGCCGATTTTTTGATTACTTCTTGTGCACTCCTTTGCTCCTGCAAATCCTTTATAATCGAATCCTTTGAAGCAATTTGCTTCTCGTACTCAGATCTGATTCGCGCTTCACTGGTATCCAAATCCCCGATCAAAGATATCAACTTAGTATTGATTAACGCCGTATACTGATTGATGGCTCTAACCACTTCCGCGTAATTATCGTGACCATTCATGATGTACTTTTCTTCAAGAACAGCTATAATCTCCTCAAGAACTTCTTGATCCCATTTAATGTGACCATCTTTGCCAATGTCATAATGCCCCATCTTTTTTAGCACATCGTCTAGCTTTTCTCTAACCGCCGGCGTTACCTTTTGGGCTAGTTGTTCTGATCTTGTTCCTTCTGCCATCTATATCCCCTTTCCGTTAGCCATGTTACTGTAGTTAACTTAGTTATTTAGTTAATTTAGTTAACTACAGCATATCATATCCGGCAAACACTGTCAATAGATACCGATAGCTGATTTCGCCACCGGTATCATAGCATCATTTAAAGGTATGTTTCTGCATCGCAAGCACCCAGAATATAGATTGCTTCAAACAGCTTGCTTTCTCGCTGATTATAAAGATTCAGAAAATCTTCTAAGAGCGAATTTGCCTCCGATTCATAACCGCCGGTCAGCATTATCAACTGCTTCTGCGTCTCTCTGATCTTCTTTCCAAGCTCTTTGATTGTCTCTTCCTCATGGACGGCTTCAATTGCATCATTACATACATCCTCCATGTGCTTGGTGTCATACATTCTCTTTAATCGCTTATACCTTTCTTGTCTCATAGTCTATCTTCCTCCTTTTCATCTTCATTGATGCCAAGTATATATTTGGCAGCCTTTTCTGCTTTTCCAGATGCCGAAACAATGAGTTTCTTGTCATTCTTTAACGCGTTTAGCCAACTTTGGATATACGCAGCCGAGTTTTGAAATGTCTCTGGTGTTTCTAATCCGATGCTATTCATGATTGCTGCACTCGTGATTTCTGCAATTAACTCTTCCTTACTGTATCTTTCCGACCCAAAGAACGCTGACTTGCTTTCTTTTTCGCGATTGCATCTTTCTATCGTCATAGTTGAGTGACCGCATTCATGGAATATCGTGCTATAATACTCTTCCGCATGTTTAAATTGAGTTATTTTAGGTACTGTTATACTGTCAGTTCGTATGCTATAAAAGGCTCTGTCAGAGTCTCCGACTAACAGGGCTATATGCTCTCGGTCAACATAATTATGCAATGTTTGTTCTGCTCTTTCAATAGGGCTTGTGTCGAAATCTGCTGTCTTTATCAAGGGAAACACATTTTCCACCTGAGAAATGTGGAATACATTGTAGTATCTTAATATGGGTATCTTCCTTATTATAATGTCTCCATTATCATCTCTCTCTTCCTTATCTTGCAACTTCCAAAAAACTACTACTTCCGCTTTTGCGCCTTTTTTCACACGCCCTCCAATTTGATCCCACTGCTTAAGTGTTGCATATTCACCATCATGCAACAGTAATAGTCGATTCAGTAGAGAATATGGTCGTCTCGTTATTCTATTGAAAGTTCCGTCCAGACAACCTGCCCATGGCTTTTTCCATGGAATATATCCGTTTTCTAATTGATGCATAATTCTTTCTGTTACTATACTATACACGTCCATCTTTCTAACTCCTTCCTTTATTTGTTTTATGTCGCGAAAGCCGGTTGACACTGGGACAGCGTGGGGTATAACAACTCGGGGCAAACCCTATCCTGCCATCTTATCCTGGCACTATCATGTGTTTGCTCGATGCCTCCTATCCGCACGCGTGGGGCCTAGTGTCAACTGGAACGTGAAATAAATGTTACTTAACTTTCCTCATTTGATCTGCCGAATACAAATACGATCTTGCAAGATAAAATCGACCATCTTCTTGGCGCTTCCAAAGCTTCACTTTAATCGGAGCAGCATTATCTTTAACCATATAATCGCCTCTTAACTTCCAGCCTTGGGCTGTATGCAGTGGAATATCTTCACCACTTTTTATTCTTCTTTCCGCTTCTGCAGCAGTCAGAATCCCGACTCTGACTGCTGCCTTTGCGATTATCTCTTGATTTTTCAAATTGTTTCATCCTCCAATATCTTACTTCGTAATCAATTCATCTTTCTTACCTTTCTGCTCATATGCCGATATCTCAGCCTTTTCTTTATATTTCAATTAAATATGCTCGGTCTGTTAATCTTTCTTCTGGTTCTACTTGAATCATATTTGCTTCGGCTACTATATCCGATAGATCATCAAAATTCATATCATCATTGTAAGGCATAATCAACATTTCATGGATTGATGATGGCAATACAACTATTTTTTTTACTCCATGTTCCTTTGCAAAATTTTGAAGTGCTACTTTATTCAAAATAGCACTTGCACCTCTATATTTAATTTGATTGGAAATTACATACAGTTGTGGAAATTCTGACTTCATTTCCATTTCTGCTTCTTTGAAAGACATATTTCCACTCTCAGCAAGAAGCAATACCACACTTTCAATCTTTGTTTCTGAAAATGTATTATCCTGTGCTCGACTCCACAATTCCTTTGTATCCACACCAACAGTTTTTAAAAGTTTGGGACTCAACTTAACAGAATATTGGCCTTCGCTATTCTCACATCTCAGATATAAGTAAGATTCCATTCCCTCTAATTCACATGGCTTTTTTTCAACTTTTTCCGAGGATTTCTTCTGAATCCCAATATGCGAATGCGAAATAATAAACTCTTTATTCAAAAATTGGCTCACATTTAACTTAATGATCCTGTGCCTTTCGTATTCTTGAACTATCAGGTCAACCATTTCTGATACACTTTTTCTCTCTCTTGTAGCAACTTCAATCAACTTTTCTGTGCAAATAATTGGTGAAATTGGATTTCCATCAACAATTTCAATTCCGTTAAATACTACACCATTTTTAACCATTTCTTTCATTTTTACTCTGAATCCACGTTTAGTTAGTTCTTCAATAATTTCCTTTTTATCCATTTTCCAATTCTCCATTCTGAATTTTTGATTTGTAATATGTTATGTTATAACATAACATATTACATTAACAAACTAACACTCGATTACTTATCATATTCCATTGGGACTTCTGATATTATTCATGCTTGCCTCCTTTGGCATGTTATTTGGTGCTTTGCAAGCAAAAGCAGCAGAACCGAGGCTCTTGCAAGGGTCCTTGCAAGGACAACGCCTGCCCTTGCAAGAGGCTCGTGACTGCTGTAGCTTTGCTAAAGGGCACCATCACGCCAAAGGAGGTTAATAATATCATTGTTCCAATGGTTTTAGTAACTTTCTTCTTCCATTCTTTTTTTATTCTTTCTTTTTGAAGCTCTTGCGCCCCAACGGGCGCATAAAATGCCCGCGCAAAAAAAAGCCCCCATAAGAGGGCTTGCCGGTGGTTATTCATCATCTTTAACTAAGAAACCATCTGCAATTGAGATGATACATCCACCAAGCGCATTAACCATTTCGCCAAAGCTATCCTTATCCTTCGCTGATCTCTGAGATTGGCATAACTTATAAAGGTATTTCTTATGTCCGAGGTTCTTTGGATTGAAAGTAAATGTCACCTCCTTTTCTTCGTTGGCATCAATTTTCTTAAATAGATCATCTTCAAGTAGGATAGCCTCAAGGTTGGTTGCGGTGATTCTGATTTCTTCTGGGACAACAGCAGTTGCAGTGATGGATACTAACATGTCATATTCTCCTTTTCTGATAGATTAAAAGCGTTTGCTTTGAAAGCACTCCGAGGGGTCAGGTTAAGCTTATATGCAAGGGCGCATAGCGCCTGATAGCCTTTTTTTACTACAAAAAAAAGGCGTACCCTTGCATATAAGTGTGCCGCCCCATGCTTTCAAAAAGAGAACGCGATTTTTCAGAAAAAAGGAATACCATGTTCCATCACTGCAACTGTTAACAGAAGAAATCAACCGCATACCTTGAGCTATCCTTCGATGATGTCAATTGCCGAAATAGGTGACTTACTTTCAATCCCTCGGACATGGAAATACCGAATTGCCGATTGAAAAGCACTGGAAAAGCTTTGGTGAAATGGTTCAGCTTGGTGAGAGAGGCCTAAAAATATTATAACCACCGGCAAGACTTTGGGGGCCTTAATAGCGCGGGCAAATAAGCCCCCTTGAGGGGGTATGGGGGGATTTTAATTACTCCTATTTCTGCGCCGTTTTAGGCAGTTTTTTTTAAAACTGCAGG
>OLRV01003076.1_pt1 | contig 12058 bp, 15 predicted proteins | sample 1672421 | NCBI WGS metagenome assembly OLRV01 (sample SAMEA3136684, study PRJEB25190) | human gut metagenome | biome: human gut; feature: human-associated habitat; material: faeces | place: Austria | collected 2013
CAATGTCGGGGCGATTCTGGAAGCCAACGGCACTTCGTTTGACAAAGTGGTGAAAACGACCTGTTTCCTGGCGGACATGAGCGACTTTGCGGCTTTCAACGCTGTGTATGCTGAGGCGTTCGTGTCACGTCCCGCACGGTCCTGTGTGGCGGTGAAGACACTGCCTAAGAATGTCCTGTGTGAGATCGAAGCGATCGCGGCACTGTAAAGCATATAAGCTTTATGTCTATAGGGGCAAAATAAGGGAAACACCCGGCAGACCGTTTCGGCTGCCGGGTGTTCTGCATTTTATAATATATGCGGCCGCTCCGTTTCCGTCTGGAGCAGGGCGCGCAGTGTTTTGCGCACATGCTCCAGGTCGGGGTCGCACAGCAGCGGCAGAATCTCCACCAGCTTTTCCGGCTCCAGATTCCACCACTGATAGCGCAGCAGCAGGTCTTTCAGCTCTGCGTCAAAGCGTTCCTTGATGAACCTTGTCGGGTTCCCGCCGTAAACAGTGTACGCCGGAACATCCTTCACCACCACGGAATAGGCGGCGATGATTGCGCCGTCTCCGATCTTCACGCCGGGCATGATGATGCTTTCACGCCCGATCCACACGTCGTTTCCGATGACCATGTCGCCCTTGCGCGGAAGCTGCGCCATGTGCGGCGGCGTATTCTCCGTCCAAGCGCCGCCGAAAACGTTGAATGGATACGTCGTGGCGCTGCTGATGCGGTGGTTCGCAGGACCCATGATAAACTTCGTGCCGGACGCGATCTGACAGAACCTGCCGATCACAAGATGATCGCCGAACTCCGGGTAGTTGAACAGCACATTGTTCCGCTCATACTAAAGTCTAATTAAAACAATTGATTATCCAACTACGCCGTGTAATGCTCTTTATCGTATCAGAGGTCAAGGTGCAAATGATATTGCAAAGCCGATCTACTACCTTCTCCAAAGAAGCAAACACTTCATTGCGGAAGCCCGTGATTCGAAGTTCTTTCCATATCTGCTCGATGGGATTCATCTCAGGCGTATACGGTGGAATGTAAAACAACTCTATGTTTTCCGGGATATGAAGCTTGTTAGACTTGTGCCGTGCTGCACCATCACAACACAGCAGGATCAGATCATCCGGGTATTGCTTGGACAGTTCCTCGAGAAATATGTTCATACAAGTAGAATTGCAATACGGCATAACAAGAAAACAGGAGCTTCCCGTTACTGGTTCAACAGCTCCGTATGCATACCGATATTCGCGAATGTGATGGCAAGGTACCGACGGACGAATGCCCTTTTCACACCAGCAGTATTTGGGCTTATTGATTCGTCCGAATCCTGCTTCATCCTGGAACATAAGTCGTACTTCTTGATGTGGATGACCAGACTTGTTTACATAATCCTTTAGTTCGCCGATTCGCTTGTTAATTTTTTTGAGGTCTCGATGACCTCATCACTGGCTTTCTTCGGATGCTTGCTCCTTGGCATGACTTTCCTCCAACCGTGGCGGTGGAGGACGTAATAGATCTGTGATGTCCCTATGGAATGGCCTACAGCTTCCCGATATGCAGTCTCAATATCATGCACCGATACCGTTTTTCCTGCATTTGAAGCCTGACGAAACGGCTCCAGGAGCGCTTCCTCTTCTGCATAACTCAGGTTCCGGTGGTTTCCGTGATAGTGGCTTTCTGTGATACTTGCAAGACCGTTGGCTTTATATCGGGAAACCAGCACGGTAATATATTGCGTGTGGAAGCCGGTTTTTTCACGAATTTCCTTGTTCTGCTTCCCTTCTGCTCTCATCTCAAGTGCTGCCAGTCTTTTTTCAACATTCTTGTCTCGATTCTTTTTCCTCGCAGCCTTGATTTCTTGCGTTTCCTCAAGCGTGAAAGTGTATCTTTTCATTTCTCATCACCATCTTCATTATACAACAACGGCCGATAAATTATCAATCTTTTTAAAAAGATATTAGTATCAAACCCCGTCGGATCGACCGCATCGTCATAATAGGTGTAGTCACCGAACGTGATATTCGGCGCAGTGACGACGTTCTTGATGAAGCAAGAGGTCTTGTATTCATTCGGAAAGACCGCATTCGGGTCAGGAATATTCATCATTATTTTGCCCTTTCTGGCTGTTTTTCCATCACAAAATTCGTGAGCGCAACGCCGTGACGGATCACTTCCTGTTTGCACACGACATGGTATCCGCGATGCTGGAAAAACAGCTTTGCCGTGATGGAAGCGTGTGTCGTGAATGTCTTTCCAGCCGCGAAGCGCTCCAATTCGTCGCAGATCGCAGATGCAATACCTTGCCCCTGATAGTCCTTATGGACATACAGCCTGTCCAGATAGCCGGTCTCATCCATGTCCCCAAAGCCGACAATCTTGCTGCTTCCTGTCGCAACGATCGTCCTGTGCGCCCGGAAAGACTTGTCCCATGCCTGTGAATCCACTTCGCCGGTCGCCCACGCATCCAGTTGCTCTTACGTATAATCCTTCGCGTTCACGTTGTGAACGGTCTGGTAAAAGAGTTCTGCCAACTGTGCGCAGTCGGAAGGCTTGTATTTTCGAAGCTGCATATTTTGTCCTTACAACGATTGCATGAAGCACAATCGTACCCTGTCCTGAAACTCCTGCCATAAGCCTTTTGCTTTCAGTTTATCTGCTTTATCTTTTGCTTGATGGGAATTCGACACTTCATTCTATGCATACTGCTTCCAAGGTTTATTATGTACTAACTGCATATCGTTTCGTTCGGATTTTTCTTAATAATCGCCATATCAATGCTGAATTCAATATTTGGAGTATCCTTAAAATACCGCAGTGCAGTCAAACAGAAGTTGAATCTTGTGCATCCAAAAAGAACTTTTTGCCTACCGCGTTGTTAACGGCACAATCGCGAGTCATGATACTTGTCATCGGCCTTCGTAACCAAAAGGTTGTAGTCCCCAAGTCAGATGAACCATCCGCATTTCTCATGCTCATATTCCTAGCACCGCTTCCAACAAGTAAAACTGTGCAGAAATGTCTTTCTCTTTCAACAACTTGCAGGTTTCCTTCAGGACATCTGAACAGTTTGAACGATAATGCGTCATTTGTCGATTGCATCAGCAAGTAATGTCTCTACATCATCCATATCGGCGAGCTGTAGATTTGATTTTATCTCAAGCTTCATGGTCGATATTTCTTTCACTGTCAGCGTACTTCTATCCCAATAATACAACAGTATACGTTCTGTTAGTTTTTGGTTGTTAACAATCATCGTACCTTTGTCACTGTTCCATAGAGTGTTGCGCCATATTATATTATCAATATACAAAAGTTCCTGAGGAAAGTCCTTAAAAATTTTGCCAAAGTCCTTTTGCTGCTGGATCGAAACTTTAACCGCTGCCCTAACAAATGGAAGTAGTGCGACTGGACGAAAAAGGAGATTTCCGCCGGTTCTATTGCGGTACGGTTGTGCATTGGGTTTGGCGGCTGCGTAGGCATATATGTCTTCAAAACGGTCAATCAAGGCATTCCAAAACGCACCACACAATTCTTCAAATTGATGAATAGTTACGTCATTGGGACGTTTACGAATAAACTCCTTGATTTTTCCTTTTCCTTTCGTCTTCGCACCTTCTGGATTCAGAACATCCATATCTTTAAGCAGTATCCACAAGATTTCCAAATTACACTCATAAAATGTAATGATAGTTGTAAATGCCTTGTCATTATTTTCCGGGATAGCTTTCGTCCTGGAATCCAAAAGTCTGTCTCTTGCAAACAACGGATGAGTATCAATCAAATCTCGCGATGCAATTGCCACAACATCGTCTTCATCGAGAGCTATAATATCACGCATAGATACGGGTTTAGCATATCTGTTAAGTGTACTAAAAAGTCTTCTTGAACGTTGCATACCTGCATCATCCGTTTTGTGTCCAATAAAAATAACGGGAATCTGTTCATCATTATACCTGTCAGATTCATTTACAACTTTTTTAATACCTTCAACCCTATGCTGTCCATCAACAGGGAAAATTTTTTCATCACCGTTAAGCTCAAGGACACCCAAATTATAGAATTCAGCCCCATCGTCATACTCCAACCTTACTTCATGCCAGGTAGGAACACCGTCATAGACTGCAAGAACGAGGGCATTAAAAAAGCGTTCTTCTTGTGTTTCTATATAGTTGGCAATGCTTACATCGCTTGACAAGGGCACACAGCTCTTTGTCGTGTGCGATGGATAAGTAAAAGTTAAATTTTCCACTCAATCGAAACGTGTTCGTCGGTTGCGCGGATCTGTGAGATCAGGCCGTCAGCAACCTGCCGCCTGTCCTCAAAGTCAATTTCTTCCCATTGGTTGAGGTAGACCGACAGCCGCTCAATCTGCTCCGGGGACATGGTTTCCGCCGACAGCGCCGCGATCTCTTTTGTCAGAGCTTGGCGGCGTGTGTCCAGCTCCTCAATTTTGCTGTTGGCATAGGACAGCAGCACCGCATTAGCCCCGGTCAGAGTATTCAGCAGCTTTTCAATCTCGTCCTCCACGCTGGCAAGCTCCATGTTCAGCGCGGTCAATTTGGGATTGACCGTTTCCCGCTTTGCCGTCAGCGTCTGGAACTCGGACAGCTTCTTGACCATCTCGCCGTACAGGAACCTTTCAAATTCCCGTGTACGGAGCGTCCCGCAGCCGTCACAGCTTTTACTGTCGGCCCGCTTGGAGCAGCGGAGATATTGAACGCCTGTCGGATTGCCAACGCTCATAAGCGCGTACCCGCAGCGGCCACACTTGACCTTTCCGGCAAGCCATGTGTTCTTTGCCTTGCGCCCGCCTTGGAACGTCTTGTTTGCCATGAGCTTTTTCCGGCAGCGCAGCCATGTATCAGACGATACCAGCCCCTCGCTGGGAGCCAAAACAAGTATCTGATCTTTCAGGTGCTTGTTTTTTCTTTCCTGCACGTCCCGGCCCTGATAGAGATAGCAGCCGTTTGTCCCGGCAAAATCTGTCGCTTCATTGACTACCACCGTACCCTGGCTTTTGAAGAACTCGTACATATCGAGGTCAGCCTGTGCGTAAATGGGGTTTCTCAAAAGCTGGGAGATAAAGCCCCGTTTCATTTCCTTGCCGTAGATCAGGATGCCCTCGTCGGCAAAGTAGCGGGCGATGTCCCCGAAAGAGATTCCGGGCTGGGAGTACATTTCAAACATCAGCTTTGCAATATCTGCCGTTTCCGGGTCAGGCTTCATCATTTTTGTGCGGATACCCTCAATGGTGGTCGGCTCCAGTTGGAAGCCATAGGGGGCCGCACCGCTCATGTGAAAACCGTGCTGGCAGCGGGAATAGTAGGCGTCGGTCACGCGCTTCTGGATGGTTTCACGTTCAAGCTGGGCGAACACGATGCAGATATTCAGCATGGCCCGGCCCATCGGTGTGGACGTGTCAAACTTCTCCGTGGAAGATACGAACTCGACATTGTATTCCTGAAAAGTTTCCATCATGGTTGCGAAGTCCAGAATGGAACGGCTGATACGATCCAGCTTGTAGACCACCACGCGCTTGATCAGGCCCCGGCGAATATCGGCCATCATTTCTTGGAACTTGGGTCTATCGGTATTCTTGCCGGAATAACCCTTGTCGGTGTACTTGCGGAAATTGCCTCCTCTCAACTCATACTTGCAGAACTCAATCTGGCTTTCAATGCTGATACTGTCCTTGCGGTCAACGGACTGTCTGCCATAAATGGCATCTTCACGAATAATCATTTGGTGCTCCTTTCAGTGTAGGAGCTACCAAACCTTACACCTATATTATACCTCTGGCAGCCCCGCATCTCAAGGATGTCCCGCATTAGTGCATCTGCGCCCGTCCCGGCGCATACTTCACAAAGACCTCATACAGACAGCTTTCAATTTCACGCTTGCGCTTATCCCGTGCTCGGGGAGAGAGCATCGGGGTCAGGTTTTCCACGGTGATGGATTTGCCCTGAAAAGACGCGGTTTTGACTTCCTTGTGATAGCCGACTCTTGCCTCCGTCATCTGAAAACCTCCTATAAAAATCAGCGATGTGAATAGATTTGATGGTTTCCCGTTGTCCGTGGGGAAACGTGAAAGGACGGCACAAAAGCGCCGTCCTTTGACCTTGCCCCACCTCTGGCCACGATGACCAGAAGCAGCGGGACAGTTGTTTTCCGTTTCAATCCACAAAAGAGGGAGCCGCCGCGCCGGAATGGTTTGGGCTGTCATAAGACAGAAAGACCCGGTCAGGCGGCTCCCTGTATAATTGTTGTGTGCCGTATTTGCCACGCATCCCCGGCACGGGGAGTATTCCAGACCGCCGATGGCTTCGGCTGCATAGCCCCACAGTACCGCTGCCCGTGGAGGGCTGGCGCATACCGCAGGGACTCCCCCTCAAGTCTGTGGGAGGGCGTGAGCAAGTTTCATTATCCTCCGCGCTGTCCTCGCGCCCGGTTTGCCAGCACCGGGTCAAAGGCTGCGTTGATCGCTCGGCCAGCTTGTCCATCACCTCCTGAACTGGCTGTCGTGGCGGCGCACCTTACGTCGCTATCACGCGGATTTCGTATCGGGAATACTGTCTATTCAGTTTTCAAGGCGAGGAAGAAAACTCCTCTCACCTATCAGGAGGTTTCGGGGGCAAATGTACTCCCTCTTACAGAGATTTTTTCAAAATATTTTTCATAGCGGCCAGCCCGCGCTCAATGGAGCAGCAGATGCGGCTCCGGCCAACGCCCTCGGCTGCCGCGATCTCGGCCTTGCTCATGCCGAGAAGATAGTGCTGGTACACACGCCGGGCCTGCGTGGGCGGGAGCTGGGCCAGCGCGTCATAGAGGGCAATGGTGGTTTCCCGCGCTTCAATGTATTCATCCGGGGTCATGGGCTGGCGGAGCACGTCGGCCTCAAAGCCGGGATCGGTGTCCAGCGAGCACTCGCCATTTCTGCGCTTCTGCCGCTTGTAGCTGTCGCACAGGCGGCCTCCCATCGAGAGGGCGGCGGCGATCTCGTCCGAAACTTCCAGCATCACATTTTCGGTCATATAGGGGTAATACCGTTTCAGGTTGATAGTCGTCATAATTGTCCTCCATTTCAAAAGGTGGTTGGTGAGTGCGGATTGAAATGGAGAATAGGCGGCCCCCGGCACCTCGGAGCCTCTGGACACCGTGACCAGAAGCAGGGGCATATAAAAACGCCCGCACAGCATGACACTATGCGGGCGCACGAAATATTGCTGTTGTTTTTGTACTTATTTATTTCACGTCCGTACCCGGACTTCTCCAACGGGGGAGCTACGCTTTTTTTAGCTGATGCAGATTATGAACGCTATGAAAAAGCAAAATGGACACGGCGATACCTCCTCGGACACCGCCGTATCCTTAAAAAAGGGCGACTTTACCACACCCCCCGTAAATCCAATTTTTCAAAAGGAAAACGGCGGCTTGAAATGTAATATTTCAAAACCGCCGCTTCGCGCCGCAAGGCCGAACAAAACGGTCTTGTTGTGATCGCCAGCGCAGATGATACCAAAAGAAAAGAGCCGATAATTCGCAACCTTTTCGACTGCAATTTATCGGCTCTGCGTCTAAGCGTCTGGCTCTTTGATAACTGTAATATTTAGTTGCGTCACACTGATCAGGCTTTCTTTTTTGCACTTAGGGCAATAAAGAGGAAAATTCTTCAATTCCGTATCGGGGCGAATTTTTAAGCGTGTTTTATTTCCACATATAGGACACAATATCCAGTTTCCTATATTTCTCTGTTTACCATTTAGCATCAATATTCTTTTCTCTTGAAAATCGTTGTTGTCGCAGGATAAGATGCGGCAAAACCCATGAATGAACAAACGAGCATGATTGCAGTCCAAAGCAATATTTGCCCTGAACTCATATTAGGGCCAAAAGCAGTATTGATGATAGCGGTAATTCCTATGACAATTCCAACTGCACATAGCAGACTAACTACTAAGAAAACACCACTCCGTTCCTCGCCGCCTAAGTAGAATAACGGAAAGAAAATTGCCCCGGTCAGTAAACTGATACTAATTCCAACAGCGAATATCATAACAGCATCTATGTTCCGATCAAAAGGGCAACCATGTAACAGCCATGTAAGACACATAACAAGTCCAGCAAAAATCATTCCGACAAACAACCATATAAGTAGATGGATAAAATAGCTCTTTACAATAGATCCTCTTTTTACTGGGGTCGTCAGTTTGTATTTTGCCCATTTTGAAGTATAATCTCTCCCTATCCCTACAATCGCACTCATTGAAAAGCCAATCATACCCAATAGCAAGTAAATGAGCAAAAACTGTTGACTATCTATTACAATGACAATCGTTCCTACGATTAGCATAAAAATGGAGAATATAGTCGCGCTGGAGCGTACCGCATAAAAATTATTTTTAAGAAGTCCTTTCATACTCGTGTCCCCTTTACTAACAAGAGCATAATTTCATCGACCGATACATGATCAACAATGCAGCCGCGATACTTTCTCTCAGCTTCTTTGCCATTTGCAACGAGTACATCAGTTTGAAAGTCCCTCTTACGGTAGGCAAGAATATCGTGCGGGTCTAATTGACGAAATTGGCTCTCTTTGCAGCGTATAACAGCAAAATTATATACAAGGTCATTTTTGCTTGCGGTCATTATGAGTTTGCCGTTATGAATAAATGTGATATAGTCTGCTATTTTTTCCAAATCGGATGTAATATGGGATGATAAGAGAATAGAATGATTTTCTTCCTGCACGAAATCAAGAAAGGCATCCAGCATATCATCCCGCATAATAGGGTCTAAACCGCTTGTGGCCTCATCTAAGATGAGAAGTTGTGGATGATGTGATAGAGCAGCCGCAACAGCTAATTTCATTGTCATGCCTCGCGAGTAATGTTTAATCTTTTTCTTTGGTTGTAGTTGGAATTTCTCTAAATAGATTTGAAAAAGGGTATCATCCCATTTTTTATATAATCCTTGCATAACATTAGACAACTGCTCTGCCGTCCAGTATGCCGGAAAATTATCACCGTCATATACTACACCGATTTTTTCTCGCAGTTCCGTGTCATCATCGGATAGTGCTTTTCCGAATAACTTAATCGTTCCGCTGTCCTTAAACATAGTATTTAGAATACAACTAATCGTCGTAGTCTTTCCTGCACCATTTTCCCCTACAAACCCCATGATAGAGCCGTATGGTATTGAAAAGGACACTTTGTCCAATGCAAAGTCGCCATTAGAAAAACCTTTACAAAGATTTTCTACTTCTAAAATATTTTCCATATTATTCATCCTCTGTATAGAATAAAGCTAATAGCTCTGTTAGCTTTTCAAGTGGAATATTACTGACCCGCCCAATTTCAGCAGCTATTTGTAAATGTTCTTCTGCAAGTCGCTGCTGTTCTTCTTGATAGAACTCTTTATTCTGGGCTGATACAAAACTTCCTCGCCCGACCGTTGTTTCAATAAATCCGTCTCTTTGCAAATCCTCATACGCTTTTTGGACAGTAATCACACTAACATGAATTGATTTTGCCAATGCACGCATGGAGGGAATTGCATCCCCGGCCCGTAATTCGCCGCTCATTATCATAGCCTTAATTTGCGAGGTGATTTGCTCGTAAATTGGCTTGCTTGCATTGTTGCTAATTATAATTTCCACTATTTACTCTTTCACCTGCCTAAATGTACTTATTGTATAAGCACATTATAGTCTTTTTAGCCGTGATAGTCAATAGAGGAAACAAAATACTACTAAAACATAAAATTACGTTTCGTTCTCACAATCAAACCCGAAATGTAAAATAATATAGGGGTGATATGAGAATGTACCAAGACGAACGACGGCTTGACTTCCACGCATTAGGCCGGGAGATCAAACGCAAACGAGAAGCCAAAGGCTGGACACAGGAATACCTCGCGCAGCTCGTTGACCGTACACCTCGTTCCATTATGTATTTTGAAAATCGTGGTCAGCATCCGAGCTTGAATACCTTTTATAAAATTGTCACGCTGCTGGATATTTCCGTCGATCAATTCTTCTATCCTGACAAGCAGAACGAAGAAAGTGATTGCCGCCAGCACATTGACAGGTTGCTAAACACAATGGACGAGAATGAATTGACGATCATGGAAGCCACCGCAGAGGGAATACAAAAAGCCAGAGAAACGGAGGGAGCGTAAGAAACGGCGCTGCCTCCGTTTCTCGCGGGGCTTCCGGGGAAGCGCGTTAGCGGCAAGCAAGGCAAGTGTATTGACACTTGCAATTTCCGCGCTGCGGAAATGCTTGTTGGGGTGCCCCCAAACCCGCTGGACTTCTGGCCACCGTGACCAGAAGAAATGTTGTCTGCGTCGCCGTCCCTAATGGGCCTGCTCCTTATTGCGCCGGTTGTCTGTCAGCCCGCGCAGATGATCCACGCTGCCCTTGACCGCCACCAGCTCCCGCATATCCTGCTGGGCCTTGCGGTATTCCAAATAAAGAGCCTTTTTCCGCGCTGCCAGTTGGCGGCGTTTTTCTTTTAATACGTCCATTTTCGGGAGCTTCTCGCCGCCCAGCAGCTCGGCCATTGTCGCCTTGGCCGCCCGGTAGTCAGCCAGCTCCGCCTCATGCTCGGCAAGATATTTCCGGCTGTACTTGGCGGCCTTGTACCCGTCGAACGCAGGGCGGGTCTTGGCGTACTGCACCACGGCGGCCATCAGGTCGGACACACGGGAAAGCTCGGCCTCGGTCTGCTGAATGTCCCCGGCCAGCGTGTGAAAACGCTCTGTGGCGGCGTCGGTCTTTGCGGCCAGATCGTCATATTCAAAGAGCTGGTGCTCTTTCAGATATTGCAGCGCGGCCGCCATCTGTTTAAGGTTGTACACCTTGGCCCAGAGTTCATAGGCAGGGCCTTTGCCCTGACGCATCCGCTCCTGAATGTCGATCAGCAGATTGACACGGCGGGGTGCAGGCGTTCTCCGTGCCGGGGCCGTTCGTGTGGGAGCCTTGCCGTCAATGACGGACTGCACGTCCTCGGGGCCGTAGCCGTCCCCCAGCGTGGACGCCCGGAAACGGGCCGCCCGCTGTTGCCCTGGCACAAGGAATGAGATCACGCCGCCGTGCCCGTGCTTGACCTGTATGCCTGCCGTTTCCATGTGCCGGAGAAAGTCTGCAAAGTCCTTGGGGCGCTCCGTCAGGGCCGCGTCAATGGCAAGGCGGATCTGTTCTTTCTGTGAGAGCTTTTGATTGTTCCCCAGCCATTGACCGTAGTGCAGATACCGCCCCTTGCTGTGGAGCTTGGGATTTACGATCACGGACAGATCGTGCTCCAGACATACCCGGTCAGACAGCCGCCGCAGGGCGAACGAGGAGCCGATGAAGTTGTGGAACTTCCGGGAGCGGTCATAGGCGGTGGAATTGTAGTAGATGTGATTATGAATAGACGGATGTTAAACCAACAGCTAAACCATGTTCATTAACACCATCTTCAATCTCAATAAAAGCAGTTGTATTTCCTGTGAAAGAATAAACTCCATCCGTCAATTTATAAACTACATTCTGATTTAGCCTCTCAATTTCTGTAAGAAAATCACTGTTTCGTCCCAGAAGAATTTCCTGTTCCGTTGTAAAAGCAAAACAAGAGCAATTACAAGATGGAGGCATAGAGTACATACTAAATAATACAGCTTGCAAAATACGGACATCACATTGTTGTCCATCTGCCAGACCTTGAATTTCTTCTACAATCTCATGGTAATACTTTTCATAAATCGGAAGGCAGGACAAAGCATAGTCAATCCGTTCCTGCGTGATTTCAAATGGTATGTTCTCTAAAATTATATTTTTGTGTTTTAACAGTAAGGAACCCCACCGAAAACCAGCTTCGTAGTGTGTTCCCCTAAAATGTGCATGATACATTTTTACACGCTCCTTATTGATTAGATAAAGAGCTACCGGTAACTCTTATCTAAGGGTAACTGAATAAAAATTTTAAGTCAAGCCATATTTTACTTGTCGGCTGGGAACAGCTTGCAACGCAAGGTGTCCCCAGATGGCAAGTCCACAAAAGGGTAGCTGGCGGCAGCCA
>OLRV01003079.1_pt1 | contig 12049 bp, 8 predicted proteins | sample 1672421 | NCBI WGS metagenome assembly OLRV01 (sample SAMEA3136684, study PRJEB25190) | human gut metagenome | biome: human gut; feature: human-associated habitat; material: faeces | place: Austria | collected 2013
CTTTTTCAACCGCCCGATTGCCACAATAGATTTGAGCATCCGCCCACAAACGTCCGCGTTTTATACCCATCAAATCCTTTGCCTTTTGTCGTCTAGACTAGAAAAATCGCTCGAAATAACGCAACCGGCCTGCTCGCTTGAAGAAACCTAAGCCCGTAACGTAGATGTGCAAACTTCCGAAACGCCTTGCGCGGCATAGTGCGTATAAACTTCGTCAACCGCCTCAGAAATATCTGAGTATCGCGCCGGGTCAAAAGCATACGATGTCGCAGCTATACCCTGCACCCATTCGGAACGCGGATTAATTGAATAGCCACACAGCATCATCATACATGCATCTAGACCTGATTTCCCAAGTATCCGACGTATTGATGAGAGCATCGCGGGTCGCCCCTGCACCATCGTCGTCACCCCTATTAGCAGTATTTACCGTTTTTCTCTAAATGCGTATCGCCACCCTTAAGAATACGAAGTGTTTTATCCAGACCCGATTGTCCTCCATCTCAAACGAAGGGATAAGGAATCTCATCCGGAATCGGCAGTAACGGAGGATTCACAACGACAAGCGAAAAACATGAGTCATCTCTCAGAGGGGAGTAAAGGCTCCCCTCAAGCACCCTAGTTTCGTCATCCAAAGAGTTGATGGCAGTGTTTTTCTTACAAAGGTCGACAACAAAAGGGTTGATTTCTACAGATGTTACATCCATGCCACAGTTGGTAAGTATCAGGCCCTGTATTCTGGGGCCAGAACACAAATCGAGAGCCTTCCGTGCGCTCTGCGGTGTAAGGCGCCAATCTCAGCAAATCTGTCCCACAATACTGCGCTGAAGAACAAGACGGAACCCCTGAGCCAAACTCCCCTATACCTTATTAAGGCTAAGACAGGCAAGTTCACGCACCCGGCATATTCCAGAATAACATCCTATTGTTTTAGATGCTCTACAAGCATGAACAGCCGCGAATCGGAAAGATCTTCTAGTTTCGCCCCGACTGACCGCCAAGGGCCAAAATGGCCCCTCCATCCCCGGGCGACTGGCTCTGGCGCGCCGAGGAGTGTCCCCAAGTGCCGGTAGAAAAGAAACGTCCCTATCTGCCGGCTAGAGAGCACCGAAGAGGATGGCGTAGGTAGTGGATTCGCCGAGCTTGAGCTCGTCGCCGGGATTGAGCTGGGCGGAACGGCCGGGCTCGACCTGAATGCAAACGCGCGTGGCCCCGTTTACCACCACGGTTCCGTTGGTGGACGACAAGTCCTCGACGTGCCAGATATTTTGAGCATCGCACCAGATATGGGCATGGCGGGCCGAGACATCGTCGCCGACGTCGGTAATATCGCCCTCACCAGTGGCCAGCGCGCCAATCTCAACACCCTGCTCACTCGGCTGAATCCAGCGCGGGGCGCTCACGACAAAACTGTTTTGCACGCGCAGCAAGCCCAAGGGGTGCGCCGGGGCGGGTTCGCGTTCGCCCGCGGTCATCGACATGCCAAGCGAGCGCGGCGTGGAGGTGCCTCCGCCACAGGTCGCGTGCGCGTAGTCGATGGCATAGTTCACCGAGGACCGCACATCCGCCGAACAGCCGACGGCGACAAACAGCACCAGCACGGCCTCGGCGCGCTCGGCAGGCATGAGTTCTGCCGCCTGGGACAGGCGATCGAGCGCGTTGCGATAGAGATTCGTGTCCTGGTGGCACTCTTCGAGCGCGCGTACCATCGGTTCACCTGCAGGACCGCACACCATATTGATCACTGCCGTGGAGTCCATGGGATTTCGCTGGCGCAGGGCCAGTTGCGACATAATACGCGCAGCCGAGGTACCGTATTCGGCAAAGTAGCGCTGCTGAAGCGTGCCGACCGGCGCGCGAACGATAAAGCGGGAAACCCAAGAGCGATCGGCGGCTCGGCTCTGCGGGCTGCGGCCGTCGGCGAGCGGACGGGACGAAAGCACCAAGCCGCACAGCTCGATATGGCTCAGATGCGCCGCGCGCTTAAAGATGTCAAACATGGCCCCGCATGGGGTGAGCTCAACTTGAGATGCCATGACCTAGGCCTCCTTGGTCGTAGAAATAGAATCGGACGATACTTCGACAGGTCCGCCAAAAGTACGGGCAGCTGCGGCTCCACCGGCAAGCGGAGTCGCCATCTGGGCTTTTGTGCGTCGCGGTGCCGAAACGGGAAGTTCAAAGGCAAAGCCCATCGCAAGCAAAAACCACGTAAGCGTATAGGTTGCAACCAGAGCGGCAACAAGGCCGCCCATCACGGCGCGTTGGGAAAATACGCTACATGCAGCCACAACCAGCACCGGAACCTCGCAGGCAGAAAGCGCAAGCACACCCTGCAGGAAGCCCGAGCGCCGATCGCGCGCAAGTGCCCCCGCGGCAACGCCGGCTATGCCTGGCAGCGCCAACGCCAGTGCGGCAATAATACCCGGTAGCGACCCAGACCACACGAGCGATCCCAAAGTCGCCGTCACGCGAGCGCCCGACGCCAGCAGCGCGGCCGAAACCACGACCACAGCCCAAACCACGCCACAGACGACTGTCGCGCCGACCATCAGCGCGCGACGAACCGCGCGGCCAGACGCATCCATGGGGCACGGCGTGAGCGGCTCGCCGCGGAGCGAACGACCGACATTTTGCGCATAGTGGTCACAAAACGCCGAGAGCGCCGCCTCGACCGCCGCCGGCTCGGGACGATCTTTTTGATGGCTGGACAGACAGGCCATCACCACGTCGAACAGCTGGGCATCGACAAACGCCAGCGCATCGCGTAGCTCTTCGGAATCCGGCTCAAGCCCTAGCTGCTGGGCCTGCTCGGCCGCGGCGAGCGCCACATCGGGCTCACGACGAAGCAGCTGAGTCAAATCACAACCGGGCGCATGGGCACCAATGGGATAGTCGGGCCGCGTGTCCATCTTGAGACGGTAGGGGCTCGCGATGTCGCGCGTCTTTTTGCGCGAACCCGAGGTGCCCGAAGTGCTCGGCGCGGCTTCGTATGGCGCGACGCCGGCAATGAGCTCGTAAACCGTGCTTGCCGCGGCATAGACGTCGATCGCCGGCGACATACGCAAAGCGCGCAGGTCGGGAATATCGTCGGTGAGCATCTCGGGCGGGGCATAGGCAACCGTCGCGCGACGCAGCGTGGCATAACGCTCCGTAAACGACGCCTTGCCGCCGGTACCGGCCACGGCCGACGCAGGCTCAAGCGCCAGCGACGAGCCAAAGTCGATCAGGCACAGGTCAAAGGTGCCCTCGGCAAGCTGCCGGTCAAGCGGCAGGCGCGCCGCACGCACCATAATATTAGCGGGCGAGATATCGCGATGGACAAAGCCCTCACCCACCAGGCTCATACGGCAGAGCAGATCGAACAGGTCGCGACCCAGACGTGCCGCCACAAGCGGCGACAGGCGTCCGGCATCGTCCACGGCAAGTCGCGAACGCAAGCGGGCAAGCGTCTCGCCCTCGACCCATTCCATGACAATTGCAGGCACACCGTCGACCTCGCCCCAGCCATAGAGGCGGGGAAAGCCCTTGAGGCCCGAAAGGGCGCGATGGCATTCGTATTCCTCGCGAAACGCTGCCTTGAACTTGGCGACCAGCGCCTCGTGAGCGGCATCGTCGTCGAACTCATCGCGCGCCGGCAAGATGAGCTGCTTGAGTGCCACGGCCTCGCCTTGGGCGTTGACGGCACGCGTCACGCGGCCGATACCGCCACGGCGCATGGTGGCATCGTCGGCAAACAGCATCGTAAAACGACGCAGATAGGCAGGCAGTTCGTCCTGACCGAGCGCAATGGCCGGCTCAAACCCGTCGACACGCGCAAGGCGCAGGCCGACCATGGGATCGCGACCGAGCGATTGTGGTGTGATGGATGCAAGATCGGTCATCATAGGGCAAGCGCCGCCACGTTATTGTTGAAGTTACCGAGCGCGACGTCATCATCGCCGTAATGGCCGACCCATTGACATAGGTTGGTGTAACAGCCCCACAGATTGGCATACTGCTGATACCACTTTGACCGGGGCGAGAATGTCTGACGACCGAACTCGGCTCGAATGACAAACATCTCCCCGACCAGGCTGTCGCACGGCCTGGGATCTCCCGTAGAGTTATAGGTCGAGACCACGTCATTGGCACGGGAAACATAGCCGTCGAGCATGTTGTACTTGGTCACAAGCCAACTGTGAATGCTCTCTTCCTCAGCAGCGGAAAGGCCACCGGAGTTTGTATCGTTGTCAGTGTTGCCGCCCGTCGAGCCGTCGTTTCCAGACCCTCCGGTAGAGGAACCCGACCCAGAGCCGCCGCCCGAACTCGATGAATCCGAGCCGGAGCCAGAAGTATCCGAGCTACCGGGCTTTCCGGACTGCTGGGCGTCCTGCTCCTTCTGCTGCTCGACCTTATTCACCGTTGCCGCCACGCTATTGTTGGACAACCGATCGATGATCTTGGTGTTGGTGAGCACGATGGTTTTGCCATTGGCAAGCGTGACTTCGTTGTCCGGAGCCTCGGCGCCGTCCGCATCGTCGGTGCCAAACACAATATGCGCGACCACACTTGCCCAAGCATATCCAGTCGTGGTACCCAGATCGCTTTTGACCTCATGCCCCACGCGCGGTTCGCGTGCGGTATGCGCCTGCATCATGGACGGCACGGTCATGCCATAGGCAGAAACGCCAGCCATGACCAGCACCAGCGAGCACGACAGCAGCACGTACGCCCGCGGCGCCAAGCCCAGTCGGCGTCGCATGCGCACCGCGGCGCCGCGCTTTGTCTGAGTGCCACCGAGCCGCATGCGTTCTCCTCCAAGAAAAACACGCCGCTCAGAAGCGGCGCATTCATTCAAATCCATATTTGAGTGTATCAGCGAACCTAAAAGGTTGCGCAACGAATGGGCAAATTAAGGATGCGAGCGGAAGCATCCATGCGATAAGCGGATACGAAGCATCTTTGTTGCACAACAAACTCACAGTCGCACGGGGAAATTATGACTACCCCGTGCGTCGCGAGGAAAACATACGGCAGGAGCAGGCTCGCCACCTAAATCGCGCGGCGGGCCTCGATGGCGCGGCCAAGCGTAAGCTCGTCGGCATACTCCAAGTCGCCGCCCACGGGAAGGCCGCTTGCCAGACGCGACACCTCGACGCCCAACGGCTTGATGGTACGGGCCAGATAGCTCGCCGTGGTCTCGCCCTCAATATTGGGGTTGGTGGCGATGATGACCTCGTGGATGTCCTCGTGGCCCAAGCGTGCCAGCAGCTCTCGAATGTGCAGCTGCTCGGGGCCAATCTTGTCCATGGGACTGATCACGCCGCCCAATACGTGGTAGAGGCCGTGGTAGCTGCCCGTGCGCTCGATCGCCTGGACATCGCGCGGCTCGCCCACCACGCAAATGCGAGTGGTATCGCGCATCGGGTCCTGGCAGATGGAGCACTCGTCGGCCGTGGCGTAGTTAAAGCAGCGGCTGCAAAAGTGGACCTCCTGCTTGACCTCCAGGATGGCCTCGGCCAGGCGGCGGGCCTCCTCGGCATCGGCCTCGAGCAGGTAATAGGCGATGCGCTGGGCCGACTTGGGACCAATGCCCGGCAGACGGCCCAGCTCATCGAGCAGTTTTTGCAGACTGTGATTCGCACTCATATATATGCGTGTCTTAGAACGGCATGCCCGGGATGTTGAGGCCGCCGGTGATGGCGCCCATCTGCTTGTTGGCGAGCTCGTTGACGCCGCGGACGGCCTCGTTGACGGCAGCCATGATCATGTCCTGCAGCATATCGACGTCCTCGGGATCGAGGGCATCGGGATCGATGGTGAGGTTGACGAGCTCCATCTCGCCATTGACGGTCACCTTGACCATACCGCCGCCGGCAGAGGCGTCGACGGTCTGGGACTTGAGATTCTCCTGCGCGGCGGCAAGCTGCTCCTGCATCTTGCGGGCCTGCTTCATCATCTGCTGCATGTTCATACCGGCCATGATGGCTCCTTTACGTGCGGCCGCACGCCGAGCTGCAAGGGCAGCCGGAGCACGGCGGGACTTTCAAACTCAAAAATCGTACCACGGCGCGCGGCGAGAGAGCGGGGCGGACGTGTTACCTCAGTCGATATACATGTCCTGGAGTGCAAGCCGCACTCAAAGATTATGCGAAGTTGAATAATTCGCATCTGCATAATATTGAAAGCTAAATCTTGTAGAGCCGGAATCCGACATTTTTTGCATCCGGCTAGATAACAAAATGCCGAACCGCTGCTCGAGGCGGCGCTCATGATGGCAGGGTATAATTTGATTGTCACAGACAGCAATTTGGAGGTGCCCCCATGAATGCCCCCGACGCGCTCCAAAACATCCGCTCAAAACACCCCGTTGCATATGTGGTTCTCTATCTCTTTGTCGGCTGGGCATTACTGGTTGTCATCACCCATGCCATAGCCTTTGGAGCAGAACTGCTGATAGCCAGCTCGGACCAGCCCGTCGTCAAATGGGAGACGACCGATGAGTGCACCGACGGAACCCGAACCGTTTACTACAACAGCCCGTCCCTCTACCAAGAGTTCAGGGTCAAGATAAAGGACTCCAAGATTGTCGATGCCGAACCAGGCGCTTTCTTGACAATCGGAGCAACCCTCAACGCCGAGCAAGTCGAGTACACGGACAGCTATGCGGCGTATCGTATCGACCTCAGCATCCTAGGCCGACCGTCGCGTACCTGCCTGCTCGAATGCGAGATACGCGGCACCACGTTGCACATGTCCGAAATACAGATGCGCCCGGACAAAGAGATCTCTTCTTGAGCAGTATACCCGCCCGTACAGCTACTCCACCGGTTTGAAGATGGTGGACTGACCGAAGACGCTGCGGATGAGGGCTTTGGCCTCGTCCTCGGTCTGCGGGATGCTCGGGGCTGCGCCCTGATGGCCGAAGGGGCTGCCGGCGCCGGGGTTGGACTCCCAGGGAGCTGCAGGAGCGTCCTCCTCTTTGGGGGCAGCTGCAGCGGACTTGGGCGCGGACGCCGCACCCGGCACGTCGAACGGAGGAAGATCGTCCCCGCTCGCATCGCCGGCAAAGCCGCCGACCATGGCGTCGTCGTAGGGCACCTGCTCAGATTCCCACGGCGCGGACTGCGCGACAGGCTGAGCCTTGGGGGCAGCCGAGCGCTCGGACGCACGGGGTGCGGGCTCGGTCGGGAGCTTACCCGTGGCAGGAGCGCCGGCGGGGTTGTCGGAGCGTAGCCAGGGGGCTTTGCCCAGGTCAGACGACTTGGGCGCGGGCGAGACGGGCTTGGGCGCGGGTGTCGGAGCAGCCGGTTTGGGCGCCGCGGGCTTAGGCGCCGACGGGGTCGATGCCGCTACCGGCACCGCTTGCTGCTGCGGCGCGCTGGCGCTCGAGGATACAGGGGCCGCCGAGGACACGGGTTGCGGGTCCGCAGACGCCGCAGCCCGTGCAGATGGAGAATGCTCCTCATGTTGAGGAGCCGGCGTGCCACCCCCATCCAGGACATAGTCGACGGTACGACGACCGAAGACCGCGCAGACCGTCGGCAGGACCACCGACTGCGTATCGGCGCGACCGAGCATCTTAATGGCAAAAGTCGAACCCGCGGGGAACGAGACCGTGAGCTTGGAGCCGTCGTCGGCCGTGGCGCGGGCGTTGAGCAAAAGCCCTGCGTAGGAAGCCTGACGCGCCTTGACACGCTCGACAACCTCGGCCCATTTGCGCTGCAGCTCTCCGGCATCCTCGACCGCGGGCGTCTCGGCAGCACCGGCGGCGGCAACCTGGGCGGCGTTGTTGGGCTGGAGCTTAGGTGCCGGCACAGCGGCAGGTGCGGGAGCCGGAGAGGTGGCGGGCTGGGGCTTCGGAGCCGGCGTAGGCTGAGATGCCGGCGCGGCGGGCCTGGGGGTCGACGCGGGCGCAGACTGGGTCGCCGGAGCGGCAGCACCACGGTCCCAAGGCATACCGCCCTGGCGCGCGGACGTAGCAGCGGGGGCAGCGGATGCCGCCGGGGCGGCAGCACGGGCGCCCGAAATTAGCGTCGGCTGCTGGGCAGCAGCGGGTACGGATGCTGCAGGCGCGGCGGCCTGAGCAGCAGCCACGCTCGCCGGCACGGCGGCGTTGGCAACCATGGCCTCCAGGCGTGCCACGCGCTCGGCCAATGCCTCAATCGTTAAATCAGCCTCGGGACGCGCCAGACGCGTGCAGGCAATCTCGAGCACCAGGCGCACGTCGCTCGCGCCCCTCATCTCCAGTGCGGCATCGTCGAGCACTGTCAGCACACGAGCCAGGCGGTCGGCAGGATGCTCGCCAAAGGCAGCGGCCTCGGCAGCAAGCGCCTCGGCCTGCTCGGAGCCGCCCTCAAACAACTCGGCACGGGCACCGGCAACGCAGGCAACATACACGTCGCGCACGTGTGCCACCAGGTCGCGCGTCAGCTCCAGCAGATCGTTACCTTCCTCGACCTGCGCGCGAATAAGCCCATACAGCTCGGCAACATCGCGATCGGCAATGGCGCGGGAAAACTCGCCCAGAATCTGGTCCGAAACCTCGCCTAAAAGCGAGCGGGCGTCGTCCGCATGCACAGAACCGTTGCCAAAGACGCTCAGCTGCTCCAGCGTGGAGAGCGCGTCGCGCATGCCGCCCTTGGCATGGCGCGCCACGATGGCGAGCGCCTCGTCGTCGTAATCGAAGCCCTCCTGCTCGCATACGTATGCCAGGCGATGCTCGATATCCTCGTTGCCGATGCGGTGGAAATCGAAGCGCTGGCAGCGCGAGAGGATGGTCTCCAGAATCTTTTGCGGGTCGGTGGTGCACAGCACAAAGATCACGTGCGCCGGCGGCTCCTCGAGCGTCTTGAGCAGCGCGTTGAACGCCGCCGTCGTGAGCATGTGGACCTCGTCGATGATATAGATCTTGTACTTGCCGCGCACCGGGGCAAAGTTGACGGAGTTGATGATCTCCTCGCGCACGTTGTCCACGCCGGTACGGCTTGCAGCATCGAGCTCGTAGACATCGGGGTGGTTGCCCTCGGCGATGAGCTCGCACTCCTCGCAAGTACCGTCGGGCATGCAGCCGCTTGCACCCTCGGCGCGCGCCGCCTCGGCATTGCGGCACAGCAGCGCCTTGGCCAGAATGCGCGCCATGGTGGTCTTGCCCGTGCCGCGCGGACCGCAGAACAGGTACGCATGGGACAGGCGTCCCTCGGTGATGGCGTGCTCGAGCGTCGAGACGATATGCTGCTGGCCCACCACGGAGTCGAAGGTGAGCGGGCGATACTTTCGGTACAACGATTCCATGGGTGCTCCCCCGGGTATACTGAGTCTTATTGCCGCGACGGCCATGCGGTCGCACGGCATACTGCATTCATAATAACCCGTACGGCGAGCCCGCCGCGATAGGAGTCCAAAGAGCATGGCAGACGCAGAGAGCAACCTCGTTCCCTCCGAAGCAGCCGACCAGGTCGAGGTCGCGCTCGAGGAGCAGGCCGCAGCCGACGACGGCATCCTGTACCTCAACGAGTACCAGTACGAAAACGACCTGGTCACCGACTTCGCCCGCCTGGTCGCCTCGCCCAGGCGTCGCGGCTCGCTGTATGTCGCCGCAGCAATTGCCGCGCTCATCGGCATCGGCATGTTGGTGGCCGGCGGCAACTGGATCAAGTTTGGCGTCGTCCTGATCGTATTCGGCGCTTTTTTGGCCTGGTGGAGCAAAAACCTGCACCACACCCTCGCCCGCGACTTTATCGACGCCGTCGAGGCCGACGAGTCCATGGGTGGCCGCTATCGCCGCGTCGCCGCCAACGAGGACGGCCTGATGGTTTGGGGCAAGAGCGGCAAGTCGCAGTTCTTCCCGTTTGAAAAGCTCGACCACGTGCTCGACGGCGAGCGCATCTTTGTGGCCATGTTCGCCGACCAGGGCGTGACGATTCCCAAGGACACCTTCGTCCGTGGCGATGCCGAGCAGTTCGGTCCCTTCCTCAAGGCCCGCATCAACAAAAAACTCCGCATCGAGACCAAGAAGAAGAAAATGAAGGCCGAGAAGGCCGCCGCCGAGGCCAAGCAGGGCGACAAGCCCCAGGAGACCAAGCGCAAGCAGAAGAAGAACAAGAAGAAGCGCTAAGGCCAAGCCAGACAGGCAGCCTCGCATCCCGTTATCCTCGCCATCCGCCCGAGCGTGCTACACTAGCAGCATCTATGCCACCGCGAACGGCTCGGCTCCGCGCCCGCCACTCGCAAACGAACTTTAAACGCACGAGGGTTGGCCATGCCGCTTTTCTCGCAACATACCGCCCGGTTCTCGCCGGACGTTCCTTTGGAGGGCACCAGCTCTCGCGAGCTGCTCAAGCGGTACCAGCCGCTCGAGACACTTGCGACCGGCGGTTTTGGCTCCATCGAGATCTGCCGCGACACGCACCTGCGCCGCCGCGTCGCCATTAAGCGCATCCCCCTTATCAACGGTGCCGGCATGCCCGCCAGCGACATCATGGATGTCCTGCGCGAGGCGCACACCGCCGCCATGCTTCAACATCCCAATATCGTGCAGGTCATCGACTTTACGCACGACACAGCCTATGCCTACCTGGTTATGGAATATGTCGATGGCATGTCGCTGGCCGAGTTTTTGCACCGCGTGGACGGCCACTCACTTACCTTTGACGAGGCCGCGGCCATTGCCGATGCCCTGGGCCAGGCGCTCACCTTCGCCCACAGTAATGGCGTACTCCACCTGGACATTAAGCCCGCCAACGTGCTCATCGACCACTCGGGCAATGTAAAGCTCACCGACTTTGGCATGGCGCGACTGTCGTCCGCCGGTGGCTTTGGCGGTTCGCGCGGCGGCACCATCGGCTACATGCCGCCCGAGCAGCTCGATATCGAGACCGGCACGGTCGACGAACGCGCTGATGTCTTTGCCCTTGCCTGTGTGATCTACGAGGGCCTGTGCGGCAGCGCTCCCTTTATGGCGGCCACGCCCGCCGACTCGCTCGGCCGCATCATCGGCGGCGCCACCTATCCCAGCGAGCTGATACCACACTTTCCCCCGGGAGCCGAGGCCGCGCTCATGAGCGCGCTCTCCCCCATGCCGCAGGACCGCCCCAACAGCATCGAGGCATTTTGCGACCAGCTCCTTGCCGGTCTGGGCAGCGTGCGCGAAGGCCGTCGCAGCCTGGAGCAAATGGTTGGCGAGCTTTCGGATGACGAGCAGGAGCTCGACGATATCGAGCCGTCGCACTACGAGGGCGACGCCATCGAGGTCGACCCCGCGCTCGGCTGGGCGGGCACGCGCTGGAGCCATGCGCGCGACTACACCATGCGCACTATCTCGGCGCTAACGTGCGGCACCTTTAGCTTTTTGCTGATGCAAACGGCCGGGGTCGCGGCGCTTCCCGGCCTGGTCATTGCGGCTATCGCGATCGGAGCGGCGGCTGGCCTGGCCCCCCAGATTGGCTCGGCCATCTCGGCTGTGGGCTTTTTGGTGCTCATGGCCAACGCCACCATGCAGGCGCAGGGCATCCTGTCAATGCTGCCCGTCGCGGTGATCTTTGCCGCCGCCATGTCCGGTTGGTGGATCGCCTGGGGTCGTACCGAGGCTGCCGCGAGCGCCGCACTCACCTGTGCACTCGCGCTTGGCTGTCTGACCGGCAATACCTTCCTGGCAGCTGGGGTCGCCGCCGGCGTCGCGTCATTTTGGCTCGGCCCGGCAAGCGCCGCCGCGGCAACGGGCATGGGCGCGCTTTTTGCCCGTCTGGCCACGGTCGCGCTTTCAGCCGGAGGCGTGCTGGGGCTCGGTAACGTTGCCGCAGCGCTGGGAGATCCGCTCCTTTGGACTGCCTTTGGGCTGATCGCGGCAACTGCCGCAGCGTCATCCGCGCTGCTCAATGCCCATGCCAAGCGTGCCGACCAGGGCTCAAACCTTGCCGCAATCGCCGCCATCGCTGTCACCGGCATCGGCTGCGCAGCGGCGTCCTGTCTTGCACACCATATGGAAATTGCCAGCCTTGCAGCCGCGGTCGTCGCCAAGGCGGCGGTTGCGGGAATCCTATCCTCTATAATCGTTGGGATATGCCTATAT
>OLRV01003081.1_pt1 | contig 12041 bp, 10 predicted proteins | sample 1672421 | NCBI WGS metagenome assembly OLRV01 (sample SAMEA3136684, study PRJEB25190) | human gut metagenome | biome: human gut; feature: human-associated habitat; material: faeces | place: Austria | collected 2013
GACGATCATCATCGCCGATGCGGCCATGGGTGTCGAAAATGTCCTGGCGGTTGCCGGCGCCTCGCACGGCAGCTTTCTCCTCGTAGCCTGCGGCTTCGTAATCAGTATCCCCATCATCGTCGGCGGCAGCACCATCGTCGGCAAACTGATTGACCGCTATCCCGTTATCCTCTACGCCAGTGCCGGCCTCTTAGGCTGGACGGCAGGTTCTATGATCGGCCACGACAAAATCTTAGGGACCCTGTTGCAGCAAATGGCCGGTTCCTGGGCTCCCATAAGCCTTCAAATCCTCTTGGCTGCCGCCGTCATCGCTATCGGACTATGGATGAGCCGGAAACGCGTCGTGCAGTAACCAAAAGGCACTGTCGCCTCTCTGCAAACTACACGCTTTGTGCTACCAATTACAAAGGAAAAGTGACTACGCATGATGACATATGCTACATGCTGCATGGGAAGCCAAAGTAGGACCGGATATCGAAAAAGCGTTGAAAGAACGTTAAAAGAACTGCACGAAGGTATAGCCTAAGTGGAGACCGTACAGCATGAGGACGGTGCCGCAAAGGACGTTGATGGCGCGCAGGATGGGGGGCGTTATGGCGTGGCGGAATGCGGCGACGCAGCCTGTGAGCGAAAGGAACCATAGGCCCGAGGCCAGGAGAACGCCCATCAAGAACGTCGTGGCTTCGGTGGCAGGCAGGGTGATGCGGAAGGCGCCGAGAAGCATGGTGCCGTCCAAGATGGCCTGAGGATTCATCCAGGTGACGATGCAGGCTTTGGAAACGGTCTGGCCCAGAGAGGCTGGTTGATCTTTGAGGGTCAGTGCATCCGGAACTTGGCGGATCATGCCATAGGCCATGTAGAGGATGAGCAGTGTGCCTGCTCCCAGGATGACCGCTTTGAGCCAGGGAAGATGATCCAGCAGGCTGCCGATGCCGTAAAAACAGCTCAGCGACAGGCTGATGTCGAAGAACAAGACGATGAGCGCTGTCACGATGGCGCGGCGCAGCGAATGGGATAACGCCGAATGGATGACGAAGAGATTTTGCATGCCAATGGGAGCGACGTAAGCCAGTCCCATGGTCAGGCCTTGGAAAAAGAACATAAAAAAAGCCTCCTTCTTTTCCAACCAAAACAAGTTGGTTCATGTGGTATAATCACAGTATAACAGAGCTATGAAGGATTCCAACCCACCAAAGTTATGTGAATTATACCAACCAAAAAGGAGACGATGTGATGAAGCGGCATATTCCCGTTCAAATTGAATGGCATCCCGACCCAGCGCAGCCCGTACCGATATACCGACAGATTCTTGAATGGATGTATGGAAAAATGGAAAGTGGTGAATGGCCAGCCGGGACGCGCCTGCCATCTCAGCGCGCTATGGCCCGGCACTTCCAGGTGAACCGGAGTACCCTGAATCAGGCTTTGAAGCCGTTGCTGGAAGCGGGCGTACTCCAGGGCCGGGGCAGCCAGGGGACGGTCGTAGCCAGTACGGCCTGGTCTCTGCGGCTGCCGGTCCAGCCGGATTGGAACCGCTACATGACAGCTGGCTATTTCCGGGCCAATCAGGAAGTCGTTCAGGCCATCAATACCTTGGAGTTCGATGACCGCCTGATCCGTCTCGGTACGGGGGAACTGGACCCTAGGCTGTTCCCGCAGGATGCCTTCCGTCAGACTTTGCGGGATGTGGCCGATGCCATCACATCCCTGGGCTATGTCGAGCCGTTGGGGATGCCTGCCCTGCGTCAGGCTCTGGCTGGGTATGCCAGGAAGCGGAACCTAATGGTGGCGCCATCGTCCATCTTGATTACATCTGGCGCCCTACAGGGACTCCAGCTCATATCGGCTGGGCTTCTCCGCGGCGGGGCGACGGTTTACGTCGAAGACCCGACGTATGTCAAATCGCTCCAGGTCTTCCAGTCTGCACATCTCCGCCTCTGCGGCCTGCCTATGGATGACCAGGGTCTGTCTTTAGAAGCCCTGGAAAAGCACTTGCGCCAGTCTTCAGATAGGGGGAACAGCGTCCTCTATACCATTCCGACGAACCACAATCCGACAGGCAGGACCATGAGCTACCGGCGCCGCATCCAGCTCTTGGACTTGTGCAGCCGCTATGACCTGCCCATTATCGAAGACGGGGCGTATGAAGAACTAACCTTTGACGGAACGCCGCCGCCATCGCTGAAAAGCTTGGATCCTAGCGGTCGGGTCCTCTATCTGGGGAGTATTTCCAAATCGCTGGCGCCAGGGCTGCGTATCGGCTGGATGATAGCACCGGAACCAGTCGCACAGCGCCTGGGCGACGTCAAGATGCAGATCGACTATGGCGCCAGCTCCCTGTCCCAACAAGTCTTGGCCAGGTTCTTGACCAGCGGCCGTTATGCTCAGTATCTGGATGGGCTGCGGTGTGAATTGCAGCGGCGCTGTCAGGCGGCCTGCCAGGTTCTGTCAGAAGTCTTTATGGGCCTCGCCGATTGGCAGGTACCGCAAGGCGGTTTCTATATTTGGCTCACCTTCCATGATAGGTTGCCTATGGAACGGCTCTTCCGCAAGGCCGTATCGGCTGGCGTCCTCATCAATCCTGGCGATATCTATTCCAGCCGTCATACCCAGTCCCTGCGCCTGTCCTATGCCTATACGACGCCGGACGAATTCCGCCGGGCTGTCCGTCAGCTGGCTGCGGTCGTCCGTTGATTTGCCGTATCTTGCCGTTTTACCGAAAAATTCGTATACTAGGTTAGTGGTTAGTGGCTAACTGATAAAAAGGGGGATTATATATGAAATTGTTGGAACATGCTGTCATCGCCGGGATGCCCGTGCGCAACCGTATTCTTCGCAGTGCGACGTGGGAAGCCTTGGCCGATGCTGAGGGCTATATGTCGGAAAAACAGTACCGCATCTACGATCAGCTGGCTAAGAACGAAGTCGGCTTGATTTGTACGGGCTATGCCCGCGTTGATAAAGAAGATCGGCCCAATGCCGGTATGATGGGCATTTACGACGATACCTTCATTCCGCAATATCAGGAACTGACGCGGCGCGTCCATGCTTATGGGGCAAAAATCATGATGCAGATTGCCTATGGCGGAACTAAGACGACCTTTGAACGGGAAGGGCGGACTATCTTCTCGCCGTCCGCCGTGCCAGAACGCAAGACGGGAACCGTCGGCGTCGCCATGAGCCCGGCTGATATCCAGCACCTCATCGGCGAATACGCCCAGGCAGCCAAGCGCGTTCGTGACAGTGGCTTCGATGCCGTTGAAATCCACGGTGGCCATTCGTACCTGCTCAACCAGTTCCTCAGTCCTTATTACAATCGGCGCAGCGACGCCTATGGCGGTTCGTCGGCCAATCGCTACCGCATCGTCGGCGATATCATCGCGGCCATTCGTCAGACTGCGGGACCGCATTTTCCCATTTGGATCAAAATTACTTGTTCCGATTTTTTTGAAGGCGGCCTGACCTTTGCAGAGTCGCTGGACATCTGCCGGCGCCTGCAGCAATCGGGCATTGACGTTATCGAAGTGAGCGGCAATATCCACGGCAAGGCCCAGCAGGAAATCGGCCTGGAATGGGATGGCCACGTCATCCGCGACAGCGGTTATTTCCTCGATTACGCTAAAGACATCGCCAATGCGGTCCGCGTCCCTGTCTACGTGACGGGTGGCTTCAAGGACCCGCGGCAAATGGAAACGGCCTTGAAGACATCGAAACTGGCCGGTATCGGCCTGAGCCGACCCTTATTATCGGAACCGGATTTGGTCCACCGTTGGAATCAGGGCAAGCTGCAGCCAGCCCGTTGTGTCCATTGTTCGAAATGCCGGACGCCGGAAGGCAACTACTGTACGGTCTTTGCTGCCCGGGATGCCAAGAAAGGAGCTAATAAATAAATGAAATTCTTCATTGCTTCAGATATCCACGGATCGGCTTATTACTGCCGCCGTATGCTCGACGCCTGGAAGCGGGAAGGGGCTGACCGCCTGGTCCTGCTCGGCGATATCCTCTATCACGGGCCGCGCAATGACTTGCCTAAAGACTATGCCCCGAAGGAAGTCTTTGCCATGCTCAACGAAGTCAAAGATTCCATCTTCTGTGTCCGTGGGAATTGTGATGCCGATGTGGACCAAATGGTACTGGAATTCCCCATCATGGCCACCTATGCCGTCCTGACTCAAGGCGGCCACCTCGTCTATGCGACCCATGGCGACCGCTACAACGTAGCCTCCCTGCCGCCCATGCGGCCTGGTGACATCTTGTTCCACGGCCATACCCATGTCCCGGCCTGGCAGCCCTTCGGCCAGGATAACTATTACTTAAATCCCGGCTCGACGTCTCTCCCCAAAGACAATAGCCCGCACAGCTATCTCCTCTGGGATGGGAATACCTTCACCTGGAAGGACATGGACGGCCAGGCCTTTCACCAGCTCGTCTTATAGCATCCAGAAAAGAATCATAATTGTCGATGAGCAGATACATACGCCCTCCTTTATACAATAAAAAAGGATAACGACGGCAGCCCGAAAACTGCACAGTCGTTATCCTTATAGGTCCGTAAACGGTGGACTGAATCAGTATAGCATATTTTTACAAATTACGGTATACTAAGAAAAAAGAAATGAGGGGGATTCGTTATGCGAAATTTAGAAAAGAAACTGCGCGCCGCTATCGTACAGGCTGCGCCTGTATTTTTCGATAAACAGGCGACGCTGCAGAAGGTCGTCCATCAAATCGAAGAAGCCGGTCGGAATGGGGCACAGCTCATCGTCTTTCCGGAGTCGCTGGTCCCATGTTATCCCTATGGCTTGACTTTCGGCTTTACCGTCGGCAGCCGGTCGGATGCTGAACGGGCAGACTGGAAACGCTATTATGACCAGGCCGTCGTCGTCCGCCAAGACCTGCAGGATGTAGGCGCTGCGGCCCAAGCAGCCGGTGCCTATGTCAGCCTGGGCATTACGGAACGCGATGAAACGACGTATTCCCTGTACTGCAGCAATGTCGTCTTTTCACCGGAAGGGAAACTCGTTTCACACCACCGGAAAATCAAGCCGACCGGTGCCGAACGCTATATCTGGGCCGACTCGCATGAGCCAGCCACGTATTTCCCCGTCGTCCAGACGCCGTGGGGGCCCATGGGTTCCCTCATCTGCTGGGAAAACTACATGCCCCTGGCCCGGACGGCCCTCTACCAGAAGGGCGTCAGCCTCTATCTGGCACCGAATACGAACGATAACCCTGAATGGCAGGACACAGTGAAACACATCGCCATCGAAGGCCGCTGCTACGTCTTCAACGTCGACCAGTACTTCACGAAGGATATGTATCCATCAGACCTGGTAGAAAAAGAAGCCGTCGCCAAACTCTCGGACATCGTCTGCCGCGGCGGCAGCTGCATCGTCGACCCCTGCGGCCATTACGTCACGGAACCCGTCTGGAACAAAGAAGCCATCATCTACGCCGACCTCGACCTGGACCAAGTCGTCCTGCGCCACATGGAATTCGACGCTGCCGGCCACTACACACGGCCAGACATACTCGAACTTATCGTACATGAGTGAAAAAAAGCTGCCGCTTTATGCGACAGCTTTTTTAGTTCATCGTTCGTCATTCATCGAAGATTCACACAAGTGCAAGATTAGGATATCCACAGGATTCGCGCGGGCCGCCGGTTATGGCGGCCCCTACCCGGACTGCGGATGCGAACCGCGTCCGTTGCGGCCATTTCGACAAACGATGAACGACGAACGATGAACGATATTACCGGCGCAGCATGCGGTATTTGAATTTGATTCGCTTCAGGCCCGTGGCTTTCCAGAAGTTGCGGGCCATTTTTTCGGAAATGATGTAAAACGCTGGGATGAGGAGCAACCCGCAGAGGGTAGCGAAGGTCATGCCGCCGACGACGGCGACGCCCATGCCGCAGCGGGCTCCGGCACCGGCACCGCTGGCAAAGGCCAAGGGCAGGCAGCCGATGATGGCCGTAAAGGCCGTCATGAGGATTGGCCGCAGGCGCAGCTTGGATGCGATGACGACGGCTTCCATCGGGTCGATGCCCTTGTCGACGCGCTCTTTGGCGAACTCGACGATGAGGATGGCGTTCTTCGCTGCCAAGCCGATGATCATGATGACGCCGATTTGCATGTAGACACTGTTCAAAAAGCCGCTCGTGTTGGCATTGAACAAAGTTGCCAGCTGGCGGATGATGTATTCTGAGCCGACGGCTCCAAAGATACCCGTCGGTACAGTGAATAAGACGGCGAACGGCATGGACCAGCTTTCATAGAGGGCCGCCAGGCAGAGGAAGGCGAAGACCAGAGCCATAATCAGAATTTTTGTCGTTGAACTGGACGAGGTGCTTTCTTCGCGGCTCTGGCCGGACCATTCAATGGTCATCCCCGTCGGCATGACGCTCTTGGCCGCTTCTTCGGCCGCTGCCATGGCTTCGCCAGAGCTGTAGCCGCTGGCAGCACTGCCTTGAATGGTGACACTGCGGACGCCATTAAACCGGGTGATTGATGACGGCCCGGTGGTCATCGAACTGGTCAGCAATGTGTCGAGGGGAACCATTTTCCCTGATGATGATTTGACAGAAATGAACTTCAAGCTGTCTGCCTGAGAACGGTACGACGTGTCGGCCTGGACGATGACCTTGTACGACCGGCCGAACTGGGTGAAGTCATTGACCGACGAACCGCCGAAGTTGGTCTGGAGCGCTGTGAAAACGTCAGACAGTTCAATGCCCAGGTTCTTGATCTTTTCGCGGTCTACCGTATAAGCGACGCTCGGCGTATTGGTGGCGTAACTCGTGCGGACACCGGATAATTCCGGCCGCTGGGAGCAGGCAGCGACTACCTGGTTGGCTGCGTTGCCCAGTTCCGTATCGGACAAGCCCGTATTATCCATGAGTTGCATAATCCAGCCGCCTTCCTGGCCCATGCCGGGCAGGGACGACGGATTAAAAGCCGCTACGCGGGCTTCGGGATGGTTGGGAACGACAGTCTTATTGAATTTGGCAATAATCGATTCGGCGCTGAGGTCGTTCGATTGACGGTCATCCCAATTTTCTAGCGCGACATAGAGATTGCCCGTATTCGACGTAGAGCCGCCGGCGTGGGTCATGACATCTTTGACGCCAGGAATCTGCCGCGTCTCTTCCGCTGCCGCGTCGACGGTCTTGATGGTCTGATTCAAGGAAGTCCCTTCAGGCAGGGTGATGCTGGCCATGAACACGCCTTGGTCTTCATCGGGGACAAACGTCGAAGGCAGGACCTGGTAGCAGATGCCCATCAGGCCCGTAACCAAGATGAGGAAGACCGCAGCATATTTCAGATGATGAATCATCCAGCCGACTTTGCCGGTGTAACGGTCCCTGAAATGGTCAAAAGCCCCGTTGAATCCGCGGAAGAAGGCGCCTAACGGCCCGCCTTGGATGGCCTTGTCGCCGGGCTTCAGAAGGACACCGCATAAGGCTGGCGTCAAGGTCAGGGCGACGAAAGCCGAGATGACGACGGAAATGGTGATGGTCACGGCGAACTGCTTGTACAGGACGCCAGTGACACCGCCGATGAAAGCGACGGGAATGAAAATCGAAGCCAAGACGGCTGTCGTAGCGATGATGGGCCCTTGGACTTCTTTCATGGCTGCTTCCGTCGCATCCTTAGCAGACAGTTTATCCTTGGACATATGCTCTTCAACGTTTTCAATGACGACAATAGCGTCGTCGACGACCAGGCCGATGGCCAAGACCATGGCGAACAGGGTCAGCGTATTGATGGTGAAATCGAGGATTTTGAAAGAAGCAAAAGTACCGACGATAGAAACGGGAACGGCCAGGACTGGGATAAGCGTCGTCCGCCATTTCTGCAGAAAGACGAAGACGACGAGGATAACCAGGAGCAGCGATTCGACGAAGGTATCTTTGACTTCGTTAATCGAAGCATTGATGAAATTCGTATTGTCCATGACGATGGTATAATCCAGGTCAGGCGGGAATGTTTCCTTAGCCTGGTCCAGGACCTTCTTGACTTCCGTAATCGTATCTAAGGCATTGGCGTCACTGGAGAGCTGGATACCGAAGCCGATACCGGTCTTCCCGTTGATCTTGGAATTGCTGCTTTCGTTTTGCGTCCCCGTCTGGATGTTGGCTACATCCTTGAGGTAGACGAATTGGCCGTTTGAAGCCGATTTCAAGATAATATTGCCGAATTGTTCCGGCGTCGACAGCTGGCCTTCGACTTTGGCGCTGTACTGTTTTTCCTGTGTCGCCGGTGCCGGCAGGCTGCCAATGGTCCCGGCCGGAGCCGACATATTCTGTTCTTTGATGGCCGAGACGACGTCCGATACAGTCAGGCCGCGTTCAGCCAGTTTTTCCGGATTGAGCCAGACGCGCATGGCATAGCTGGAACCGAAGGTATTGACGTTGCCGACGCCGTCGATGCGCTGGATTTTATCGAGCAAGTAAATATCGGCGTGATTCTTGAGGAAAGCCTGGTTATACGTTCCGTTCGGAGAATAAAGGTTGGCCATGAGGACCATGTCGCCTGACGACCTGCGAATGGTCAGCCCCTGGGTCTGTACGTCGCTGGGCAGGCTGTTCTTGGCCAGATTGGCGTCGTTCTGGACGTTGATGGCATCTGTATTGCCGTCACTGTCCAAGCTGAAAACGACAGACAGGCTATACGAGCCGTCGTTGCTCGACGTCGTCGTTGCTCGACGTCGAGGACATATAAGACATATCGTCGACGCCTTTGAGCTGGTCTTCGATGACTTGGGCGACAGTCTGATTGACGATCGTCGCATTAGCGCCGGTGTACGTCGTACTCAGATTGACTGTCGGCGGCGAAATCTGCGGATACTGGGCAATCGGCAGGGAGAGGAGGGATAAGGCCCCCAAGATGACGATAATAATGGAAATGACGATGGCGAAAATAGGCCGCCGGATAAAGAAACTAGACATGAAGCGCCTCCTTATTTAGCCGTAAGCGATACCGATGAGGTAGAAGAAGTATCATTGGCGGTCAAGGATAGACCTAATTCGTCAGCTGTCGTCATGGTGACGTCCAGATCTTGGCCTTCCTTCAAATTACTCAAGCCTTCAACGACGACGACATCATCCTTGTCGAGACCGCTCTTGACGATATAGTAGCTGCCGATCTGGTCGCCTAAGGTGACGACGCGGGCGACTGATTTATTATCGGAACCAACGACAATAACGAAGGACTGGTCCAGGACTTGTTGTACCGCACGCTGAGGGACGAGGATAGCATCCTTCAAAGGCTGGCCTTCCATAGTGACGCGGGCGAACATCCCCGGCAGGAGAACGCCATCGGCATTATTGAAGAGGGCCTTGACCGTAATCGTCCCCGTACTGTCCGAGACTTCCCGGTCGAACTGGTATGATGTCGAGATTTCGTCGTATTTCTTGCCGTTGCTCAAGGTCAGGGACGCTGTCGGCGGCGTATGATTTTCTGGCCCATTGGCATCCTTCGCATCGGCCATGCGGAAATTCAAGAATTCATTTTCACTGATCGAGAACTGGACGTAGATAGGGTTGATCGAACCGACCGATACCAGAGCCGTATTGCCAGCCGTGACATAGGTACCGCTGGGGACATCGTCGACAGAAAGCTTGCCGGCAATTGGCGACCTGATGATCGTATCGTCTAAATTTTCCTGGGCCTTCTGCAAGAGGGCATTGGCATCGTCGTAACTCGACTGATTGCTGTCTACCGTGGCTTGCTGATTCGTCAAGGTCTGTTCCGCTACGGCGCCGGATGCTGCCAACTGCTGATAGCGGTTCAAGTCGACGAGGGAGTTATTGAGCGTCGTCCGGGCCTTATCGACATTCGATTTAGCCGAGAGGACTTCCGATTCATATTGGCGGTCGTCGATTTTATATAAGGCCTGCCCCTTTTCGACGGGGGCGCCAGACGTGAAGTATTTCTCCACGATTTCCCCGGAGACGCGGGGCTTGATCGTGACGGCGTTAGTCGATTTGATCTGCCCTGAATAGTCGTGGCTCACAGCCGTATCCTGCTGGAGGACTTTCATGGCCTTGACTGAAACGGCAGTACTCTTAGTCTGTGCCGCATTGCCGCATCCTGCCGTCAGCAGGGACAGGGCCATCAGTCCGGTCAGGACCGTAGAGAGAAGTGTTCCTTTTCCATAACGTAGCATAAGTATGATTCCTTTCTCTGCAACATATTTTAAACTATATTATAAGTGTATCATGGAAAAGAAAAGGCGACATGCCTAAATGTTAAAAATTAGGTGTCGCCTTTTTTTCGATAAGCTACTAAATGTGTACGTTTTATCACAATTATATGACGCTCGAAAGCATCATGCGATTTTATTGCCATTGGCTACCAGTTTGAAGCGCAGGTCCAGGACTTCGGCAGCCCGTTTGCACATCAACATGCGCTGCGAAAAAATTTCAAAGTAGTCGATCATGGAGCAGATTTTTTCATCCAGCTCGATGTTGAGGGTGATGACTTTCTTGTGCTTGTCGACGTGCAGTTTTGACGAGAGGGCGGCATAATTGACGCGGTCGTGCTTGTCGAAGGTTTCCGGCACCTTGTTGCGCACGCGGCTGCGGCGGACGTCGCTCTTGTCGGCCAGGATGATGGCCGCTGAAATCGGGTCGAAGGCGATGCCGCTCCGTTCATCGTGCTGACCAATAGCCGAAATGATGGCCGCAATATCTTCCGGCGGCGCACCCCAGTCGCGCAGGAACTGGAAGGCCATGAGGGCACCAGTGTGGGCGTGGTCTTCGCGGTTGATGCTGTTGCCCAGGTCGTGCATGTAGCCGGCGATGCGGGCCAGTTCCACAATGTGATCGTCATAGCCGAGCTTCTTCAGGATTTTTCCGGCCGTCACAGCTACTTTGGCCGTGTGCTTGCGCGAATGGTCCGTGTAGCCAAGAGCGCCGAGGACCTTATTGCCCTGTTCCAGGTAGACATTGAGTTCTTTGGCATGGGCAATATTTTCATACGTCAATTTCTTCATTTTTTCTCATTCCTTTATTTTTTGTACTGGTCTTTTCAGCATAACAAAAGAAGGTATGATTTCTGTAAAGAATCGATAAAAAAATTGGCATTTCCAGCATGCCGCCTTATAATAAAAATAGAATGAGAAGAAAGGATGATAATAATGAATGAAGTCATGAATGCGTTATTGAAACGGCGGAGCATCCGCAAATACGAAGACAAAATGGTCCCGGACGACCTCATCCAGCAAATCGTCGAAGCCGGCCTCTATGCACCGAGCAGCATGGGCAGACAGAACGCGAAAATCGTCGTCATCACCAACAAGGCACTGCGCGACGAACTGTCGAAAGTGAACAATGAAATCGGCGGCTGGCCTGAAGGCAACGATCCCTTCTACGGCGCACCCGTCGTCCTCCTCGTCCTTGCCAAGAAAGGGGAAGGCAAAGAAAAATATGACGGCAGCCTGGTCATGGGCAACCTGATGCTGGCAGCCTATTCCCTGGGTCTTGGCAGCTGCTGGATTCATCGCGCCAAAGAAGAAATGAGCCTGCCTGTGGGCCAGAAAATCCTCAAAGAGGTCGGCCTCTCTGCCGATGAATGGGAAGGCGTCGGTCACTGCATCTTAGGCTACCCCGCAGGGGATATGCCCCAAGCCGCAGCGCGCAAGGAAAACCGGGTCTATTACATCCGCTAAAACAGCATATATGGATCAATAGTGTTTCGCTAAAGAAAATACTGCAAACAACGAAAGCAGGACTCTTGATGATTGGAGTCCTGTTTTTAGTGAAAATTATTTTACAAATAAGTTACAAAACGCCTGTCCGGAATACTGCTGTTTAAAGAACGAAATGCGCTGGAACGTACGGCAGGCCATTGGGAAGCTGCCGGAACATCATCGCCAGATTGTTTGGCTGCATTTTTTGAATCTAAGAAGATCTACCGTGAAGTCATCAAGGCCAAGAACCGAGAAAAGATGTACCTGGAAAAAGCTGCCGAACTCAAGAAAAACGTCCCGGATTCGGATACTATCCTGTATTCACGGCAGCTGCCGAGACTCGT
>OLRV01003082.1_pt1 | contig 12037 bp, 8 predicted proteins | sample 1672421 | NCBI WGS metagenome assembly OLRV01 (sample SAMEA3136684, study PRJEB25190) | human gut metagenome | biome: human gut; feature: human-associated habitat; material: faeces | place: Austria | collected 2013
AGATCTTTACCCGTCCCAACCTCGTCAAGGACTGGGACCCCTGCACCGACTGCGGACTGTGCGTTTCCGCCTGCCGCAGCGGCTGCATTGCGCCCTCGCCCGAGCAGGTGCAGCGGGATACCGCCGCAGCGGACACCGACAACGATACCATCTGGATCGGCTGTGAAAAGTCCAGCCGCAAGAACACCGTGGTGCGCAGCTGCATCTGTGCCCTCTCGTGGGAGGCGCTGGCGTATCTGGCGCTGAACAAAAAGATCGTGCTGGATTTGACCCCCTGCGGGCAGTGCGAGAACGACCTGTGCGCCGAGCAGCTGCGCAAGGAGCTGACCCGCCTTGTGGACTTTTTCGGTCAGCCGATGTTTGAAGCGCGGTTCTCGCTGGCGTATGAGGAAAAGGAGTACCCCTACCATGTGCAGGAGCTGACCCGCCGCGAGATGCTGGAACAGGTGAGCCACGGCTCCAAGAGCGGCACCAAAAAGCTGCTGCAGATGCTGCCCGGCCTGCGCAGCGAAGAGGACAGCGGGGTGGACTTCCGCCTGCTGCTGCACCAGCGCACAAAGCAGCTGAAAGCCGCCATGGAAACGCCCCTGCAGTACGGCTACTATATGCCCAAATTCACCGACAACTGCTTTGGCTGCGGCCGGTGCGAGAAAGCCTGCCGCGCCAACGCCCTGAAGTTTGAGGAGATGCCCAACGGCCAGACCCGCATGGTGCTTACCCCGTGGAAGTGCAGCGAGTGCGGTGTGTGCATGAACGTATGCTCCAACAAGGGCTTTGACGGCATGAAGCTGTACCAGCTTACCACCCTTGGCCCCGTGGTGCTGCACAAGTGTACCAAGACCCTGTGCAAGCAGTGCGGCAAGCCCATTGCCCCGGACAGCGCCGAGGGTCTGTGCTCGGTGTGCCGCATCAAGGCGCGCACCCTGAAACGGCAGGAGGAGGCGCGTCAGCGCGCCGAGCAGCTGAAGGCCGAGCGCGCCGCCAAGGCCGCCGAGGAGGCCGCCAAGGCAGCGGAAAACGCTGCGGAGACCGCTGCCGAAGCCACCGCCCAGACTGTGGAGGCCGCAGCCCAGACCGTGGAGACCGCCCTGCCGGAGACCATCCCCGCCGGGCAGAGCGCTGCCCCTGCCAATGTAACTGCACCTGCTCTCGGAGAGCCGGTCTCCGAATGATGATAAAGAAAGGTCTGATCCTATGATGGAAGATGGCAAGGAGCCGGTCTACGCCTCCAAGGCAAAGCCATGGCTGAAATATTATGACGAAAAGTACATCCACCAATCCGTGCCGGAGTGCTCGGCCTTTGCGCTGATCTGCCGCAACAACGAGCGGCATCTGGGCGACACCGCGCTGGAATACTACGGCCGCAAGTTCAGCTACGCTGACCTGATCGTGCAGATAAAAAAGACCGCCGCCGCCCTGCAGGCGCTGGGGGTGAAAAAGGGCGATATCATCACGGTGGTCAGCGTGATGACCCCGGAGGTGGTCTACACCTTCTACGCCGCCGACCTGCTGGGCGCTACCCTGAATCTGGTAGACCCCCGGTACAGCGCCGAGGGCATCCGGGAGTACATCGAGGAGGTAGAGTCCCGCCTGCTGATCTGCCTGAACGTGGTGTACCCCCGCTGCCATCAGGCCGCAAAGCGCACCAGCGTGGAGCGGGTGGTGGTGCTCAGCCCCGCCGACAGCCTGCCGCTGGCCAAAGCCGTGGGCTACAAGCTGACAGAGCCGGATAAAAACCGCTACGCCTCCAACGTGCTGCGCTGGAAGGATTTTATCGCCGCAGGCAAAGGGCACAGCCCCGCCGCCGTGCCCTACGACCCCCAGCACACCTGCGTGGTGGTGCACACCGGCGGCACTACCGGCTCGCCCAAGGGCGTTATGCTGACCGACTACTGCTTCAACGCCCTTGCACAGGAGTTTGCCGCCCAGAGCCGTCTGTTCCACCGCGGGCAGAAGATGCTGAACGTGATGCCGCCCTTCATCGCCTACGGTTACAGCTGCGGCATCCACATGCCGCTGGTCATGGGGCTGCATATCATCATCATCCCCAATCTGGACCCGGAAAAGCTGGGCGCACTGGTGTGGAAGTACAAGCCCGCGCACATGTTCGGCGTGCCCACCCACTACCAGCAGCTTGCCGCCGACCCGCTGCTGAAAAACAAAGACCTCTCCTTCATCCGCAACTACGCCGCCGGAGGCGATTCCCTCTCGCTGGGCGCGGAGCAGACGGTGAACCGGTTCCTCAAAGCCCACGGGGTGGAGTACCCGCTGGCAAAGGGCTACGGCATGACCGAGGTATCCTCGGCGGCCACCATCGCCGCCGGCAACGTGACAAAGCCCGGCAGCGTGGGCATCCCCATGGTCAACACGGTGGTCTCCATCTTCGAGCCGGGCACCGAGACCGAGCTGCCCATCGGTCAGCGCGGCGAGATCTGCATCTGCACCCCCACCGCCATGAAGGGCTACTACAACAAGCCCGAGGAGACCGCCTACCTGCTGCGCCGCCACGCGGACGGCCAGCTGTGGGCGCACACCGGCGATATCGGCTCCATGGACGAGGACGGTTTTGTGTATCTGGATGCCCGCATCAAGCGCATCATCATCCGGCACGACGGCTTCAAGGTGTTCCCCTCCATGATCGAAAACGTCATCAGCCGCCACCCCGCCGTGCACCAGTGCTGCGTGGTGGGCCGCGCCGATACCGACCACACCCAGGGACGTCTGCCCTTCGTCTTTGTGGTGCTGGAGCCTGCCGCCACCGGCAAAAAGCGCCAGATCCTGCGGGAGCTGCGCCAGCTGTGCCTTGAGGAGCTGCCGGAGTATGTGCAGCCCGCCGCCTCGGCCTATAAGATCATTCCCGAAATGCCCCTGACCCCCGCCGGTAAGGCCGACTACCGTAAGCTGGAAGAAGAGGCGGGGTAACCCCCCTGCCCTTGAGAAAGAAGGAATCCTCCATGAAACATCCCCGTTTTACCGCATGGCTGTGCAGCGCCGCTGCGCTGGTGCTGCTGGCTGTGCCCGCCTTTGCCCAGCAGCCCGACGCCCTGCCGCCGGAACAGACCGCCCCCGCCGCGCAGGAGCAGACCGCCGAGGCAGCTGCCCCGGACGCGGAAGCCCCCACTGAGGAAGCTGCCCAGCCCACTGCGGAAGCCCCTGCCGCCGATCCTCAGCGCACCTATGTGGCGCTGGGTGACAGCATCGTTTCCGGCGTGGGTCTGCCGGATTTCAAGTACACCGAAGCCGCCATCGGCATAGACGCGGCCCCAAACTTCGAGGGCTACCCGGAGCAGTGCTATGTTTCGCTGGTGGGCAAAGGCCTTGGGCTGGACCGCCAACACGCCATCAACCTTGGCCTGCCCGGGCTGACCACCGGCGACCTTGCGGATATGCTGCACACCGGCGCAATGCCCCAGATGAACCAGCAGGCGGGCACCTACTACGTCTACCCCCAGATGCTGGACTACCTCAAGCGCGCGGACATCATCAGCGTGCAGATCGGCTCCAACGATGCGCTGGTGCCCGCCCTTGTGGCGCTGGGCAACGCCACCAACTGGAAGAGCGAGCAGCTGGTAGCCACCATGGTCAGCGGCGTGCTGCGCGAGCCCAGCTTTGAGAACCTGCAGCGGCTGAACAACGACCTTTCCCGCCTGCGGCTGACAAGGGAAGAAAAACAGGCCACCACCCAGCTGCTGCTGGGCGGCGGTACGGACGCCATCTGCGAGCAGGCGTATCAGGAAGCCGCCGTGCATATGCCGCAGGTGGTGGCCCAGCTGCGGGCGCTGAACCCTGACGCGCAGATCATCCTTTTGGGCTACACGAACCCTGTGCCCCTGCTGCCGGAGTGGACACAGCTGTTCCGGCGGCTGAATGCCCTCAGCAAGAACCTTGCCGCCCAGAACGAGAATGTGACCTATGTGCCCATCCCCTTTGCCATGACCGCCACCGACGCCCACCCCACCGTGAGCGGGCATAAGTACATCGCCAACCGCATCCTGCGGGCGATCAAAAAATAACCACAACGCACCATGCCGGGCAGCCTGCAAGCTGTCCGGCATTTGTTGTCTCCCCCAAAAATCGCACGTTTTCGGTGGATTACGCGGGGTGAAATACTTCGCCGGTTTTTGGCAGAGTTTTCCCGCGCGGCGGGCGCTGCCATGCGCTGCTGCGTTTGTTTTTGTTTTGCAGCGGCTGCGCTTGTATTTACAATTTGTATATCCAGCGCGCAATAATACCCTCTGGCCCTCAAAAAGTACACACTGGTTTTTCCGCGTCCATCGCCTTAGGATAAGGGTAGATACTTTATGTCCAAAGGAGGTTTTTTACATGGACGCAAACAAGTACCGTACCGCCTACGACAAGGCGCAGGCCGTCCAGCACGAGGTGTGGACGGAGCTGTGCCAGCATCTGGAGCACGCGCCGGACGCCCAATTGCTCAGCGATTACACCGCCACGCTGGTGTATACGCTGGACAAAGACCGCCGCGAGGAAGCCCTGCGGCTGCTGCGGGGGCAGCTGTACAGCCGTCAGCTGCGGGACACCGGCCGGGTGGAGAGCTGGTTCACCGACTGCGGGGCGCGCATGGGGCAGGATATCGAGGGCTTTGTGGCAAACGCCCGCCAGCAGTATGTGCAGGCGGGCCTTGCCGAGGAGCAGCGCGCCGAAGCCGAAGCCAAACAAAAGGCCGGGCGCGGGCGGTTCCGCATCCGTCCCGCCAGCGCCTTTGCGCCGGAGCGCGCCGCCTATCTGGTGCAGCCCTACCTGCCCCGGGGCATGGTAAGCATTCTGGGCGGCGTGTCCGCTGCGGGCAAGACCAGCCTTGCGCTGGACGTGTGCGCCCGGCTTACCCGGGGCGCAGCCTTTGCACCGGACACCCCGCCGCAGCCCCCCGCCACCGTGCTCTACCTTACCGCCGAGAACGACCCCAACAAGGTGCTGCGTCCCCGCGCCGAGGCCATGGGGGCAGACCTTGACCGGCTGTATTTTCAGGATGGTGCCAGTTACAGCATGGGCGACGAGGAGCTTGCCGCCCTGTGCCGGGTGTACCGCCCGGCGCTGCTGGTGTTCGACCCCATCCAGAGCTATCTGGGGCAGGGGGTGCAGATGAACCGCGCCGAGCAGGTGCGCCCCTTGCTTGACCATCTGGGTGCCCTTGCCAAGGAGCTGGACATGGCAGTGCTGCTCATCAGCCACATGAGCAAGCCCGGCCCCGGGGTGTGCAGCGCGCTGGACCGTCTGCTTGGCTCCAGCGATTTCCGCAACGCCGCCCGCAGCATCCTCATTGCCGGGCGGGACCCGGAGCACCCGGAGGTGCGGGTGGTGGCCCACGCCAAAAACAGCCTTGGCCAGCCCGGCGAAAGCCAGCGCTACCGCATCTGTCCGCAGGGCACGGTGGCCTACGACGGCCCCTGCACCCTTACCGCCGACGCCATCATCCGGGAGGCGGGCACCCCCGCCACCGGCAACGGCCGCCCCTCTGCCGCCCTTGCCACTGCCATCGAGGCGCTGGAAAAGCAGCTGTCCTTTGTGGGCTGGGTAGAGGCGGGCGAGGTGTACCGCCTGTGCGCCGAGCGGGATATCTCGGTAAGCACCATACGCCGCGCCCGCGTAGCACTGGGGTTGAAAACACTCTACATTGGAAATCAGCCCAACCGCAAAAACTATTGGTATCAGCCAGAACTGGAAGAAGCCTCTGTGGTTGCGGATATCACAAACCAGAACCAGCAAATACAGCTGGCTTGATGCACCGCAGGGCTTCTGAATGTTCAAAACCCCTTTATAAAACTCTATTACTACTATGGACTTTTGAACAACTAGAACTTTTTAGCTTATCTACGTTTATTCCTAGTTGTTCAAGATGAACAACTAGAGCAAAAAGCACCGTTTTTGTTCGGTTAGCGTTTCTAGTTGTTCAAAACCCCCTCTGCTTTTTGAACAACTAGAGATATAGCGTATATCCGTTGTTTGTTTTCTTGCAAGGCTCAAAAGCCGCCGAAAGCTGCGCCTTTCTGCGCATTATTTTTTAGTTGTTCAAAACCCCCTGTGTATCATAGGAGACTTTTGAACAGTCGCCCTTGCCGGGAAGTGGGACGATTTAAAATGTGCTCCGCTATCGGGTTGCGGCACCCAGCATCCGCATCGTGCCTTGGGCGGCACTTGCGTCTTGCTGGCCGCTGCCCCAACAACTCCTCCCTGCATCGGCCACTGGCCGCGGTCGTCGTTGTTGCAAGTCCCATCCTGTAGGAATGTCTAATGTGGTTGCTGCCGCTGCATTCGCTCGGGGGATTTTTAATTTGACCCGCACGGGAATTGCAGCTGAGCTGACCGCCGCCAGCGAGCAAAGACTTCCCCCGGTCGGGGGAAGATGTCGCATAGCGACAAAAAGGGGAGTACAGGGAAGCGAAGCTGGGGCCGTGGTCAGCGGGATGCGACCGCCACTCCAAAGCGTGAAGCATACGCTGGGAACCACAACCCGGGACAGGGCGGCGGTGCGCCTTCATCTTGAATACCACATGCCATTTTATGGATAAAAAGCCCGGCAGGGGAACACGTTCAGGTGCTCTTCTGCCGGGTTTTTCTGCATTTTTCCGCAGAGCTCCGGCCTGAAATAGTAACAAAATTATGTCAATGAGACATCAATCCTCCATTTTTAACCGCGAAAATTGACTTGCATACCAAAAAATCCGGGATATTCTAGCACTTTCCATATAAATTAATGACAAAGTTTGGTAGAAATAATATACAGGCTGCACTTACGTTACAATACAGATGATATTTCAATTGTACGAGCAGAAGGGAGGAAATGGAGTCCACAAGGGCGGTTTTCAATCACGAGTATGGGCCGATGGCGGATGCAGCGTGCAGTTTTTGCATCATCTGTTCCCATCGCCTGATGCTTAGAACGGGAGGATGTCAATGGAAGTCTTTTTGCAAGCACTGGTAAACGGGATCCTGCTGGGCGGTTTCTACTCCCTGATGGGTATGGGCCAGAACATTATTTTCGGTGTTATGAACATCGTCAACTTCTGCCACGGCGAAATGTTGATGGTGGGCATGTACATCACCTATGTTCTGTATACCTACTTTGGGGTGGACCCCTATGTAGCCCTTCCCATCGTTGCAGTGCTCATGTTCGGTCTGGGTGCGCTGATCCAGTCCACTCTGATCACCCCTTCGCTCAAGACCAAGAGCTTTACGAACCTGCTGTTCCTTACCGTCGGTCTGGGCCTGCTGCTCACCAACGGCGCTCTGGTCATCTTTGGTTCCACCTATTATAAGATCATTACCCCTTATTCGCAGACCTACATCCCGCTTGGCCCGGTCACCATTGCGCTGCCGCGTCTGGTCAGCTTCCTGATCCTGATCGTGGTCGCCATTGCGCTGTTTGCCTTCCTCAAGTATTCCACCACCGGCAAGCAGATCCGCGCCGTATCCCAGAACCCCATTGGTGCTGAGGTCGTGGGCATCAACGTCAAGAAAATTTACATCCTGACCTATGGTCTGGGCGTTGCTCTGGCCGGTATCGCCGGCTCTCTGCTGACCCAGTTCTACACCATCTATCCCACCGCAGGCGCAAGCTTCGGTTTCCGCGCACTGATCGTCGTGGTCGTGGGCGGTCTGGGCTCCATCCCCGGCGCATTCTTCGCCGGTATTTTCCTGGGCCTGCTGGAGCAGATGAGTGCATTGTTCATCAGCCCGTCCTACAGTGATATGATCGTGTTCGTCACCTTCATCATCATTCTGGTCGTGCGTCAGGTCATGATTCTGAGGAGGCGATAAGATGGATACCAGAAAAGCAGTTAAAACCTATCACCGCAATCTGGCGATCGTTCTGGCTATCATCGTCGCCATCTTCGCAGCGATCCCGCTGGTCGTGGATAAACCTTACATCATCAACATTTTCGTTCTCACCTTCTATATGTCCACCCTGTCCATGGCATGGAACATTCTGGGCGGCATCACCGGCCAGAACTCGCTGGGTCTGGCCGCTTACATGGGTCTGGGTGCCTATGTGTGCTGTCTGGTGGTCACAAAGACGGGCATGAACCCCTGGGTGGCCGCTGTGCTGGATATGCTCGTTGTGGGCGTTGTGGCCGGTGTCATCTTCTTCCCCAGCCTGATCCTGCGCGGCCCCTACTTCACGCTGGTGTCCATCGCGTTTGCCGAGTCCATCCGTCAGTTCATCATCAACTCGGAGTTTTTCGGCCGCGCATCCGGTGTGGGCCTGCCCTTCGGCAAGGACTCCTTTGCGCAGTTCCGCTTTACCAGCAAGGTGCCGTACTACTACATCGGCTTCATCATGATGGTGGGCGGTTTACCTCATCATGAAGAAGATCGGCCGCTCCAAGCTGGGCTTTGCGCTGCGCACCATCCGCGAGGATGAGGACGCAGCCGCCGCCATCGGCATCAACCCCACCAAGTACAAAGTCATTGCCGTTGTCATTTCGGCTATCATTGCCGGTCTGGTCGGCTTCTTCTACGTCAGCTACATCCGCTACATCGACCCCGATATTATGATCCAGTCCAAGTCCACTGAGATCGTGCTGCCGGCAGTCGTGGGCGGCGCTGCCTACATCGAAGGCCCGCTGATCGGCGGCCTCATCATGATCCCGCTGAGCGAACTGCTGCGTGCAAACTTTGCCGCCATCCTGCCCGGCATCAACATGCTGATGTATGCCATCGTGCTGATCGTGGTCATCCGCTTCCGTCCGTCCGGTATTCTGGGCTGGTACATGAACTCGAAGGTCAAGACCTTCATCGATGAAAAGATCCTCAAAAAGCCGTCTCTGGACGTGCTGGAAGAGTATGAGCTGATGGCAGACAAGGGAGGGAAGTAATCATGGCAGAAAAGCCTATTATTGAAGTCCAGGGCCTGACCAAGCGGTTCAAGGGTCTGACCGCCGTGCATGATGTTTCTTTCTCGGTGGAGAAAGGCTCCATCACCGGCATGATCGGCCCCAACGGTGCTGGTAAATCCACCACCTTCAACATGATCTGCGGCTACTACCCGCCCACCGAAGGCAAGATCTTCTACAATGGTGAGGACATCACCAACAAAAAGGCGTATGAGTACACCAACATGAAAATCGCCCGCACCTTCCAGATCATGAAACCTCTGAAGAACCTGAGCGTTCTGGACAACGTCACCGCCGCCGCCTACTTCGGCCACGCCGGTGCAAAGAGCGAAAAAGAGGCCAAGGAGCGCGCCATGGAGGTGCTGCACTTCACCGGCCTGTACGAAAAGCGTCATGTGATCTCCAAGGACATGGGCACGCCGGACCAGAAGCGTCTGGAGATGGCCCGCGCTCTGGCCACCAAGCCCGAAGTGCTGTTTCTGGACGAGAACATGGCAGGCTTGAACCCGGCTGAGACCGAAGAGGCCATCCAGCTGATCCGCAAGATCAACGAGTCCGGTGTCACCATCCTGCTCATCGAGCACATCATGAAGGCGGTCGTGAGCCTGTGCGAGAAGGTCATCGTCCTTCACCACGGCGAAAAGATCGCTGAGGGCACGCCCGAGCAGGTCATGAACGATCCCTACGTCATGGAGGTGTATCTGGGCACCAAAAAGGAGGGCGCAAGTGCTTAAAGTTGAAGGTCTGAACGCCGGTTACGGCTCTGTGAACATCCTGTGGGACATCGGCTTTGAGGTGAAGGACGGCGAGATCGTTGCCATCCTTGGCTCCAACGGTGCCGGTAAGACCACCATGGTGCGCACCATCACAGGCATGGTCAAGGCCAGCTCCGGCAAGGTGGAGTTCAACGGGGAGGACCTCTCCGGCAAAAGCTCCCGCGTTATTCTGGACAGCGGCATCGTGCAGGTGCCGGAAGGCCGTCAGCTCTTTACCGAGATGACCGTGCTGGAAAATCTGGAACTGGGCGCATTCAATAAGGAGACCAAGGCACATTTTGCAGAAAATCTGGAAAAGTGCTATAACTGGTTCCCCAAACTGCGCGAGCGCGCAAAGCAGGCTGCCGGCACCCTGTCCGGCGGCGAGCAGCAGATGGTGGCCGTGGCCCGTGCGCTGATCGGTATGCCCAAGCTGCTGATCCTGGACGAGCCCAGTCTGGGCCTTGCCCCCAACATCGTGGACGACATTCTGGAAGTGGCCAAGACCATGGTGAAGAATGACGGCATCTCGGTGCTGCTGGTGGAGCAGGATATCACCAAAGCCCTTGCAGCGGCTGACCGCGGCTATGTCATCGAGAACGGCCGCGTGGCACTGGAAGGAACCGCCGCCGAGCTTTCGGCAAACGAGCACGTCAAGAAGGCGTACCTCGGCATCTGATTTTGGAAACTGGATGTCCGGCGGGCACTACTTCACACGGTGCGGCGGGGCATCTCGGATTAACAAGCTGTTTTTTACAAACAGAATTGGAGGACAATTATGAAAAAGATCTCTCGTAGAAGCTTCCTGAAGGCATCCGCTGTTCTGGGCAGCGCAGCTGCTCTGACCGCCTGCGGCGGCTCTTCCGCTTCCACCAGCACTGCAGCATCTACCAGCACCGCAGCATCCGGCAGCACTGCAGCAGCCAGCGGTGATACCATCAAGATCGGCACCATCTACGCAATGTCCGGCGGCAACGCAGCCATCGGCGAGAACATCCTGCGCGGCATCGACTTCGCAGTGGACGAGATCAACAAGGCAGGCGGCGTGAACGGTCAGATGCTGGAAGTTGTCCGCGGTGATCACGCAGGCGACGCAGCCACCGGTAAGTCTGAGGCAGAGCGCCTGATCACTCAGGAAGGTGTCAACGTCATTATGGGCTGCCATATGTCCGTTGTTACCGAGGTCGTGGCTCAGGTCTGCCAGCAGTACGGCATCCCCATGATCACCGCTATCTCCACGCTGGACCGTCTGACCGACGAGGACCACAAGGACTACGATTACTTCTTCCGTCTGTGCCCGCTGAACTCCGTCTACGTGGAAGATATGCTGAAGTATCTGCAGGACTCCAAGGAGCAGACTGGCAACGAGATCAAGAAGGTCGCCATCTTCACCGATAAGGCTGCCATCGGTCAGGAGCTGATCCGCTGCGTCAACCTGTTCGCACCCGATTACGGTCTGGATGTTGTGGCCGAGGTGGACTACAGCTCCAACGCGACCGACCTGTCCTCTCAGGTGCTGGCTCTGAAGCAGGCTGATCCCGATGCCATCCTGTGCGACTCTTACATCGGCGACGCTACTCTGTTCGTCCAGACCCTGAAGGAGCAGAACTACAAGCCCAAGATGATCGTTGCCAAGGCAAACGGCTTCACCGATCCTTCCTTCATCCCGAACCTGGGCGCATCCGCAAACGGTGTGGCTTCTGTTGTCGAGTTCAACCCCGACCTGACCAACGGCGTGGAGATCAACGAGGACTTCAAGAAGGTCTACAATGTCAACATGAACGGTCACTCTGCTGAGTCCTACACCGTTGTGTGGCTGTTCAAGACCGCCATCGAGAAGGCCGGCTCCACCGACGGTGCTGCCGTCCGCGACGCTCTGGCAGAGCTGTCCATCGACGGTGCATTCGAGGGCGGCCGCAAGATCGTTCTGCCCTACTCCAAGATCGAGTTCGCTCCCGAGTACGAGATCGGCGGCGCAAAGCACTACCGTGACAACACCTACGCTTCTGTTGCTATCGCACAGGTGCAGGATCAGGAGTGGAAGACTGTCTGGCCTTTCGAGTTCGCTTCCTCCAAGATCCAGGAAGTCACTCTGGGCTGATAAAGTTACCCCGAAGAACACAAAAGGCGAGCCGCTCAATGGGCGGCTCGCCTTTTTGCGTGTTGCTTCCCGTGCAGAGCGTATTCGAGTAGGGGATAGGCTGTGTGGCTTTTATGAAGTCGTTCTCCGCCGGGTATGTTCTCTTTTGCGTGCCAAAAGAGAACCAGAAAAGCACCCGCTACTTTCGAAGCGCGGGAGGCACGAATTAAGGGCTACTCGCCCTTAATAATCCCAAAGCAGTAGGCTCCACCCCAAAAAGCTGGAGATTCCCGCCTGTTCGGCGTGAAGATCTCTTAACCGCTTTTTGAGGTTCCGCCAATCAGAAGTCG
>OLRV01003085.1_pt1 | contig 12027 bp, 9 predicted proteins | sample 1672421 | NCBI WGS metagenome assembly OLRV01 (sample SAMEA3136684, study PRJEB25190) | human gut metagenome | biome: human gut; feature: human-associated habitat; material: faeces | place: Austria | collected 2013
TCTGCCCTTTCAGGGCGTGCTGCTTCTGGAGCTTTTGGGCCTTCAGCCCGTACTTGAACCACATGCGAAAGTTCAGTTTTATACTAATGTTGTTGCATAGATGGCAAAAAGAATACCGAGGACTATCAATCCTATAAATATCCACTTGATTACTTTCTCGCCTTTTGCAGCCTGTTTCTTCTGATAAGCCTCATGTTTGGCTCTTCTTAAGTCTTTATTTCCACTCATAGTCGTATGTTTTTTAGATGATTATTGTTGTTCGTCATCATTCGTAGGGAACTCCATCAGGTATGCCTTGATGAAATCATCTATCTTGCCGTCCATCACGCCATCTACATCCGATGTCTGATAGTTGGTACGGTGGTCTTTCACACGACGGTCGTCGAAGACATAACTTCTAATCTGGCTTCCCCACTCTATCTTCTTCTTACCAGCCTCAATCTTAGCCTTAGCCTCCAGACGCTTCTTCATGGCGCGGTCGTAGAGTTGGCTCTTCAAGAGCAACAGGGCTTTGGCACGGTTCTTTGGCTGGTCACGGGTCTCGGTGTTCTCGATGAGGATTTCTTCTTCCTCGCCGGTATCAGGGTCGGTATACCAATAACGCAGACGGACACCGGATTCAACCTTATTCACATTCTGACCACCGGCACCACTCGAACGGAAGGTATCCCATGAGAGCTTGGCTGGATCAACATATACCTCGATGGTATCATCTACCAGCGGAGTTACGAAGACACTGGCAAAACTGGTCATTCGCTTGCCCTGGGCATTGAAAGGAGAAACACGCACCAGTCGGTGCACACCGTTCTCGCTCTTCAGATAGCCATAAGCGTACTCGCCGCCCTCGATGGTCATGGTCACGCTCTTGATACCAGCCTCATCACCTTCCTGTATATCGGTGATGGTTACCTTGTAGCCATGAGCCTCAGCCCAGCGCATATACATACGCATCAGCATCTGTGCCCAGTCCTGGCTTTCTGTACCACCGGCACCGGAATTAATCTTGAGCACGCAGTCCATCGGATCTTCCTTCTGGCGAAGCATGTTCTTCAACTCCAGGTCTTCTATGGCTTTGATCGCCTTGGCATAATCGGCATCCACCTCTTCCTCGGTCACCATTTCGTCTTTATAGAAATCGAAGGCAAGCTGCAGTTCATCGGCATAAAGACGTACAGTCTTATAACCGTCGAGCCATTTCTGGATGCCTTTCACTTTCTTCATCTGCTCCTGAGCATACTTCGGGTCTTCCCAGAAGTCAGGAGCCTGGGTGCGGAGCTGCTCCTCTTCGAATTCTACTTTCTTCTGGTCTATATTGAGATAGTGATGCAGAGCGTCAGCTCTGTCCATCACATCCTTCAACTGGTCAGCTGTAATCATTAACTCTTAACTATAAACGTTTAACTTTAAACTTTATGATTACTCCTCATACATCTTGTCAATCTCCGCCTTGTAGTTCTTGTTGATGATAGGGCGGCGAATCTTCAAGGTATTGGTCAACTCACCCGACTCCATAGAGAAGTGGTGAGCCAGGAGGGTAATGCGCTTAATCTGCTCATAATAAGCCAGATGCTGCTGGAGAATCTGGATACGGTCCATCAGCATCTTCTGCACCTTCTCGTTAGCACACAAATCTTCACGGCAGGTGAAGGCGATATGATGCTCACGTGCCCAGTCCTCCACGAGACGGAACTCTGGAACGACGAGGGCTGATACGAACTTGCGCTGGTCGGCAATCACAGCCACCTGATCGATAAACTTATCTACCAGGAGCAACGATTCTACCTGCTGCGGAGCGATATACTTACCGTTGGATGTCTTGAACAGGTCCTTGATACGCTCGGTGAGATAAAGCTCGCCATCCTTCATGTAGCCGGCATCACCGGTATGGAAGAATCCATCCTTGTCGAATGCCTTCGCATTGGTGGTATCACGATGATAATATCCCGGAGTGATGGTAGGACCCTTGAGGAGCACCTCATTATCCTCACCTATCTTTACCTGAATGCAGGAGATAGGGCGACCCACCGAACCCAGACTGCGTTTCTTGTCGAGATGATCGCAAGATACGGTGGCAAGACTCTCGGTCAAACCATAACCCACCACCATATTGATACCGATGGCATGTACAAATGCCTCTACTTCCGGACTTACATAAGCACCCGCTGTAGGGAAGATATTAGGTTTATCCAAGCCCAACTGCTTGCGAACCATGCTCAAAATGGTCTTGTTGATAATCTTATATTCCAACTCCAATGTCAGAGGAGGGCGCTTGCAGTTTGCCAGATATTCTATATTCCGCTTCTTTCCTACTGCCAAGGCATGGTAGAAGAGTTTCTTCTTAAGAGGACCTGCATCATCCATCTTTGCCTTTACGGCGATATACACCTTCTCCCAGAAACGTGGCACACTACACATACAGGTAGGATGCATCTCTCTCATACTCTCCTGAATTTCATGAGGATAAGTATTGATGATGAGTTCGGCACCTTCGCTCAAGCAGAGATATGCCCATCCACGCTCAAAGATATGGGTGAATGGAAGGAAATTAATGGCACGGTCCTTTTCGGTAACAGGAATGCACTCATTGTTTGCCTTCAAAGCAGCATAATACTGGCTATAGGTAAGCATCACGCCCTTACTGTCTCCAGTTGTTCCACTGGTATAGAGGATATTAGCCAAATCATCCATACTTGCCTGCTTGTAGAGTTCCTCTACCTCTGTCTGACGAGGAAGATTCTCTCCCAGCTTCAGGAAGTCCTTGAAATAGAGGGCTGCAGGATCGTGTGTACTGATGCGCACGCTGGAATCAAAGATGATGATACGTTCCAGAGATGGACAGAGGGCAAAGATACGGTGAGCCTTGTCATACTGCTCCTGTTCGCCAACAAAGAGAAAGCGAATCTGCGCATCATTAATCATATATTGAATCTGCTGCTCGCTGCTGTTGGCATAGAAAGGCACAGAGGTAACCCTGATACCATACGCACCGAAGTCGGTGTACAGATAATGCACACAGTTCTGCGAGAAGACAGCGATTTTGTCAAGAGGTTTAGCTCCAAGATTCAGGAGGGCATTGCTCACTTGTTTCACTCTTAAGGAAAAGAGGTTGAATGAAACCGATTGCCACTGGTCGCTGCCAAACTTTCTGAAAGTTAAAGCAGTTTTCTCTCCCCATTTCTTGGCGAGATCATGTACCAGTACCGAAAGATGACTATTAATCTGCATAAGCTTATATTTATATTCTGATGCAAAGATAATAGAATTTGTCAAGAACACAAAATAAAAAGATATTTTTTCCACTTTATCTGCTCTTTTTTTCGTATCTTTGCCCTCGAAATCAAAAAATAGAGAGATTATGATGACACAAGAAGAATATGTAAGCGATGCCGTGGATTTGCTGAAAAAGCTTATCGCCACCCCATCTGTAAGCAGAAACGAGAAGGAGGCTGCCGACATCATGGAGCAGACCATCCGCAAATATGGTTTCGAACCTCATCGTGAGGCGAACAACATCTGGATTATCGACCCTCATTACGATGAAAGCCGACCTACCCTGCTGCTCAACGCTCACATCGATACCGTGAAGCCTGTGGCTTCATGGACACGCAACCCGTTTTCACCGGATGTAGAAGAGGGTGTACTTTACGGCTTGGGCAGCAACGATTGCGGCGGTGGACTCTGTTCGCTCCTCCAGATATTCAGAATGCTGACCGCAAAGCCTCAGCAGTATAATCTCATCTATCTGGCATCTGCCGAAGAAGAGGTTTCGGGAAAGGATGGCATTACCCGTGCCCTGCCTTTGCTTCCGCATATCGACCTTGCCATCGTAGGTGAACCTACCGGCATGAACCCGGCTGTTGCCGAAAAGGGACTGATGGTGCTGGATGTGATTGCTCACGGAAAGAGCGGTCATGCTGCCCGCAACGAGGGAGTAAACGCTATCTACGAGGCATTGGATGATATGCGATGGATTCGTGACTATAAGTTTGAGAAGGTAAGCGAGTTCCTGGGACCTACCAAGATGACGCTTACCGTAGTGAATGCCGGAACCCAGCACAATGTGATTCCGGATAAGTGTACGATGCTTGTGGATATCCGCACCAACGAGTTCTATGACAACGAGGAGGTTTACAAGTTTATCTGCCAGCACCTGAAGAGCGAGGTGAAGGCCCACAGTTTCCGTCTGAAATCATCCCGCATCGACCCGGCGCATCCTCTTATCAGGAAATGTGTAGCCATGGGCATGAAGCCATTCGGCAGTCCTACGTTGAGCGACCAGGCTCTGATGCACTTCCCTTCGTTCAAACTGGGTCCTGGCGAGTCTTCCCGCTCCCATTCAGCCGATGAATTTATCAAAATAAGCGAGATTTCGGATGCTGTAGCTAAATACCGGGAACTCTTGGATGGAGCCAGCATCTGAAAGAGACATTCGTTCTGACTACGCCTTAATTATATAGAATACAATAAAAAACGAAGCGCGGTTATGCCATGGTATAACCACGCTTTCTGTTTTCCATCATCTTTTATCTTGTTACTTACTTTCGCTGGCAAAGATAAGACTTCTTTTTAGAATACCGAATAAGGAATATAGGAAAAATGATATAAAAAAGAGGCAATCGTTTGCACACTTTGCAAACGACAGTTCCCCAGTTTTTCGTATTGAATCATATCATGTTCTAGCCAAGTATTTTTAAAGCTTTTGCCCTTACAGGGCGACAAGTTTGCGTCTGTAATAACCCAGGGCGATGCCCTGGGCTAGGAGCTTCTGCCCTTTCAGGGCGTATTGGATGTGACTTTCCCTTCGGCCGGTGACCGTTGGTTCAGGGCGTGCTGCAACTATTCATACATTATCGGCTCATTCATACATTATCGGCTCAGCCAAGCCTCCGGATTGAGTTTGGCAGTCTCCTTGCGAAGCTGGAACTGGAGGATGTTATCAGAGCCAACACTACCCAAAGCCTGACGGGTACTTACCTTCTGACCCTTATGAACGCTGACCGATTTCAGATTACAGTAAACAGAGATGTAGGCACCATGACGGACCAGCACGTTCCACATGCCACCATAACCGAAGACGGCACTCACCTCACCATCGTAGATGCTGCGAGCCACACAACCCGGCTTGCCCTGGATATTGATACCCTTATTGTCGAGCGTTACACCCTTCAAACCTTCTACATGATACTGACCGAAATGACTCACCACACGGTAACTGCCGCTGATAGGCATCGGCAATCTACCACGGTTAGCCTCGAATCCACCGCTCAGCATGCGGTCTACCGAACTCAAGGTAGAAGCCTCCTGTGCCTCCTTCCTGGCAGCGGCAATCTCACGGGTACTGCGTTCCGCATCCATCTTCGCCTTCAACTCGGCAGCCCGTCTTTCAGCCTCCGCCTTTCTTGCAGCCTGTTCGGCAGCAGCCTCACGGGCAGCCTGTTCTGCGGCGGCACGCTTGGCAGCCTCGGCAGCAGCACGCGCCCTGGCCTGCGCTTTTGCCTTCGCCTGAGCAGCAGCCTGGGCAGCAGCCTCCTCCTGAGCCTTTCTTGCAGCCTCGGCAGCCAGTCTTGCTTCTTCGGCAGCCTTTCTGCGGGCAGCTTCGGCAGCAGCCTCACGCGCCTTGGCTTCGGCTATACGACGGGCATTCTCCCGGGCAGCAGCCTCGGCAGCAGCTTTCTTGCGAGCCAGTTCCTCGGCACGCTTCTTGGCGGCAGCAGCGGCAGCAGCCTTTCGCTTAGCCTCGGCAGCAGCACGGGCTCTCGCCTTGGCAACTTCCCGAGCAATCAGACGGTCAATCTGTGCATTGATTGCCGCATCTTTCTGACGCTGGTCGGCAATCACAGCTTGAATGGTCTTCTGCTGTTTCTGCAGTCCCTGCACCATTTCCTGCTGCTGGGTCTGCTTACCTTCCAATGCCGTCTTCTCCTGCTTACCCTTATATAATAAGGTGTTCTTATGTCCCTTTACATGCTGCAACTGCCGGTACTTCTCGTTCACCTGCTTCTGCTTAGCCTTTACAGCCTCGCCCTGCACCTTCTGATAGGAAGAATACTGGCGGATGAAGGAAAGGCGGCGATACATCTGTGTCAGATTCTTGGCACTGAAGATGAACATCAGCTTGTCCTGAACCGTATGATGACGGCTCATATAGCGCATGGAACGGATATACTTGTTCTTACGGTCCTGCAACTGTTGCTGAAGCGTTTTCAACTGTGCCTGCAGAATGCCGATATTGCCGTCAATATGATGGATATCCTTCTGGATACCATCAATCTTCTTCTGGCGCTGGTCTATTTCTCCGTTCAGCGCCATCAGGTCTTCAAGACGTTTCTTCACATCCGCCTTATTTCTCTGCAAAGCCTGCTCCTGCTCTCTGATCTTCTTCCGGATAGAAGCGCGCTGGCCCTGCAAACCCCGGATAGAGGCATTACTATAGGTTGCCGCCTTGCGTTCTGCTCTGGTTGACGCAGCTGATTTGGATGTTTTTCTGGACACATGCCTTCTGCTGTTCTTCTTTCTGGCAGGAGTAGCAGCCTTCTTTTTCGCAGTTACGGCAGTCTTCCTCACCGGCTTCTTCTGGGCAGTATGGTTCTGCGCAAAAGGTGCGAGCGAGAAGGTGATTGCCATGATGAATAATAAGATTCGCTTCATTTCTTATATTAAAAACCCATGTTCTATAATTTCAAACTCTTGATGAGTATTTACATACTCAATATCTTGCTGAGCACATCAGTTGGAGAAATCTGCTTGTATTTGCCCGAAATCTCGGTCTGAGTGCTCCATTTGCTGTCGGTCTTCACCTGATTCAATTCCAGATTAATCTTAGCCTCCTGCTTTTTCCTGGTAGCAGTAGTGGTCATCGACAGATTCAGGGAGGCAGGGAACATCTTGACGCCTACACTCTTGAAGTTGTCGTAGTCGACGTGGAGATTGGAGGTGCCGTTCTGCGCACTCTTATAGACAACATCTGCAGCTGTGATACGGCCGGTAGTGCGGTTGGCTGTCCAGGCATAGGTCATATTGCCGTTCCTGAAACTAACCGGCACAGCATCTCCTGCCACATCCAGTCTGGCATCAAACTTCTTGAGGTCTGATTCCTTCACAGTCCTTTCGCCCGGCAGGAGCAGCTGGTTCCAGAAGAGAGCCTGCAGAGAATAGAAGGAGATGCCCTGCTTCTTGAGGAAGTCTACCTGGGTATAATCTGCCTTGATATATTCCTTGTGCAGACGGTCGATGATAAGTACATGGTCGGGAGTAAACTCCAGACGGCCCACCTCTGTACCCAAGATAGGAATAAAGAGCTGGATGCGGATGATTTCATCCTTACGCATGCTCAGTTTGCCCGGCACAGTAATGTCCTTATCACCAGCCTGGAGCGTAAACGACATGTTGCCTACAATATTCCTGGTATACACCTGATTGTCTGAAACCTTCTGTACGAAAGCCAACTTCCTGAGCGTCTCACTCTGACGAGAGCCAGAACCCTTGGTGGCATTCTCTTTCTGATGACTGGCTGATGTGGAGCCAGAGCCCTGTACATTCTTGCTGGTTCCGCAAGAACCGAGGAGCAGGATGCTGCAGGCTGCGGCAAGCAGCATCATCTTATTCTTCTTCATTGTATATTTCATCTTTCCTGATTTTTCTACTTTCCGTTTATTTCTTCTTACCTTTTCTAACTGACTTCTTCGTAGCGGCAGGTTTCTGCTTTGGCGCATTACGCTTCTTCAGTTCTTCTTCGGTAATATATTGTCTGTTCTTAATCTTCCATGCCAGCACCTCAGTCTGGTTCTCGCCGGTATAGGCTTTCTTCCAGAAATCTACGGATTCATCGGCCATACCATTCATATAATAGATATCGCCGGCATGTTCCAGGACCGTACTGTTATCCGCGGTGGAATCGCGGTTTTTGAGTGCCTGGTCTATATAGGTCTTGGCATCAGCATAGCGTTCTTCCATAAAGAGAATCCAAGCATAGGTATCCAGATAAGTACCGTTGTTCGGCTCTGCCTTGATGGTCTTGTAGCTCATCGACTCAGCCTTATGCAGGTCAACGCCCTTCTCGCTCAGATAGTAGGCATAGTTGTTCAGCGCCATCACGTTATCATCTTTCCATTGCAGGCAGGAGTCGTAAGCCGCAAAGGCTTCCTGCTCTTCACCTTTCTTATGAAGGATATCGCCGGTTACGGCATAGAGGTCAGAAACCAGGTTAGCCGGCGACTGTGCATTCACCTGCGCCAATCCGAGACGGAACTCACGGAGCGCCTCGTCTTCCTTATCTTTCTGATAATACGCCATTCCACCGAAGTAATAGAACACCATTTCTTCGGGATTATACTCCTGAGCCGCCTTACATTGCTGGGAAACCAGGTCATATTTCTTCTCGTTCCAGAGCATCTGTACGAGTTGCATTCTGGCATTCACGTTATCCGGAGCTATGGTAAGCACCTTTTCGAAGGCACGGCAAACAGAGTCGGCCGGCATCTTCTTCAAACTCATATAAGCAGCTCTCATCTCTGCCACTTCGGCTGACGGATGAGCCACGTTGAGCGCCTTGTCAAACAGCGCAATCACCTTGGTAGAATCGCCCCCTTCGCTCTCGTTCTTCTGAATGAAAGAGCGGTACATCATCACCTTGGTTTCCAGATCCGATTTCGGACTCATCAATATCTTATCGAGCATCTGCCCGGCAAGCTGCTCCTGATGGGTGGCATTATAATAGTCGTAAAGCGACATCTGGGCATAGGAATTGTCAGGATCTTCCTTCAGCACATCGGTAAAGCACTTGTAAGCTTCCTTCTGGCGGTCGTGCTGTACGAGCCAGTTGCCCAGCATTGTCTTGTACTGCATATCCAGCGGATGCTGGTCTACCAGCGACTTCAGTTCCTGATAGGCAGCCTTCTTGTCGTTCATCAGTTCATAAACTCTCATTTTAGAGAGGGTGAACTGTTCGCTTTCACCTTCTTCCACCTCAAGACGCGAAATGGTTTTGAGTACTGATTTATAATCCTTATTCTGGGAATAAAGCTGAACCAGGATGCGGAGGGCATCGGTATTATCGTGGTTTCTGGCATACAGATCCTCATAGGCATTGATGGCAAGATCGTATTTCTGGCTACCTATATAATATCTGCCCAACTGCTCTGCATAGGTCTGGTTTTCCGGATTCAGTTCTATTGCCTTCTGCATATAGGCAAGTGCCAGGGAATCCTGCTTGAGCTGAGAATAGAAAAGCGACTCATAGAAATAGGTTTCAGCCGCCTTCGGGTCAATCTTCCGGGCATGCTCAAAGAGGTCGAAAGCTGCCGAATAATTGCCGGCAGCCTGCTGGCGCGCTCCCTCCAGGAAGAAATAGTTGTAGCGCTGGCGGTCGTTTGGAGAGAGATGATCCTCCTGAACCGCCGGCTTCTGAACCGGCTGCACCTTCTTCTTACGGGCAAGCGACGGCATGGCTACCGAACCCAGCAAGACCAGCCCCATTGCCCAACTGATATTTCTAAGATTCATCTTCACGATTCTAATCCTTTCTATTCTATCTTTTCTATTCTATCTTTAATAATCTGTTATTTTACACCCGTATGACCGTATCCGCCGGCTCCACGTTCGGTTTCATCGAGCTCATTAACCTCGATGAAATCGCATTGTTCGTGCTTAGCCAGCACCATCTGGGCTATACGTTCGCCATCGTTGATAACGAAATCCTCTGTAGAGAAATTGATGAGCAGAACCATGATTTCACCGCGATAATCGGCATCGATGGTTCCCGGCGTATTCAGTACAGTAATGCCATGCTTCAAAGCCAGACCGCTGCGAGGACGGATCTGCGCTTCATAACCTGCAGGCAAAGCCATATAAAGACCGGTTGGCACCAGTCGTCGCTCCATAGGATGAAGCACGATTGTCTCATCGATGTTTGCACGCAAATCCATGCCGGCACTCTGAGGTGTGGCAAACGCAGGTAGAGGCTGATGCCCCTTGTTGATAATCTGTACTTTTATCATGACTTTTTCTTTTTTATCTGTGTCTGAGTTTAATAATCTGCAAAAATAAGCAATTTTGATGGAATAAATGAATTTTTGAGGATAAAAACATGTAATTTATCATATTTTATTTTGATTTGTGCTTACTTTAGTGTATTTTTGCGCTACAGAATCAAGTAATACAATAATATGGAATGGAAACAACTGATATCCAACAAGCGTTTCGGACAGGAGCATAAGCATGCCGAGCGCCATGATGATCGCTCTGAATTCAAGCGCGATTACGACCGTCTTATCTTTTCATCGGCATTCCGCCGCCTGCAGAACAAGACGCAGGTTTTCCCTTTGCCGGGCAGCATCTTCGTTCACAACCGCCTCACCCACAGTCTGGAGGTGGCGAGTGTGGGCATGTCGATAGGTAACGACATTTCCCGGCGTGTCATCCAAAAGCGGCCTGAACTGAAGGATACGCTCGTTGAGGAGATAGGTACCATAGTAAGTGCAGCCTGTCTGGCACATGATTTGGGCAATCCGCCTTTCGGTCATTCCGGCGAGAAAGCCATCCAGACTTTCTTCTCTGAAGGACCGGGTCAGAAAATAAAATCAATGGTTTCATCGGAGTTTTGGGATGATATTACGCATTTCGAAGGCAACGCAAATGCCTTCAGAATCCTGACCCACCGGTTCAAGGGGCGCCGTCAGGGAGGCTTCGTGATGACCTATTCCATGCTTGCTTCCATCGTAAAATACCCGTTTGCAAGCTGTCTTGCCGGCAACCACGGCAAATTCGGTTTCTTTGCTTCAGAAGCGGATTCTTACAGGAAAATTGCCGATGAATTGGGCATTTTTTGCAAATCTGCACCGGGTGAGCCTCTCAAATACGCCCGCCATCCACTTGTATATATGGTAGAAGCAGCCGACGATATCTGCTACGAAATCATGGACATCGAAGACTCCCATAAACTCAAGATTCTTTCCTTTGCCGAGACCGAGCACTTGCTGCTGAGTTTCTTCGATGAAGATATCCAGCAGAAGATACGCCAGCGCATCATCGACGAAGAACTGACTGACGAAAACGAGAAAGTGGTTTACATGAGAGCCAGCGTCATCGGCAAACTGGAGAACGAATGTGTGGCAGCCTTCCTGGCGCACGAGGAAGAAATCCTTGCCGGAACTTTCGAGGGCAGTCTCATCGACCATATTTCCGAGCGCCAGAAAAAGGCATACAAGGAATGTGAGAAGATCTCCTACTCTAAGATTTACCAAAGCAAGCCGGTACTCGACATAGAACTGTCGGGTTATAAAATCATGGCAACTCTGATGGAGGTTTTCATCGAGGCAGCCGTCAACCCATCGCGTTTCTACTCCAAGCAGCTCTTACGCCGGGTAAGCAGCCAGTATGATATAGAGAACGAGAATCTGGAGGAGCGCATCATGGCTGTAATTGATTATATCAGCGGCATGACCGACATCTATGCGCTCGACATCTATCAGAAGATCAACGGAATCAGTCTGCCTATTGTATAAGAGAAGCGCCCTCTTTTTAGCTTACTGAACTTTCGCAAGTCCGCTAGGCGGTAGGGAGATACACAGGTTACGGTTTCATGGCATGAAATATTTTGTTTCATACCACGAAACTGTTTGGTTCAAGCGGAGAAACACTTTGTTTCATCCTGTGAAACAAACCGAAACGTCTCAATCCAACTTCCGCCCCATCGGCAAGAAGTTTTGCTTTACTCGTAAACGAATCCAGCATCTTCTGCATAATGTTCACCAGAAAAACGTGATAGATAACCCCAAATCGTGAGGGATAGCGTGATGGATTTCGTAAACATTTCGTCAATCTACCACGCTTAACAAAAGAGATAACAACCTCATTATCAAATAATTAAAGTTTCAAAAAAGGGGAAACGTGAGGGATGTGAGGGATAAAACAAATCTTAAACTAAAAAAATAGCACGGACAATTTGAATTTGTCCGTGTTATTTTTTTCTTCTTACTGAAGTTTCGCATGTGGTTCAAGTACGGGCTGAAGGCCCAAAAGCTCCTAGCC
>OLRV01003090.1_pt1 | contig 12015 bp, 10 predicted proteins | sample 1672421 | NCBI WGS metagenome assembly OLRV01 (sample SAMEA3136684, study PRJEB25190) | human gut metagenome | biome: human gut; feature: human-associated habitat; material: faeces | place: Austria | collected 2013
TTGTTGACATAAGCAAACTTGGCTTGGATAGCAAAATCAAGAAATTCAGCTATTCTTTCATTTTCGGAAATGGCTATTCTCCCCCCTTCGGGGGGAATAGCTTTTTGTCTACGATCCGAAGCGGGCTGACCCCGCTTATTTCGCCAACAGATCATTCGCGCGCTTGCGCAGTTTTTCTCTGGAAACGCGCTGCGCGAGCACCTGCAGGGTCTTCGTTTCGATGAGCGTAATGGAACCGTAAGGCGCAAGCAGCATCCGCTCGATAGCCGTTCGATAGGCGCGCGTTTTGATGATCGCCTTTTCGCAAAGCTGCTGCTCGCTGTCGTCGCCCGCCAGCAGAAACGCGATTTCATCCGCAAATTGCATGTACAGCCGCAGCACCAGTTCCGCCGCCGTTTCGATATCGCTGATGAAAAATTCGCCGCTCCGAACGCCCTCGCTCAGCACCCGCTCCAACACGCCCTTCATTCCGGAAAGCTGACAGGCTTTCATTTTTTCCCGCATCAGTGCCCCGTTTTCGCAATATGCCGCCTGAATCAGCAGCATCACAAAGCCGGGATTATCGCTCTGCCAGAGCGTCGATGACGCAAGCAGGATGTTGAGCTTTTCGCTCGCGGTCAGATTGGGCTGATCGGCGGCTGTCGTCGCACTTTGGCAAAGCTCCTCCGCCCGCTGCTGGCAAATCGCCTCCAGCACGGCGATCTTGCTGTCAAAATGATGATAAAACCCGCCTTTGGAAAAGCCGACCGCATCCAGAATGTCCTGAACGGAGGTGTTTTCGTAGCCCTTCGTATAGAACAGCTTTTCACTCGCGGCCAACAACTCGCCGCGCCGCGCATCCCCCTTTTTCAAGGCCATTCCTCCCGTTTTTCTTTGGTTTATTCGTTCGACGCGGCGCCGGAACCGTCGTTGTACAGAATTTCATCCTGCATGGCGCGGTATGTCGTCGTCCAGAGTTTCTTTTTCTCCGTCACGTTGCCGCTTGCATCCTTGTAGACCTTGTAGGTATCGACAACGTAACCCGTGCGCTTCTTGCGTCCGGCTTTCCTCGTCCCCACGGGCAGCGAAGCATCCAGCGTATAGAGCACCGCGTCGTCCGGCTTAATCGTCTTGATGACTTCGGATTCGAGATCGACCGTCTGCCCATTCGGCAGAAGCTTGCCGTAAATCTGCACCGTCACCGTCTGGTTCTCATACCACGCGATGACGAACACCGGATAATCCCCATTGTTGCGGAAAACAAAATCCAGAGACGGCCAGTTGACGGTCGCGTCCTCGCCCTTATTGACGTAGGACGACGGCCAGCTATGCGCGCTCCGCTTGACGATTTCCAGATCCGCGCGAACCACGGCGTTGAACAGCGTGGAGGACGTCTGGCATACGCCGCCGCCGGTATCATCCACCAACACGCCGCCCGCGATTGCGCCCGCCTCACGATAGCCCTTTTCGCCCGTTCGCTGGCCGGTGCAGTCGTTGAAGGACATCGTGTCCCCCGGCTTAACCATGCGCCCGTTCAGCGCCGCGGCCGAAATTTCGATGTTGTTGTTGCGATCCTTGTCCTTGGTCGTCGTCGTCGTGAACGAGGAAATCTGGCCAAACTGCCCGACCAGCTGGCTTTTCGTGATCGTCGGCTCAACCTGTTCGCCCTTCGGCACAATCACACGGTCATATGCGCCTTCATCCAGCGCCGCAAGGATATCCTCCTGAAGCGCCGTTCGGTTCACGCGGTAGCCGGGTTTCGCCTCCGAAAATGTAAATGTGCGCGTCTGCACGTCAAACGCCGCAAGGGTTGCGTCCGTCGCGTCGTATTCAAGGCTGTCGGCGATGATCTCCACCAGCCTGTCAATCGCCGTTCGATCATAGGAAAAGCCCGTTGTAAACGCCGCGCCGTTTGTCTTCGCGTCGTCAATCGCCGCAAGCCGCTCTTCCAGTGTGCCATACCGCCCGATGTTGTATGCCTCGTCGAGCACCGTCTGCGCGTCAAACGTCATCGGCACCTCGTCGGAGGTGATGCGCCATTTGCGCTCGCCCGCCTGAACGACCAGCGAAAACGCGCTGCTCGTTTCCTGCTGGCGGCTGCCGAAAAGCGCGCCGGCCTCTTCGCGGGTCATGCCGCCCAGCTCAACGCCATCCACCGTGACGCCCGGATAATAGGTGTTTTGCGCCACATTTTGAGTGATGGCGGCATATGATTGATATGCCGCCATGCTTTCCTGATAAATTTTCGCGCCGAAAACCCACAGAGCCGCACACCCTGCGATCACGATCAGCGTCCAAAACGGGAACAGTTTTCTTTCCTCTTTGGTGCGCGGATCAAAAGCCATAAAGCGCTCTCCTTTTCGGTTGATTAGTCGCGCTGCTGTTTGCTCGCGTCAATGGCGGAAAACAGCTCCTTCTCGTTCATGCGATACGAAAGGATGTGCAGGCTGTCGGACAGATGCACGTTGTTGACGGCCACGCCTTCCGGCAGCACCAGATCGACCGGCGCAAAATTCCAGATCGCGCGAACCCCACCGCGAACCAGCGTATCGCAGGTCGTCTGCGCATAGGCAGACGGAACGGCCAGCACCGCAATATCGACCTTGTGGGTCTCCATCCACGCATCCAGCTTTTCCATCGGCTGCACGAGAATCCCGTGCACATCAATGCCGACCAGCGCGGGCGATACGTCGAACATCGCCTGCACGTTAAAGCCTTCCTTCGCAAAGCCGGTATAATTCGCCACTGCGCGGCCGATGTTGCCCGCGCCGATGATAATGACATGGTATTCGTGGTTCAAGCCCAGAATCTCGCCGATGCGCTCCTTCAGATTGGCCACATGATACCCGTATCCCTGCTGGCCAAAGCCGCCGAAGCAGTTGATATCCTGCCGGATCTGCGAAGCGGTCAGGTTCATGCGCTCGCCCAGCTCTTGGGAGGAAATGCGCACAACGCCCGCCTTTTCAAGCTCACGCAGATGGCGGTAATACATCGGCAACCTACGCACCACAGCGTCAGAAACTCTTGATTTGTAAGCCATGTGTACTCACCTCTTCAATGCAATCAGAAAAACGTAGTCCTTCTTATTTAGTATATCAGTATTACGCAGCTTGTGCAAGGAAAAGTTGCTCACAACCTGCGTTTTTCAATGCTTTTTATCAATGTTTCCGGACAGTATCAAACGGCTTCCGGCTATCGTTCACCCTTTAGATATCGAACTCCCGTTTGAGGCTGCGCGTGAACAACTGATTCATCTGTTCCTTCGGCTGCGCGCCGTCATAGAGCACCGCGTACACCGCGCGGCCAATCGGCAGATCCACATGATACCTGTCCGCCAGCGCGCAAAGCGCCTTCACCGTGTCATAGCCTTCCGCCAGCTCGGTATACGGCTCGCCGCGCACAAACATCTCGCCAAAGCGCCGGTTGTGGCTGTATTGTGAAAAAACTGTCGCTTCGTAATCGCCCAGATGGCAGAGCCCGTAGGCGGAAAACCCATTGCCGCCCATCGCCGCAATCAGCCGGGAAACCTCCCGCGTGCCGCGGCTCATCAGCGCGCCCTTGAGCGAGGAGAGCCCCATGCCGTCCAGCATGCCCGCCGCAATGCCGATCACATTCTTGGCCGCCGCCCCGACCTCGTTGCCAATCAGATCCGTTCCGTAATAGAAGCGGATCAGGCCGCCGGAAAGCTGCGAAATCAGCCGTTCCTTGACCGCCTCGCTGCTCGAATCAATCACCATGCAGTTGGGCACCCCGGCGAGAAATTCCTGCACATGCCCCGGCCCGAGCCACACGGCAACGTCGTTGCTGCCGCCGACGGCCTCCTCCGCAATTTCGGAAAGGCGGCGGAGCGTCGTCACCTCGATGCCTTTCATGCACAGCGCGAACGTCTTCCCGCTCACGCCCTGAGCGGCGATCTGCGCCATCAACTCCGGCAGATTCTGCGAACGGATGGAAATGCAGATCAGCTCGCTTTGGAGCGCCTCCCGCAAATCCGTCGTCACGCGCACATCCTCTTCCAGCGTCACCAGACCGTTGGAGCGTGTCTGACGAAACTGCTCGATATGCTTGGAACCCTCTCTGCCGTACAGCGTCACCTCATGCCCGATTTTGCGCAGATACCACGCGATAAACGAGCCCCAGCGCCCGCAGCCGATGACCGTTGCCTTCATCAATCTCGTTCCTTTCCATTTTCATAATCAAATGGATTATATCACGTCATCCGCTCGGATGCAACCCTGCCCTTATGACCGGTTAAAGCCGCGCATGCGATCGCGTTCCTGCTTTCTTTCGGAGCGCTGCCCGCTTGCCACACGCCCTTTCAGCGGCGTGAGCAGCGTCAGATCAATGTTGCACTGGGTCAGCTCGACGTTCTGCACCTTGACGCGAACCGGCTGACCGAGCGAAAACACCGTGCCGGTGCGTTCGCCGCGCAGCAGCATGCGCCGCTCGTCGAAGCCAAACCAATCCTCCAGCGTGCGCACGGGCACAAAGCCCTCCGCGCCGTTGGACAGCGTGATATACATGCCGTATTCGCTCACGCCGTTGATCGTTCCGTCGTAATCCTCGCCGACATGGTGTGCCATCAGGCGCGCCATCATCAGCTTGTCCGCGGCGCGTTCCGCGTCAATCGCGGCGCGCTCCCGCTCGCTGGAACGAACGGCCGCATCGGCCAGCGCCTCGCCCGTCAGCGGAGCGGGTTGACCGGTCAGCTTCGCCGTCAGCGCACGGCTGACCACCAGATCGGGATAGCGGCGAATCGGCGAGGTGAAGTGGCAGTAATCCGCCATCGCCAAGCCGTAATGCCCCAGCGGCGCGACGTCGTAACGCGCCTTCTGCATGCTGCGCAGCGCCAGCGCGGTGATGACGGAATATTCCGGCCGCTCCTTCGTCTTTTCCAGAATCGCGCGGATATCGCCCGGCGCGGCGTCATGCCGGATGCCCTTGGCATTTACGCCGATGCCATCCAGAAAATCCGCAAACATTGCCAGCTTCTCCGCGTCCGGCTTTTCATGGACGCGATAGAGCAGCGGCAGGCGGTTTTCCCGCGCAAAGCGCGCCACACATTCGTTCGCCGCCAGCATGAAATCCTCGATCATCATCTCCGCCTCGCCGCGCTCACGGGTGATGATTTCCACCGGCTCGCCGTTTTCATCCAGCACAAAGCCCGGTTCTTCGATTTCAAAATCAATGCAGCCCTGCGCCTGCCTGCGCGCGCGCAGTTTCCCGGCCAAAACGCGCATCCGGCGAAGCGTGTCCGCCACGGCGGCCATCGCGTCCGCCTGCTGCTCGCTTCCGTTGAACAGCGCGTTCACATCGTCGTACACCAGCCGCGCCTTGCTGCACGTGATGGTTCGGGCGATGCGCTCGTCCACCACACGCCCCACGTCGTCGATTTCCATCAGCGCGGTCATCGTGAATTTATCCTCGTTCGGCCGCAGCGAACAAACGCCGTTGCAGAGCTGCTCCGGCAGCATCGGCAGCACGCGCCCCGGCAGATAGACGCTCGTGCCGCGCGCAAACGCTTCGCGATCCAGCGCCGTTCCCGGCCTGACGTAGTGCCCGACATCCGCAATATGCACGCCGAGGCGCACATGGCCGTTTTCAAGCTGCTCAAGGCTCACAGAGTCGTCGAAGTCCTTTGCATCGCGCCCGTCAATGGTGAACGACAGCAGATGGCGCAGATCCTCGCGCGTCGGGTCGTCCGCCAGATCCGCCGGGCGGCAGGTGTCCGCCTCCTTCAGCACATTCTCCGGAAAATCGGTGCGCAGGCGCATGCTCATCACCAGTGCGTCGAGCGCATAGGTCGCCTGCTCAAAGCTGCCGATGCGTTCCTCGACGCTGACGCACAGGCCGCCTTCATCCTCCCAACGGGTGACATGGGTGCGGACAATTTCGCCGTCCTCGGCTTCGGCATGCAGGTCGGCGACGGCAATTTCAGCAGGGAGTCTGCGCTCGAGCGGCTGAATCACGCGCACACCGTCGTGCACCCGCAGCACACCCATGATGTTTTCATGCGCATGCGTCAGCACCTTGGCGACAATCACGCGGTCGCGGCCGATGCGTTCCGCCAGAACCGTATCGCCAAAGAGCGCTCCGCGCGCGTTTTCTTTCGCGCAGGTGTAAATCGTTCCGTCCTCGGCCTCCATGCGGATTGCGCCGCGAGCCATGCCGCGAACGGTCAACTGCACCGTTTGTTCCTTTTGTGTGCGCTGGGCGCGCATATCCCGCGCGGGGCGCTCAGAGCGCGCGCTCGGCCTGCGGTTTGAGTAGCGTGTGTCGCTTTTCATATTTCTTCTCCTGCTTTTATCTTGCCTGTTCGGGTCTTCGTTCAATCCATATTTTCAAATTGTTCAAAATTTCAAATTGCTCAAAAAAGAGGCCAAAGCATCTGCTTCAGCCTCTTTCGCTTTCACTTAGCCGATCATCGCAACGATGAGCGCGCAAATGATAAACACACCTGCGGAAACCTTCGTCGCCAGAGCGAGCTTACCCTCCATCGACTTCGCCTTGTTCTTTCCAAAGAACGTCTCGGCGCCGCCCGCAATCGCACCCAGGCCATTGGATTCGCCCGGCTGAAGCAGAACGGTAGCGATGAGGATGAGCGCGGTGATCACAAGCAGCACGGTGACAATACCGTTAAGGATCGCCATATATCTTCGCCTCCTCGACTCGTTAAGCGAATTAACGCTTGGAGAACTGCGGCGCGCGGCGTGCAGCCTTGAGGCCGTACTTCTTGCGCTCCTTCATGCGCGGATCGCGCGTGAGGAAGCCAGCCTTCTTCACCGCCGGACGGAGCTCCGGATCGGCCTTCACGAGCGCGCGGGCAATGCCGTGACGGATCGCGCCGGCCTGGCCGGAAAGGCCACCGCCATACACGTTAACCAGCACATCGTAGCGACCCTCCAGATTGGTGAGCGCCAGCGGCTGACGAACGGTCATCTTCAGGGTCTCCAGACCGAAGTAGTTGTCGATATCGCGGCCATTGATGACCACCTTGCCGTCGCCCGGAACGAGGCGAACACGAGCAATGGCCTTTTTGCGGCGGCCGACCGCCTGATACTGAACCTGTGCCATGTTACAAACTCTCCTTCCTGCTAATTACTTCACCAGCTCGAGCACTTCCGGCTTCTGCGCCTCGTGCTCATGCTCGGCGCCGGCATACACGCGCAGCTTGCGAGCCATCTGACGACCCAGCGGGCCCTTGGGCATCATGCCCAGAATCGCGTGCTTCACAGCGAACTCCGGCTTCTCAGCCATCAGCTTGCTGTACTTGGTCTCCTTGAGACCGCCGACATAACCGGAATGATGGTAGTACACCTTCTGGTCGAGCTTCTTGCCGGTCAGAACCACCTTGGCGGCATTGATGACGATCACATGGTCGCCGGTGTCGCAGTGGGGGGTGTAGGTAGGCTTGTTCTTGCCGCGCAGAATCGCGGCGACCTGGCTGGCCAGGCGGCCGAGCGTCATGCCGTCGGCGTCAACAACATACCACTTGCGCTCGACGGTCTGGGCATTTGCCATAAACGTTTTCACGTGAATTCCTCCATTATCCTGAAAATCAGAATCTAAGGTGCATCGCGCTGGTCAGACGCTCTGCTAAAGCGCGCGCAGATTCTCCCGGGGCTAATCAGTCGAACATACGCACTGGCTATTTTAACCGCTTTCTATCCCTTTTGTCAAGGCTTTTTGCTGATTTTATCAAAGAAATTTGACTTCTTTCCCCTTTTCGCCTCCGTCCGCGACATTTTTTTCAAACCACCTTGACAAACGCCCCCGACCCGGCTAGAATAAATGTCAAGTTCACAGCAACGAACCCAAAGATGATGATGGGAAATAATCAGGGGATTTCTTCCGTCAAGAGAGTCGGCGGCTGGTGCAAGCCGAACGGAACGCCTTTTGAGAACTCCTCCCGGAATCGCGCGGATGAAACGCAGTAGTTCGCGACGGATGACCCCGTGATCGGTCAGGCCTTGTCTGAGGCCGTGAGGGCTGAGTCATCAGCCGAATTAGGGTGGTACCGCGCTGAAAGTCATGTATTCAAGCGCCCCTATGTCGCTTTTTAAGCGGCTGGGGGCGCTTTTTCGTTCCCCGGCCAATCGTTTTGTTTCAGTTTGAAAGGAGAAACCCATCATGTATCAGGGCTGCAAAAAGTATATCCCGTTCACTCCCGTTTCTCTGCCGGATCGCACCTGGCCGAACAACCACATCGAAAAAGCGCCGACCTGGTGCTCCGTCGATCTCCGCGACGGCAATCAGGCGCTCGTCACGCCGATGAACCTTCAGGAAAAGCTCGATTTCTTCAAGCTGCTGGTGGATATCGGCTTCAAGGAGATCGAGGTCGGCTTTCCCTCCGCCTCCGAAACGGAATATGAAATTCTGCGCGCGCTGATCGACGGCCATTATATCCCGGATGACGTCACCATTCAGGTGCTGGTGCAGGCGCGCGAGCATCTGATCCGCAAAACCTTCGAGGCCGTGCGCGGCGCGAAAAACGTCATCATCCACTTCTATAATTCCACCTCGACCCTCCAGCGCAAGGTCGTCTTCAAAAAGGACATGCAGGGGATTATTGATATCGCTGTCGCGGGCGCAAAGCTGGTGCGCGAGCTGACCGAAGCCGATCAATCCGGCACGAATTTCCGCTACGAATACTCCCCGGAGTCCTTTTCCGGCACGGAAATGGATTTTGCCGTAGATATCTGCCATCAGGTGATGGAAACGCTCGGCGCGACGAAGGAAAACCCGGTCATTCTCAACCTGCCCAACACGGTTGAAATGTGCACGCCCAACACCTACGCCGACCAGATCGAATATTTCATCCGCCATCTGCCCAACCGCGACGCGGCGATCATCTCCGTCCATCCGCACAACGACCGCGGCACGGGCGTGGCCTGCGCGGAGCTGTCCATGCTGGCGGGCGCGGATCGCGTCGAAGGCACGCTGTTCGGCAACGGCGAGCGCACGGGCAATCTCGATATCGTCACCGTCGCGCTGAACATGTTCACGCAGGGCGTTGACCCGATGCTCGATTTCTCCCATATCGACCATGTCCGCGAGATTTACGAGCGCTGCACCAAGATGCACGTGCCCGAGCGCTGGCCGTATGCGGGCAAGCTGGCCTTCACCGCCTTCTCCGGCTCGCATCAGGACGCCATCAACAAGGGGCATGAATACATGCGCGAATCCAAGACCCCGTATTGGGAAATTCCGTATCTGCCGATCGACCCCGCCGATGTCGGCCGCGAATACGAACCGATCATCCGCATCAACAGCCAATCCGGCAAGGGCGGCGCGGCGTTCATCATGGATCACAATTACGGCTACCACATGCCCAAGGCGATGCATCCGGAATTTGGCGCGGTTGTGCAGGCCGAATGTGACAGAACCGGCCGCGAGCTGACGGCAAACGAGGTCTACGAGCTGTTCCACCGCGAGTTCCTCAACATCAGCGAACCGTATGCGCTCTCCCGCGCGAAGTTCTACGAGGAAGCGATTGCGGGCAGCGCGGCAAACGTCACCCATTTCTCCGGCGTGCTCAGCGTGCGCGGCCAGTTCGTGCAGCTTGAGTCCCGCGGAAACGGCCCGATCGACGCATTCTTTAACGCGCTGGGGCAGGCGGGCATCGAGGGCTATTCCTTCATCTCCTATTCCGAGCACGCCATTTCGATGGGTTCCGATTCGCAGGCCGTGGCCTACATCGAGCTGCGTGTGCCGGGCGGCCGCCGCATCTTCGGCGTCGGCACGGAGCATAACATCAACTTTGCTTCCGTCAAGGGCATTTTGAGCGCCATTAACCGTTTTGAGAGCGGCATGGCGTAATTCAGAAAACACACACGCAAAGAATCCCTCCATGATGATTCGGAGGGATTTTTTTGATGGATGGGACATCGTGCAAAGCCGCTCGAGCGATATGTCCCGACCATTCTTATTCAATCGCCGTTCTGCTCATCCGCGCGCAGAGAATCGCCATGTCGTCGCAGGCCTCGCCCGAGCTGACCGCGCGGGCAATCAGTTTTTCGCCCACCGATTGCGGATGCAGCCACGCCAGCTTGCCGATATCCTCCCGCAGGGCGACCTCGCCGCCGGGATATGCGTCGCGCACGCCGTCGGTCATCATCACCACCACGTCGCCCGTCTGCATCGTCATCCGGAGCGAGCGGGATTCCACCTCCGGCAGAACGCCCACCGGCAGCGTGTCCGCACCGATGGTTCGCACCTCGCCGTCGCGCACGATATAGGAAGCGCAGGCCCCCAGCTTTTCAAACGCCGTCTCCCCGCTGTGCAGATCGCACACGCAAAGATCCATCGTCGCGTACATCTCCCGCCCCGTGCACATCAGCATCAGCGCGTTCACCACATCCAGCGCCTGCGCACGCGTGTACCCCGCCCGAAGGCTCTCCACCATCAGCTCAAGCGCCGCGTGGCTCTCCTGCCGGGCGCTGATTCCGCTGCCCATTCCATCCGACAGCGCCAGAACATGCCTGCCGCCCGGCAGAACGCGCGAAACATAGCTGTCCCCCGCCACGTCCTCGCCCGAGCGGCTTCGCATCGCCGCGCCGATTTCAAGGTTCAGCGCGGGCGTCTGCTCGAAAACCGCCTGCGTGCTCAACTGTCCATCTCTGGCGCAGGCGCGCATCGGCACACCGCAGGCGTCGCTCACCCATTTGACCAGCGACGCGCTCGCTGTCGCCTCCGGTTTGAGCAGCATCACTTCCATTCGCCCGGACAGCCGCAGCGCATAGGCAACGCGCACTTCATCCAGCCCCGCGCGCACCAACGCATAGCGCAGCCGGCGATACGCCGCGTCATCCGGGTGGATTTCGCCCAGCGTCCGCTCACAAACCTGATGCGCCGCGGCGCTCGTCTTTTGCAAAAGGCGCACGCATTGGCCGATGATCGGGTTTTCCTCTCGCGGCGCGCCAAGCCCCTCCATCATCCGCGCCGTATCCTCATACAGCCGCGCCCACGAATGGATCATGGCCGCGCTGCGAATGGCAACGGCCTCCGACTGCGTCATCTCCTCCGGCTCGGCGCACTCGATCAGCGAGGTCACGCCCACGCGGCGCATATTGGATAGGGCGAGAAACGGAAGCATGCCCGGCAGCGCGTAGGCGGCGCGCCGAATCGCCGCAAGATCGCCCCGCATCAGCGCCGTTCCCGCCGCCGCGCCGCAGAGCATCAGCAGCGCGCAGACCCATCTCCGGTGCGTCTTGATTTCACCCGCCAGAAACCCGCCGACGAGCAGCATGCCCGCCGTCTGCGGGCTGCCCTGCATCAGCGAAACCACGCCGCCCATGACCCCCGCGCAGAAAATCGCCTGCGCCGCGCCACCGACATACGCATGCTCCAGCGTCAGGTACAGCGCCATGGCGGGAGTGAGCGCCTGCCCACCCGGAAGGGGCGCGAGACCCGCCGCAAGCGACGCACAGACTGCCAACACACAAATCGGCCGCGTCTCCCCGTCCAGCTCGTCCCGCCGGGAGACCGTCAACGCCGCGCCGTCATACAAAACGCTGAGCCCAGCGCCCGCCACGGCCGTCAACAGAACGACAATGATTTCATATCCATTTCCAACGCCCGTCACCGCCGCGGCCGTCAACTGGATCAGAAAAACCGCTGCCGCCATCGTCATCCGATTGGCCGGTTTCGCCCAAAGCCCCGTGCTCAGCCAAAGCATCGTGCAGACGGGGAGCTGCCAGCAGCCTGCCAACGCCCCGGCGGCATACTGCGCGGCAAAGCCCAGCATAACGCCCGCAAAGCCCGCCGGAACGCAGAATCCCTGCCGCAGCAGCACAGCAAACATCGCGCCCTGACAGCAATACCCGCCGCCCGGAAGCCGCGCAAACGACAGAATCGCCATCATCGCCGCGCAGAGCATCCGCTGAACCAGCGTGCCGCGCATGCGCAGCGTTCGTTCTATCCCGGTCAGAAACCCGCTTCCAATGTTTCCGCCGCGCATCGCTATTGTTTCCTGTGCCAAAGTCCATCCCCCGCCTTCGTCGGTTTATGGCTTCATTGTATGGCTTCACGGCGCGC
>OLRV01003093.1_pt1 | contig 12009 bp, 7 predicted proteins | sample 1672421 | NCBI WGS metagenome assembly OLRV01 (sample SAMEA3136684, study PRJEB25190) | human gut metagenome | biome: human gut; feature: human-associated habitat; material: faeces | place: Austria | collected 2013
TATCTTTTGGTATAATTGAATTAAAAAAATACAACTTTGTATAGAATCATGGAATAAGAAAGAAGAGGTCTTGATATGGGAAGATACTTAAACAGTTCAACTTCATATGTATTATACAAAAATGAAACGATGAAGCCATATTTTGTAGATAAAACAAAGTTGTTATCAGAGTTATTTCCATTTTTAGAAGTTGGAAATACACATATTTGTATTACAAGACCAAGACGTTTTGGAAAAACAATGATTGCAAACATGATTGCCTCTTTTTTAGGGAAAAGAAAAAGTGAAAATGGGCTGTTTGAATCATTGAATATATCTCAAAATAAAGAATATATAAAGTATAAAAATCAATATGATGTTATATTCATTGACTTTAGCAAAATGCCAAGAGAATGTCATTCATATCGAGAATATATTGATCGTATAGAAGAAAATTTGATCAGAGATTTAAAAAAAGCATATCCAGATATTGAAATTTATGAAGGAGATTCAGCAGCAGATGTATTAGAAACAATTTTTGAAGAATATGATGAACAGAGATTTATATTCGTGTTTGACGAGTGGGATTTTATTTTCCATAAGGATTTTATTAAAGAGGAAGATAAAAAGCAATATATTCTATTTTTGAGTAATCTATTAAAAGATCGTCCGTATGTAATCATGACATATATGACAGGAATTTTACCAATTGCTAAGTATTCAAGTGGCTCTGAATTAAATATGTTCTGGGAATATAATATGGCATCAGAAACAAAATATAATGAATATTTTGGATTTACAGATGAGGAGGTAGATGAACTTTTTGAAAGGTATGAACATAATAATGAGAATGCTCAAATTTCAAGACAAGATTTAAGAATTTGGTATGATGGATATACAACAAAATCTGGAGAGAGAATCTATAATCCCAGATCCGTTGTACTTGCTCTTATGAATAACAATATAGGAAATTATTGGACAAGTTCAGGACCATACGATGAAATTTTTTATTATATCAGAAAGAATATTGATGATGTACAAAATGATCTGGCTCTAATGATATCAGGAGAGTCAGTGCAGGTAAAAATTCAGGAATATGCTGCAGCAGCTATGAGACTTGAAACAAAAAGTGAGATATTTTCAGCTATGGTAGTATATGGATTTTTGAGTTATGAAGATGGTAAAGTAAGAATACCAAATAAAGAATTGATGAATAAATTTGATGATATGATTCAAAAAGAAGAATCTCTAGGATATGTTTATCGTTTGGCAAAAGAGTCAGAAAGAATGTTACAAGCAACTTTAGCAGAAGATACTCAGGTAATGGAAGAAATCTTAGAATACGCACATAATACAGAAACACCAATTCTATCATATAATAATGAAACGGAATTATCAGCAATTATAAATCTTGTTTATCTTTCAGCAAGGGACAAATATCGTGTAGAAAGAGAAGACAAAGCAGGCAAGGGATTTGTTGATTATATTTTTTATCCAGAGAATAAGAAGGATCCAGGAATTATATTAGAATTAAAAGTAGATCATAGTCCAAGAGAAGCATTAAAGCAGATTGTGGATAAAGATTATAAATTAAAATTTCAAGGAAAAATAGGTGAAATAAAAACAGATCATAAAATCTTAGGTGTTGGAATCATCAATGACTTTTCTTATTTTATTAAGATATGACACAACGAGTCCCTTATGATCTGGTATTGTATGTTCATGAAAATGGAAAACTTCCAGTCGTAAACTTCGCAGCAGGTGGAGTCGCAACACCAGCCGATGCAGCCTTAATGATGCAGTTAGGAGCAGAAGGAGTCTTCGTAGGATCAGGAATCTTCAAATCTGGAAATCCAGACAAACGAGTAGCAGCGATCGTACAGGCAATCACAAACTTTACAGATGCCAAACGAATCGCAGAATTATCCAAAGACCTTGGAGAAGCAATGGTAGGAATCAACGAACAGGAAATCGAATTATTAATGGCAGAAAGAGGAAAATAAGATGAAACAAGTCGGTGTTTTAGCATTACAGGGCGCATTTATCTGATACTAAAATGTAAGGAGGCATACAATGAAAGTTGCAGTACTTGCAGTGCAGGGTGCATTTATAGAACATGAAAAAATGCTTGAACAACTAGGAGTTTCCTGTATTGAATTACGAAACAAAGAAGATTTAGAAAAACCATACGATGGAATTATCCTTCCCGGCGGTGAAAGCACCGTTCAGGGGAAACTCTTAAAAGAACTGGATATGTTTGATACGATCAAGAAATAGATCGAAGAAGGAATGCCAGTCCTCGCAACCTGTGCAGGACTCATTCTTCTTGCAAAAGATATCAAAGACCAAGAAGAAACATACTTTGGAACGATACCAATGTGTGTGAAAAGGAATGCATATGGAAGACAGCTAGGAAGCTTCTTTACAACGAAGGAATTTGAAGGAATTGGATGAGAATTTGAGAGTACATGAAAAATTTATTAGCAGATTGTAGATTTATTTTGAAGAAAGAGATGCCAAAGGAAAAGGCATCTCTTTTTTTGATATAGATTAGATTGAATCTCTTTTGTACATTTTGCAAAATAATATAGACGATATATTGATAAAATTATTCAAAGTAACTAAAAAACAAGTTGAATTAAAACAGTAAACATGTTAAAGTAAAAGTAATTAAAAAAACAGTTAAAAAGGGGATGAGTAAGATGGAATATTTAACTAACACAGAAGAATTAATGATGAAATGTATCTGGAACTACGGAAAAGAGATGCCATTTCTGCGAATGGGAGAAGAATTAAAGGACAAATTTCATAAAGAATATAAACGTACAAGTATTCGAACCTATTTGTTCCGTTTAGAAGATAAAGGATATATTAAAGTAGAGAAAAGGGGAAGAAAAGCATATATCAATGCATTGATTGACGAAACAACATATAAGACAGAGAAAGCAGCAAGCATGCTGGATGAATGGTTTGACGGATCAGCAAAAGAGCTGTTCAGTGCATTGAATCAAAAGATTCCCAAAGAAGATCAAGAAAGTTTGAAGGATATGTTAGATGAGATGGATTTTAAATAATATAGTGATCAATGGATTTACATATATCGTTTTTGGAACAGCCTTAGGAACGATCGTATATTTGATATGGAAATTAGCTGGACGATGGTCTGAGAAGAGAGGATATGTAGATATCAGCTATTGGATCTGGAAAGTTGTATTATTATCTTTTTGGTGTCCGATATCATTTTTTGTGTTATTAAAGATAAGGAAAAATGGTTTGTATGGATTTGAATTCTGGAAGACAGCTTTTATTATGGACATAGCTTCTATTTTATTTTTTATATGGGTAGCTGGAACTGTGATATGTATAATACGCTATGGAAATCAGCATAGAAAGATACATAAAGCGATCAGACAATGTGAAGTTAAAGAACAATCTCCAATACTGCAAGAACAAATCAGTGAAATCAGTAAGAGAGTAAAACTTCACAGAAGTGTAAAACCAGTGATATTACATATGATCGAAGTTCCAATGGCATATGGACTTTTCCAGCCAAAAGTTCTGCTGCCAGCCAAAGAATATAGTCAACAGGAATTAGAAGTGATTCTGTTGCATGAGCTAGTACATCATAAACACCATGATCTGTTCTGGAAACAACTGTTTCAGATCACGAGATGTATTTACTGGTTTCATCCTGCAATGCAGGATATTCTGAGACAGCTAGATCAATGGGGAGAGACAGCATGTGATATGACGGTCAGCAGATATGTAAAGAGTGTAAAAGACTATTTCAATATTATTATAACAATAGCGGTAGAACGACCAGAATGTGGAGTTTATATGGCAGGACTTTGCGAAGGAACCAAGCTGCTTATGTTAAGAATGCAGAGAATGAATGCCTATATGAAGAAACGACCACTAAAGAAGATTGTGTCTGCAGGATTAATAATAATGGTCTTTGGAGTCAGTGCAGTGACTGTGGCGGCATCATCTGTTGGGTATGCTAAGGGGTATAGTTACATTGCGGATAAGACACAAGATAATGAGATTGCTACAATAGAAGATGTTCCACAACAGGATTTTGAGGAAAAAACAGAAAAACTGTCAAAAAGTAAAACAACAATAATATTAGATGAAAAAATTCCACGAATGAATGGTGAAATAGCATTCAGTAATACGATAAAAGCAGGACAAAGACTAGAAAGTAAAAAAGCCTATATCAAAAGAGGAACAATCGTTGAGTTGTCGGTAACTTCAGGAATGGAAGAAGACGGAGATAGTAAAGATATTTCCACAGGAATTACAGATATGAAAGGGAATGCAAGATATATAAGCGATGATTGGGATTTATGGTATTCTTTCAAAATAGAAAAGTCAGGGTATTATAAAATATATGTAGAAAATTATGGGGAGAAAGTAGTTAATGTAGCAGGAACATGTAGTTTAAAAGAGGAGGAAGCAGCAAATGAAAAAAATAATTAGTATGATGATGGTAGTTATCTGTATATGTGGAACTCATTATAATGTAAGAGCAGAAGAAAATGAGTATATAGAGTCGGATATTGTTTTAGAAGATGGTTTTATTGAAGAAATTGAATCGAATACAGGGATTATTCCCAATAGTACGCAAGTATCTTTAGATTGGACTGTAAAAGCGAACGTATTAAAAAGAACAAGTGAATTTTATAAAAAACAAGGAAGTAGTATTTATACAAAAATAGATATTAGCCCAGCAAAAAAATCAATAATGCCCAAATGAAAAATAAGCACAGAAAGGGTACGCTTATGAAAGAAAAACTAGGAAAGCAGATATTGGCAGTATTATTGACATTTACATTATGTTTGACATCAGTGGAATGGTCTGGAATTGCAGGGATGATTCACTCAGTTCATGCAAAACAGACAATAAATGAGACAAGCGAAACAAAGAAAATCATAGAGAAAACTACAAATTCTACCACATTTCAGATGACTGGAGGAAAGAAAAATACCATCTTTTATGGGCAGGATGTCCGTTTTGAAACAGACAATGGAACATTAAAAGACTACGATCCAACACTCGTGAAAGTAGAAGATTCAAAAAGCGAGAATGGAAACAGCTTAAAAGACTATGCCTATGAAAATGAAACAGGGGATAAGAAACACTATCTGCCAAAGAAACTGACAGACAAGACCCCGGTTTTGATGGAAAATGGAAAGTATGAGATCTCTTTCGCACCAATCTATGGAGAGGAAAAAGAGAATAAAGATAATACAGATACAGACAACACAACAGATTCAAAAGATCAGTCAGATAACCAGACATCCAAAGCTGTGGAACAGGCAGTCGCACAGGCAGATCAGGCAGTCCGTGCAGTGACAGAAGGAACATCCGGTGATCAGGCAGAAGATACAGAAGCAACAGACAAAGACGATCAGGAAGATGCTCTCACATCAGTAAAGAACTTAACACGTACCGGACTGGAAGAAGAAACGGTGGAAGATGCACAGGGAAATACCGAGGAAAAACAGGTAAAAGTCTCATATGAATCAGAGAAGAAAGACTGCACATTTTCCTATGAATCCCTGAATACAGGAGTGAAAGAAAGCATTGTCCTGACAAAAGCACCCGAAGGAAACGTTCTGAAGTTTCACTTTAAAGCGAAAGGACTGACACCAAAGAAAAATGCAATGGATGGCGGCATCAGCTTTCTGGATGAGGAGACAGATGAGATCGTTGCATCTTTAGAAGCTCCAAATATAAACGATGCAACAGGAAAAGCATACAGTGAGAAACTGTATTATGACATTGAACCGGATGGAGAAGAAGATTCCTATCTTCTGACACTGCATCTGGATGAAGATTACTTTCAGGAGAAAGACCGGGAATATCCGGTAACGATCGATCCGACCGTATCATGGACAGGTTCTACAAACTTTTGGGATGTCTATGTGATCAACGGATCTTATAAGAATACAAACTTCTATGACAGCGGTATCACAGCCATGATGGCAGGAAAAGCAAAACAGGGAGTTTACCGTACCTATCTCCGCTTCAAGGATTTTACCAAGAAGATCGAAGGAAAATACGTGGACAGTGCGACACTTACGATGTATGAGACAGGAAGCAGCCAGAGCGGACAGACGATCGAGGCAAGAAGAGTCACAGGAGGATGGACAAGATCCGGATTAAAATGGAGCAGCCGTCCGGGATACAGCACCAACTATGGAAGTGTGAAGACAACAGGAAAAGCCAAGAAAGGAAGAAGCATCAATCTGACCCAGTATGCAAGGGAGTGTGCTTCCGGGAAGATCACATCTTACGGAGTGATGTTAAAGAACTCTGATGAGACAAAGAGTTATGGACAGTTCTATGGTTCAAGGGCTTCCGCAAACCGTCCGAAACTGTCAGTGACTTACTATGACGGACCAACAACAGCAGCCAGTGCATCTGCGACACCAAGATATGTTGGAAAGAATACGCATTCGATCAAGCTTGCATGGACAGGGATCAATGCAAAATCATTAAACAGAGTGGAATACCGTCTGGCAACATGGGTTAATAACGCGGAAGGAAATTCAAACTATGTGCCATATTCCAGTTCGACAAAGATCGGAACAACATCCAGCGGATCAGCCACTATCAACAGTGATAAATGGGCAGAAGGAGATTATAAGATCGTTGTCCGTGGAGTGGACAATGGATATATCAATGGATATGGAAAAGGGGCATGGTTTACGATCGACCGTACAGCACCGGCATTTGCAAGTGATCCGGAGATGACATCCGGAAAGACAGCAGCCAGTCCGTCCAGCCAGACAAATCCGGTACTGAAGATCACAGGAAAAGATGCGAACCTTTCTTATATCAAATATAAAGTAGATAATGCAGCATCTTATACGAAAGGAGCAGGTTTCAACGGAACAACATCCCAGACAACGATCAAACTTCCGATCAGCCAGGGTGTTACGGACCAGACATTTAAGATCCAGGCAGTGATCGTTGACAAGGCAGGAAATGAAAGTGCAGCAAAGACGGTCAACTATTATTATATTGACGATTCCAAGGCATCCGATTATGCACCGGAAGATGGAAACGTCCAGAATCACTATGGAAAAAACACGATCAGCTGGAAGAAAAAAGAACTTCCAAACAGTATCAGTTATGCCGTTTATCGTGGAAAGAGCGAAGACTTTACACCATCGAAAGAAAATCTTGTCAAGGCATCCATCAAGGACTCTTACTGCACAGATACCGAGGTCGCAGATGGAACCCAGTGGTATTACAAGGTATGCGCACAAAAAGTCACAACAAAAGGAGAGGTAAACAGTACCAGTGCATATGTAACGATGAGATCACAGGTTTCGATCGACAAGGCGGAATACAGCCGGTGGCTTGGAAGCAGGGATTACCGTGATACAGCAGAGATCAGCACACCGACAGGAAGCGGAACGATCGACAAGGGAAGCGGAAATCTTACCTATGCAAACACGGATTTTGAGATCAATACCGGGGTGATGGGATTATCCCTTACAAGAACTTATAACAGCCAGTCAGACAAACAGGGAATGTTTGGAAACGGATGGTATGACAGCTTTCACAGGGAATTATATCATGTTGGAGATCAGGTGGTCTTTCAGGACAGCGATGGAAGCTGTCTGGCATTTGAGAAGAACGGGGACAGCTATACCTGTGAAGAAACCAAAGAATATACGTTGGAAGAAGAACCAGAAGAACAGGAAAAGACTTATGAACTGGAAGAAAAAACAGAAGCCGGAGAAACACAGGAAACGGTAAAGAAGACCATTTCCTATCAGTGGACACTCATGGATAAGGACCAGAATATCACACGGTTTGATGCGAATGGAACGATGGTTTCACAGGAAGATGCAAACGGAAACTTCCTGCTATATGAAATGGATGAAACAGGGCTGTTAAAGACTGTGACAACAGACAAGAACCAGTCCCTTAAGATGCAGTATAATGATCAGAACCTGTTAAAAGAGATCGAACTTGCAGATGGAACAAAGATGCAGTATACCTACGATACAGCAGGAGATCTTACCAATGCAGCTCATGTGTCAGCGGACGGAACCCAGTCTGTACAGGAACCATATGCTTATGATAAAGAACATCATATGACAGCCATAACGGATGCAGAGGGAAATGATTATGGTGTTACATATGAAGGGGAAAAGGCAGTCCGTTTTACCAAACCGGACGGAGAATACCAGCAGATCACATATGGGGATGGAACAACTATGGTATCCCTTCATAAGAGTGATGGAACAAAGATATCCGAAGATTCCATGACCTATGAGAAGAACAGCGGAAAGCTCTTATCTTCCACAAATGGGAATGGAGTTAAGACGACATACCAGTATGAGAACACAGAGAATCCGCTGTTACAGACAGGAACTGAGACAACCGTATGCTATCAGACATTAGAAAACAATCAGGTAAACTTTAAGAATGATGTGAAAGTAACGACAACAACATCCTATGACAGCAACGAAAACGTAGTGGAAGAAGTGGATGAGACAGGGCAGGTAACAACTACAACCTATGGAACAGGAAAAGAATCCAGTCTTGCACAGACAGAAGTGATTAAAAACAGTGAGGGAGAAACTACTTCAGACACAACCTATGATTACGATGATCATGGAAATACGATCCTTGAGTATGAAGATATCGGAGATACCAAGACAGAGTATACATATGATGAGGATGGGGAAGTCAAAGAAGAAAAGTCCTATGAAAACGTTAAGTCAGAGTGGGATGCCGGAGTTCCGACTTTCCAACAGACAACACAGAAAGAAGAAGCAGACCACAAAGTCAGTGAGACATTAACGAGCACACAGGGAGAAGTCACACAGGAAGATACCACCTCCTATGATGCGATGGGAAGGGAAGTTTCAAGCACCGACCAGAATACAGGAGAAGTGACACAGACAACCTATGACTTTATGGGACGTCTCGTAAACACAGAAAGATCCCTGACAGATCAGGAAGGAAATAAGACAAGTCAGACAGAGACAAAGAGCTATAATGCAAACGGCGCAGTCAAATCAGAGACGAGCAGTGCAGGGGTTACAACCGAGTATACTTATGATAACAGAAACCGTGTAATTACCACAAAGGAAGAAGCAGACAATAAGACAAAAACAACGGAAACTTCTTATGGATATGAAACTGCCGTGATCCATACCCTGACAGGAACAAAGACCTATAAAGATCTTCAGGTACAGACAACCAAAGTCAATGGAACCGTGACAGACAAGACATGGACAGACCATGCAGGCAATACAGTCCGTACCTTAAACAGCGGTATCTATACGGATCATGTCTTTACCGAAGATGGAAAAGAGATCGCAGCGGTCACACTTGGAAGCAGTATCGATGGAGAAGGAAAGATCTCCCTGACGTTATACAATAAGGAAGGAAAAACAACCCATACGATCAGCCAGCCGGTTGTCGATGGAGACAGTATCACCACAGGAAAAGATACGATCATTCATGAGACTGCATATGATGTCAATGGAAATGAGAGTGCCGTGACTGATGGAAACGGAAATGTCACAACCTATACTTATGATGACCAGAACCGTGTCACAGGTGTGAGCAGAAAGAATGGAAACGAAACGATCAGCAACAGTATTTCCTATGATATGGGAACCGATGGAAAGACCACGACCAGTGTCAAAGATGCCAACGGACATGTCAACAAAGAAGTGACAAATGAAGCAGGACTGACAGAAAGCACCACGGATCTTGGAGACGGAGAAGAACAGATCACAACAGCTTACAGTTATGACACAAACGGAAATAAGATCAGGGAAACCTATGCAGACGGCGGTTATAAAACATTTGATTATGACAGGAAGAACCGGCTGATCAAGACAGAGTCCTATGAAGCAGGGGAAGCAGGAGAAAGTATCGGAGAGAAGACCTTAAAGACGGTCTACAGTTACGATATCAATGACAGACTGTTGGAAAGTATCGACTATCAGATCGACGGATCAGAGGAAACAGCCGTCCGTTACACAGAATATCAGTATGACAGCAGGGGACAGATAACAGGATATGCAGAGCTAAGTCAGGGAAACGAACCGACAGCCGACGAGATCAAAGCACATCAGATCAGATACCATTACGACAGTGATGGAAAGCTTACAAAGGTTACCTATCCAACGACCAAGAATGGAGTTCATGCGTTATCCTATGAATATGACCAGAACGGATGGCTGACAAAGATCAAAGGAGAGATCCAGTCAGGAGATGGTAGTACAGAAAAGACGGTACGAAGCTATACTTATGACAGCTATGGAAAAGTCAAGGAGATCAAAGACTACAGAGATCTGTTAAACAGCAGCGATCAGGCAGTGAAGAAAGCCTACACTTATGACAGCCTTGACCGTGTCAAAGAGATGACGTACACAGATCTTGAGACAGACAAAGTGATGGAATCTTACCGCTACAGTTATGACAAGAATTCCAATATCACAGAGAAAACAGAAGTCAATAACTATCCAAAAGAAGATACGGATAAAGTCAATGAGACAAAAGCCTATACTTATGATGCACTCGGACGACTGACAAAGACTGTGACAACCGATCATAAGAACGATGACAAGACAAAGACCGTTACCTATACTTATGACAAAGCTGGAAACAGAACCAAAGAAGATGATGGAACCACACAGACAGCGTATACCTATAACGGACTGGATCAGTTACAGACAGCAACAAAAGAAAAAGGAACCGCAGTTGACGAAGTCCGCCAGTACAGCTATGATGCCAATGGAAACCAGACGGATGTCAAAAACACAAAGACAGGACAGACAGAATCCTATACTTATGATGCAGAGAACCGCTTAAGCAAAGTATCTGTCACCGACAAAGACGGAAAGACAGCCGTGATCCAGCAGAACCGTTATAACGGAGACGGACAGAGGATCCAGAAAGTGGAAGGAAGCAAAACAACGAACTATTACTATCAGGACGGAGTAGTTTCTTACACAACCGATGGAGATAATATCCAGACATCCCAGAACCTGATCGGAACCGATGGAAATATCCTTGCAACACAGAGATATGGAAGTGACCATACGGACTATCTGTTGTATCATAAAGATATCCAGGGAAGTACCACAAGTCTTGTAAAAGAAGATGGAAGTGCTGATGCAACATACCAGTATACAGACTTTGGAGAGACAACGATCAATGGCGATAACAAAGCAGAGAATGAGGTTTGTTATACGGGTGGAATCTATGATCAGAGTACAGGACTGTATTACCTGAATGCAAGGTATTATAATCCAGAAGATGGACGGTTTGTGATAGAGGATACTTATCGAGGAGAGACAAATGAGCCTGAGACACAGAATCTATATGTTTATTGTGCAGATAATCCAGTGAATTATGTAGATCCTAGTGGACATAAACGTATAAATACGAGAAGATGGGAAATGATAGATGCAACATACTGGTATGATACTAAAAATGCTAGATGTTATGGAAGGCGTGGTGAGGTGCATTATGCTAAAAGTGGATACAATAAAAGTTTGAAAAAGTATAAGAGTTTAATAAGAAAGGAAAATAAAAAGGCATTGTTTGCACAAAAAATGTTTGGACAAACTGCATTATATACAATAGCAGACTATGGAATTGGAAAATTTTTAGGGCTTATTGCTAAGAAAAAAGTTAGTAAAATAATACCAAAATATATCTTAGATAAAATAAAAGGTAAAGTTAAATCTGGAGTTCTGAAAAAAATAGGACGAATAGTCGGAGGCGGAATTTTAGCAAATGCAAGAAAAGGAGTAACAGCATTAAAAGACTGCAAGGTATACCATAATGCTATAAAAAAAGAATATAGTAAAATTAAATGAAAATTCGCTGAAAAGTCTAATTTTGTAGTTCTACTAGGAGAATAAGTATAAGTAAAAATGGTGGATATATTAATAAAACTTCTTATGCTATATTGAGAATGGTATCTTAAGCAAGCCTAACTCAATATAACATAGAAGATATCCCCAAGTGTATAATAAAAG
>OLRV01003095.1_pt1 | contig 12008 bp, 11 predicted proteins | sample 1672421 | NCBI WGS metagenome assembly OLRV01 (sample SAMEA3136684, study PRJEB25190) | human gut metagenome | biome: human gut; feature: human-associated habitat; material: faeces | place: Austria | collected 2013
TTCCGCAAGTGGGGCGGCATTCCGACCGGCATCACCCAGAATGTCAAGGACCTGCTTTCTTCCCGCGAGGTGGAGAACATCTTTGAGAACAGCGATTTCATCCTCATGCTCAATCAGGCCAGCGGCGACCGGCAGATTCTCGCCAAGCAGCTCAATATCTCCCCGCATCAGCTCTCGTATGTCACCCACTCGGGTGAAGGCGAAGGGCTGCTTTTTTATGGCAGTACAATCCTGCCCTTTGTGGATCGGTTCCCGAAGGATACGGAGCTGTATAAGACCATGACAACCAAACCGTCGGAAATGAAAGGAGACGCAACATGAATATCCATATGAAAATTTTTCGCAGTCAGAGATTTGACCCGCTGCGCGTCGTGATGCTGGACGATGAACCGTGGTACATCGTAGCGGACATTTGCCGCACGCTCGGCTACGGCAACGCAACCAAGGCTGTCCGTCTGGTGCGGCAGGAGGATAAGACCATCATCAACGTTCCGAACATCTCTGTCGGCAGCAACCCGGCAAACGCTGTCAATTTAAGCGGTCTGGAGACGCTGATCCTGCGCTCCCGCAGACGGGAAGATCCCGCCGCGTTCAGCCTCTGGCTTGCCGATACGGTTTTCCCCATCGTCTACGACGATGACCCCGAACCGAAGCCGCAGGACCCGCCGAAGGAGACTGCGGACAACGATCTGTTTCTCGTCCATCGGTCGGACTACCTCCAGCATTTGAAGGAGCTGGAAAAGCTCTACACAATGCTGCGGGATGTAAACGCGCTGGTCGCGTCGATTCCCGGCAGAGGTATGGTGCCGGTTGTACGGGCATTTTCTCAGTATTGCAAGGAAACCGGCGATGAGATTCTGGCAGGGCTGGGGCTTTCGGAAAGAATGTCGCAGGAAGAAACCGATGCCGCGCTCCATGCGCTGATGGAAAACGAGCTGCTTTCGCTGCGCGACGCCGGTGCATCCCTCGAATTGGAACAGTCTGCGAAGCTCTGTGGAAATCTTCTGGTGGGAGTTCTGTATGGAAACTGATCGCATCCTCTGCGGCGACGCGCTGGAGATGCTGCGAACCCTTCCGGACAACTCCGTACATTGCTGCATCACCTCGCCGCCCTACTACGCGCTGCGGGATTACGGCGCGGAGGGGCAGATTGGACGCGAGGACACACCGGCGCAGTATGTGGCGCGGCTGACAGATGTGTTCTCCGAGGTTCGGCGCGTTCTCAGACCGGGCGGCACATTATGGCTCAACATTGCAGATACCTACGCAGCGAAAGGAAAACCGGGCGAGTCCATGGACCCAAAGTATCCCAAAGGCAGAACCGGGCAGATGGCTGAAATCAACCGGAAGGTGGAAGGCTGCAAGGCAAAGGACATGATCGGGATTCCATGGATGCTGGCGTTTGCGCTGCGAGATAGCGGCTGGTATCTGCGCTCGGACATCATCTGGATGAAAGCGAACCCCATGCCAGAGAGCTGCAAGGACCGCCCCAGCCGCTGCTACGAACACGTTTTCCTGCTGACAAAATCGTGCTGCTATTACTATGATGCCGCGGCAATCGCAGAACCGATGGCGGCCTCCTCCATTGCGCGTTACAAGCGTGGGCGCATCGGCGGCAAATACGCCGAAGAAGTCCCCGGACAGGGCAATATTCAGGGGCTGAACAAAGCACGCAGCGGCGGCTATTACGAAGATGACGCGGTGCCGACCGTCCGGAATAAGCGCGACGTTTGGCAGATCAACCCGTTTCCCTACAAGGGCGGGCATTTCGCCGCGTTCCCGCCCAAGCTGGTGGAAACGTGCCTGCTTGCCGGCTGCCCGCAGGATGGCATCGTCCTCGATCCGTTCCTCGGCTCCGGTACGACTGCCGCCGTTGCAAAGCAGATGGGACGGCATTACATCGGCATTGAGCTGAATCCGGACTACTGCACGCTTGCCGAACAGCGGATCGGAGGTGCGACGGAATGAGCGTCTACACCCGGCAGGATTTGAGCGTCATGCAGGCGTGGCCTTTAGAGCGAAAAATCCGCGTTACGCAGGCGAAGATTCTGGAATGGTATCACCACTACGGCGGCAAAGTTGCCATTTCATTTTCGGGCGGCAAGGATTCCACGGTGCTTCTTGATCTGGCGCGGCGCGCGTTCCCGGATATGCCCGCCGTGTTTGTAGATACCGGACTGGAATACCCGGAAATCCGAGCGTTCGTAAAGTCTGTCCCAAATGTGACATGGCTGCGGCCGGAAATGCCGTTTTCAAAGGTTCTGACAACCTATGGATACCCCATCATCTCGAAAGATGTTGCAAAGCGTATTCATTACGCACGGCAAGGAAGTGTGTGGGCGCTCTGCCATCTGAACGGCTTGAACGCAGACGGTACGCTTTCAAAATATAACGAGCGATACAAAAAATGGCGCATCCTGCTGGATGCGCCATTTCTCATTTCGGACAAGTGCTGCGAGGTGATGAAAGAACGCCCCATCCGCAAATATGCCAGAGCAGGCGGTCTGCACATGATCCTCGGAACAATGGCAAGCGAGAGTGTGCGCCGCCAGAGCGCGTATCTGAAAAACGGCTGCAACGCCTATAACAAGCGTGACCCAACTTCACAGCCGCTCTCGTTCTGGACAGAGCAGGACATCCTCTCCTATCTCAGAATGACGGGCATCCCGTATGCGTCTGTTTACGGAGAGATCGTCGAGGAAAACGGCAGGCTGATAACGGTCGGCGCGAAGCGAACCGGCTGTATGTTCTGTATGTTCGGTGCGCATCTGGAAAAACAGCCGAACCGGTTTCAGCGCATGGCGCTGACGCACCCGAAGCAATATGAATTTTGTATCCACAAGCTCGGCTGCGGCGCTGTGCTGGATTTTCTCGGCATACCATACTGCCCCGGAGGTGATGCCGCATGAGCAAACGCGCCCCAAGACTGCAATTCACCGATGAAGAACTCGCCACCCCGGAGGTTTCCAAGGCGGCGAAGAAAGCAGCAAAACGTATCGAGAAGCTGGAACAGGCAGAAGCGAAAATCCCAACAAAGAACGGCGCAGAAAGGCCGCGCCCGGCGTCCAAGCTGCAACACGCCGTTTGGGATGCGCCCGGTAAGGCTGTCCGTTCGGCGGCGCACCGGGAAATCCGGAAAAGCGAGGATGATAATGTCGGCGTAGAAAGCGCACATAAGCTGGAAGAAGCTGCCGAGCAGACTGTCCGTGTCGCAGAAACCGCGCATCGGTTCCACCAGCTCAAGCCGTATCGCAATGCTGACCGCGCAGAAGCACGCGCCGACAGCGCCAACCTCGACGCGCTGCAAAAGCAGGCGCAGCAGCAGAACCCGGAACTGCAAAGCAATCCGTATTCCCGCTGGCAGCAGAAACGTGCCATCAAAAAGGAATATGCCGCTGCAAAGGCTGGCGGCACGGTGTCTGCATCCGAAGTTACCGCCAAAGCCGCCAAACGCGCCGCAGAGGACACGAAAAAAGCGTCCGAATGGATCGCGGAACACAAAAAAGGATTTTTGATCGCGCTGGCGATTCTGCTCGTCGCGGTGTTTCTTCTGAACATCGCCTCATCCTGCTCGGTATTGGTCGAGGGCGGCGTGACGGCGCTCGGTGTTTCGACCTACCCCAGCGAGGACAGCGATATGCTTGCCGCCGAAGCGCAATACTGCGCGATGGAAGCGGAGCTGCAAAGTAAACTCGATAATTACGAAGCGACGCACGATTATGACGAGTATCACTTTGACCTTGACGAGATCGGGCATGACCCGTATGTGCTGATCTCCGCGCTCACGGCGCTCAAGGGCAGCGCGTGGACGCTCAGCGAGGTACAAGGCGAGCTGCAAATGCTTTTTGACAAGCAGTACATCCTCACGGAAACCGTGGAAACAGAGATTCGCTACCGACCGGAAACGAGGTATGACGAGGACGGCGACCCGTACACCGTGCAAGTGCCGTATGAATACACGATCTGCACAGTCACGCTTGAAAACTTCGACCTTTCCCATGTGCCAGTCTATGTGATGAGCGAAGATCAGCTTGCGCTCTACGCCTCGTACATGGCGACGCTCGGAAACCGTCCGGACCTGTTCGGTGATTCGGATTATGTAAACAGATATTACGGCGACGGGAGCGGCGGCAGCTACGACATTCCCCCGGAGGCGCTGGAGGATGAACAGTTCGCAGCCATCATCAAAGAAGCAGAAAAGTATCTCGGTTTTCCGTATGTCTGGGGCGGCAGCTCCCCGGCGACCTCGTTTGATTGCTCCGGCTTCGTCAGCTACGTCTACAACAACTGCGGCGTCGGCTGGAACTTCGGCAGACTCAGTGCTGAGGGCATCCGGCAGATTTGCTCCTACGTTTCCCCGGCAGATGCGAAACCCGGCGATCTGATCTTCTTTGAGAAAACCTACAACACCACCGGCGCGTCGCACATCGGCATTTATGTCGGCAACAATACCATGCTGCATTGCGGCGACCCCATTCAATACACCAGCATTTCGTCCGATTACTGGCAGAGCCACTTTCTGCAATTCGGACGGCTGGCATCACCTTAAAGGAGGGACAATATGAATCCGAAGATTAACAAACTCAAAGCAGAGCGTGCAAAGAATGACGGCAGAATTGCCGATTTGCAGACCCGCAACCGCGAAATTGATGCGGACATTATCAAGCTGGAAAATGAGGACATCGTGGGGCTTGCCCGCGCGACCGGCATGACGATGGAGCAGCTGGCGCAGTACCTCATGCACATCAAAAAGGGCGGTTCGCCCTTTATCGCGCAGGAAAAGGAGGAGGAAACAGATGTACCCGAAGAAGCGTAACCGGCTGCGTGTTTTCGCGCTGCTGCTCAGTTTTGTGTTGGCGCTCTGCGTCCTAACGGGCGCTGCCATCGCAGAAGAACCGTTCCCCGGTACCCCGGAAGACCCCACGACAGAAACCGCCGAACAGCCGCCCGCGGAGGAAACTCCGGAGCAGGAACCCGGCGGCGAAGATGTACCGCCGTCTGAACCGGAAGAACCGGAGCTGCCCGAAGAACCGCCGATGGAAGGCGCGTATGCGCTGGACGCCGATCTGCCGGGCGGCTGGCAGAACCATCCCGCGACGATCTGCGTGCGCGTGATCGACCTGAATGGCACCGGCTGGGAGAAGGTCGAGGTAATTCTTCCCGGTATGAGTCCGTTCGACGTGACGCAGGAGCTTCTGGAATACGGCTGCGTGGAGCGCACGATGCTGGAAAACGGCACCGTGCTTTTCTTTGTCACAGACCGAACCGGCACGGTGCATGAATTGTCTCTGGACGTGTACTGCATGGACTTTTCTGCGCCGGTCCTTCGTGCGGGCATCAACGGCACGCTCCTGCGCGTAGAAGCCTATGACGACCTTTCCGGTATCGCGGCGATCTACGTCAACGACGAGCTTTACACCACGCTGGACGGCGGCGAGCTGAATGTGCGCATCGACCGCCTGACGGATGACGCCTACCTCTACATTGACGCGCTGGATAACGCCGGAAACTGGACGGATTACGTCGTTCTCTCCAATCCGTTCTATGAAGAAGCCGAACCGGAGCCGACGCCCACACCCAGTACAGATACAGGCAAAGACCAGCACGACGAGCATTGCCCGTCCGACTGCGATTGCCGCAAGGAGCAGACATCGACCGCGCAGCCGTCCAATAATACTGGCAGTGGCGGCAATACCGGAAATAGCAGCAATATTGCTGCATCTGGCGGCAAAAACTCGACCGCATCCTCGCAGCCCGTGCAGTCTGCATCGCCTGCCGCAGAGCCGGTAACGAAAGAGGACGGCACCGGCTTTACGCAGAACGGCAATTCCGTCACGCGCGATCTGCTTTACGATAAATACAGCAACAAGCAGTTCATCTCCATCGAGACGCGCGGCGGCGAAACGTTCTATCTGGTCATTGACTATGACAAACCGCTGGATGAGGACGGGGAACAGTATGAGACTTTCTTCCTCAACATGGTCGATGAAGCCGACCTTCTGGCGCTGATCGACGAGGAGGAAGCGGCAGAGGAAACGTGCGTCTGCACCGTCCATTGTGAGGTCGGCGCGATCAACACCGCCTGCCCCATCTGCAAGGCAAGCATGGTGGACTGTATGGGAAAAACGCCGGTCGCAGAAAAAGAACCGGAACCGGCAGCACCCGCAGAGACTGAACCGGAGCCCGAGACGACGCAGGAGAATACGAAGAAAAGCAGCGCCCCGCTGCTTCTTATTCTGCTGGTGCTGCTCGGCGGCGGCTTCGCGCTCTACTGGTTCAAATTCCGCAAGCCCAAGGCAAACACCAAAGGTCCCGTAGATCTCGACGATTATGACTTTGGGGAGGAAAACGAAGATGAAGAAGAATTGGAACCGGAAGAATCTGAATCATAAGAACGGTTGCACAGCGTTTGAAATCTGTGTATAATAAAGACAGCTAATTTCTGAACGGACAGCTGTTATCTGCAAAGGGGGCGCTTGAAAATGGTGATTTATCATGGCAGCAACGTTGTCGTTGAACAGCCGCGGTTAATCGAACAGAATCGGTTTCTGGATTTTGGGTATGGTTTTTATACGACGACTAACAAAACACAGGCGGTCGGCTTTGCAGAAAAAGTGACCCGCCGCAGGAAAAACGGGATTTGCACGGTCAGCGTTTATGAATTTGATGAAGTACGCGCATTTGCTGACTGCTCGCTTCTGCGGTTTGACGACGCAGACGAAGCATGGCTGGAATTTGTATCGCAGAACCGCGCAGGAGAATACAACGGTCCCACATACGATCTTATTTTCGGACCGGTTGCCAATGATGACGTTTACGCCACCTTCACGCTTTATGTGGCAGGTCTTTTGACAAAGGAACAGACGCTGGATGCGCTTAAAATCAAAAAGCTCTATAATCAGCTGGTTCTGACGACCGAAAAAGCGCTAAGCTATCTCCGGTTCATTGGCACGCTGCCGAAGGAGGAATTTCAATGAGTACAGAGAAGTTTAGCGCGATCATGGGTGTTCTGGTGCCGCAGATCATTGCAATCATTTCCACGCGCACAGGCTGCGATGAGCAGACGGCGATCCGCTCGTTCTATTCCTCCAAAGTGTATGCGCTTTTGGAGCAGGAGGACACAAAGCTCTGGCATTTTAGTCCGTTGACGCTGTATGAAATGTATGATGAGGAAATGCGCACCGACACATTTGAAATTCCGGTGGAGGGATAGCTATGAGTGCTGAAGGAAAATTCACGGTCTTCTGCGCGGAGCAGTATAAGCTGCGCAAGAATCTGACCGGGCGGCAGCTTACAAGCCTTTTTCAGCGATACGACGTGTGGGACTACCTGTTTTCCTGCTACGAAGCGCTGCATACGACTGGAACAAATTATATCATTGCGGACATTGACCAGTATATTCAAGAGCGGAAGGCCGAACCGGTAATCAACTGAACACAAGGTAACATAGACACACAAAAACGCAGTCCCTACGGGGGCTGCGTTTTGCTATTTGGAGGAAATTGAAATGAAACTTGTAATTGCAGAAAAACCGTCCGTTGGCATGGCGTATGCTGCCGTGCTGGGCGCAAAGAAGCGGATGGACGGTTACATGGAGGGCGGCGGTTGGCTCGTTTCGTGGTGCTTCGGGCATCTGGTGGAGCTTGCCGGTGCGGAAACCTACGACGAGCGATACGCAAAATGGAACCGCGCAGACCTTCCCATCGTCCCCGCCCCGTGGCGCATGAAGGTCGCGCACGCGAAGAAAAAGCAGTTTACCATTCTAAAGGCGCTCATGGAGCGCGAGGACGTGACCGAGATCGTCAACGGCTGTGACGCCGGGCGCGAGGGCGAAGCCATTTTCCGGTATGTCTACGAGCAGGCCGGATGTAAAAAGCCAATGAAGCGTCTGTGGCTGTCCTCTATGGAGGACGACGCGATCATGGATGCTTTCTCGCACCTGCATGACGGCGCGGAATATGACCGGCTGTACGACGCGGCGCTCTGCCGCGCCAAGGCAGACTGGCTGGTGGGCATCAACGCCACGCGGCTGTTTTCTGTTTTGTATCATCGCACGCTGAACGTCGGGCGTGTGGTGTCTCAGACGCTGGCGCTCATCGTCCGTCGTGACGCGGAAATTCGTGCGTTCCAGCCCGAGCGCTACTACACGGCATCGCTGACCTTCCCGGATTTTACGGCTGTCAGCGAGAAATTCAAGAATAAAGCCGACGCGGACGCGGCGTTTGACGCCTGCAAAGGCCAGAACGCCGTCGTTACCAAGCTCGACCGGAAGGAAAAGTGCGAGAAAGCCCCGGCGCTTTATGATCTGACCACGCTCCAGCGCGACGCAAACCGGCTGCTCGGCTACACGGCGCAGCAGACGCTGGATTGTCTGCAAGCGCTTTATGAAAAGAAGCTCTGTACCTATCCCCGAACCGACAGCCGCTTTTTGACTGACGATATGCTGTCCTCGGTCCCTGCCATCGTGAGCTGTGCAGGCGGCATCTGCGGCGCGGATCTGCCCGCGTCCATGCACCCGGCGCAGGTTTGCAATAGCAAAAAGGTCAGCGACCACCACGCGCTCCTTCCAACCATTCGCGCGGGCGAAGCGGATCTTGACGCGCTGCCCATCGGAGAGCGCGAGGTCTTGAAGCTGCTTTGCCGTCAGGTGCTGATCGCCGTCGGCGGCGAGTACGTCTGCGCGGACACGATTGCCGAGATCACCTGCGGTGGGTACGCCTTTACAGCCAAGGGAAAGACCGTTCTGGATGCAGGCTGGAAAGCCTATCTCGGTAAGCCCGAGGACAGGCCGCTGCCCGATCTCGTTGAAGGCACATCTCTGCCCGCGCCGACCGGCGAGGTCACAGAGGGCAAAACCAAGCCGCCCGCGGCATACAGCGAGGACACGCTGCTTCACGCAATGGAGACAGCGGGCGGGAAGGATATGCCAGAAGACGCGGAGCGCAAGGGCATCGGCACGCCTGCAACACGCGCCGCCATGATCGAAAAGCTCGTGGCGGGCGGCTTTGTGGAGCGGAAAAAGGGCAGAAAAGCTGTCAGCCTTGTGCCGGTGCAGGCTGGCGTTTCGCTCGTCACGATCCTTCCCGAGCAGCTGCAATCGCCGCTTCTGACGGCAGAATGGGAACACAAGCTGGGACGCATCGAGCGCGGCGAGCTTTCACCCGAAGCATTCCTCACAGAAATTACGCAGATGGTGCAGACGCTGGTATCGGAGTATCAGCCGGTTCCCGGCGCGGAGGTGCTGTTCCCGTCCGGGCGTGAGGTCGTCGGAAACTGCCCGCGCTGCGGCAGCGATGTTACGGAAAGCAAAAAGGGCTTCTTTTGCGAAAAAAGTGACTGTAAATTCGGGCTTTGGCGCGACAATAAATTCCTGAGCGCCAAGCGCATCAGCCTGACAAAGCTCGATGTGACGGCGCTTTTGAAATCCGGGCGTGTGTATATCAAAAATATTTACTCCGAAAAGACCGGCAAGACCTTTGACGCAGACCTTCTTCTGGATGACAACGGCGAGCGCACCGTCTACCGCTTCGACTTCGGCAGGGAGCGGACGACATGAAGCTGACCAGCTATGAGATGGAGACGATCATCCTCTACAATCAGGCAGAGCCGAACGCGCAGGTCTACACCCACGATCCGAAGCTGATCGCCAAGCTGCGGCGGCTGCATGATGCAGCGCCGGAGAAAGTGTACGCAGATTTTGACGAGCCGAACGGCGCGGCACGCTACATCGTCCCCAAGAACTGCGTGACCGTCCGACCGCCGTACAGCGACGCCAGACGCAAGGCAGACAGCGAACGCGCCCGGAAAGCCGGTCTGACCCCGCCCCCACGAAGAATGAAATAGGAAAAGCATCTCCGCATGGACGAACCGTTTGTGCGGAGATGCTTTTGTCTGGAAAGGAGAGCCTATGGCAGAAAAAACACCCATCAAAGAACAAATCAAAGCGCTGACAGAGAAAATCGAGGAAGGTATCCAGACCCTGTTCCAGTCCGGCGATTTGGAAAAGTATCAGGCATATTTGCGCACGGTGAGCCGGTTCCACCGGTATTCCGTCAATAATCAGATGCTCATTTTTGCGCAATGCCCACACGCGACGCTCGTCGCCGGGTATCAGAAGTGGCAGAATCAGTTCAGCCGTCATGTGCTGCGTGGTGAGAAAGGCATTTCAATCCTTGCGCCGACGCCATATAAAATTAAGGTAGAAAAAGAGAAGCTCGACCCCGATACGAAACTGCCGCTGCTGGATGCAGACGGCAAGACCATCACGGAGGAAAAGGAAGTCCAGATTCCGATGTTCCGTCCGGTCAAGGTCTTCGACGTGAGCCAGACGGACGGTGAACCGCTCCCGGAGCAGGTAAAGTCACCTGTTGCGGAGCTGACCGGCAACGTGGAGCATTACGAAGCGTTCATGGACGCGCTGAAACTGGTATCGCCGGTTCCCATTGAAATCAAGCCTTTGAGCAGCAATCTGGACGGATTTTTCTCGCCCTCCAAGCAGAGCATTACGCTGCGCGAAGGGATGAGCGAGGTGCAGACCGTGTGCGCCGCCGTCCATGAGATCGCGCACTCGAAGCTCCACAATTACGCCAGGCAGCCAGACAGCCAGCCGAAGGATTCCAGCACGGAGGAAATGGAAGCGGAGAGCATCGCTTACACCGTCTGCGCCTACTTCGGCATTGAGACAAGCGCAAACAGCTTCGGCTATGTGGCAACGTGGTCGAAGGATAAGGACGTGAAAGCGTTCCGGGCAAGTCTGGATACCATCCGAAAAACGTCCAGCGAACTCATCTCCGGTGTCGATCAGCATTTCAAGGAAATTTGCAAGGAGCGCGGGATTTCGCTGGAACCGGAGAAGCCCGCGCAGGAGCAGGACACGGAAAAGCTCTACATGGTGGACAACGAAAAATATATCCATGTGCAGCGGAGTGACAACGGCATTGACTACACGATCTATGACGCAGGCTCCGCCAAAGCGCTGGACGGCGGCGTGTTGGAAGACAGCGGACAACCGCTGTCCGCTGCGGCGCTTACGGTCTGCAAGCTCCATGACATTGGGGCTACCGCGCCGATTCGGCTGGCACCGTTGGAAATCCTCGAAAACTTGCAGGACGCGAACGAGATCGCGCCGCGTGCCGCCGCAGAAGCACCGTCCGATACACCGCTGCCCGAAACGTCGGAGATCGTGCATGATGTGCAGGAAACTGCCCCGGTACTTACCGCGCCGCCCGACCCCAGTATGTCCATTGCCGCGATGCGCGCCTTTGGGTACATGGACGCGGATATGCTGCCGCTCTCGAAAGAACGTGCGCTGGAGCTGATGGAGCATGATGCGACGGTGTATATGCTCTTTGCAGAGAACAGCGAAGCGATGGCATTTGAACCGGAGGATATTGCCATGCACACCGGTATGTTCGGTATCACCCGTGAGGATTGGAATGCGATCAAGGCATCCGTTCCGGTCATGGACAGCGGCATCGTCCAGAAAAAGCTGGAGCAGGCGTTTCTGGAAAGTCCCACGGACAGCTTTGCGATTTTTCAGCTCAAGCGCGGAGAAGAACAGGCGGCGCTTCGTTTTTTGAATATGGCGTCGCTGCAAAAAAGCGGCTTTACAGCAGAAAAAGCAAACTACGACCTCATTTACACCGGCACGCTGCCGCAGGCGAAGCCTGTGCCGTCCACGCTGGAAGATCTGTATGTTACCTTCAATCAGAACTGCCCAGAGGATTTTTGTGGTCACAGCCTGTCCGTCAGCGACATTGTTGCCATCAAGCACTACGGCATGGTATCCTGTCACTACCTCGACAGCGTTGGCTATCAGGCGCTGCCCGCGTTCTGGACACCGGAGAATTACCTGAAAAACGCGGAAATGCAGCTGGAGGACGACTACGGCATGATTGACGGCATCATCAACAACGGACCCAAAGAGCAGGCCAAGACGCAGGAACCGGAACGCGGGACGGACGATTTGCAGAAGCGCCCGTCCGTTCTCGCCCGGCTTCGTGCGCCGC
>OLRV01003101.1_pt1 | contig 11992 bp, 7 predicted proteins | sample 1672421 | NCBI WGS metagenome assembly OLRV01 (sample SAMEA3136684, study PRJEB25190) | human gut metagenome | biome: human gut; feature: human-associated habitat; material: faeces | place: Austria | collected 2013
GAGAAAAATCTTGGAGGACTCAAAAGCCCCGACAACAATGGCCGGAACCAGAAGGGACTGTCCGGCATTTTCACCCGACAAAAGAATCCCCTTGAATACCTGGATTTCCATGTACGCCGATACGAAAATACAGGCAATATTCAGAAAGAGCACACAAAGAGCGAAAATCGGTCGAAAGAACAACGAAACGAACGAACGGATCGTAGACATACAGCAGCTCCTTAATTTGGGGGTGCAAAAACACAGCCAAACCAGAAACACCTGCGATTTTTTATCGATTTTTATCGATGTAAGAGAAAAACTCTTGACTTCTTATAAAAAATCATTTAGAATATCTATTAATATTCAAAGCATCTGTTTTGGATATGCGTGCACCTGTTTTTGTAGAGAGAACACGTGCGATACTGCAGCCAGAAGTCCTGCCAGACTTTTGGCTGCTTTTTTCTTGGATTCAATCTCCTTTCGTGTTGTTTTTCCAAAGAGGATTTCTGCCCGGCACTGCCATGCCGGAGCAAAAGAAAAGGGCTGCAGCTTTTGCTGTCAGCCCTTCGTTTCCTTGAAAAAACACTCCTGCCTCCAAGAATGGCGGAGTATCCCTATCTGGTGTGGCAGGAGGACGGGCGGATCCTGGGCTATGCCTATGCCCACCGGCACATGGAGCGGGCGGCCTACGGCTGGAATGTGGAGTGTTCCGTCTATGTGCTGGGTTCCGCCCGTGGACACGGCGTGGGGCGCGCCCTGTACGGGGCCCTGCTGGAACTGTTGCGCCTGCAGGGCGTGGTCAACGCCTATGGCTGCATCGCCGTGCCCAACGAGGCCAGCGAAGCCCTGCACAGGGCAACGGGCTTTTCCCTGTTGGGGCATTTCCCGGCCTCAGGCTGGAAGCAGGGCCGCTGGCACGACATCGTCTGGTACGGCCGCTGTCTGCAGGAGGCGGGTGGGGGAGAGCCCGCGCCGCTGCGTCCGTTCGGCAATCTCGAACAAGGTTTGGTGGACGAGGTGCTGCGCCTGCCCGAGGGCACGCGGTTCCAGGTGCTGGCCCCCGTTGTGCGTGCCCGCAAGGGCACCCAGGCCAAGGAGCTGGATGCCGCCCGCCGAGCCGGTTTTGCCCGCGTGCGCGTCGACGGCAATATGTACGATCTGAGCGAGGAGATCAACCTCGAAAAGAACATCAAGCACACCGTTGAGATCGTCGTGGACCGTCTGGTCATCAACGACACGGTCCGCGGGCGTCTGGCCGATTCTATAGAAACCGCGCTGGCGCAGGCAAACGGACTTGTCGTCATCGACGTCATTGGCGGTGAACCGATGATGTTCAGCCAGAGCTACGCCTGCCCCGAGCACGGCATCTCCGTCGAGGAGCTGACCCCGCGGATGTTCAGCTTCAACAATCCCTTCGGTGCCTGCGAGAAGTGTACGGGTCTCGGCACCTTCATGAAGGTAGACCCGGCGCGTGTCATCCCCGACAAGCGCAAGTCCATCCGGGAAAGTGCCATCAAGGCCAGCGGCTGGTATTACGCCGAGGGGTCCATCTCCGAAATGACGTATAAGGCGCTGGGCAAGCGCTACGGCTTTACACTCGATACCCCCGTTAAGGACTTCAGCAAGGAGGCCCTGCACGCCCTGCTGTACGGCACGGGTGACGAGCGTATTGAGATGCAGCGCGAGAGCATGTTTGGCTCTGGCACCTACTTTAACCAGTTCGAAGGCATCATCCCGAATCTGGAGCGCCGTTTCCGCGAGACGAGCAGCGAGTGGGTCAAGGAGGAAATCGCCCTTGTCATGTCCAGCGAGGAATGCCCCGCCTGCCATGGCCGCCGCTTAAAGCCGACAAGCTTGGCCGTGACTGTAGGCGGCATCAACATTGCCGATTTCTGTGACAAGAGCGTCAACGAGGAGCTGGACTTTATCAACACGGCCAAGGTCAGCACCCGGGACGAGATGATTGGTGCACCTATTTTTAAAGAGGTAAAAGAACGTCTGGGCTTTTTAAAGAGCGTCGGCCTTGGATATCTGACGCTCTCCCGCGGTGCGGCTTCGTTGTCCGGCGGCGAGAGCCAGCGCATCCGTCTGGCGACCCAGATCGGCAGTGCACTGACCGGCGTGCTCTACGTGCTCGACGAGCCGAGCATCGGCCTGCACCAGCGTGACAACGATAAGCTGATTGCAACGATGAAGCGGCTGCGCGACCTTGGCAACACGCTGATCGTCGTTGAGCACGATGAGGACACGATGCGGCAGGCCGACTATATTGTCGATGTCGGCCCCGGTGCGGGCGTCCACGGCGGCGAGATCGTCGCCGCAGGCAGCGTCACGGACATCTGCAAGGTCAAGCGCAGCATCACTGGTGCGTATCTGTCTGGCCGCAAATTCGTAGAGGTTCCCGAGACACGCCGCGAGGGAAACGGCAAGGCGCTGCGCGTCGTCAAGGCCCATGAGAACAATCTGCAGGACATTACCGTAGACTTCCCGCTCGGCAAGCTGATCTGCGTTACCGGCGTGTCCGGCTCCGGCAAGTCGACGCTTGTCAACGAAATTCTGTACAAAACGCTGGCTGCTGCCCTGAACGGTGCGCGCAGCCGCCCCGGCCAGTGTGAGGCGGTCGAGGGCATGGAGTGGGTCGATAAGGTCATCGGCATCGACCAGTCGCCGATTGGCCGCACGCCGCGCTCCAACCCGGCCACCTACACAGGCGTGTTTGGCGACATCCGCACGCTGTTTTCCAACACGCAGGATGCCAAAATGCGTGGCTACGGCCCCGGGCGGTTCAGCTTCAATGTCAAGGGCGGACGCTGCGAAGCCTGCGAAGGCGGCGGCATCCTGACGATTGAAATGCACTTTCTGCCAGATATTTACGTGCCCTGTGACGTCTGCAAGGGAAAGCGCTACAACCGTGAAACGCTCGAGGTCAAGTACAAGGACAAGACCATCTCCGACGTGCTGGACATGACGGTAGAGGAGGCCTGCGTATTTTTCGCCAACATTCCGAAGATCGCGCGCAAGCTGCAAACGCTGCAGGAGGTCGGCCTTGGCTACATCCAGCTGGGCCAGGCAGCCACGACGCTTTCGGGCGGTGAGGCGCAGCGCGTCAAGCTGGCCAATGAGTTGGCCCGCCGCGATACCGGGCAGACCGTCTATATCCTTGACGAGCCTACCACCGGCCTGCATGTGGCCGATGTCCACCGGCTGGTCAAGGTGCTGGATAAGCTCGTTGATGCGGGCAATACGGTCATCGTCATTGAGCACAATCTCGACGTCATAAAACGCGCCGACTATATCATCGACCTCGGCCCCGAGGGCGGCAGCGGCGGCGGCACCATCGTCGCCACCGGCACTCCGGAGGAGGTCGCGCAGAACCCGCACTCCTTCACGGGGCAGTATCTCCGGCCCGTGCTGGAGCGCGCCGCGGAGCTGCAATCACAGAAATAACACAAACGGCTCTCCTTCGGGAGGGCCGTTTACTGTTGCAGCGTACCTTTCTGCCAGACATTGGGGTTTGCATCACAGGGCGTTTTGTGGTATAATACCCTCATATAGGCTTTAAGGAGGGCGGTACTGTGACCGTTTTGCGTTATACCGTGCCGCCGGAAAACGAGGGCTGCAAGCTGGGGCTGTTCCTGCGTATGCAGGGTGTTACGGCAGGACTGATCAAGTCCGTCAAATATGACGGTGACGGCTTTTACGCCGACGATCAGCCCATCCGCACGAATGAGCCTGTACACGCCGGGCAGTGCATCCGCTTTGCGCTCCCGCCCGAGCAGGAGACGAGTGTGACCCCGCAGCCCGTGCCGTTTTCCATCGCCTATGAGGACGATTTTGCCGCGGTGCTCAACAAGCCCGCGGGCATTGCCGTGCACCCCACGCTGAACTACCCTGACGGCACACTGGCCAACGGCTGGCTGTACCACCTGCAGCAGCGGGGGGAAAGCGGCATCTTCCGCCCGGTAAACCGCATTGACAAAAACACAAGCGGCCTGGTGCTGTGCGCGAAAAACGCCTTTGCCGCACCGCTGCTGGCCGGGTCTGCTCACAAGTGCTACCTTGCGATTGTGCAGGGTACAATGCCGCTGGGGCCGGGCCGGGTCGAAGCGCCTATCGCGAGGCGCGGTGACTCCATCATTGGCCGCTGCGTGTGCGCGGACGGCAAGTACAGCCTGACCGAGTACGCGGTGCTGGCCGCGGGGCCGGGCCACAGTCTGCTGGCCTGCTGGCCGCGCACCGGGCGCACCCATCAGATTCGCGTACACATGTCCTATATCGGCCATCCGCTGGCGGGGGATACGCTGTACGGCGGGTCGGACATCCTTCTGCGCCGTCACGCACTGCACTGCGGCATCCTTGCGTTTGCACACCCGCTGACAGGGGAGCCCCTCCGTGTGGAGTGTCCGCTGCCCGAGGATATGGCCACTCTGGCCCGGCAGGAAAAGCTGCTGACGGGCTGGCAGCTGCACAGTCTGCCCTGCGGTGCAGACCCCACGTAAATTTGCTTCACACGGAAAGGAGCTTCCGTATTTTGAATCCCATCCAAACTGATCCCAATCCGAAAAACGATAGCATCACCGAACCCCCGGAGATGACCCCTGTAACGCGCTTTTCTCACTCATCGCAGGAAAAAAAGCGCAGCGATAATCGCCGCAAGGCAGCCCGCTACATGCAGGACCTGCACCGCCGCAACACTGTCGGCGATATGCTGTACATGGTCGGCTTCTGGGTCGAGTATGTTTTTGTCTGCGTAGGCCGCAGAGTGGGGGCTGTTGTGCGCGGCATCGGTGATACCGTGCTGAATCTGCTGCTCATTGTCCTGCGCCCGATTCTGATCGGTATTATCACGCTGATTGAGGACTTGACCAGCCCGTTCGTGCGGATGGCCTCGGGCATCCGTCATATCCGCGACATCCCCGATACCCTCGTGGAGAGCGAGGATGGCGATGTGCGCCGTGCCAAGAAAAAATACCTTGCCAGCGGCATCCGAAAATACTCCATCGTTGTCTGGAACGCCATCACTTACATACTCCCGGCAGTTGCCGCAGCAGGGCTTGTGGTCCTGGTGCGCAGCGGGCTGGGGCTGCGCTTTGTGCTGAATGTGCAGGTGAACGGCGAGAACGTCGGTTACGTGGAGAGCGAGCAGGTGTTTGAAAATGCCCGTGAGGACGTGCAGTCCCGTATCAACACGGCCAAGCGTATGCTGCAGGCCTCCGGCTCTGCGGTGGAGGACACAAGCTGGGATGTCTACCCGACCTACTCGCTTTCCATCGGCAACCAGACGATGACCGAGAGCGAGATTGCCAACGCCATCCTGCGCACGGCCAGTGATGAGATCATCAACGGCACGGCTGTCTACGTCGACGATCAGCTGCTCTACGTCACCACCGAGGGCGACCACCTGCGCAGCTATCTGGAAAACATCAAGGCACCGTTTGAAAATGCGATGGACAGCAGCGTTTACACGGCGTTTGCCCACAACATCCGCCTCGTGGACGGTGTTTATCTGCAGGAGTCTGTCAGCTCCTACGCGGACGTCATCAACGCCCTGACCGAGGGCGGCGGCATCCACACCTATACAGCCGTCGACGGCGACACCGTCGAGAGCGTCGTCAACGCTACCGGCGTTTCGTTTGACTCTCTGGCACAGATGAACCCCGAACTGCTGACGCTCGACCAGGAGATTCCTGCGGGCACGGTCATCACCACCGGTGCGTCCTCGGCGGAGCTCATCAAGGTCAAGGTCGTCCGCCGCGACACAGAAACTGTCGCCATCCCGTTCGACACCCAGAACACCGAGTCCGACCAGTATGATTTCGGCAAGGTCGTGACCCTGCAGGAGGGTGCAGACGGCTCCGAGGAGATCACCTACGAGACAACGACGATCGACGGCGCGGTCACGGACCGTCAGGCCGTGGCCTACAATGTGCTGCAGGCCCCGACCCCGGAAATCACCGTCACCGGCACGAAGCTGAAGAATGGCATGATTGCCAAGGTCGGCTCCGGCTCCTTCATCTGGCCTGTGCCGAATTATAAGTACGTCAGCCGCTGGATGGGCAACGGCCACCGCGGCGCGGACATCTGTGCTGCCTACGGCACGCCGATTTTGGCCTCCGACTCCGGCACGATCATTGCTGCAGGCTGGCATTATTCCTACGGAAACTATGTGGAGATCGACCACGGCAACGGCTACAAGACGCTGTACGGTCACATGTCCAGCATCGCTGTTTCTCAGGGGCAGGCCGTCACACAGGGGCAGGTCATCGGCTATGTCGGCTCCACGGGCAACTCCACCGGCAACCACTGCCATTTTGAGATGTCCTATAACGGTGCGCTGTTCAGCGCCTATACGCTGTTCTCGGGTATGTGATTTCCGGCGAAATTACGGTGCATGGTCAACATATCTTGTGCTGTTTCACAAAAATTTTGCAATTGCAGGGGACAGGCCTTTTCAATTAGCGCAAAATGTTGTATAATCTTAGAAAGTGTGTACTATAGGTCGGCCCTGTACAGAGGGTATACGAGCCGATTACCGCACAAAGGAGAGCTACACTTGGAAAAATACGTTATTCGCGGAGGTAAGCCGCTTGTTGGCGATGTCAACATTGGCGGCGCAAAGAACGCCGCGGTTGCCATACTCCCGGCCACGATCCTGGCCGGCGGGAAGTGCCTGATTGAAAACCTGCCCTGTATCAGTGATGTCATGGCGTCGCTGCAGATTTTGAGCGAGCTGGGTGCGAGCATCCGCATGGTCAGCCGCAGCACCTATGAAATTGACACGTCGCATTTGGACAGTACCGAGGTATCCAATGAACTGTCACGCCAGATGCGCGCAAGCTACTACTTTCTCGGCGCATTGCTGGGCCGCTTTGGTTCCGGTCAGGTCGCCATGCCGGGCGGCTGCAATCTGGGCCCGCGCCCGATTGACCAACACCTGAAAGCCTTCACCGCCTTTGGTGCAGAGGATTCCGTGGAGTACGGCCAGATCCACGTCAGGTCGGAGCACCTGGTCGGCGGGCACGTCTTTTTTGACACGGTCTCCGTCGGTGCCACGATGAACGCCATGCTTGCCGCTGTCCTGGCCGAAGGCACGACGATTCTTGAAAACGTGGCCCGTGAGCCGCACATTGTCGATTTGGCCAATTTCCTGAATATGATGGGTGCAGACGTACACGGCGCCGGTACCGACGTCATCAAGATTCACGGCGTCAAGGAGATGCACGGCTGCAACTACTCCATCATTCCCGACCAGATCGAGGCCGGCAGCTATATGGTGGCCGCCGCTATCACGAAGGGGGACATCACGCTGCACAACGTTATCCCGAAGCACATGGAACCCATCACCGCCAAGCTGCGCGCGGCCGGCTGCGAGGTGGAGGAATTCGACGACGCGCTGCGTATCACGCGCACCGGCGAGCTTAAGCCGCTCAAGCTCAAAACTATGCCGCACCCCGGCTTCCCCACGGATATGCAGCCGCTGATGACTGCACTGCTGACGCTGGCGAAGGGAACCTCCATCGTGACGGAGGGCATCTGGGAGAACCGCTTCCGCTATGTGGATGAGCTGATCCACATGGGCGCAAACATCCAGGTCGACGGCCAGGTCGCTGTCATTGAAGGCGTGAAGGAGCTGCATCCCGCGCCGCTGCGCGCTACCGACCTGCGCGCCGGTGCCGCCATGGTCATGGCTGCTCTGGCCGCCAACGGCGTGAGCGAGGTCGACGAGACCATCCACATTGAGCGCGGCTACGAGAACATCGTAGAAAAGCTGCAGGCTCTGGGCGCGGACATCCGCCGCGTCGAGATTCCGGCCAATGCAGTGAGCCGGGCAATCTAAAAGGACCCTTGGGCCGCTGACCGGGCGGCCCAATTTTTATGGAAAGCGTTAGGACAAACGAATGGCATATTTTACCACCCTGTATTCCGGTTCTTCCGGCAACTGCGCGCTGATCCGCAGTGATGACAAGTATCTGCTGATCGACATGGGCAAGAGCTGCCGCACGACTCTGACCGCGCTGAAATCCCTGGGTCTGGCGGTCAGCGACTGCGTCGGCATCCTCGTCACGCACGAGCACTCCGACCACGTCTCGGGACTGGATACCTTTTTGAAAAAGCACCCCGTACCGCTGTACGGATGTGCCGATACGCTGGATGCGCTGGCCTCCCGCGGCACGATTCCGCCCGCGGTGGAGGCAATCCCTGTGGACGGTCAGACGTTGGAAATCGGCAGCTTCACGGTGACGAGCTTTCCCACCAGCCATGATGTGCCCTGCTGCGGCTACCGCATCCGCACACCGGAAGGCCGCGTCATGGCGTTCGCCACCGACCTCGGCTACCTGACGCCCGTCGTGCAGGACAACCTGATGGGCTGCGATCTCGTCGCGCTGGAGGCCAACTATGACGCATTCAGCCTGCACGGCGGGCCGTACCCGTATTATTTGAAGGTGCGCATTGCCAGTGACCGCGGCCATCTGGACAACAAGGCCTGCGCGGCGGAGATTCTGGACTTGATCCAGGACGGCTGCAAAAAGTTTGCGCTCTGCCATTTGAGCCAGACAAACAACTCGCCGGAGCTGGTCATGACCACCGTCTATAACGTGCTGCTGGCCGCGGGCATCCAGCCCGGTCGGGACGTGCTGATCCAGACCCAGTCCCGCAGTGAGGTCAGCCCGTATATTGAATTTTGAGCGGGGGAGCCTATGCAGAATATTGATTTGATTGCCATTGGCAAGATGAACGCCGCCTACTTTGCGCAGGGCGTGGCCGAATACCAGAAGCGCCTCGGCGGCTTCTGCAATTTCCGTATTATCGAATTGCCCGAGGTGCAGATTGCCGACAAGAACGCCAGCGACAGGCAGATTGCCAAAGCGCTGCAAAAGGAGGGGGAGGCTATCCTGGCCAGCGTGCGCAGGGGGGCGTATCTCGTTGCGCTCTGTGTCGAGGGCAAGCAGGTATCCAGTGAGGATCTGGCGGCTATGATTGCAGACCGCGCCATGAGCGGCGCAGGGGATATGGCGTTTGTCATCGGCTCCTCCCACGGGTTGGACGACAGCGTCAAGCGCGCCGCACAGGCCCGCATCAGCCTGGGACGCATCACGCTGCCGCACCAGCTGGCGCGTCTTGTTTTGACCGAACAGCTCTACCGCGCCTGCACGATCAACGCGGGAATGAAGTACCACAAGTAAGAAATTCTTTGCCGAATCGGCAGGGGCGGATCCCATATCCGCCCGCGGACGTTTTCGCCGCTGCAAGCGGAAAGTTTGCTTCCTGTAGGGGCCGATGCTCGCATCGGCCCGCAAATCACAGCCAAAAAAATGCCCCGCATGGAGTTTTCATCTCCATGCGGGGCTGTTCAATTACATATCAATAGTGCAGCAGATCCAGAGAATCCTGATACGGGGTCTCGGTGGCGACCTTCATGGTAGCCTCGTTCTTGTACTTGTTCAGCATAGCAACGCTCTTGGCGGGGTCAGCCAGCGTACCGGCACCGGCAATGCAGCCGCCCGGGCAGGCCATGCCTTCCAGCAGGTAGCCGTTGTACTTGCCGGCCTTGGCCAGCATCATCATCTTCTTGCAGTCGGCCAGACCCTGGGCGCTCATGACCTTGACCTCGCGGTCCGGGTCCATCTTCTTGATGGCGTTGACAACCGCCTGTGCGACACCGCCGGAGGCAGCAAAGCCGCGGGCGTCGGCACTAGCGCTGTTGAAGGCATCCTCCGGGTTGTCCGGCAGGTCGGCAAAGTTGACAGCCTTGGCCTCAAACAGACCCATCAGCTCCTCGAAGGTCAGGACGAAGTCGACCTCACTGCGGACGGAACGGCGGCTGGCCTCCAGCTTCTTGGCGGCGCAGGGGCCGATAAAGCAGATACGGGCGTTGGGCTTTTCCTTCTTGATGAGACGGGCGGTCAGGACCATCGGGGTCATGGCCATGCTGATGCACTCGGCCTGCTGGGGGAACAGCTTCTTAGCCATCACGCTCCACGCAGGGCAGCAGGATGTACCCATGAACGGGATCTTGGCGGGAACCTCTTCCATGAAGTCCTTCGCCTCGTCGATGGTGCACAGGTCGGCACCGATGGCGACCTCGTCCACATCGGCAAAGCCCAGCTGACGCATGGCCTCCTTCAGCTTGGAGGGGGTCATGCCGGGGAACTGGTTGATGAAGGCGGGGGCCACGATGGCAACGACCTCATCACCGCGCTTGATGGACTGGATCAACTGGAAGATCTGGCCCTTGTCAACGATAGCGCCGAACGGGCAGTTGACCAGGCACATGCCGCAGGAAACGCACTTATCGTAATCGATCTCGGCACGGCCATGCTCGTCGGAGTGGATGGCACCCATGCCGCAGGCCGCGGCGCAGGGGCGCTCGGTCTTGACGATGGCGCTGTAGGGGCAGCTGTTGACGCAGCGGCCGCACTTCACACACAGGCTCTGGTCGATGTGGCTTTTGCCGTTGCGGAAGCTGATGGCGTGTTTGGGGCAGACTTCCTGGCAGGGGTGGGCAAGGCAGCCCTGGCACATCTCGGTGACCTTGATGACCTTCTCGGGGCAGCCATTGCAGGCGAACTTGATGACGTTGATCAGCGGCGGCTCATAGTACTTGTCCGCGATGATGCCGTGCTCCAGGCCTTCGGTGGCGGGCACGCTCTCATCCAGCGGGCGCAGGGAGAAGCCCATGGCCAGACGGATACGCTCGGACACGATGGCTCTCTCCAGGAAGATGCTGCTGCGCAGCGATTTTTCCTCGCCGGGGATGATCTTAAAGGGCAGCTCACGCATCAGCTGCGCATAGTCAGACAGTTCGTTGGCGTTGTAAGCCATACGGGCCACTTCGGTGAACACCTTGCGACGGATATCCGTTACGGGGGTGTAAATGCCTCTCATAGTTTGATTGCTCCTTTTTTGCTCCGTTCAATGCTCCATAGCGAAAGGGGGACTTCCACCTGTTTTCTGCTCACGGTTACAGGGGAAACACCCTTCTTGAGCGGGCGCAGCCGCTCCTGTTAAAATTTTACCAAAAACCAGCCGATTTGGCAAGAGGTCAGGCAACAAAAAAGCGGGAAATTCCAAATTTCCCGCAAAATTCATAAATTCAATCCCATTACGCTGGAAAATCCGTGCGCCGTGTTTATTTTTCCACAATTTCAGCCCGGCAGCGGCGGCCGTCCCAGGCTCCCAGTATTACGTTTACAATGTCACCGGTCTTGTGGCCCGGTGCGCTGACCAGCACCGGCAGATACTGTTTGGTGTAGCCGGTAAACAGGGTAGCGGACAGCGGCGTTTCCAGCAGCACACTGGCGGTGCGACCCTGCATGGCGGCCACCTCGGCGGCACGCACTTTCTCCACAGCGGCGGTCATGCGGCGACTGCGGTCCTCTTTTTCGTGTTCCGGCAGCTGGCCGGGGAAGTCGTAAGCCGGAGTACCCTCGCGGCGGGAGTAGGGGAAAACATGCACCTTTAAAAAGCGCTGGCCGGTCACAAAGGCCATGCTGGCTTCAAAGTCCTCCTCAGTCTCTCCGGGGAAGCCCACGATCACATCAGTGGTAAAGCTGACGTTTTCCGCGCCGAACGCCGCCTGCAGCTTGGCAGCAATATCGGCAAACTGGGCGGTGGTATAGGGGCGGCGCATAGCACGCAGGGTCTTGTCGCAGCCGCTCTGCAGGCTCAAATGGAACTGCGGACAAAGTTTCTTCACCGCCGCCATTCGGGTGATGACCTCGTCGTGCAGCATATCAGGGTCAAGGCTGCCCAGGCGGATGCGCTCGATGCCTTCGACCTCGGCGGCTTTCTCAATCAGCTCCACCAGGCTGGTGCCGCTGTCGGTGCCGTAGCTGGGCAGGCTGATGGCCGTCAGCACGACCTCTTTATAGCCTGCGTCGGACAGACGGTGCAGTTCTTCCAGCACGCTGGCCTCGTCTCGGCTGCGCACCGGGCCGCGGGCGCGGGGAATGACACAGTAGGCGCACTGGCGGTTGCAGCCGTCCTCTACCTTGATAAAGGCACGGGT
>OLRV01003113.1_pt1 | contig 11961 bp, 9 predicted proteins | sample 1672421 | NCBI WGS metagenome assembly OLRV01 (sample SAMEA3136684, study PRJEB25190) | human gut metagenome | biome: human gut; feature: human-associated habitat; material: faeces | place: Austria | collected 2013
CGCAGCTGCCGGAGCGGTGCTTAAGCCGCAAGGCGGGAATTGTGCGGTGTTGCCACAAACTTTACTGGCGGATCATGCGGTAGCCAACGCCGATGTGGGTCTGGATATAGCGGGGGTGGCTGGGGTCTTCCTCAATTTTTTTGCGCAGCGTTGCCATAAATACGCGCAGGGACGGCGTATCCGATGCGGCCGGGCTGCCCCAGACTTCGTTCAGCAGATAGTTGTGGGTCAGCACTTTGCCGGTGTTCTTGGCCAGCACGCAGATCAGCTTGTACTCAATGGGGGTCAGGTGAATCTCCGTTCCGCCGCGGTACACACAGCCTGCGGCATAGTCAATGCGCAGTTCTCCGTTCTCGTATATGCTGGCCTGGTCACCTGCGCGGGAAGTATCATACCGCACACGGCGCAGCGCCACGCGCAGCCGGGCCAAAAGCTCCTCTACGCTGAACGGCTTGGTCAGGTAATCATCTGCACCGGCATCCAGGGCGGATACTTTGTCGGTATCATCACTGCGGGCCGAAACCACCAGAATGGGCACGTTGCTCCACCCGCGAATCTTGCGGATCACATCAATACCGTCCATATCCGGCAGGCCAAGGTCCAGCAAAATTACATCCGGCCGTGCCGAAGCAGCTTCCAACAGGGCACCGGCTCCGTTCTGTACACGGTGGTACTGATAATTGCGGGTTTCCAGTGTGGTGGAGATCAGCCGTGCAACAGCCGGGTCATCCTCCACCACAAGGATCAGCGGTTTATTCATACAGGGTCACCTCAGTTCGCGGGAGTGTAAAACGGAAGCAGGCACCGTGCGGTGCAGCGTTCTGTACATCGATCACACCGCCATGGGCGGCAACAATGGAACGGCACAAGGCCAGCCCAAGACCCAGCCCGCGGCGGCCATCGCTGCGGGTTTTGCCAAGGGTATAAAACATATCAAACAGCTTGTCCCGGCTTTCTTCCGGGATGCCGGGGCCGTCATCCGTTACGCAGATGCGGACAAATTTACCCTCCGGCGCGGCGAAAAGCTCGATGCGGGAATGTTCGGGGGTATATTTGATGGCGTTGTTGATGAGGTTCACCAGCACCTGCTCGATCAGCTGGGCGTCCATATCGGCCATCAGCAGGTCATCCGCCACGTTGGTCACAATGGTGTGGCTGGCGGCGTCATGGTCTAAATGAGCCAGTACATCGTCAAAAATGTCTTGAATCAGCTCCGGCTGAATGCGCAGGTTTACCTGGCCGTTCTCCATCCGGGTGATGGAAAGCAGATTTTCCACCAGATGGTTCAGCCAGTTGGCGTCCTCATAAATTGCGGCAGAAAGCTCCCGGCGCTTTTCCTCGGTCAGCAGGGGATTTTTCTCGGTCAAAATCAGCGCGTTGCCGGAAATGCTTGTCAGCGGGGTGCGCAGGTCATGGCTGATGCTGCGCAGCAGGTTGGCGCGCAGCTGTTCCTGGCGGGCGGCTTCCTCAATTTCGCGCCGGGCGCGGTTGGAGGCTTCTTTTTCCAGCGCCAGGGAACACACATCCAGGATGGATAATGCCAGATTGTGCTCATAGGTGCTGAACTCATGCAGCGCCGGGCAACTGCGGTAATCCGTCTGGGCGGGAGGGGGCAGAATCAGGGTTCCCGGTGCAATGTGCTCCGGTGCGGGGGCAAAGCAGACCGGGCGCTCCAACAGCTTGCCCAGCTGGGTGGCCGTTATCCGCAGAATGGTGTCAGGGTCCTCGGCCCCCAACAGGCTGCGGCTGGCTTCCAGCAGCACCTGCGAAGCATAGGCTTTGCGCTCGCTTTGGGCGGCCTGTACCTTGATACGCCCCGTCAGCGAGGAGCAGAGCAGCGAAACGCAGAGCATGACCACTGCCGTTACCATGTCGTCTGACCGGATGCGGAACTGCATAAAGGGGTCAATAAACATATAGTTGACCAGCATCACCGAGAACAGCGAAGCCACAACGCCGTACACCAACCCCGATGTAAAGACGTTGATATACATGACGCCCAGGATATAGGTCAGGATATAGTTGGAAGAAACAAAATCCAGCCGGAAAAATACCCAGCTTGTCAGCGTACACAGCGCAAGGACCAATGCGGTCAGGGCGCAGTCCCGCAGCCAACGCAGGGCAGGTTCGCGTTGCGGCATGGGTGCAGGCTCCTTTCCACTACAGGGCAGGGAATGCGGCAAGGCGGCCCAGCACTGTATTTGTCCTATTATAACATATTGCCGAACTCTTTGATACAAACGGAATAATCTTTATATAAATTTAATGTAGGCCTACCCGATCCGCGGCAGCCCCGGCACTTTTTTGCACGCTGGGCGGGGCATTGGTTGAAATCAGGCCGCAAATCGGTTATACTATTTTGTAATAATTGGATTGTTCTGCCCTGCGGGCGGTATTGCCATATAAAAAGGAGTGTTTTACTATGTCCCATACCGTTATGGTGACCGGTGCCGATGGCTTTATCGGCAGCCATCTGGCCGAAGAGCTGGTAAAAAGCGGCGAGAAAGTGCGTGCTTTCTGCCTGTATAACTCGTTTGGTTCCCTGGGCTGGATCGATACCCTGCCCCCGGAGATCCGCAATGAAATGGATATCTTTATGGGCGATGTACGTGACCCCAACGGTGTGCGTACTGCCATGCGCGGGCAGGAGCGCGTGTTCCATCTGGCTGCCCTGATTGCCATTCCGTTCAGCTACCACAGCCCGGACAGCTATGTGGATACCAACATCAAGGGCACCCTGAACGTGCTGAACGCCGCCCGCGAGCTGGGCACCCAGCGCGTGATGGTTACTTCCACCAGCGAAGTATACGGCACCGCCCAGTATGTGCCCATTGACGAGCACCACCCGTTCCAGGGCCAGAGCCCCTACTCTGCCACCAAGATCGGCGCGGACCGCCTGGCCGAAAGCTTTTACCGCAGCTTTGACCTACCGGTTTCCATTGTGCGCCCCTTCAACACCTATGGCCCGCGCCAGAGCGGCCGCGCCATTATCCCCACCATCATCACCCAGCTGCTGGCCGGCCAGCAGGAAATCAAGCTGGGCAGCCTGACCCCCACCCGCGACTTTAACTATGTCAAGGACACCGCCCACGGCTTTATGGCCATTGCGGACTGCGATGCCGCCATTGGCCAGGAAATCAACATTGCCACCGGCGTGGAACATTCCATCGGCGATTTGGCCAATGAGCTGATTGCCCAGATCAACCCCAGCGCCAGGATCGTCTGCGAAGCCGAGCGCCTGCGCCCCGAAAAGAGCGAGGTCAACCGCCTGCTGGGCGATGCCACCAAGCTGCGCACCCTGACCGATTGGAAACCGCAGTATACCTTTGAACAGGGCCTTGCCGAAACCATTGAGTTCCTGCGCGGCAACCTGGACCAGTACAAGGTCGGCCAGTACATTCTGTAAGGGCGGTTGTAAGGAAGTTTTATGCCAATAAAATTACAAAAGCTGCCCGCCGCTGTGCGGTGGGGGCTGGCTGTGCTGTGCGCCGCCGTGTGCGGCGTGCTGTGGGCCTATTACTGGCGGGTGTTCTTTGGACTGGATAACCGTGTGTCCCCCCTGGTGGTCACGCTGGGGTGTGTGGCCTTTCTGGAAGTATGTCTGCTGGCCGGGTATTGTGTGCGGCGGTTTGCAAAAGGATTTGCGGCAAAAGGGGCCGTGTGCATCTTTTTGTGCGGGCTGCTGTTTGCATTTGCCAACCCGCCGCTGCAAACGCCGGACGAAGCCGACCATTACCTGCGCACCTATGCCATCTCCACCGGGCACTTTGATTTTGATGCTTCCCGCACCTACCCGGACGATGTGGCCTACCTGCTGGAAGCGTTCCCCGGTGCATGGGTGAATGCGCATACCTCTGCCGGCGTGGGCACTGACCCCGATACCGGGGCGGAAAAAGCCTATAACACCGCGGGCTATGCCCTGAAGCAATACGGCAAGGACGGCGCAGTGCAGAGCATGGCGGACAGCTTTGCCCTGTACCTGGCGCACGATGTGCGGGATTCTGTGCCGGACCCGGTCAGCGAGCCGGTCAGCTTTCTGGTCATTCCATTCCTGCCGGGCGCGGTCGGTATGGCGCTGGCACGCCTGCTGGGCTTTGGCGCGCTGGGCTGCCTGTATGGCGGGCGCATCGTCAACCTGCTGGCCTACACGCTGTTGTGCGCGTTGGCGCTGGCCAAAGCGGAGCGTTACCGCCCGGTCTTTGCGGCCATTATGCTGCTGCCGATGTCGCTTTTTATGGGGGCGTCGCTGAGCTATGATGCAACCCTGCTGGGCTGCTATTACCTGATGCTTGCCCTGCTGACCCGCAAGGAGTGGAACACCCAAACGGCGGGCATTTACACCGCCGCCTGCATCTTTGTCAATATCGCCAAACCGTACCTGAACCTTTTGTGGGTGCTGCCTATCTTTTTGGTGGCAAAGCGGGAATGGCACGCCAAGGGACGCCGCCCGCTGTGGGCGCTGGGCGGCTTTGGCGGTGCTATGGCCGTTACCCTGCTGACGGAATGGTACGGCACGGCGTTCCGCTATAACTATCCCATGATTGAGCGCCAGGGCGGCAGCACGGTAAACGGCGGTGAACAGCTGGCCTTTGTGCTGCGCAACCCTCTGCGGACCATTGCTGCGTTCTGGGGGACCCTGGGAGAGAATGATTTCTTTATTGGGCAGCTCGGCCTGTTCGGCTGGAAGGACCTGCCCATCAGCTTTTTGAACCTGACCAGCCCGCTGGTGCTGCTGTTGGCCGCCCTGCTGGCTGCTGCGCAGCCAAAACGCGCCGATGCGTTCCCCACCCGCCGCCGCGTGGGCGGGGCGGCGCTGCTGGCGCTGGTGTACGCCGCCGGTGCCATGGCAGCCATGTATATCACCTATACCCCGGTGGGCATGGTGCGCATTGTGGGGCTGCAGGCGCGGTATTTCCTCTGCGTCTGGCTGGCATTGCTGCTCGCCCTGGCCGTACTGCTGCGCAAAACCATCCGCCCCGCCATCACGGAAGAAAAGGCCGAAGCGGTCATCACCCCGCTGTGCGCCTGCTATGCCGTTTTTGGCGCTGTGCTGCTCTTCCAGCACTACTTTGTGGGACCGGTGTACGTCGTATACGCGTGAGCTGGCTTACGCGTATATGAGAGAATAGTTAAAAAGAATGGCGGTGTGCCCGTGGCACGATCAAATCTGCGGTTTTTCGCGGCTTTTGCGTGATAGTCTGCGAATATAGAATCAGCCTTTATATGCTATCTTGCCCCAAATTTCTGAGCCGCCCACCGGGCGGCGGTCCACCAACATGATTCTCTATTATTTTTTAATTTCAATCCGGGAGGTGCTGTACCGTGCAGATTGTATTCGGCCTGCTGTTTTTGCTGTTCTTCTCCGCATGCTGTCTGTGCGTGGCGGCATGCACCCGGTTCGATGCTGCCCTGCTGCCGCTGCCCGCCTTGTGCGGGTCGGTCGTGGTGCTGTATCTGCTTTCCCTGCTGGGGCTTTTGCAGTTCGGCCATTTTATCATCATGGCGGTCTGGCTGGCCGGCGGGGTCTATTTTGGGGTACGTGCCGGGTGGCGGGCTATCCGGCGGGCGCTGTTCAGCCCCGGCTTTTTGCTGTTTGTGGGCGGCAGCTGTTTTTTGTGGGTGCTGTTTGCTTTGCAGCAGCCCATGTTTACCCAGTGGGATGAATTTACCGCCTGGGGCCTGGCCCCCAAGATGGTGGCGGAGCGCGCTGCGCTGTATGTGGCGGATCCCATCAACCTGACGGCGAGCTTTACCTACCCGGCAACCAGCCTGGTTTCCTATCTCTTCCAGCGCGTACCGGGCCAGTTTTATGAATGGCAGTGCCTGGCCGGGCTGGATATTTTGTTCCTGGCCTGCATTGCCCCGGCGGCAGCCATGCCGCGCAAAAACTGGGCGGGTGCTGTGTTGGTGTTTGCTGCGGGCTTTCTTCTGCCGTTCTTTTTCAGCGTGGTTCCGGCGGGCACCCCATCCACCATGTACGCCAACGCCATGGCGGATACCCCCCTGGCGCTGCTGTTTGGCGGAACCCTGTGCCTGTATGCCGCGGCGGGCGGGCGCAAAACCGGCTTTTTTGCCTGTGCCATGCCACTTGCCGTGCTGACCATGACCAAAGATATCGGTTTTGCCTATGCCTTGATCGTTGCGTTCCTGATCGGGCTGGATCAGCTGTTCGGTACGCCGCACCCGGATACAAAGCCTGCCCGCATTTTCGGCGTATCGCTGGCAAAATGCAGTATTCTGGCGGCGGTGGTGCTGGCGGTGTTTATCAGCTGGAACCGCTATACCGCCGCTGTGACCCCAACCGAAACCACTGGGGCCAGCGTGGGCAGCGCGGGCCTGAGCTATGGTGCTGTGCTGACCGGCGGCATCAAGCAGCTGCTGGGCATTGGGCGCGAAGAACGCTTTGCCCAGATCATGCAGAGCATGGGCCAGGCATTTTTGTACCGTCGCGTCTGTTTGGTGGGCGCGCCCATCATGGCCGTCAGCTGCATTCTGCTGCTGTTCACGGCGGCTTTTGTGGCAGCGCCTGCCGGTGCTGCACGCCGCCGCACCGTGGTTGGCTTTGTGGGCGGGGCGTTCTGCTTTGCCGCGCTGTATCTCTTCCACCTGATTTTGTACTTCTACAATTTCTCCGAGGCCGAAGGCTCCGCCTTGAAGGACTATGAGCGTTATATCGCGCCCTACCTGCAGGGGTGGATGCTGTACGGCTTCTGTGTGCTGGGCTTTGCGGTGGGGCAGGGCAGCGGCGCGGCGCAGCGGCTGGGCCGTGCGGCGCTGGGGCTGGCCGCTGCGGCAGTGCTGGGTATTTTTGCCTGGCGCGGTGTGCCCGCAGCCGGGTTCTGGACCAACGCCGACAGCCTGTACACCCTGCGCCGCGATGTAAAGAACCGCGCTGAAGCAATGAACACCGTGCTGGACTGGCCGGACCGCGTGCTGGTCATCAGTCAGGGCGATGATGCCACCCGCTGGTACTACTACAAGTATGAGCTGACCGCCAAGGTGGTCAACGGCTATGGCGGTACCTGGTGGGGCAACGATGATTATTCCAGCCGTTGGGACTCCGACTTTATGAACCTGGTGGAAAGCCTGAACTGGACCTTGTATGACTTTGAGGCGGTCTGCACCGCAGACTCTCTGACCGCCTATATGGAAGAAAAGCAGATCGACTACCTGCTGATCGACCGCGCGGACGACTATCTGGAGCGGGAGTTCAGCAGCCGGTTCGAAGGCGGGCTGAAAGCGAATATGCCCGCAACCCTCTACCGGTTTGAAGGCCGCAGCAAGCCTATCGCCTTTACCCCGGTGGCTGTGGCAGAAAGCGGGGTGGTACAATGAAAGATAAACGCCCAACCAAGCGTTTTGCCGCCCCCGCCCGTGCGGGCCGCCCGCTGCGCCCCCAGCAGCTGCTGATATTGGCATATGCCGCCGCTGTTATTGTGTGGCTGGTGTACGTGCTGGTGGGCAGCGCTGTGATGCTGAACCATAAAGCAGACGGCACTATGGTGACCCGCACCCTGACGGCGGATGACCTGGAATTTGAAAGCTTTGTCAATTATGATGACGATGAATGGCATACCGCGCCGGTGGATGAACCCGGCTGGTATCTTTCCACCGACAACGACCCGCACATCATCTGGCGGGGCGAAGCCTGGCTGGAAACGGTGGAGCTGGACGCCGTGCACTACCTGCCGTCCGGCAGCGTAGCATTGTATTACCTGCGCCCCGGCCAGACCGAGTACAGCGAGACCCAGAAAGTTTTTGCCCGCGTGAGCGGCGAAAACCAGTATACCTTTGACCTGGGCGGCCTTACCGTGACCGGGCTGCGCATTGACCCGGACAGTGTGGGCGGCGTGCCTACCCGGCTGGACGGCGTGGTGCTCAACCCGGTGCAGCCGTGGTACCTGCGCTTTGTGCCAAACGGCGGCCAATGGCTGCTGCTGTTGTTTGCCCCGGCTGTGGGGGCTGCGTTTGCCTGCCTTGCCGTTGATGTTTTCCGCAAAAAGTAAAAAAGAGCCCTGTGGGGCGGTGCGCCCATGGCTTGGGGGCACACCCGCAGGGCTTTTATGTTGTATAAAATGGTGATTCTATGGAGCTGCTTTGCATCTTTGCCGCGCTGGCGGTGCTGTTTTTGTTCTGCGCGTTCCTAACGCTCAAATGTAACCTGCATGCTGCGCTGGCCCCGCTGAGCGCGCTGGGCATTGCCGTTGCCTGGCTGACGGCTGCGGGCATGGCAAACCTGCTGCTGCCCGGCACTGTGCTGCTGTGGGCGGTGTTTGCGGGCAGCGGCGTGTGGGCGCTGGTGCCCCACAAAGGCCAGCGCCCGGCCTACCGCCGCCTGGTTACACCGGGGGCGGTGCTGTTCTGGGGCATGGCGCTGGCATTTGCGGTGTACTTTTTCATCCGCCAGCCGCTGGCAACCAAGTATGATGAACTCAGCCTGTGGGCTACCGCCGTAAAGGTGACCAAGGCGGATAACCGCCTGTATGCCCTGGCTATCCTTGGAACCCCCTGGCCCCAGACCCAGAACCCCGGCCTGCCGCTGCTCTCCTACTTCTTCCAGTTTTTGGGCCATTATGCAGACTGGAAGATCTATGTGGCGTATGATGTGCTGGCCGCCGCCGTGTTTGCCGCGGTGCTGGGCGGGCTGAACTTCCGCCAGTACCGCATTGCGGTGCCGCTGGTAGCAATCTGCTGGTTTGCCCCCTGGTTTTTGACGGTGTATAACCATACGATCTATCTGGATACCACTTATATGACCTCCTATGGCGATGTGCCCGCGGGCCTTGCACTGGGCGGCGCTGTGGCGCTGTGGCTGGCGCTGCGCAAAACCGGCGGCCCCAAGTGGGCCGTACTGCCGGTACTGGCGCTGGCGGCCAACATCAAGGCCAACACCTTTGTGCTGTCCCTGGTGGCGGCGGGGCTGATGGCTGTGGATGCCTGGCTGTTTGCGGAGCACCCTTTCAAAAAGGGCCTTGCCCGCCGCACCGGCTTTGCCATTGCCTGCTTTGCCGCGCCCATGCTGATCTATTATTTCTGGAACATCCGCTATGTGGGCATTCTGGTTGCCAAAAGTGCCAGCGAGGGCGGCACCGGCGAAACCAGCGCCCCTTTGTCCGCTGTGGTCATCAACGGCATCAAGATTTTGCTGGGCCAGCCGGTGGAGGGCTTTTACGCCGAGCGCCAGAGCCAGTTCACCCAAGCCATGGCCGATATGGGCCACCAGTTCTGGACTTCGGATGGTCGGCTGAGCATGATCGGCCAGGGCCGCAATGTTGTGGTGCTGATTCTGCTGGTGTTCTTGGTGGCGGCCATCTGCGCCAGAGGCCGCCAGCTCAAGCTGCGCATTGGCTGCATCGGGGTGCTGTCCCTTGCATGCTTTGTGGGGTATAACCTCATGCTGGCGCTCAGCTATGGCTTTATTTTCAAGCCGGATCAGGCCGTGGGGCTGGTGGATTATAACCGCTATATCTATACCTACTATATCGGCTGGTTCTTTATGGCGCTGGCCTGCTGGAGCACCGCCCTGCAAACCGCAGATGGCGAACAGAAAGCCCCGGCCCGCCGCTGGATTGCCCTGGCGGGCCAGGCCGGTGTTTTGCTGATGGCCGCCGCCATGCTGGTGCGGGTGAACGGCATGATCCTGCCGCAGCTTTCGGTGCTGGGCTTCTCGGATGGCGAATTCGCCGACCGCAAGACCGCCCGCGCCGAAGCTGACTGGCTGTGCAGCGATTACCTGAACGAAAACGACCGCGTGTTTTTTGTCAGCCAGGGGGATAACGGCGAACACTGGTTCTCTGCCGTGTTTGATTTTTACCCCGTCCTGGTGGATTACTCCGGCGTGGGGGCCACGCAGGAGGGCGGCGGCGGAACCTTCGGCCTGCCGGAGCTGGAACCGCAGGAGAAGGGCGTGAAGCAGCGCTACTACCACCCCTACACCGCTGAACGCCTGGATGAAACCGTGCGTGCCAACGGCTGTACGGTGCTTTACCTGCAAAAGATCGACGATATCTTTGTGCAGAGCTATCAGAACCTGTTTACCGACCACCTGGCCGCTGCGCAGGCGGGGCAGACCCTGCTCTACCGCGTAACGGATGCCGGGTATGAGCCGGTCACAATGCAGATGAGCAAGGAGGCGGCCCAATGAAAGAGATGACATGGAAAAGCCGCCTGAACCGACTGTTTGCCCATCGCTTTGCCTTGCCGGTGCTGTGCTGGTGCGCGGCGCTGGTGTTCTGGCTGGTGCAGGGTGCGGTGGCCTTTGCGGGGGACAGCTCCGCCAAGGCAAAAGGCACCCTGACTGAAACCTCGATCCCCATTGAAAGCTGGCAGCTGGCCGAGCTGACCTGGGGGGAGCCGGGGGAGAACAGCGCACCCCAGGGCCAGCTGATTACCACAGGCGGCGACCCGCAGATGATTTTGGAGGATGTATCCGGCCGCGTGGTGCGTACCGTGAGCTACAACGTGGAGTTTGACGGCGATTCCCGCGAAATGTGCCTGTATTACACCACAAAAACGGGGGATCCCTACAGCCAGGACCGCCGCGTCTTCCCCAAAGTGCTGGCAGACGGCACCTATGTGTACACCCTGCCGCGCACCCAGATCGTGGCACTGCGGCTGGATCCCTGCAGCCCCGATGAAAACAAGACCGTGGGCCTGACCTTTACTCCGCAAAACATTACCCTGAACGCCGCCAGCACCCTGCCCGGCGGGGCAGATTACTTTATCCCCACCTGGTACCAGCTGTTCGGCCTGATTGTGTACCCCGCCCTTGCCGCCGCCGCATTGGATTGGCTGCGGGTCGTGGGCAGACAGCTTGCCAAAAAGAAACAATAACCCGACAATAGCCTGATACAACAAAGCACCGTGCCGCAAGCAGGAGAACCCCCTGCATGGCGGCACGGTGTTTGTTGTTGGTATGGGTGAAATCAGCAAAAGGCATCCCCCAGCCGAGAGCGAATGTATTCCAGGAACGCGGCAGATGCTGGGGCATATTGCCATCGGGTGGTGCTGTCCTGGGCATTGTTCCCGGCCATGGTGGCCACCGGCATCGACAGGATCTTCGCCAACCTGTTCTGGATGGGGGTGATGATCTGGAGGAAATGAAAAGCGGGCTAAGCAGCCAAAAAGGAATCACAATGTTGAGAATCTTGAATGACACAACAAAAAAGCACCGGACAAAAATTTGTCTGGTGCTTTTTGGTGCGCCCGCGGGAATTCGAATCCCGGATACCCTGATTAAAAGAGCCCACCGGGCAGAACACTCTGACTTTAGAAGTTTCGAGTTTTCGTCATTTTTGTGCAAAGCATCGTGACTTTCCGCCCGGCAATTTCTGCACCCTTTGTCGTATTTTGCAAGTCAGAGTACCCATTGCAACCCTTGAAGCCGTGCAAAAACAGTGCAGAAACCGTGCACTTACTCTGGGATAAATAAAAAATGATGATTTTTAATCCATGACTTGGTGGCGATTTGAGTGACCACAAAGGTAAATTTGATACACGGAAAGAAGAATGCCCACTCGTCTGAGGAGTTCTCAGGGGAGTGGGCATTTCTGTATAATGGCATTTTGTATATGTCACTTGCCACTTTTAGCATGGAGGTTGCCATTTGGGGAATGAAGTTTCCACTTTTTATATGGCAAGTTTCTGCGCTTTCCGCATTGCTTTTCACATTTTCCGTACAACTCCGTGGTGCTGTCCGCGGTCTCTGGCGGCTGCTTTTCTCCACAAAGCATGACCTTGGCAGAGAAAACGCCATTCTGATGGGTAAATGTGCTTGCACCGCCGGTCTTTTCTGCAATATGCTGGACAGACTGGATGCCGATCCCGTTTTCCTTTCGCTTGGACGAGCGGAAGAGCCCGCTTTTTTCGTTGACTTCACCGTCAAATGCGTTTTCCACTTCGACCAAAAGAAGCCGCTCGGCATGGACATACGCGGTGATCGCGATCTTGCGCCGGGCGGGT
>OLRV01003117.1_pt1 | contig 11957 bp, 10 predicted proteins | sample 1672421 | NCBI WGS metagenome assembly OLRV01 (sample SAMEA3136684, study PRJEB25190) | human gut metagenome | biome: human gut; feature: human-associated habitat; material: faeces | place: Austria | collected 2013
AACAGCAGCGGGTCGCAGATGCGACAGGTGAAGCTGCCGTTGCACCGCAGGTTCACCGAGAGCTTGTAGCCCCGCTCCTCGCTGACCACCACCCGGAAGGGGATGGGGGTGGCAGTGCCGTACAGGATCTCGCCCAGCTCCTTGGTGTTGATGTAGTACACGCGCTGATCCTTGCCGGTGTCGCCGCCGTAGGTAAAGCGCTTGGCTACGGTCTGGAAGGTTGCTGCCAGACTGTCGCCGAAGTTGCCGGTGAACACGCTGGGCTCGGTGGATGCATCAAAGGTGAATTCGCCCGGTTCGGCGCACACCTCCACCACACGGCCCTGCTCCACGATGAGCATACACTGTCCGTCTGCCACGGCGATGCCGCTGCCGTTGGTGATGATGTTGTCCTCGCCGTTGTTGGAGCTGCGGCGGGAGGTGCGCTTCTGGCCCTTGACCATCAGCACATCTTTGTCCAGAGAATCGCAGTAGAAAAATTCCTTCCACTGGTCTGCAAGGGTTCCGCCCAGTGCGCCCATACCTGCTTTGATAAGACCCATAGTAATTTCCTCCTGTATGTTTTATTTGTGCAAACGATAACTTTCTGTTATCGCACGGTTTCCGGTTTCGGTCACGGTACAAGGGTTAGATCCGGGGAGTCGTTTTTCCAGTAAATGGGACGCGTGTCCCGGTCAAACAGCACTTCTCCGGCGCGGTATTTCAGGCTGCAGCCGCTGGGGCTGCCGTCATCGTTCAGCAGAATGGCCCAGAACTCGCAGGGTCTGCCGTTCTGGTCGGTCAGCGTGAAGTACAGCTCGGTACCGTCCTCGGTGCGGCCCTGTGTTCCCTCGGCGGTGCCGGTCAGAATGCCGTTCCACCCGTCCCATTCCACGCTCATGCAGCAGCTGCCGTCCGGCAGGAAGGTCATCCAGCGGATGCCCTTTGCGGCCTCGTCTCCGGCGCGGTAAGTGCCCCACAGCCTGCGGGGGATGGCGGAAAAGCCGATATCGTCCCACGCCGTGGTGCGCCGAAAAACGTACCAGACCTCACTGCCCTTTTGGGGGCCGATGGACTGCATCTGCAGCGAGCCGTCCTCCATCATGGAGATGATCCAGCGGCTTCTGCCGTCCTCGTTGAGACATTTCAGGTTCCAGCCCTGACTTTTTTCCCCGTCCCAGCCGGTCACAGTGCCGGCATTCAGCTCTCCGGTGCGGGTCTCGGCAGCGGACTGGATCTGCGGGCTGACGTATGTTTCCCGGATGAAGGAGACGGTCACCGTGCCGGTGATCTCGGCCTTTTCCAGCCGCAGGGTAAAGCTTTCGTTGCGGTCGGCGGGGGCATAGCTTTCACCCTGCGTCACCGCCGTGACTGCCATCCACTCGGTTAGCACCTGCTGCTCCCAGTTTTCCGGCAGAGCCGGAGGTTCTGCCGCAGGCTGTTCGGTGCGCCGCCCGTCTGCCCCGGGCTTTTTTTGCGCCGGGCGGTCTTCCGGGGTGGAAGCAGCGGCGGAGACAGAGGCCGGGGCGGCGGCACTTGCCGGGACGGCAGTCTCTGCCCCGCAGCCTGCCAGCAGCGCTGCCAGCAAAACTGCCAGCGCGCCGCAGAGAGCTATGTGTTTCATATTGCGCCTCCTTGTTCGTGCGTGCTCAGCCGCGCCGCAGGTCCATCCAGCTGATGTAGCTGTACTCGGCATTGCCGCCCATATTCGCCATGGTCATGGTGCCGTCCTCCCGCAGTGCGATGGCCCACTCGTAGTTTTTGTCATCCGCGCGCTGGCAGCGGATCTGCCAGCATTCGCCCTCAAAGGCAAATTCTATTTTGCCCCGTGTGGGCACGCCGGTGCGGGTCTCGGTGGTGGTATCGCCGTATTTTGAGATGCGGGTCAGGGTGGCACGGACGGTATCCGGGCTAGTGCCCGGTTCCAGCTTCAGGGTGTAGCTTTCCCCTTCCTCTGCAGGGTTGCACACATCGCCATCCACCTCCGTGCGGAAGACCACCCACTCGCCCAAAACGCGCTGCTGCCAGTTTTCCGGCACCGAGTCATCGTACAGGGGGATGGTCAACTCGTAGCTCACATACTTCTGCTCCCCGGCGTTGTAGATCTCCGCACCGAGGGAAACGTTCCTTTCGTCCTCGTCTCCCCAGATGGACAAAGGCAGCTGGTCCAGCGAACTCCACCATTTCCGGTCAAAGCTTTCCTTGGCAGGGCAGGCACCGGTATCGGCATTCTGCCAGCACTCCTCAAAGATCTCATCCGCCTGACGAGCGATCCGCTGCTCTATATCGGCGGGGTCCAGCCCCATCCGCTCCAGCATCTGGGTGGTGGTAAGCTCCTTGCCGCTGGCAAAGTCGAAGCAGAATCCCTGCCCTTTCTGGCTGCTGTCGGCGCTGAAATAGACATTCATCACCAGACTCAGACAGTCGCCGTACCAGTACTGGTAGTAGCCGACGCTGCGTACCTCATCCCAGGGGGTGCCGTTTTCCAACGCCGGATACTCCAGACAGGGCTTGCAGGGTTCCACATAGCACTGCGCCAGCCGGGCGTTGATGCGGGCGGCGTCGGCGCTGGCACTGTTGATCCGGGGCACCTCCATGTTGAGGCACAAGACCTTGCCTGCCGGGTCCTGCAGATTTTTATTGATCTCCCACTGGTTGGTGACCCGCTGGTCCAGCGGGGGAAGCTCCTGCGGAGTTTCGGTGCCGTTCTCCGGCTCCGGGGCGGTGTCAGCCTCCGGGGTGGAGACCGGCAGAGCACTTTCGGTTTTGACAGGCGGACCTGCGATGCTGCCTTCTTCCCGGGTCATCTGGGAAGATGCTGCCCCGCAGCCCGCCAGCAGCGCTGCGGCCAGCAAAGCCGCCGGGATACACCGCAAGGGGATGTGTTTCATCTTGCACCTCCTGCTCGTTTATCAGCCGTAGCTGTGGGTCAGCACCAGCGGGACCGTTTCGTTCGTCAAGGGGTTCTGCCCGCTCAGAGGGGTAAAAATCAGGTAATCGATGCTATAATCAAGCTTCAATGCAGCGCTGAACGCAACCCATTCCGGGCCGTTTTCGGTGTCGCGGATAAGAGAGAAGCCCAGCGCGGTGCCGTTCGGGGTAGCGCCCAGATAGGTGACAGCACCCTGATAGAAATAGCGGTTGTTGTGGGTGGCCAGCTGGCAGCCGCCGCCTGAATTCAGGTCCAGCCAGCACAAGTTTTCCCCTTCCCCAAGGGTGAAGTTGCCGGTGGAATCTACCTCCTGCGGGCTGTTCCACTCAGCGGTCAGGGGGGCAAGCTCTGTTTCCGTACCGTCTGCACACAGCAGACTGACCTCGGCGTCCCGCAGCGCCAGCGCAGTGCCGTTGTTGGCAATATAGATGGGGTCGGCACAGAGCAGAATCTGCCCATACAGCAGGCAGCGCAGCACATCCACGTACTCCACAAAACCGTCCTCGGTAAGCAGGTAGACTACGGGATGGAAGGACGCGCCCAGCCCACCGATGCACACATCTACATAATTATTATAGGCGTTGCGGATGGGCAGGGTAACATCGCCGTCCAGACGGATATCATACTCCTCTGCCCATGCGATTGTCTCAGGGGTGCGTTTGATGGTAACGGTGCGGGTGTCGCCGTCCAGCAACACCGAAACGCTGCCGTAGGTATCGGTAAGCACCGGCGTTTTGGCAGGGGCGGCCGGGGTCAGCGGAAGTTCCACCTTCAGCGGACGCCAGCCGCTGCCGGCGGTGGTGTGGTATCCGCCAACAAGGGTGACGGTATTTTCGTTTTCCAGCAGAACGGTCAGGTTTTCCAGCCCGTTGTCCCGCAGGGTGTCGGCGCGCATCCCGGAGAGCATGCCGCTTTCCCGCAGGAAATCGTAATATTCCTGCTGCACCATGTTGCGGTCAAGAGTCTGTATGGCAGCGCGGTATACCGCAAGCTGCGCCTCGTCCGGGTCCAGCCCCATGCGCTGCAGCATTTCCGTCACGAAGATCAGCTTTCCGGTGGCAAAATCGAAGCACCAGCCCTGAGTATAGATGGGGTCGGTACCGCCGTAGTAGCTGCTCACCACAAGGCTTACGCAGTCGCCGTACCAGTAGGCGTCCCAGTCGATGTAAGTCTGCGAGCACCATTCGTCCTGCGACACCTCAGCCTGCGGATAGCTTTCATAATCCCGATATTCCGCCGCATACTTGGCGGCAAGCTCATCGTTGAGATAGGCGGCGTCCGGGCTGTCGCACACAAGCTGCGGCACATGGATGGTCAGCTTCTGTGCGCTGCCGTACTCGTCCCGGAAGGTCTTTTCCAGCGTGAACTGCTCCGTGATCCGTTCCTTTTGGGCGGTAAGCGCCGGGGTGTTCTGGCTGCTGCCGGTGCTCTGGCTGCTGCCGGTGCTCTGGCTGGCGGCAGCGGAGCCGGAGCTGCTTTTTGCGCCGCCACACCCGGCCAGCACCAGCGCCGCCGCCAGCACCAGCGCGGTAAGGCGTTTGTGTTTCATGGTCGTTCTCCTGTGTTCTCAGCCGTAGCTGCGGGTCATTTGCAGCTGGGTCTCGCCCTCGGCAAAGGGGTTTTGCCCGTCGATCATGGTCATGGTCAGGTTCTCGTTGTACAGGTCCATCTTAAACGCCGCCACAAAGTCGAGCCCTGCGTCGGTAAAGATGGCCAGCACCACGCCCTCCGGCACCACGCCCAGATACGCGGCATCGCCCTGATCCATGCGGCTGTTGTCCTGAATGCCCATCTGGACGCTGCCGTCGCTGGTCAGGTCCATCCAGCTCCAGCCGTTTTCGTCGGTGTAGTTGTAAGAGCCGGTGACGGAATAGGGGATCTCCTGCACGCTCCACTCTGACGACAGGTCAGCCAGCTCCAACACAGAGCCATCCTTCCGGCGCAGGTTCACCTTGCTATTGCCGCTGCGCTCCAGCGACACGCCGTTGTTGGCAATGTAGATGGGGTCCTGACAGATCATGGCATTTCCAAGCAAAAGGCAGCGCAGCACGTCCACATACTCCACCACGCCGTCTTTGGTCAGCAGATAGATCACCGGATGGAATACCGAGTCGGTCTGCTGCCCGATGCACACGTCCACATATTCATTATAAGAGCCAAGGATGGGATAGGTGTGCACCTGTTCCAGCCGGAGGTTGAGTTCCGTGTCCCAAGTGGCGGTTTTTGGTGCAGGGCTCAGGGTGATGGTGCCCTGCGTTCCCTTCAACTGCACCTGCACACCGTCGTAGGTATCGGTCAGTACCGGGGTGTCGGCGGGGGCGGCGGAGGTCAGCGGGATCTCCACATCCAGTTGCTGCCAGCCTTCTTCGACGTAGTATTTGCCCCGGAGCACCAGTTGATCCTGCTCCGGCAAAAGCAGGCACAGGTTTTCCAGTTCATTGTATTCCAGCGTATCCATTCGCATTTGCGAAAGCTCTCCGCCGAGACGCAGGCCCTCGTAATACGCGCCCTGCGCCATCTCCCGGTCAAAGGCCTGCATGGCCTGCCGCTGCACCTGCGCCTGCACTTCGTCCGGGTCCAGCTCCATCCGCTGCAGCATCTCGGCTGTGGTGAGCTGCCTGCCGGTGGCAAAATCGAAGCACCAGCCGCTGTAACGCCACGGGGCGGTGCCGCCGTAGCGGCTGCGCACCACCAGACTGACGCAGTCGCCGTACCAGTAGGCATCCCAGCCTACACCGATCTGCGGGTACTCGCCGCCCGGCTGCCCGGCCTCTTCGCTGTTCTCGAACTCCCGAAAATCCGCCGCATAGATGGCGTTCAGCTCATCGTTGATGTAGGCGGCATCCGGGCTGTCGCATTCCAGCTGCGGCACATGGACGGAAATGCACTGCACCGCTTCCTCCCCCCACACGCCCGAAACGTTCTTTTCCAGCGTGAACTGGTCGGTGATGCGGTCTGTCTGGGCGGTCTGCGCCACCGCGCCGGGGGTGCTTCGGCTGCTGTCGGAGCTTTGGCCGGCAGCAGCGCCGGGGCTGCTCTGGGTGCCGCCGCAGCCGGTCAGCAGCGCGGCAGCCAGCACAAGGGCCGCAAAGCGTTGGTATTTCATAGTAGGCTCCTTTTCTATGGTGTGGTTCAGCCGTCTCCTATGCCTTGCCACTTGTCGATGATGTAGGCGGCCCAATAGGTCTTGTCGTTGATATCCACCACAGTGATGCCTACCTTATTCACCACCGGGTCGTCCTCATGAAGCCCCGGCACACCGCCGTAGTCCTTGATCAGTTCATCCACCAATTGCTGGAACTGGGCCTCTGTGGCGGGGTAGAGACGATCCATACTGTAACGTTGCTTTCCTTCGTAGTCGAAATCCACGCCTACCCGGTACTGATTGAGCATACGGAAGATGGCTGTGGAGCCGGAGCTGTAACCCGCCTCGTGCAGACCATCCCACATCTTTGCGGCATAGTCGCCCTCCATCCGCAGCCTGAGCCCTTCGTCCGACGGGAACTCCGGGCTGCCGTTATCCACAAACATCTGCACATCTGCCTGAATGGCGTGTTCCAGACCCTTGCTGTACTCGAACTTGATGTTCTCCACCTTTCGCCGGGCCAGCTCTGCGTTGAAAATGGTCAGGATTTTCTGCCCGTCCCGGATCACAGGGATCGGCGGCGAAGGAGGCGTTTCTGTGGCAGAACCGGAGCTTGTGGAGCCGGAGGAGCAGCTATCGTCACAGGCTGCCAGCGCCAGCATCACCGCCGATGCGCCGGAGAGCTTCAGGAAAGTCCGTCGGTCATATCGTTTCATGGGGGTGCTCCTTTCTATAAAGCCCCGGACACAGGGGGAGTGTGCCCGGGGCAAACAGGGGGTTAAATGGGAATTGTTGTGGTTAAGGGGTTACTTTTTGCTTTCGGCAATCAGTGCGACCCAGTAGGTCACGCCGCTGAGCTCGAACGTCTTAATGTTCACCAGCGTGATCGCAGGCGAGCTCAGACTTGCCTTAGCGCCCTCGTCCAACTGAAGCGGAAGATTTTGTGCCATCTTCTCTGCGTCCTCCGAGTATACACATACCGGCATCATATTGCCTGTATCCTTATCAAAAGCTATGCCGATCGGGGCGCAAACTCCATCATAGCCGACTTCTGCCTTAGCAAGCGCTTTCATGGCTTCCTCGTCAAATTTCATTTCGCCCTTTGCAATCTTCACCACAAGTTCAGCTGCGGGCTTCAGACCGTTATCCAGTGCGAGTGGTTCCTTCACCCCGGCTGCTGCGCGGTATTTTTTGATGGCTTCCAGTACCTTGGCTTCCTTGCTGCCAGCGGGCGCTACGGGCGTGGAAGGGGTGCTGCCGCAGGCAGCCAGTGCCAGCAGGGCGACCGATGCGCCGGTAAGGGTGAGGAATTCGCGTCGGTTCATCTCTTTCATGGGGGTGCTCCTTTCGATACAATATATTATAGATTACGGTTCGCAACTTGCGGGAAGTCCGTGCATCCCGGCCCCGCTTCAGATCGGTGCAAAGTTTACCATTACCGCCACCGTATAGGTCTTGCCCTTAATGGTGGGGCAGTAGAGCCCGATCATCCACTGCTCGGGATGCGGACTCGCCAGTCCATGCCCGGCCAGACGCCGCACAAACTCCCTGACCTCGCTCTGAGTACGAGGATACAGTTGCTTTAATTGCATACCATCATGGGTGCTGTTAAAAACCCCCGCAGTCCCCCGAAAGCTTCCTTTTCCATATTTTTTCCTGATTTCCTCTATCATTTCAGACTCACGGAGTTGGTACTCGTGGAATACATCATCAGGCAAGTTCCAACTGCGGAAATCCTCCTTGTCTGTTTCAGGTTCATAGATTTCAAAGGGGCTGGCTGTAAACTTTGCGAGGTCGGCAGCCTCCTGACAGTAGACCACAGACTTGCAGATATCAAGTTTGGGATTGGGGACTACTTCTCTGTTGACTTCATACCAGACCTCGTTGATGGCTCTGAACAGGGCCATCTCTTTGCTCTCAGAGGCCGGAGGTGAGGGAGGTGAGGGAGGTGCGGAGGGCCCGCCGCAGCCTGCCAGCGAGAGCGCCACAACGGCTGCGCCGGTAAGGGTGAGGAATTCGCATCGGTTCATCTCTTTCATGGGGTGCTCCTTTCTGTTTGTCCCCCCTGCTTTTTAGGGGGGCTGGTTTGGGTATTCTCTGCACTTGCAGTCCGCTCCATCTTATGCTATCCTTATGAATAGAATACGCAGTTGCCTGTTGACACGTTTTGTGCACAGCGACAGGCTTTCTGCACCGGCGCAGGACTTTTTCTGGTTGTACTGTACCATACCCGGGAAAAAATTGCCCCCTCAGAAAAGCCGTTTTTGGGGGGCAATTCCAAAAAAATTTTTGGGGTTTTGGGGCTTCCCCCTCAAAAAATCCCCCCAAAAAGCCCAAAATTGGGGGGATTTTGGGGTGTTTCCCACCAAAACAGGCAGCTGCAGCCCTGCCTGTGCCGGTTTTCCCCCTCTGGCTGCAATGTGTGGAAAGGAATCATGAAAAATGGAACGAAGGACATTTTTAAAGCTTGCGGCGCTTGTCCCCGGTCTGGCTCTTGCGGGCTGCGGCGGCAGCAAGACCCTGCTTTCTCCCAAGGACCCCACCATGCTCAGCATCTGGCATGTGTACGGCGAACAGGCCGACTCGCCCATGAACCGCCTGCTGACCGAGTTCAACGACACGGTGGGCAGGGAGAAGGGCATCCTGCTCAACGTGACCAACATGACCAACAGTGCCGCCATCGGCGGCCAGCTGCAGGACGCCAAGGCCGGCAAGCCCGGCGCGCTGGACCTGCCGGACCTGTTCTCGGCCCATTCCGCGGACGCCAGCGCTCTGGGCATTGAGAACCTTGTGGACTGGAACGACTGGTTCACCGCCGAGGACATGGCGGCCTATGTGCCCGGCTTTGTGCAGGACGGCATCATTGACGGGAAGCAGGTGGTGTTCCCGGTGTCCAAATCCACCCAGCTCATCTTTTTGAACGGCTCCCAGTACGCCCGGTTTGCGGCGGACACCGGGGCGCAGCTTTCCACCCTTGCCACATGGGACGGCTTTTTTGAAATGGCGGGTGCCTACCGGCAGTGGTCGCAGGGCAAGCCCTTCTGCGCGCTGGATTACCCCCTGCGTCTGGTGGAGCTGAACGCGCTGGAGCAGGGCAGCGGCGAGCTGTACAAGGGCAGCTGGTACGATCTGACCAACGAGACCTTCCGCGCTTCGTGGATGGAGTTTGCCCGGGCGCTGGTGCAGGGCGATATTCTGATCTCGGACCTGTACTCCAACACGCAGGTGATGACCGGCGAGACGCTGGCGGGCCTTGGCAGCTCTGCGGCCATCCTTTATTACAATGATTTCGTCACCTACCCGGACAACACCACCGAGCCCACCGACCTGCTGCTGGCTCCCCTGCCCCACGCCGCAGGCACCGCCACGCCCCTGATGCCGCAGGCCGGTGTGGGCCTGTGCGCCTTCAAGACCACCGACCAGAAGGCCGAAGCCGCCGCCGTGTTCCTGCGCTGGCTCACCGAACAGCAGCGCAATCTGGAATTTGCCGCCGATACCGGCTACATGCCGGTGTCCAGCGCCGCCTTTGACGCCATTGCGGACTATCCCTTTGAGCAGCAGAGCTATCAGCGGCTGTACGACGTCTACAACGAAATGCGCATCCAGAACACCCCCCTGCCCGAACCGGGCATCGTGGGGTACCACGCCAAGGCCAAAACCTTGTACGACAGCCTGCGCCAGCGCCAGAAGGACTACCCCCAGCGCCTTGCGGACGGCGAAACGCTGGAAGCCCTTGCCGAGGAAACATGGCAGCTGCTGTGTGACAATGCCTGAGCCTGCCGCTCAGCCGGAAAGGAGGGACTTTGATGCACTTTGTTGACCGGCACCGTGAAAAGATCCGCCAAAGCCCCATGAGCAGCCGGCTGCTGTGGGCCTGCCTGCTGCTGGTAGTGCTGCTGGTGTTGACCTTTGGTGCGGCACTGTTCTTGTTTGCCAGCCTGCACAACACCAAAAAGGACATCAGCCGCAGTCTGCAGATCCAGTTTTCGGTGTTCCAGAACGATATGGAGCGCTATTTTGACCAGCTGGCGGTCATGGGCGTGAACCTGTCCGAGGACATGAGCGCAGAGGTGGACAAGGAGCTTGCTCTGCGGCAGATGTCCTTTGCCCAGCTGAACGACTCCCCCGAGGTGCTGAACGCGCTGGAGGAGGAAATGATCGAGCCGCTGTGCCGCCGTCTGCGCCAGACCGGCTGTTCCGGCGCTTTTGTGCTGCTGGATGCCACCGTCAACACCCGCATGGAGGGAGCAGAGCATTCCCGCGCCGGGCTGTATGTGCAGAAAAGCGGTGCCGACACCCCCACCGTGCCCCTGCTGCTGTACCGGGGCAGTGCGGAGGTGGGCAAGGCCCATAGCGTGATGCCCCACCGCAAGTGGCGCATGGAGTTTCAGACCGACCAGTTCCCGGACTACGACCGCTGGATGACCCCCGGCAGCGTCCCGCTGTACCAGTCTTACACGCTGACCGAGCGGTTCGAGCTGCCCGGCACCTCAGAGGAGGTGCAGTTGTTTTTGCTGCCCCTGCGGGGGCGGGACGGCACGATGTACGGGCTGTGCGGCTTTGAGATCAGCGAGAGCTACTTCAAGCAGAACTTTGCCCAGCCCACCGGCTTTGACCGGCTGAGCTGCCTGCTGGCCCCGGCGGGGGACGGCCTTGCCGCCGATGCCGCCCTCAGCAGCGGCACCACCGGCGGCTACTACCATGCCCCCCGGAACACGCTGATGCTGCGCAGCATGGGCGGCGGGCTGACCCAGTTGACCGGCCCCGACAGCGCCTATGCGGGCATCTCCCAGCTGTGCCGCCTGAGCGAGAGCCAGTCCTACCGGCTGGCGGTGTGCATCCCCATGGCAGACTACCGGAGACTGGTCTTTTCCGGCAATCTGCAGATGCTGCTCATCGGCCTGTTCATCGCCTTTTTCGTGGTGTTCTGCTGCATGAACTTCCATCGGCGCATCCTCTCGCCTGCGTTCCGGCAGTTCGAGGAGGACCGGCGGGAATCCCGGCGGCGGATGGACGAGCTGCAGCTGGAACGCCAGCAGATGCAGACTGAGCTGTCCCGGCTGGCGGACGTGTGCCGCAACGAGTCGGTGCCCGATGCCTTCCAGACCTTTGTTGCGGGCATTCCCACCCTGACCAAGACCGAACGCCGCATCTTTGACGGCTACGCCGCCGGGCTGCGCACCCGGGAGATCGTGCAGCAGCTGGACATCAAGGACAGCACCCTGCGCTTCCACAACAAGAACATCTACGAAAAACTGGGTGTAAGCTCCCTCAAGCAGCTGCAGCAGTTCGTGGCAATCCTGAACTCCGGCAGCGGCAGCGCCCCGGACGAAAAGTGACCCAGCAAGCAATGTTTTCGTCTATACAAAAACACTTTTTGCGTTGCAAAATGCTTGCTGAGAAAGCGCCCCAAACCCCTTTGATCTGCATTTTCAATGCAGGCTGCGCCTCCCTGCGAAATGCTTTTGAGGATGTCAATCGTCACATCCTACGAAAAAGCCTGTACCTTTTTGGCGCAAGGGTCAATAGAAGAATTTGATGGTTCATGGTACAATAGCAGACGTTGCGTGTTGTGCGGTTTGCACACGAACATAGTGAAAAGGAGCTGCTGAACGTGGATACGATCTATCTGCTGCCCGGTGAGGAACGCTGCGTTGATTTTCGAGATGCCAATGGAGTCCCGAGAGTACACTACACTTACTGCTCTATCCGTGGCAAACTTTTCAACTGCACCTGTTGCACAAAGGATGAAGCCCAGCGGCTGTGTGAAGATTGGCTTATAAAACAGGACCGCTGCTATATAAACTAAAGAACGCCGAGGGTTCCTCCCATATGGGAAGGGATTCCTCGGCGTTCTTCATTTCATGCTTTTTGATTGCCCGGTCAACAGTATCACGTGCCTTACGGCAATGCACAGATCACAGCCACTGTTTCAGCACATCGTTCAGCTTATTCAAATCA
>OLRV01003118.1_pt1 | contig 11956 bp, 8 predicted proteins | sample 1672421 | NCBI WGS metagenome assembly OLRV01 (sample SAMEA3136684, study PRJEB25190) | human gut metagenome | biome: human gut; feature: human-associated habitat; material: faeces | place: Austria | collected 2013
CCGCGTCGTGCAGGCGCTGCACCATGGTCTCGTTGCGGGCATTGCGCTCGTCGGTGGCGCGGGTCATGAGTGCGCGCAGCGCGGCGTTGTCCGTGTCCATGTAATAGCCGAGCAGGTGCACCTCCTCACCGCCCCACACGGTGGACAGCTCCACACCCGGGACGACCTCGACGCCGTGCGCCGTCCCCGCCCGGCTGCGCAGCCTGCCCCAGCGCCCCGGCCTGCCCCGGCCCCGCAGCCGAAGCAGTCGGAACCGGAAGAGGACGCCTACGACGACACCCTCGTCATCGGCGACCAGTCCCGAGAGGCCATCGAGGAGACCGGCGAACGGCTGCTGCCCCACCGCCAGCGCGACGATGTGGATACCCTTGTCGATACGCTGACCGGGCGCATCAAGCTGACCCCGGTTGCCCCGGCCCCGCAGCCAGCTTCTGCACAGCCTGCCCACACCGGGTTCACCCAGAACCTCGGCATGGTGCAGCCTGTCCCGGCACGGCCCGCGCAGGCCCACAGCGGCTACACGCAAGACCTGGCTGGCCCCGCCCCGGAAGAGCCGAACACCTCGGCTTTCGTCAGCGACATTGCAAATGCCATCAACAGTGAAAAAGAGGATACGGCCCAGTACGCTGCCGCAGCGGCCCGGCTGACGGCCTCGCTGGCTGAGGACGCCGGTGCCACCCGCACCCGCGCCCGCATCCCCACGGCAGCCGACGTGAAAAAGGCCGCCGCCCGCCTGACAGGCCCCGCCGCCGACGAGGGTGACGACAACACCGTCTCGCCGTTTGACACAGCGGAGATTCCTGTGCCCCACAGCCGTGAGTATGAGCGGGCCGAGGATGCCCCCGCCGTGCGCGCCGAGCTGGCAAAACGCCTGACCCGGGCCACGATCGGCTGTATCGCGGCAGGTGTGGCCGCAGCGGTCATGATCGTGCTGGCAGTGCTGCCTGCCCGGCCTGCCGCCCTGAACGATGCCACCGTCTACCCGGCGGTCATGCTCGTGCTGCTGCTGGCAGCCTGCGCCGCCAACTGGCAGACGTTTTTGAGCGGCTTCAAGGGCCTTGCCAAGATGCCCACGCCGGACAGCCTGGCCATTCTGCCCGCTCTCGGCGCGGCCATCCAGTGTGTTGTGCTGCTGGCCACCGGCGGCTACACCGGCACGCTGCCGATGATGACCGGCCCGGCAGCGCTGGTGCTCTGCCTGAACGCTGTGGGCCGCCGCCTGAACGCGGTCACGGTCAGCGAGAACTTCCAGCTCGTCAGCGCCAAAGTCGAGCATTCCGTCGCCTACCGGCTCAAGGACGCCGGGGCGCTGAAAGCTGTCTCCCAGGGCCTGGCCGAGCCGCACCCCAGTGTGCTGGTCAGCCGCCCGACCCAAATTTTCCGCAGCTTTTTGACCAACAGTGCTGCCCACGGCACCAGTGATAAGAACCAGCAGCAGTTCGCCTGGGTGCTGGCGGCCTGCGGCGCGGCGGCGTTCCTTTTCACGGTTATTTCCACCAAGAACGCGGCCACGGCGGCCACGGCCATGGCGGGTGTGTTTTGCCTGGCGGCCCCGTTGGCCGGTACGCTGCTCTCGGCTCTGCCTGCCCGCATGATGCAGCGCAGCGCTGCCCAGGTGGGCGCGGTCATCCCCGGCTGGCGCGACATCCGCCAGCTGGGCCGCATCAATGTTATCCAGGTCACGGCGCGTGACCTTTTCCCGGCAGGGTGCGTTACGCTGGCGGGCATAAAGCCTGTCAAGCCCGAGCATATCGACACCGCCATCGTCTACGCGGCCTCCATCTTGTCCGAGGCCGGCCCCACCCTGCGGGACGTTTTTATGAATATGCTGGGGGAGAACCGCAGCCTGCTAGCCAAGGTCGACGACCGTGAGACGGTCTACGGCAAGGGCTATGTGGGCTGGGTCAACAAGCGCCGCGTCCTGGTGGGCAACCGCGCCCTGATGCAGGACTACGGCATCAAAATCCCCAGCCTGGAATATGAGCAGCACCATACTGTGAACCAGCGCCGGGTCATCTACCTGGCTGTATCCGGCAAGCTGTTTGCCATGTTCCAGGTAGCCTACCAGCGCGACCCCGACACCGCCGCCGTGCTGGAAACGCTGCACCACAACGGCCTGTCCCTGGTGGTGGACTGCGATGATTTCAACTGCGACGTCAAGCTGCTGGAGACCGCGTACAGTCTGCCAGCCGGTTCGGTCAAGGTGCTCTCCAGCGCCGAACACCAGGCCATGGCCCCGGCGGTTGCCTGGCTGCCCGAGAGCGAGGGCAATATGCTCCATCTGGGCAGTTTCGCCAGCTTTGTCGGCGGGTTGGAGGCCGCCTCCGGCGCAGCCGAGGGCGAGCATAAGTCGGCCATCGTGCTGACGGTGAGTGTGCTGCTCAGCTGTGTGGTCGGCGTGTTGCTGACCCTGACCGGCGGCCTTGTCACGCTGCCGCTGCCCGGCATTGTGCTGTATCAGGCGGCGTGGTGTGTGCTGGCGCTGATCTTCCCGCTGCTGCAGCGCTACTAATGTAAAAAGAAAGGGGAAATCCCAATGTACCGTGCGCGCGAAAAACAGATGTCGATTTACGACTATCTGCCGCCCTACCATGGGGAGCTGTGCAACGCCAACCGTTGGGTGCAGCTGGCCGCCGCCATCGACTGGGATGGCTTTGAAAAGGCGTACAGCGAACTGTTTGCCCCCGGCGGCAAAGTGGCCCTGCCCGCCCGCGTGGCGCTGGGCTGCCGTATCATCCAGCTGCACTACGGTGTATCGGACCGCGAGGTCGTGGCGCTGGTGCAGGAAAGCCCCTATCTGCAATATTTTTTAGGGTTTGAAAATTTCACCGACGAGGTGCCGTTTTCTTCCCGCACGGTGGCGCGGTTCCGCGCCCGCATCCCCGATGAGGCTGTGCGCCCGGCAGTCCGCCTGTTGCGCAGCTTTCAGTGACCCATAGTTTCATTATAGAGAGGTATTCATGGAATTGTTTGTAGACGCCCTTCTGGACGCCTTGGTCGATGGCGTAAAAATGCTGCCGTTTCTCTACTTGGCCTACCTGCTGATCGAATGGCTGGAACGCCACCACGGCGAGAACATTGAAAACGCCCTCGCCGGCGGCGGTCGCTGGGGCTTTTTGCCCGGCGCACTGCTGGGCTGTGTGCCCCAGTGTGGTTTCAGCGCGGTCGCATCCAACTTTTACGCCAGCCGGGTCATCACCCCCGGCACATTGCTGGCCGTATTTATCGCCACCAGCGACGAGGCCATTCCGCTGCTGGCCGCTGAGCCGAGCCAGTGGACCACCTTGGTCTTGCTGATCGTCTGCAAGATCATTTTTGCCATCGTAGGCGGCGTGCTGCTGGACTTCCCGCTGCGCAAGATGCTGCCCCACTCGCTGTACGGCGGGTACGAGGGCCACGCCGATGAGGTGGACTGCCACGAGGAGCACGAGGAGACCAGCGGCATCTTCCTGGCCGCTCTGCGCCACACGCTGGAAATTTTCGTGTTCATTCTGCTCTTCAGCTTCCTGATCGGGCTTATTTTTGAGTCCGTGGGCGAGGACGCCATCACCGGTATCTTAGGCGGCATGGGCATCTTCCAGCCGATGCTGACCGCGCTGGTCGGCCTTGTGCCCAACTGCGCCGCCAGTGTGCTGCTGGCCCAGCTGTATATGGAGGGGGCCATCACCTTTGGCAGCCTGTTTGCCGGGCTGACCGCTGGCGCAGGCGTGGGCCTGGCCGTGTTGTGGCGTGTGAACCCCAGCTGGAAGCAAAACCTGTTTATGACCGGGCTGCTGTGGGCCGTTGGCGCCGCGGCAGGCATGGTGCTGCAACTGATTCTCTAAGGCCATACCGCACAATTCCCGCCCCGCGGGGCTGTGCGGTTTTATAGTAAAACCGTAAAAATTTCGGCAGGAGGTACTTATCCTATGCGGTACTCGATCGAAAATGATACCCTGCGTCTGACCGTCGACACCCACGGTGCCGAGGCTGTCAGCGTCATCCACAAGCCCACCGGAGCCGAGCTGCTCTGGTCCGGCGATCCCTCCGTCTGGGGCCGCCACGCGCCCATTCTGTTCCCTTACACCGGCAAGCTGACCGGCGGCAAGATGATTGCCAAGGGCGTGGAATACGCCGGCGGCCAGCACGGCTTTGCCCGCGATGTGGAGCACGCCATGACCCGTCACACCGCCGACACGCTGGAGTTTGAGCTGCACGCCAACCCCGAAACGCTGCCCAAATGGCCCTACGCCTTTGTGCTGCGCTCCACTTTTGTGCTGGACGGCGAGACCATCCACCACACCCTGACTGTGGAGAACCCCGTGGAGGAGCAACTGCGCTTTGGCATTGGCTATCACCCCGCCTTTGCGCTGCCCTTTGATGACCGCCATACCACCGAGGATTACGAGATCCGCTTTGACGGGCTGGAGTCCCCGCTGTGCGTCAGCGCCATTCCCAACGGCCTGCTGAATGGCCAGAGTTACTATCTGGCCCGCAACACCGAGACCATCCCCCTGACCGACGACCTGTTCGACAGTGACAGCCATTGCATGGTCAACCTGAAGACCGCCCATGTCTCCGTTGTGGAGAAGGACACCGGCCGCAGCGTGATTTGCAACGTGGAGGGCTACCCCTACGTGCTGATCTGGTCCGCCGCCAAAAAGCCGCTGCACTTTATCTGCATCGAGCCCTGGCACAGCCTGCCCGGCGAGGAGAACGGCCCCCTGGAGTGGGAGCAGCGCCCCTGCGCCGCCAGCCTGAAGAAAGGCGAAAGCTGGTCCACCACCCTTTCCACCACCTTTGTGCGCTAAGCGGGGGACCGTATGACAAAGACAAAGGCATTTTTACAAAAACATCGCTGGAGTCTGACCGGCGCCCTGCTTGGGGCGCTGGTTTTTCTCGCACTATACGGCGTGCGGGTGCTGGATCCTGTCTGTGTGGACTGGATCTTGAACAATCCCAGCCCGGACCCGTCCCAGCATTATCTGGGCTGGGTGTTTTACCGCCGCAGCGGTTGGCACCTGCCGTATCTGGGCGCAAACTACAGTGCCATTTACCCCTACCGCACCAGCATTTTGTACACCGATTCCATCCCGCTGCTGGCCGTGGTCTGCAAGCTGCTGGGCGGGGTGCTGCCCGCGCGTTTCCAGTACTTAGGGCTGTGGGGGCTGTTCTGCTATGCCATGCAGGGCGGTCTGGCCCAGGCGCTCATTGCCCGCATCGGCGGCGTGCGCCCGCAGGATACCGCAAAAAACTGGGCCAGCGTACTGGGCGCCGGGGTGCTGGTGCTGTTCCCGGCGCTGAACATCCGCATGTTTGCCCACACGGCGCTGGCCGCCAACTGGCTGGTGCTGCTGGCCCTGTGGGTGTGGCTGTGTGCCGAGCAATCCGAAAATAGGCCGTCCACCGGAAAACTCTGCCTGTGGTGGGGTGTGTTGGGGCTGCTGTGTGCGGGCATCCATCTGTATTATCTGCCCATGGTGGGTATGGTGCTGGTGGCCACCTGTGTGCAGCGCGGGCTGGAAAAGCGCGGCCCCGCCGCCGTTGTGCTGCCCATCGTCAGCTTTTGCGCCGTGGCGCTGGCCGAACTGTTTGTGCTGGGAGCCTTTGCCGCCAACTTTGCGGGCTACTCCAACGGCTATTTGAGCGGTGCCGACCTAGCCAACCTGTTTGTGCCAGGTCTGGGTGCCAGCTGGGAACAGGAAGTGTACGCGGGCCTGGGCACCACCGCAGCCGTCGTGCTGGCACTGGCCGGTTTGTTGGTACAACGCAAAAAAGCGGCAGAGTTCTTCCGCCGCCATACCCATATTGTGGTTGCCGCTGTTGTGCTGCTGGTGCTGGACGCCGTCGCCTCGATGGGCAACACCGTCACCTTCGGGGGCCGCACGCTGTTTACCGTGCCCATCCCGCAGGTGCTGATGGATTTCTGGGCCATGTTCTCCAGCTGCGCCCGTCTGGCCTGGCTGGCCGGCATGCTGCTGGCCGTGGCGGCCTGCGGGCTGGTGCTGCGGTTCTGGAACGGTGCCGCGGCCACTGTGCTGCTGGCTGTCTGCGCCGCCGCCCAGGGCTTTGGCCTGCGTACCGAGCTTACCAAGCGTTACACCACCTACCACGATGCCGCTTATTACGAGGACACCACCCAACTGACCGACCCGGCCTGGGAGCAGCTGGCTGCCAGCGGGCAGTTCAGCCGCCTGGCCTTTGCCAGCTTTGACTTTGAACACGACGACTTCTGGGACCTCGTTGCCTTTGCCGCCGACCACGGCTGGACCTCCAACAGCTTCTACATGGGCCACATGGACGGCAACCTGGCGGCGGTGACGCTGGCAGGGGAGATGAACACCCTCGCGCCGGACACGCTCTACGCCTTTATCGATGAGGACGAGCTGGCCCGCAGCGACTACGCGCTGCACTATTACCGGCTGGACGGCATCCTGCTGGGCAGCGTGGAGCCGATCCATGGCTTGACCGAGGAGCCTGCTGTTGACATCCCCGCCCACACGATGGCGCTGCAAAAATCCAGCGTCATCAACGGCACGGCGGACGCCGACACCGTGACCCTGAACGAGGGCGGCGAACTGCTGACCGAAGCCTGGATGCTCTTCCCCGGCAGCTACCGCGTCACCCTGACCGGCAGTGGGTTCGACCACAGTTATATCTATGCCCGCCACGGGCTTATCAACCAGGAGACCTACAAGATGGAGGTCAACTTTACCGCCATTGCCCCGGATGAGATGGTGTTTGAGTTTTCCACCGGCGAGCCGCTCTACTACTGGCGCACCGCCGTCCACGCGCTGGACGATACGCCCATCGCCGTTACGGTTATCAAGGTAGAAAAGATTGGCTAATCGTCTGTTTTATCGCCGCCCTGCCGATAAGCGGTGGGGGACACCCCATACTGCCGGGTGAACGCCCGCGTAAAGTAGGATGCATTGCTGAACCCGCACCGTGCGGCGATCTCCAACACGGTGTACCGGCTGCCCCGCAGCAGGGTAGCGGCCTTTTCCAGCCGAAAGTGGATGAGGTACTGCGCAAAGCTGGTGCCGGTCAGGTCGTGGAACCGCTTCATAAAGTGGCTGCTGCTGTAGCCGCACTGGGCGCTGATGGCCGCCACCGTGATTTTCTCCGCATAGTGACGGTCCACGTACTGCACGGTCTGGCGCAGCAGGCGGGTGTCCCGGTGCTCGGCCCCGGCCGGGTGCCGGGCGGGCGTGGCAGCTTTGCACAGCGCATCCATCACGCCGTACAGGCAGGCTTTTATGCGCAGTGCCGTGTTTTCTTTGCGGTTTTCAATCAGCATTTTTACGTTTACAGGCAGCTCCCTGCCCAGGGGGCTGTCTTTTTGTATATGGGCAGGCACTTCCATGCGGCCGTCCGCCAGCGGGGCCAAAAAGCGGCGGTAGGTCTCGCTGTCCGGCGGCTCCAGCAGCGAGAAGCGGAACAGGATGTTGTAATAGCGGAACGTCCCGGCCCCCGCCGCCGCGATGGCGTGGATCTGCCCGGGCAAAATCACTGCTACATCGCCGGTGTGCAGGGTAACCGTTGCCCGGTCAATGGTGATGCTGCCGCTGCCGGTTTCGCAGTAAATCAGCTCCATTTCCTCGTGGTAGTGCAGGGGATAGGCCGGGATAAACGTGGGGATGATACCGCAGTAGACGGCAAAAGGGAAGGCTTCGCTGCCATGGACTTTTACCTCCTGCCCATCGGGCAGAATGGCAGGGTTTGGGGGCAGATAGGACATAGGCGGCACCTCGTTTGCAAAAACATAGGATTCTGTTATAAGTATAAGACTTTTATGGATGAAACGCAAGGAAAATCATAGTATAATGACATCGTAGTAATTTGTAAGAGGTGTCTGTATGGGTTTTCGTTCTTCTTCTGTTTCCGGGGGCGGGATTACCGGCTTTTTTGGCGACCGCGCCTTTGCCCGCAGCCTGATGCACATTGCTTTGCCGGTCACGCTGCAAAGCATGCTGCGGGCCTCCTTCAGCATCATTGACCAGGTCATGATCGGCCAGCTGGGCAGCGCCAGCATTTCGGGCATCGGGCTGGGCGGCAAGTTTGCATCTATTCATAATGTGGTGCTCAGCGCCGTCACGGCAGCGGGGGCCATCCTCATTTCCCAATATCTGGGGCAGGGCAGCCGTAAAAACGCGGCCCGCAGCTACAGCGTCAACCTGCTGGTGTCGCTGGCCATTGCGGCGGTGTTTACGCTGGTCTCCACCCGGTTTGCCGAGCCGATTCTGGGCCTCTACACCCAGGACGATGCCACCCGCGCGCTGGGGCAGACGTATTTGCAGACTTACGCCTGGTCGTTCTTCCCGGCGGCGCTGTCCGGCATGGCGGAGACGCTGCTCTGCTGCATGGAGGCCGCCGTCTTCCCGCTCATTGCCAGCATGACCTCGCTGTGCATCAACACGGGGCTGAACTACCTGCTTATCTTCGGCCACGGCGGGCTGCCCGCACTGGGGGTGCAGGGCGCGGCAGTAGCCAGCGTGGCTGCGCAGGTGGTGTCCTGCTTACTTGTCTACCTGTTTTTGGCCGTGCGGCTGCGGCAAAAGCAGTGGCGGCTGCGGTTCACGCTGGGCTTCACCCGGCCGGAACTGCTTACCTACGCCAAAATTCTACTGCCACTGCTGGCCAGTGAATTTTTGTGGAGCCTGGGCGAGAACGTCTACTCCGCCATCTACGGCAACATCGGCACCCAGGCCTGCGCCGCTATGACGATGACCACGCCCATCCAATGCCTGATGGTGGGCGCACTGTCGGGTCTGTCCAAGGCGGCGGCCATCCTTATTGGCAAGTCGCTGGGCACGCAGGAGTACGACCGCGCCTACCGCGACGCCCAGCGGTTAATGCGCTGCGGGCTGGCGACCTCGCTGGTGTTGTCGGCGCTGCTGTTGGTCTTCGGGCGGCTGTACACCACGATTTACCGTGTCGAGCCGGAGGTGCGAGCCACGGCCTACTTATTGCTGGTAGTGTTCGCCGTCATCTCGCCGGTCAAGGTGCAGAACATGATCCTGGGCGGCGGCATTTTAAAAAGCGGCGGCAAGACCAACTACACCCTGGCCATCGACCTCATCGGTACCTGGGGCTTCGGTGTGCCGCTGGGGTTCCTGGCGGCCTTTGTACTGAAACTGCCCGTCGTTCCGGTGTACTTTTTGCTCTCGCTGGAAGAATGTGTCCGCCTGGCGCTCTCGCTGCGGCTGTTCAAAAAGCGCAGCTGGATGCAGCAGTTGTAACGGAGGTGCAGCATGGATACAATACAGGTGGGCAACCCTATACGGTAACGCGGCTGCTTGGCAAGGGGAAAGGCGGTTACTCCTATCTGGCGCAGGGGAGCGAGGGGCCTGTAGTGGTCAAACAGATCCACCATGAGCCGTGCAGCTACTACCAGTTTGGGGATAAGCTGCAAAGCGAGCTGCGGGATTACCGCACATTGTCAGTCCTGGGCATCCCGATGCCGCGCCTGCTGGCGGTGGACGAAGCACAGGAACGGCTGGTGAAGCAGTACATCCCCGGCCCAACGGTGCTGGAACAGCTGCAAACGGGCACGCTGCCGCCGCAAGCCGAAGAGCAGATGCGGGCGCTGTGCCGCCTTTTGTACCCTGCCGGGCTGAATATCGATTACTTCCCCACCAATTTTATCCTGTGGGGCGGCGTGCTTTACTATGTGGATTACGAGTGCAATCCTTACGATGCACAGTGGGATTTTTCCCATTGGGGCAGCCGCTACTGGGCCGATACCCCTGAACTGCGCGCCTGGCTGCAGGAGCATGGGCAAAACTAAAGGCAAACTTTTTGCACAAATTTTAAAAATAGCCCCTTGCAAAATGGCGGCGTTTGCGCTATGATGTACGTATTCCGTTGAAACACAGATGTTTTCCGGAAAATGCCGTGCCGTAAGGCGATTGAGAGGATCATACGATGTCTTTACTGAAAAAGCTGGTTGGACTGACGATTGGCGCTGCCGCTGTGGGCGCCGCGGCTTACTTTTTGAACCGTAACGAGCATACCGAGGAGTACGAGCATATTTGGGGCCCGGAGGATGAAGCAGAGGCCGAGGATGGCACTGCCGAGACCGCCGAGCCCGCTGACGATGCGTCTGCCGAGGCCGAAGAAGCCCCCGCTGCACCTGAAGAAACCGCTGCCGCTCCCGTAGAAGAAGCTCCCGAAGCGGAGGCCGCCCCTGTGCAGGCCCCTGCTGGAGATGACACCCCCAACGCCAACCCCGTTGAGCTGGGTGCCGTGGAAGTCCCCAAGACCGAGGACGGCAAGCTGGACGTTACCAAGATTGCCGACCCGGCTGATTTTGGTGATTGGGACGAACAGGGCTGCAAGGGCTGATAAGAAACCGCAAGGCGCATCTTTGGTTGCAAAGGTGCGCCTTTTTGCTATTTTATTGCCGTTTTCGCCAAGCAGCCGCACCCAAATTTGTACAGATTTCTTGTTTAACGCTTTACATCTTTACTGCGCTAAAGTATAATGCTGTTATGGAAAAGAGAGGTAGGAGACGTATTATGGAGCTGACTTTACAAAATTTCACCCCCGCCGAGCAGGCTACCTTCCGCCTGCGTGCCCTGTACGAGCAGGGCGGCTATCGCAAATACCGCGCCTCCCGGTTTGAGGAGTACGCCCTGTATCAGGAGTACCAGCGCTTTCTGCCGGACCCGCAGGTCATCACCTTTACCGACCTGGACGGCAAACTGCGGGCCATCAAGCCGGACGTGACACTGTCCATCGCCAAGACGGCCCAGCCCGCCCCCGGCGAGTGCAAACGCTTTTATTATAATGAGGAAGTCTGCCGTGCCAGCCGCGAGAGCCACACCTTCCAGACCATCCACCAGATGGGCCTGGAGTGCATGGGCGAGGTGGACGAAGCCGCCCAGGCCGAGGTGCTGCGCCTGGCACTGGCCAGCCTGGCCGCGCTGGATGTTCCCACCGTACTGGAAGTCAGCCACATGGGCTTTGTGATAGGCCTGCTGGATGTGCTGGATGTGCCTGCCACGGCCCACGCCCGGCTGGTGGAACTGCTGTGCGCCAAAAACGAACACGAGCTGCGCAAGGCTGCGTTGCAGGCCGGTGCTGATAAAGCCGGAGCCGATGCCCTTTGCGGTTTGCTTACCCTGCATGGGCCGTTCGGGGCCACCCTTACCGCCGCCAAGGCAGCCGCCATCAGCCCCTCGCAGAAAGCCGCACTGGCCGAACTGCTGGCCCTGCAAAATGCCCTGGGCGAAGCCGGCCGCGGCCTGCAGCTGGACCTGAGCATGGCCGATGAAGCCGAGTATTACAACGGCATCGTTTTTACCGGCTACGCGGCGGGCATCCCCCGCGCGGTGCTCAAGGGCGGCCGCTACGACTACCTGATGCAGCGGTTCACCCCCGGCGCAAACGCCATCGGCTTTGCGATGTACTTGGACGAACTGGAACGCCTGGCCGCGCCGCTGCCCCCGGTACAGCAGCAGGGCGGCAAAAAGACCTGGCTGAATATTGCGCTGCCGAAGGGCCGCTTGGGCGACAAGGCCTACAAGCTGCTGGCGGGTGCCGGGTACAGCGCCACCGAGGATTACAACGACACCCGCAGGCTGGTGGTGGAAAATCCCGACGCCTGCGTGCGGTACTTCCTCGTCAAGCCCAGCGATGTCGCCATTTACGTGGAGCACGGCGCAGCGGATATCGGCATCGTGGGCAAGGATATCCTGACCGAGTCCGGCGCGGATGTGTATGAACTGCTGGATACCGGCATGGGCAAATGCCGTATGTGCGTGGCTGGCCCCGCGAACTTTGCTGACGACGAAAGCCGTGCTTTGCGCGTTGCTACGAAGTTTGTCAACATTGCCCGTGACCACTACGAGCGCCGGGGCCGCGACATTGACATTATTAAATTGAACGGCTCCATTGAGCTGGCCCCGATTTTGGGCCTGTCCGACGTCATCGTCGATATTGTCGAGACGGGCACCACCTTAAAGGAAAACGA
>OLRV01003119.1_pt1 | contig 11954 bp, 8 predicted proteins | sample 1672421 | NCBI WGS metagenome assembly OLRV01 (sample SAMEA3136684, study PRJEB25190) | human gut metagenome | biome: human gut; feature: human-associated habitat; material: faeces | place: Austria | collected 2013
AGCCTACTCACTTGGTTTTTCTGCTAGAAGACCGCCACGAGGGAAGGCAACTCCCTTACGTCGGTTTGGACGTTTGCCCAGATAAACCCTGCCAAAATAAACCGGTTCCTTTTTGGCAGGTGGTTTCAGCTGAACGGCGGACGGTGCGGCTTGGGTGTGCGGGCTCACAATCTGGGGAAACCGAACAGATTGGGGGCTTGTATGATCGATTCGAGGGGAAACGTGCGACCCGAGGGCATGTTTAACAGGGTGCGCCTGGCCCCCGAAGCCCGGCGCGCATACGATACGCGAGGGGTAGTCGTTGGGGACGTTCTTAAACGACTAGTCAAACAAGAACGTCCCCAACGATTACCCAAAAGGAGCGTCTCCAAGTGCCAGCTCTGGCAACGACGCAGATAGAAAAACGTCAGCGAAAACCCGCCAGAGCGAGCAAGGTGCCTTGAAGCGAGGCGGCATTGACCTTTTGGTCATGCCGTCGAAGCTGAAAGGCAGATTGCCGCTCTGGCGGGTTTGCAGCGTCGAGCCGTTACGCGGTTTGGTAAAACCGCGTAACTAAATCCGCTCCGCAATCTCGTGGATGAGGTAGTCGGTCTTTTCCCAGCCCAGGCACGGGTCGGTGATCGATTTACCAAAGACGCCGCCGTCGACCGGCTGGTTGCCGTCCTCCAGGTAAGACTCGATCATAAAGCCCTTGACCAGCTTGGAGATGGACTCGTTGCGGCGGCAGCTGTCGAGCACCTCCTTGCAAATACGATACTGCTCAAGCGGTCGCTTGCCCGAGTTGTCGTGGTTGCAGTCGATGACCGCCGCCGGGTTGGCATAGCCGGCGTGCTCGGTATAGCGCTCGGCCAGGCGCTCCAGGTGCTCGTAGTGGTAGTTGGGGTAGGTGCGGCCATCGAGGCCGATGTAGCCGCGCATGACAGCGTGCGCGAGCGGGTTGCCATCGCACTCGACTTCCCAGTTACGGAAGATAAAGCTCTGGTGAGCCTGGGCGGCGTAAATAGAGTTGAGCATAACGGTGGTGGAACCAGCGGTGGGGTTCTTCATGCCGACGGGCACCGAAATGCCGCTCGACACCAGGCGATGCTCCTGGTTTTCGACCGAGCGTGCGCCCACGGCAACATAGCTCAGCAGGTCAACGAGGTACTGGTAGTTGGACGGATAGAGCATCTCGTCGGCGGTGAAGAAGCCCGTTTCCTCAATAACGCGCAGGTGCATATGGCGGATGGCCTTGACGCCCTCGAGCAGGTCGTCGGGAGCCTCGGGGTTGGGGTTGTGCAGCAGGCCCTTGTAGCCGGTGCCCTTGGTGCGCGGCTTGTTGGTGTAGACGCGCGGAATGATGATGAGCTTGTCCTTGACCTCTTCGGCGGTCTTGGCCAGTCGGTTCATGTACTCAAGTACCGAATCCTCTCGGTCGGCAGAGCACGGGCCGATGATGAGCACCTTGCGTGCGTCCTCGCCGGTAAAGACTTTGGCGACCTCGGCGTCAAATGCCTGCTTTTTGGCGGTAAGCTCGGCAGAAAGTGGCATTTCCTCGCGGATCTCCATGGGGATCGGCAGCCTGCGTTTGAATTCCATGGCCATAGGGGCCTCCTCAATCTATAGAAAGAGCAATAAGCGTATTGTCGAGTGTTCGGCATTATCCGCTGTCGCACGCTAAAGTGCAAGTCCTTGTCACCCCGAAACCTGCCAAAAAGGGACAGGTTTATTTTGGCAGGTTTTATCTGGGGAAACGTCGGTGAATGCCGGGAGGGAGTGGCGTCGCGCGGGAGCCTAAGGCTGTTGTCGGTTCCCTAGGAAATACCCTGTGGGCAAAAAATGCCAAATATGAGTACGGTTGCTATCTTAGTATCATATTGCCTTCGCAAAATAATAGACATAACAGCAAAATATGTTTATTAACGCAAACACATATAAGTCCGCTATAGGGCTGTTTGATCAATTTAGGGACGCGTGTAAGCCGTGAAAACGGCATTTGGGGCTGTTTTGGCTGTTACTAAAAAGGTAACAGTACTCATATTTGCCCTTTTTTGCCCACGGGGCCTCGAAGGGGCTGCCAATCAGGTCCTAGGGGAGGCGGTTCGAGGGCCGTAGAACAAAAACGGGGGCGCAGGTTGTCCTGCGCCCCCGTTCTCGGGCGTTATTCGTTCCCCGCGGCAGAATTTACGCCGCCTCGTCGAACTGCGAGTTGTACAGATCGGCGTAGAAGCCGCCCTGGGCGAGCAACTCGTCGTGCGTGCCCTTCTCGACGATATCGCCGTCGCGAATTACCAAGATCACGTCGGCGTTGCGGATCGTGGACAGGCGGTGCGCGATAACAAAGCTGGTACGGCCCTGCATCAGCGCATCCATGGCACGCTGAATAAGCTCCTCGGTACGAGTGTCAACGTTGGAGGTTGCCTCGTCCAGAATTAGCGCCGGGCGGTCGGCCAAAATGGCACGGGCAATGGTCACGAGCTGGCGCTGGCCCTGCGACAGGTTGGTGCCTTCCTCGTTGATCATAAAGTCGTAGCCGCCGGCGAGCGTATGGATAAAGTGATCGCAGCGTGCGGCGCGTGCAGCGGCTTCGACCTCGGCATCGCTTGCATCGGGGCGTCCGTAGCGGATGTTCTCGCGGATGGTGCCGTTAAACAGCCAGGTATCCTGCAGCACCATGGCAAACTCGCCGCGCAGCGCCGCGCGGTCCCAGTCTCGCACGTCGACACCCTCGACGCGCAGCGAGCCGCCGTCCACATCGTAGAAGCGCTGCAGCAGCTTGATGAGCGTGGTCTTGCCGGCGCCGGTGGGACCGACGATGGCGATGGTCTGGCCGGGCTGCGCCTCGCAGCTAAAGTCGTGGATGATGGTCTTGTCGGGCGTATAGCCAAACTTGACGTGATCAAACTCCACATGGCCGGGGCGCTTTTCGGGAATCTGCGCGTCGGCTTTCTGCTCCTCCTCGGGCGCGGCCAGGAACTCAAAGACGCGCTCGGTGGCGGCTGCCATCGACTGCATCGTGTTGCTCACGTTGCCCAGTTGCTGCACGGGCTGCGTAAAGTTGCGAACGTACTGGATAAAGCTCTGGATGTCGCCGGGCGTGGCGTTGCCGGTCAGTGCGAGCTGTGCGCCCACCACGACAACGCCCACGTAGCCCATGTTACCCACCAGGCTCATAAGCGGCATCATCAGGCCCGACAGGAACTGCGAGCGCCAGCCACTAATAAAGAGGCGGTCGTTTTGACGGTCGAACTCCTCGATTGAGGCCTCGGCGCGGTCGAACACCTGAATGACGTTCTGGCCGGCAAAGTCCTCCTCGATGATGCCGTTGACGGTGCCCAGGACCTGCTGCTGCTCGCGGAAGTACGGCTGCGAGAAGTGAATCATCACCATCAAGATAATTGCGGCTGCCGGTAGCGTGAGCACGGTGACGCCGGTGAGCGGCAGGCTGATCGAGAGCATCATGATGAGCACGCCGATAATCTGCGTGACCGACGTGATAAGCTGCGTCACGCTCTGGTTGAGCGACTGACCCAGCGTATCGACGTCGTTGGTGATGCGGCTGAGTACGTCTCCCTTGCTGTGGCCGTTGAAGTAACTCATCGGCACGACGGCAATCTTGGCGGCGATTTCCTTGCGCATGCGGTAGCAGATCTTTTGCGTGACGCCGGTCATGAGCCAGCCCTGGACCAGGCTGCAGACAGAGCTCGCCAGATACAGGCAGAGCAAAAAGCCGAGCGTCTTGGCGATCCAGGCAAAGTCAACGTCGCCGGTGCCGTTGACCTTGGCGACCAGGCCTTCGAACAGCTTGGTCGTAACCTGGCCGAGCACCTTGGGTCCCACAATGTTAAAGATGACCGAGCACACGGCAAAGGCGACGGCGGCAAACACGGCAATCTTGTGCTGGCCGATATAGCCGAGCAGCTGCCTCATGGTGCCCTTAAAGTCCTTGGCCTTTTCGCCACGACGCATGCCACCCATGCGGCCCATGGGACCACGCTGGCGGGTGGGCTTGGGAATCTGAGTCTTGGTCTCGTCTGCCATTAGCGCTCGCCTCCTTCCATGACGGCTGCAATTTCTTCTTGGGTAAGCCCCAGCTCCTCGGCGGAAAGCTGCGACTGTGCGATCTCCAGGTACGCCGGGCAGCTGCGCAGCAGCTCCTCGTGCGTGCCGGTGCCCACTACGTGGCCGTCGTCGAGCACGATGATCTGGTCGGCGTGCATGATGGTCGCGATGCGCTGGGCCACGACCACGAGTGCGGCGTCGGTAACGTTTTTGGCCAGCTCCTCGCGCAGGCGCGCGTCGGTCTTGTAGTCGAGGGCACTAAACGAGTCATCGAACACCACGACCTCGGGCTTTTTGGCCAACGCGCGGGCGATGGCCAGGCGCTGACGCTGACCGCCCGAAACATTGGAGCCGCCCTGGCTAATGGGGGAGTCGTACCCGTCCTCGCGCTCGGCGATAAAGTCCTCCGCCTGGGCGACGCGTGCTGCCTGGCGCATATCCTCGTCACTCACCATGTCGCCGGCAAACTTGAGGTTGCTCTCGACGGTGCCCGAGAACAGACGCCCCTGCTGCGGGATGTAACCAATGCGGCGGCGCAGCTCGGAAAGGGTCATGTCGCGCACATCGATGCCGTCGAGCGAAATGCTGCCGCCCGTGACGTCGTACAGGCGCGGAATCAACTGCACGAGCGTGGACTTGCCCGAGCCCGTGGAGCCAATGATGCCGAGCATCTGACCGGCATGCGTGGTGAAGTTCACGCCACTGATGACATCGGCGCGGGCATCGGGATACTGGAAGCTCACGTCGCGGAAGGTGAGCTCACCGCGCGGCGCGCTGGCCGCGGGCAGTTTGGGCGAGACAGGGTCGTTGATGCTCGTGGGGCAGGTGATGACCTCTTCCACGCGCTCGGCTGCGACCTCGGCACGGGGCAGGATGACCGAAACCATGGTGAGGATCATAAACGCCATGACGATCTGCATGGTGTAGGAGATAAACGCCATCATGTTGCCGACCTGCATCACGCCGTCGGACACGCCCTGCGCGCCAAACCAGACGATAAGCACGGTGATGCAGTTCATGACGAGCATCATGAGCGGCATCATAAAGCTCATGGCGCGGTTGGTGTAGAGCTGCGTGGTCATTAGGTCGAGCGAAGCCTTGTCAAAACGCTCGAGCTCATGTTCCTCGCGGTTGAACGAGCGGATGGGCATCAGGCCGTCGAGCAGCTCGCGGGCGGTAAGGTTCACGCGGTCAACAAAGCTTTGCATCTTTTTGAACTTGGGCATGGTGAGGCCCATAAGCACGCCGACGACGGCCGAGACCGCGATGATGGCAACGGCGATGGTCCACTCCAGGCTGGTATGGTTGGCCAGGACGCGCATGACGGCGACGATGCCCATGACGGGGGCCATCAGACACATGCGGATAAACAGGGTTGCGGCCATCTGGATTTGCTGAATGTCGTTGGTGCAGCGGGTAATGAGCGAGGCCTGGCTAAATTTGCCCACCTCGGCTGGCGAGAAGTGCATAACCTTGTTGAAGGTCTCGCGGCGCAGGTCGCGGGCGATGGAGCAGGCGGTGCGCGAAGCCACGGCACCGGTCAGGATGGTGGCGACGAGCGACACGAGGCACAGCCCAAACATCGTGGTCGCCATGCGGCTCAGGTAGGCGTTCTGCACGTCGGCGGGGTCGATGCCCTGTGCCTTGTACTCGTCCTGCACATAGCTCACGGCGCGCTGGGTGACGATGGAGCCCGACATGGAGCCCATTTTGTCCGCCATTTGGTTGGCGCCCTCGACGAGCTTGCCCTGGTCGATTAGGCCGCCTTCAACGCCCAAACGCAGACTCTTCATGGTGATCTTGCCGCCGTCGGCATCAATCTGCTTTTGCATGTTCTGCGCCGCTGCGGCCTTCTGCTGCATCTCGGCGAGCTGCTCGGGCGTCATCGCTGCCATTTGCTCGGGGGTGGGCATGGCCTGGGCAGCGTTGTTGTCTTTCTCGCTGGACGAGCCCATCATGTCGCCCATGGAGTCGGCGTCAATGCCCTGGTTGAGCGAAAGGACGACAGTCTCGGGCAGGCTCATAATGTCGGCAATCTTGCCTCCATCGGCACGCTCTTCCTCGGTGCCCTTGTACGTTCGAATGCCGTTTTTGTCAGCCTTGCTAAACACGGCCTCCACAGCTTTGGCGTCCTTGGCGCTCATAAAGAGTTCGAGGTCGTCGAGCGATTCGGCGCGGATGGTGTCGGGTACGGGCGACGCGATGCCGCCTTGCTGCACACCCACGTCGACGATGTCGCTCATATAGGTAGGCAGTGCCAGATCGGCGTTGCAGCTGATTACGATAAGTACGATAGCTGCGAATAGTGCCAGGATATGCTTTTTAAAGAGCTTGAGAATCCTCACTCGGCATCTCTCCTTTCTTGATTACGGTCGATAATTTCGTTGGCACGCCTTAGAAGACGCACCATCTCTTGGGTATCTGTTTCGCCGAGCTGCTCGAGGAAAGCCGCAGTGCGGTTCTCGAATTCCCGACGTTTGATTTCGAGATCCTGGAATCCTTTGTCGGTCACCGTGACGTGTACGCGACGACGGTCGGTCTTTGAGTGCTCGCGCTCGACCCAGCCCTTGGCTTCGAGAGCGCGTAGGATATTGGCGATGCGGGCACTCGAGACCCAGGCGCGATCAGCGAGTTCGCTCGGCGTGAGCGAACCGCCGGCGAGTATGAGGGCGCGCATGACGGCCATCTCGCCGCTGAGGGCTTTGTCCGCAAAATGCGAAATGCGCTGATGCATGCTGCCGAACTCGGTAAGGAGTTGACGCCCAAGCTCACGGAAATCGGTATCTTCCACCGAAAACCCCTAACACTAGAAACTATTTTCGGTGAAAGATGATACCCCCGCTCAACCATCCCATTCGGTGGATTTCTAGGCATGTCCCAAAATCTACTTGGCCGCTAGGCAATATTAAGAGCTCATTAAGACTTAAAATCATTCAATTGCTAAAGCGTTTCAAAGAACTATCATGCCCGCGGTTAGGCGAGGGGTTGTCACCACCATGACGACTGGGACTCATATAAGCGCCACGTGCGATGCTCCAACTTCCCGCAAGGAGACACCTTACATAAAGGGGGATGGAGTCATGGCATTTGACTTCACGGGCAAGACCGCGATTGTCACGGGCGGCACTCAGGGCATTGGCCTCGAGATCGCCAAGGGCATCGTCGCGGGCGGCGGACATGTCGCGCTCATCGCAAGGAACGCTGCTAAGGGCGAGGCCGCAGTGGCCGAGCTTGGCGAGGGCAACAAGTTCTATCAGCTCGATGTCGCCGATGCGCCCAAGGCGCGCGAGACCGTCGAGCAGATTTTTACGGACCTGCCGCAAACCAACATCTTGATTAACTGCGCTGGCGTCATCAGCACCAAGAAGTTTGACGAGATCGATGACACCGAGTGGCGTCGCACCATCGACATCAACCTCAACGGTACCTTCACTATGATGAACGCCGTGTACCCGCACTTTAAGGCGGCGCATGCCGGCACTATCGTCAACGTGAGCTCCGTTGCTGGCAAGATCGGCGGCGGCCTGCTTGGCACCGCTGCCTACGCGAGCTCCAAGGCCGGTGTCAACGGCCTTACCAAGGCGGTCGCCAAGGAGGGCGGCAAGTTTGGCGTTCGCTGCAACGCCGTGTGCCCGTCGCTCACGTTGACCGATATGACCTCGATTCTCTCTGACGAGAACTCTCAGCGCATCATCAACGGTATTCCTCTGGGCCGCGCTGCCCAGGCCAGCGAGCCTGCGCAGATGGTGCTGTTCTTCGCTTCCGACCTCGCCAGCTTCGTGAACGGCGAGATCGGTGACTGCGACGGCGGCATCGTCCTGGACGGGTAATACCCCGCGATGATTATTCGGCGACGGCTCCTGCGACTCGGGACCGTCGCCTTCTTTCTGACATAGGCGCGTGCGGCTACGATTCGCATGCATCCAAAGGAGATATATATGAGTGAATCGACTGCGGTGGAGGCGCCGGCGGCAAAGGAGCCGTTCTTTAAGATGTCCTCCATCCCGGGTGCCAATATTTTGGTGCCGCTTTTGTTGGGCTGCCTGCTCAACACGCTATTCCCCGACCTGTTCAAAACGCTCGGCAGCTTTACGCTTGGTATGACCCAGCAGGGCGCAGGCCCGCTCGTGGGCGCTTTTTTGCTCATCGTCGGTACGACGATTTCGTTTAAGAGTGCTCCTGCCGCCGCTGCCCGCGGCGCCATCATCATCGCCGTCAAGCAGATCGTGGTCGTTGCCGTGTCGCTGCTCATCCTTTATGTGTTCAACGACAACCTGTTTGGCATCTCTGCCATGGTGATGCTGGCGGCTTGCACCGGCGCCAACAACGCTATGTACGCTGGTCTGATGGGCACCATGGGCAATGAGGCCGAGCGTGGCGCCGTCGCCATCACCACGCTGGTTGTCGGCCCTCCGGTCACGATGATCGTGCTCGGCGCTGCCGGTCAGGCTCCGATCGGCTGGTCGCTCGTGGGCGCCATCCTGCCGATCGTCGTCGGCATTATTCTGGGCAACCTGTTCCCCAGCTTTAAGAAGATGATGGCACCGGCACTTTCCGCCATCATCGTGCTCGTCTTCTTTGCCATGGGCTCGACCATGACCTTTGGCCAGCTCATTAATGGCGGTCTTCCCGGTATTCTGCTCGGCGTGATCTGCTCGGTGGTCTTTGCAATTCCCGTCATCGCGGTCGATAAGCTCACGGGTGGTACGGGTGTCGCAGGTGCGGCCATTTCGAGCTGCGCCGGAGCCAATGTGGCCACGCCTGCCGCCATGGCAAGCGTCAACGAGGCCATGTACGGTGGTGCTGTGCTCGCGACGGCTACGGCACAGGTTGCTGCCTGCGCTATCGTGACGGCCATTTTGACCCCGCTCGTTACCAGCTGGTGCCACAAGCATTTTGAGGGCCAGCAGAGCAACAGCAAGGCAGCGACCGACAAGGCCGCCTCAGCCGCCTAATGCCAAGCGGCAATCAAAGCTAAAAAACTAGCCATGCCACAGGGCGGCCATGGGAAGGAAATCCCGTGGCCGCCCTGCAGTTTCTGTAGGGTCTCTGGGACACTTTACCCTGCTAAAGCTGGCATAACAGCTAGAGCGAACGTCGTACAAAGGCAAGGAAAAATAACATACAAATCGGTGAACGGTAGTTGTTCGCGCTCGCATTTCCTGCGGGTTTGTAAAAAACGCCTTTATGATATAAAAAAAGAAACATATAACAGCCCAGATGGAGAGGGTGGCTATGTTATCCTTCTCAGACGGGTGAAATCTTGGGTTTTGGGTTGTAGTTCCAAGGTGGACAAACGTTTTTCCTGCACCAACGTGTGGTGAAGAACGGAAGAAGCCGGTAATGCAAGCCGAACATTCAAGAATTCAATAAGCAGCGGTGTGAGAGAGCGCCGCATTACACGTAACTAGGAGCGTGGTTACACAATGCAGGAGGCATGGGAAGGCTTCAAGGAAGGCATTTGGACGGGAGAGGTTGACGTCCGAGACTTCATCCAGAAGAACTACACCCCCTACGAGGGCGATGAGTCGTTCCTCGTAGGTCCGACCGAGCGTACCAAGGAGCTGTGGGGCGAGGTTCTCGACCTGCTGCTTAAGGAGCGCGAGCAGGGCGGTGTCCTCGATATGGACACCAAGACCGTCACGGGTATCGTGAGCCACCCCGCTGGCTACATAGATAATGCCCATCGCGACAAGGAGACCATTGTTGGCCTCCAGACCGACAAGCCGCTCAAGCGCGCGCTGCATGTCAACGGCGGTATCCGCATCGCTTGCCAGGCTGCCAGCCAGCACGGCTATAAGGTCGACGAGAACGTTGTCGAGCGCTACACCTTCGAGCGCAAGACCCACAACGCTGGCGTCTTCGATGTCTACACCCCCGAGATGCGTGCTTGCCGCTCGGCTCACATCATCACCGGTCTGCCCGATGGCTATGGCCGCGGCCGCATCATCGGCGACTACCGTCGTGTCGCCCTGTACGGTGTCGACTACCTGATCAAGGACAAGGAGGCCCAGAAGGCTTCCACCCCGACGGTCATGACCGCCGACAACATCCGCGATCGTGAGGAGCTGCAGGAGCAGATCCGCGCCCTCGGCGAGCTCAAGATGATGGCCGAGACCTATGGTTTCGACATTTCCAACCCTGCTACCAACACGCAGGAGGCCATCCAGTGGATGTACTTCGCCTACCTTGCTGCCGTCAAGGAGCAGAACGGCGCCGCTATGTCCATCGGCCGTACCTCTACGTTCATCGACATCTACGCTGAGCGCGACCTTGCCAACGGTACCTTCACCGAGGAGCAGATCCAGGAGTTCGTGGATCACTTCATCATGAAGCTCCGCATGGTCAAGTTTGCCCGTACCCCCGAGTACCAGGCCCTGTTCACCGGCGATCCGCAGTGGGTTACCGAGTCCATCGGCGGCATGGGTGTTGACGGCCGTACGCTCGTTACCAAGATGAGCTACCGCTACCTGCACACGCTCGAGAACATGGGCACCAGCCCCGAGCCCAACATGACCGTTCTGTGGTCGACCCGTCTGCCCGAGAACTTCAAGAAGTTCTGCGCCAAGACTTCCGTCGCCAGCTCCTCGATTCAGTACGAGAACGACGACCTCATGCGCGTCTATCACGGCGACGACTACGGCATTGCCTGCTGCGTGTCCTCCATGCGCATCGGCAAGGAGATGCAGTTCTTCGGCGCTCGCGCCAACCTGGCCAAGTGCCTGCTGTACGCACTCAACGGCGGTGTTGACGAGGTCTCCAAGAAGCAGGTCGGCCCCAAGTATCGCGCCGTCGAGGGCGATACGCTCGATTACGACGACGTTGTGGCCAAGTACAACGACATGATGAAGTGGCTTGCTGGCGTGTACGTCAACTCGCTGAACATCATTCACTACATGCACGACAAGTACTGCTACGAGCGCATCCAGATGGCTCTGCACGACAAGCACGTGCACCGCTGGTTCGCTACGGGCATCGCTGGCCTTTCCGTCGTGGCTGACTCCCTGTCCGCCATCAAGTACGCCAAGGTCCACCCCGTCCGTGATGAGAACGGCATCATCGTCGACTTCGAGACCGAGGGCGAGTTCCCCAAGTACGGTAACGACGACGACCGCGTCGACCAGATCGCTCACGACGTTGTGCACCAGTTCATGGAGTACATCCGCATGAACGACACCTATCGCAACTCCGTGCCCACGACCTCGGTTCTGACCATTACCTCCAACGTCGTGTACGGTAAGAAGACCGGCTCCACGCCCGACGGCCGCAAGGCTGGCCAGCCGTTCGCCCCGGGTGCTAACCCCATGCACAAGCGCGATAGCCACGGCGCCATCGCTTCGCTGTCTTCGGTTTCCAAGCTCCCGTTCCGCGATGCTCAGGACGGCATCTCCAACACCTTCTCCATCATCCCGAGTGCGCTCGGCAAGGAGGACCAGGTGTTCTTTGGCGATATCGACCTTGATCAGCTGGGCGAGTAACTATTGTTAGTGCTATACTAACAATAACGATTACTGATTAGTGCGCCGGTTTCGGCCGGCGCCTATCGATCGAAGGAGACACATTATGAAGGTTTCTGAAGTTTCCGAGACTCAGGCCGATAACCTGGTCCACATGCTCGACGCTTACGCCGAGAAGGGTGGCCACCACCTGAACATCAACGTCTTCAACCGTGAGACGCTGCTCGACGCTCAGGCTCACCCCGAGAAGTACCCGCAGCTGACCATCCGCGTTTCCGGCTATGCCGTGAACTTCCACACGCTCACCAAGGAGCAGCAGGACGAGGTCATTGCGCGTACCTTCCACGACAAGTTCTAAAGGGACTCAACTCCCGCAGGATCGCCGGGGCTGTTTGGGCTACCTCCCAAAACGTCCTCGGACATGCAAAGAGGCTCGCTGCGCACTTCGTGCGGCGA
>OLRV01003120.1_pt1 | contig 11948 bp, 7 predicted proteins | sample 1672421 | NCBI WGS metagenome assembly OLRV01 (sample SAMEA3136684, study PRJEB25190) | human gut metagenome | biome: human gut; feature: human-associated habitat; material: faeces | place: Austria | collected 2013
GGGTGCCGGCGATCTTCAGGGCGAAGCCCATGTTGTCGGCGACGGTCATGTGCGGGTACAGAGCGTAGTTCTGGAAGACCATTGCGATGTCGCGGTCCTTCGGCTGCATCGTGGTGACATCATTGCCACCGATGAGGATGCGGCCCTTGTTGACCTCTTCCAGGCCGGCCAGCATGCGCAGAGTCGTGGACTTACCGCAGCCAGACGGGCCAACGAGCACCAGGAACTCGCCGTCCTTAATGTCAAGGTTCAAATCATCCACAGAGGGCTTATCGTTGCCCGGGTAGATACGAGTGACGTGGTCGAATACGACTTCTGCCATGATATTCATCCTTTCAGAGGCAGGTACGTGCCTCACGATCCGTTGTAAAGGGATTACTGTGCCTTGATCATCAGTCCCTACACTGGCAACATCAAACCGCAGCGTTTTTTCCTTCGGTTCATTGAAGACTCTCTTCGTTGAGCCACGTACTACTATACACGTCCGCTGGAACACGTCAACACGCGCGTCTGAAACGCGGACGTAACATCGACGGGCCTTCAACCGGCATCCCGCAGCCGGCATTATCCTTACTCCGACCTCATCTCAGTCCCCCTCCTCCCATCCATCTCCCGCCTCTCCCCTCCCCAAGTCCTCTCCTCTTTTTGCGTTCCTAAGTGCGCGCCGAAACGACGACCGTGCGCACATAAGTACGCAAACAGGGCCATTTGCGTCCGTATGTTCGCGCACTTGTCGTTCCGGCGCGAACTTAGGAACGCAACGGCGTTTCCGGCTCAATCGGCATGCTCGAATATTGGGTGCGCCCCAGCACGCGGCACACCGGCCTGCATCAGCTTCATGATGAACGGCGCGCGCTGGACCACTTCGTTGTAATTCGTCCGTATCACAACGCTCACTCCGGCCTCTTTCAGATCCTGTTCGCGCTGCCTTTCGTCACGGACCACCTGCCGAACATCCCGGTTCGACGTCATCTCTGGATCGATGTATTTCTGCATACCGTCAAACTCCAGCACGATGATGCGGCCATCTTCCGTATGCCAGATGAAATCGACCCGGCCCGCCTCCTTGCCGGTCACGCGGCTGTAAAACGTATGCTGCAATTGCGGAGGAACAAACCCTTCTTCGATGGATACAGCCCGGCAGAACGACTCCCCTCCGTTCTCGCTGCGAGCATCCGCATAATGCAGCAGACGAAATACCGGCCCACAATCCACTCGCAGACCATCACAGACGGCGACGATCTCCTCGCGGGTCACGAGCCCCCGGCGCAACGCGGAATCGAACATCGACAGCACGTGCTCGAACGGATACAAGAGCGCGCAGTCCACCAAGGTTCTTGCCGGACTGGTCACACGTACCTCGCCGATACATACATCGTCACGCAATGCCCGTTCGTGGGCGATCCGGTCAGCCAACTTGCTCACCTGACTCCAGGTATTCGACCCGTCCTGTGCTGCTCCATCACCGCGAGGCCGGTACAAACGGACCACATGGCAGTCCTCCCGTATATCGGATCTACGCACCGAGATGCGCCGCAGCCGGTGGTACGACCGACGTGACTTGGTGAATCCGTCAGTCGCGATGTACACGTATGGCTCGTCATGCAGCGTCCAGGAGTGCTCGAACCCGTAGATGACCGCCGCGCTCAGTCCGGCGAATACGCGCTCGGGATGCCGTCTCGCCATTTCGCGAATGACATGTGACGCTTGCTCAATGGGATTCAGACCATCCCAGTATTCACGACGCGCGTACACGCTGCGAAATGGCCGCACGACATCGCCGCAACGAGTTCGCCGCAGCATCGCCTGTCGTTCTGCCGGGCTGGACGCGGAACAGCATCGCCCGTCCATTTCCGCCCGGTTCATCAGATCGTCTAGATGCTTGTGCTGTCTCATATGTTGATGATGACAATATGGACCGCCGCTGCGCAAGCGAATCCGGGGTATGTGGTCGAAGGCTAGGCGATTGTGGATAACTCGGCGCGTCGCGGCGGCATCAACGGCTGTGACGACACATTTGCGTTCTTAAGTGCGCGCCGAAACGACAAGTGCGCGAACTTAAGAACGCAAACCGGCCCATTTGCGTTTCTAAGTGCGCACAGTCGACGTTCCGGCGCGCACTTAGAAACGCAAACGATATCAGGGGAGGTAGGGAGTATCGAAGGGGACAGCAGGGGAAGGAGGAATATCAGGGGTAGAGAGAACGGGCACAGGGCGGTGAGTAGGATAGGAGGGTATGAGCGATGCGTTGAATTTGGAGCCCGGAGCGTTGGTCGGCGGCTACACGCTGATGTCGCGGCTGGGATCCGGAGCCATGGGATCGGTCTGGCGCGTGCATGATGACGGTGGCGAGGAATACGCGATGAAGATATTGCGCGACTCGCTCGCCGATGACCGTTCGACGGCGTCCGCGCGCGATCAGATCACGGCACGTGAGCGGTTGCGCCGAGAGGCGATGGCGTTGAAGAAAGTCAATCATCCCGGCGTGTGCGGCATCGTGGACATGGAGTTGGATGATTCGCTGGCGTTCATCGTCACCGAGCTGATCGAGGGCAAAAACCTGCGCGACGACGTCGCCGCGAATGGGCCATACGTCGCCGATGACCTGGAACGACTGGCATCCAAGCTGATGGACGCAGTCAAGGCGGTTCATGCGGCGGGAATCGTGCATCGAGACATCAAGCCGACCAATGTGATGGTTTCAGCGACCGGCCCGGTTCTGGTGGATTTCGGCATCGCCATGGGCGAAGGCGAAAGCCATGTGACGCGCACCGGCCTAGTGATGGGAACGCCGGGGTTCATCGCGCCGGAGATTATCGAGGGAACCGAATCCGATGAGATCACGGACTGGTGGTCCGTGTCGTCGGTGCTGGCATTCGCGGCAACCGGGGAGCCCGTTTTCGGCACCAAGCCGATGATGGCGGTGCTGGAACGCGAGGCGTCCGGCAACGCGAACCTCACAGGTCTTCCCGCCACCACCATGACGGCGTTCCGTGCGGCGCTGAACCCGGATCGCAGCAAGCGCTGCACTCCGGAGCAACTGCTGCAGGCGATCACCGTGGACGCGTTCAACCCCGGCGCCTGGCAGCAGTACGACGATGACGCCGCGCAATCCGGTCAGACGGATGTGATGCGCCCTTTTGACCATACCGGTCTGCGCAACCCGCGTCTGTTATGGCGCCCGCATGAGCCGGCCGGATCAGGTGAAAAGCCGACTGCAGCCGTCACCAAGGCAGGAATGCCAAGGCAAACCGCGATGCCCGGCGTTCGGCCCGCTTTGCAGCGGATCATCGGACAATCGGCGCCCTCACCGTATGCGACGGTTCCGCCGATTCCGAGGCTCCCAAACGCCAGCCAAGCCGCTGACGCTGCACCCGCCAGTCTTCGACGGCTACCATCAATCGGGACAGGAGCAGATGCCGGAACCTCGGACGGAACCGTACCGCTCCGGGGAGCACCGCTACCGGGAAATATCGCGTCTTCTCAGGCACCCGGCAACGACCAGACGGCGCCGATGTCCCGCCTCACCCCACCTATGCCGCCGACCATGCCGGTCGGCACCGAAGCGACCGAATCGTTGCGCCCACAGCCGACATCGGTTCTGCCCGCCTCCACCATGCCATTCGATTCCACGGTCAGCGTCGGACGAACCATGCCCATGCAACCGCAGCCGACGACGGCCCTACCCACGGACGATGCGGACATGACCGGAGCAACGGCCGTAATCGAGCCGTCATCATCCGCCGACACCGCGGCAACCCTGGCGATGGATGATCCAGTGTGGTCGGGGCGCCAGCAAATCCCCACCATGACCATGCCGCCGCTGAGCCCCCAGCAGATCTTCGCCGACCCTGATGAAGCCGCAACGCCGACGACCGCAATGCAACCCGGCCAGCCCGCACAGCTCCAGCCAGCCGCGCAATTCCAGCCGTCCATGCAAGCCATGCCGACAGCGCAGGCCATGCCGCCGATGGCCATGAACCCGGCAGACATCAAGCGCCAGACCTATCTGCGTCAAGGCACGCCGCTGCTTGCCGCATGGGCAGCGCCCATAGCCGCAATGGCCGCGAGCATGCCGTTGGCGGCAATGGTCGCAGCCACGTTGCTGTGCTGGCTGCTGCTGACGATAGGCTATTCGACAGACGCCCAGCTGCAACGCGAATACAGACGCGGCGGCACACACAGCGCCGGCGACACCGCGATGCGCATCATCACGCTGCCATGGCACGCCCTCAGGGGGTTGCCTGCGGCAATAGGGCGCGGGCTGCTCGCCGTCGCGACGCTGGCGCTGGGATCCACCCTCGCGACGCTGATCTTCAGTCTGCCGGTCGTAAACACGCGGTTCGCCATAGGCGGCATCACCATTGTGGTACCCATCATCGCCGCCTCCCCCGTGTCCCCGTCGGGTCTGGCTCTGGCCATCTGCGCGGCGATCAGTTGGATCATCGGTATGCTGGCGCCCGCGCCGACCATGCTGCGACTTGGCACCGGCACCCTGCTCGGTCTCAACCGGCCCGCGGGCTCCAGCGGCGCAGGCATGCTCCCCGAATCGTCCGACAACGAAACCGCTCCCGCGATATCCGCCCAACATTCCGGGCGTGAATTCGCCGTATGGATCGCATGGGCGGTGATTACACTCTCAGCGTGCACGCTGCTCGGTCTCGGACAAGGCATCAACTGGTGGCCGCTGCCCTCCAACGTCGCATAACATCCCCATCCCAGCTGCATGCCGAGCGACGGCAATGCCCGGATTGTAGCCATTGTCACGTTCCATCATGCGGCGAACGGCGCAACCCGCGCCGGAAAAGCGAACCCTTCTACTACTATGGGCAACAAACCGGCAGGAAAGGGATAACTGTGGCACAAAAGAATCAGAACGCGAAGCGCAACACCAGGGCAAGCCGTCGCGCCGCCGAAGAGAAGGCGGCGCAGGAGAAGGCGGAGCAAGCGGCCAAGGAGCGCAAGCAGCAAACCATCATCGGCGCAGTGGTCGTCGCCATCATCGTCGTGCTAGTGGCAATCGCCGGCTTCGCCATCTATGGAGCCATTCACAAGAACGACGTGGCGAAGAGCACCACCGAGGAGCAGGCATACCAGCAGCTGCAAAAGGTCGAGACCAAGCCATCGGCGGCCGACGACAAGGGCGGCATCCTCATCTCCAGCGAAGGCTATGGCAAGAAGGTGTCCGGCGCCCCCACCGTCGCCGTGTACATGGATCCGCTGTGCCCCGGCTGCGGCGAGTTCAACCGCCAGACCGATCCCACGCTGATCTCGCTGGTGGACGCGGGCCAGATCAACCTGGAAATCCACCCGATGTCGTTCATGGACGAATACTCGACCGACGAATATTCCAGCCGCGCCACCGGCGCCATCCTGTACATCGCCAGCAATGACGACAACCCCGATCACCTGCTCAAGTTCATCTCGAACATCTACGCCGAGGACTTCCAGCCCGGTGAGGCCAGCGAATACAAGTCGGTCAAGAACAAGGCGCTCAAGCAGCAGGCGATTGACGCCGGCGTACCGCAGTCCGTGGCCGACAAGGCGTTCAACGGCGAATACAAGAAATGGCTGGATGCCATCAACCTGTACACCCCGAAGCGCCCCGAACTGTGGCAGGTGTCCGGTTCGAACAAGGGTGTCATGAGCACGCCGACCATCACCATCAACGGCAATTACTGGGATCGCAACCAGCTGTCACTCGCCGGTATGAACAACAAGACCGGCATCATCGCGTCGCTGGGCCTGAAGGAAGACGAAGTCGGCCAGAAGGGCACGATGCCGTCGATCGGCGAATCGGGCAAGCCGATCTCGCTGACGACCGGCGAATGACGAATGATCCGTCATGCCCCGCAAATGAACGATGACACCCACGTAGACCCGTGTCGCGCTGTGATCTTCGACCCCGGCCGGAGGAACCGCAACACGGGTTTGCGACATTCTGAATTGACCAGCGCGGTGAAACTGGTAAGCTGGTCAATCGTTCGATGACACCTGTCCGCATTGTGCGAATGGGGTCCGCCTCCTTAGCTCAGATGGCCAGAGCGGCCGCCTTGTAAGCGGCAGGTCGTCGGTTCGATCCCGACAGGAGGCTCGCGGCACAGCATACCGCGTGTCATGTGCGATGCACGGTCGACATGTAGTAAGCTGTGTTTACATATAGTCTTACCTTGTGTAAGTGCCAGAAGCCTTCCCCCAACTTATGGCTTCTGGAAGGCAGAGCGTCCCCCAATTAGCTCTGCCCACAGGGGGGCGGGACAATCCCCTTCTCTCCCGCCCCCTTCTTCTTTATTTTGATATATATGGCCACCCCAGTAGCTCCGCGACAGCCCTTCGGGCAGGGCAAAAAGTACCAAATGTGGGAGTATGGGTGACGGTCGTGCGATGCCCAGCGAAGCATCATCGTGATTGGTTACAATGCTAGCCGTAGCTCATGGAAGGATGACATATGGCCAGGCGGTGGACACCACGACGTTTTGTTCGATTGCGTCGCATTCGGGTGGCGATCTGCGCCGTCGCCGTGGCTCTTGCCTCAACGGTCGCATTCGGCGTCGCCGCACGCAAGACCATCGCACTCAGCATCAACGGCGACACCCAGACCGTCACCACGTATGCCATGAGCGTGACGCGCCTGCTTGAAGAGCGGGGCGTCGACGTCAAATCCCATGATCTGGTGCAATCCACCAGCGGCGACATCCTCAGCAATCATGACGTGGTCACGGTCCGCAGCGCATATCAGACGACCATCAGCATCGACGGACAGCGCGTGCCGTTCTGGACCGTGGCGACCAGCGCCTCCCAGCTGCTCGGGTTTTTCCAGCAGAACGAGAACGAGGCCGCGAAAGTCACCGTGGACATCGACAACATCTACAGCCAGCTCACCGGCGGCCTCGTCATCAACGAGTCCGGCCCGGTGACGGTCATCGCCGACGGCAAAACGTCGGTCGCGCCGAATGGCAAGCTCCCCGCCGCGTCGATTCTCGATTCCAAAGGCATCAGCCTCAACAAGGAAGACCGCGTCAGTGTCGAGAAGGACGGAGACAAGACCGTGCTGCGCGTTCAGCGCGTCACCCACGGGCAGGAGACGACGACCGTCGCCATTCCCCATGGTTCGCAGACGATTGTTGATAAGTCGTTGAAGCCAGGAACATCCGTGGTCCGCCAACAGGGGGAAGACGGCGAGAAGAAGCAGGTCTATAACGTCACGTATGTCGATGGCATCGCAGAGACTCGAACGCTGATTTCGGAGACGACCACCAAAATCTCCCTCGACACCATCGTCGCCGTAGGCCCGGAGAAGGTCGCCGAACCTTCCGACACCAGCAAGGGGCAAGCCGATAAAGGCAGCGACAACGCCGGCAAGTCGGGCAACAAGTCGAATACCGGCAAGTCGGATGGCAACTCCTCGAACGGCAGCACGTCCGGCGCAAACAAGTCGGATGATACGTCGAACAATGACAAAAACAACGACAAGAACAACGGGAATTCGGGCAACAACGGCAATTCCTGGAACTCAGGGAACTCAGGCAATAGCGGCAACTCGGGAAACTCCGGCAACTCGGGAAACTCGGGAAACTCCGGCAACTCCGGCAACAACGGCAACTCCGGCAACTCCGGCAACTCCGGCAGCAGCTCGCAGGGACGCCTATGGCACCCGACCGCCGCGCAGGCCAAAGCCTACGCATCCGGCGCGGCCGCACAGCGCGGCTGGACCAGCTACGACTGGACATGCCTCGACAAGCTGTGGACCCGCGAATCCAGATGGCTGTGGTACGCCGAGAACGCGAAGACCGGCGCCTACGGAATCCCGCAGTCGCTGCCTGCGAGCAAAATGGCCGAGTTCGGCGCAAATTACCGTGACGACGGCGCTGTGCAGATCGACTGGGGGCTGGCGTATATCGCCCGACGGTATGGCAGCCCGTCCAAGGCATGGGAACGCTCCGAGCAAATCGGCTGGTACTGATAGCGAGCGTTATGACTGACATGAATCCATCCCCTGCACCTTCCGGAGCATCCGCAGCCGCCGAGAAACCCGCAGCCGCCGGGCGACTGCTCGGCGCGGCCGACATCCGTCACATAGCAGCCGAAGCCGGCATCAGCCCGACCAAGAAATTCGGCCAGAACTTCGTCATCGATCCCGGAACAGTGCGCCGCATCGTGCGCGAGGCCGCGGTCACCGCCGATACGCGGGTGCTGGAAGTCGGCCCTGGATTGGGGTCGCTGACACTGGCCATCCTGGAAACCGGCGCCACAATGACCGCGGTCGAGATCGACCCGCCGGTCGCGCAACGGCTGCCGCATACCATCGACACATACATGCCGGATGCGAGGAACCGCCTCACGGTCATCAACAAGGACGCGCTGGCCCTCACGTCGGCGGACCTCCCCGAGTTCAGCGGCGACGAACCGTTCACCCTGGTGGCGAACCTTCCGTACAATGTGGCCACGCCGATCATCCTGACGCTGCTGGAACGCTTCGACATGCTGACGTCCTTCGTGGTGATGGTGCAGAAAGAAGTCGCGGACCGTCTGACCGCCACTCCCGGCTCGAAGATTTACGGCGCGCCCAGCGTGAAGCTGGCGTGGTACGGCTCGGCGGAACGCGTGGGCAACATCGGGCGTCACGTATTCTGGCCAGCGCCGAACGTGGATTCGGCCCTGGCCGGGTTCACCCGTGTCCAGTCGCATGCGGGCCCGCGCGACCCCCAGTTGCGCCAGCTGACGTTCCAGTTGGTCGACGCGGCCTTCAGCCAGCGTCGCAAAACGCTGCATGCCGCACTCAAGCGCATGGTGCCCGATGAAGTGTTCCACACGGCGGGCATCGACCCGACACGCCGCGGCGAGACGCTGACCATCGACGAATTCGCCGCTCTGGCGACGGCGCTGAGGCAATCGCAGCATGAACAGGGGCAGGCATCATCATGAGCGCCACAGCAATGGACAATGTACGGTCAGCGACACCGGGTCAGGTGCGGCGTTCGCCAAGCGTCCCCGCGCATTGGCCCATCCGCCATCATGTCGCAGCCGCGGAAACGACACCGGCCGGGCCGCTGCACTCGGTGGAGGTCACGGTTCCCGCGAAAACCAATCTGACGTTGCACGTAGGGCCCGCCCATGAGGAATGGGGCGGCCGGCACGCGCTGGACACGATATATTGCGCCATCGGCGTCAACGACGTGGTGACGGCGACCGCCAAGACCCCCGGCAGCGGGTTCTCGCTCGAACTGAGCGGCGAGCATCTGGGTGATCTGGCATCGAGCGGCAGCGACATGCGCCGCAACCATGCGGTGCTTGCGTTGTTCGCGATCGCCAGGGCCGCGAGGCGGGAGCCGGACGTGGCGCTGCATGTGGACAAGCACATTCCCGTCGGTGCCGGATTGGGCGGCGGATCCGCCGACGCGGCGGCGACATTGCTCGCCGTGAACACCCTGTGGGGACTGCACTGGCCGATTGAGCGGCTGCGTGACATCGCCGCCACGCTCGGCGCCGATATGCCCTTCTGCCTGGAGGGCGGATATGCGCATGGCACCGGTTTCGGCGAGCGGATCATCCCGCTGGAGGATGATTCATCATGCGTTCAGACGCTGCGAGACCGCGGATTCGCCGGCCAATTGCTGGTGGGAGCGTACCATGCGCAACTGAGCACGCCGAATGTCTACTCGACCTTCGACAAGATGGGCGCGGGAGACGGCGACGACAACCATCTGCAGCGCGCCGCGGTCGCCTTGCACCCCCGCAGCGGCGAAGCCATCGAAGCCGCCCTGGCCGCCGGAGCATCCCGGTCATTCGTTTCCGGCTCCGGCCCATCGGTCATCGCGTTCGTACCGGACGATGCCGTCGCCCGCCGCGTTCGCACCGCATGGGAGCAATCCGCCACGGTGGACCGCATCATCGCTGCGCAGGCGCCGGCGAGACCGGTCATAACCGTCCTGCCATCCCTGTCTTATCGCGTCAGACAGTGACGCTAATCTGTGTACCAGTCTCGTAAGAAAAGGACGGACCCATGACTCAGCCTTATGACGAACGCGCGGAACGCAAGCGTTACATTCGCCGCCGCCAGCAGATCGTATTCTCCTGTGTCGGCGCGGTGCTTGCCGTCGCCCTGGTCGTGTCGGCGCTGTTCTATTTCCATGTCGGGGGTCTGGGCATAACGGCCACGTCCGCAGTCAAGCCGAATTACGGCGTGCGCGTGCCCTGCTCGACCAAGGACGCCAACGGCAAGAACCAGACATATTCCAACTATGCGAACGTCAAGGTGCGCGTGCTGAACGGCACCAAATTCGTCGGCTTCGCGAAGGCCGTCAGCACCGCGCTGTCGAACCGCCAGTTCAAGGTCACCGGCTGGGACAATTACAAGGGCAAGAAGGTCGAGCGCACCACAATCTATTTCGGCAAGAACGCCATCAACGAGGCGTACACGCTGAACACGAACTTCACGGACGCGGTGATGGTGATGGATGACCGCGACGACAAGCTGATTGACGTGGTGCTCGGCGCCTCGTTCAACGATCTGGCCAACAAGGACAGCCTGCCGAGCGGCGACACCGCCATCGAAAACTTCGAGGGATGCGTGCCCGTCCAGTCAATGGGCACCTTGCCCAAGGCCCTCGATCATGAAAAGGTGGAATGACGGCCAGCATCGTCATGACGGCCTGAAACCCCCGATATTCGGCGGCTGCCTGCCTTACGCGGACAGCCGCCGAACCGTTTCTCGGGCGCGTTTACAGCGACGCGTGCCACCGCTTGAGCTCGGCCACCGCGGTGTCATGGTCGACCGGACCGTTATCGAGCCGGTATTCCAGCATGTGCTTGTATGCGCGGCCGACCTCCGGGCCGGGAGCGATGCCGAGGATGGTCATGATCTCATTGCCGTCGATATCCGGCCGGATGGCATCGAAGTCCTCTTTCTCCTTGAGATCGCGCACGCGCTGCTCCATCTCGTCCATGGCGGACGAGAACACCATCGCCTTACGACGGTTCTGAGTGGTCGCGTCGGCGCGGGTCAGCCGGTTCAGCCGCTCATACAGCGGACCAGCGTCCTTGACGTAGCGTCGCACGGCGGAATCGGTCCACGGTTCTTCGACATACCCGTGGAACCGCAGATGCAGGTTCACTAACTCGCTGACATCCTCGACGAGATGATGGTCGAACCGCAGCGCCTTGAGCCGTTTGCGCGTCATTTTCGCGCCGACCGCATCATGATGATGGAAGCTGACCTTGCCGCCGGGCTCGAACCGGCGTGTTTTCGGCTTGCCGATGTCATGGGTCAGCGCGGCCAGGCGAAGCGTCAGGTCGGGAGCGGGCACGGGGCCTTCCGGCCCGGTCTCCAGCGCTATGGCGCGATCGAGCACAATCATCGTGTGCTCGAACACGTCCTTGTGGCGGTGGTGCTCATCGATTTCCAGCTGCAGGGCGGGAATTTCCGGGAATACGATATCGGCGAGACCTGATTCGACCAGCGCTTCGACACCCGCCCTCGGACGATCGGACAGCAGCAGCTTCGTGAGCTCGTCACGCACCCGTTCAGCGGATACGATGTCGATGCGATCGGTCATGTCGCTGATGGCGGCAGCCGTGTCGGGGGCGATGCTGAACCCGAGCTGTGCGACGAAACGCACGGCACGCATCATGCGCAGCGGGTCGTCGTCGAAGGACTGATACGGATCCACCGGCGTGCGTAATACGCCTTTAGCCAAATCGCTGGCGCCGCCGAACGGGTCCACGAACTCCAGCTGCGGCACGCGCAGTGCCATGGCGTTCACGGTGAAATCACGGCGGGACAGATCGCCTTCGAGCGAATCGCCGTAGCTGACTTCGGGCTTGCGGGATTCGGGATCGTACGTGTCGGACCGGTACGTAGTGATCTCCACCTTGACTTCGGTGCCGTCCTCGCGCCGGCGCATCGCACCCAAAGTGCCGAATTTGCGGCCCATATCCCAGAAACCGTC
>OLRV01003122.1_pt1 | contig 11945 bp, 10 predicted proteins | sample 1672421 | NCBI WGS metagenome assembly OLRV01 (sample SAMEA3136684, study PRJEB25190) | human gut metagenome | biome: human gut; feature: human-associated habitat; material: faeces | place: Austria | collected 2013
ATGTCGCTGCACGACCGCGCGGCGCAGTTTTCCCCCTTTGCAGCCCTGACCGGCCACCACGCTGCCATCGCGGAAACAGGTCGGCTGACGGACCGGCGCATCGAGCTCGACGAGAGCGAGATCACGCGCGTCGACGCGGAGCTGCAGCATCTTCAAGAACTGCTCCCGGAGAGGCCAACGGTGTCCATCACCTACTTCGTGCCGGATGAGAGGAAAAATGGCGGGAGCTACCAGACCGTCACCGGCGAGGTCAAGCGCATCGACGCGGTCGCTGGGATGATCCAAATGACGGACCGGAGAGAGATACCGATTGAGGATGTTTTTAGCATTAAAATCAAGATATAGAAAGCAAACATCCGATTAACAGGAGGGAAAATACATGTATTATGAAATACTGCTATTTATTAGAGCATTCGATAGTTGATACTACCTTTTCGTTCAAGAAGCTCACGACTTTGATTGTAAGCGTGAAGTCAACGAAAAGCGGGCGTTGCTGACAAGCATGCCAGATTGGTCTCACTATCAATGATGTGTTAATGTGCAACCTTGGAGCATTAAAAAAGAAACAAAAGAAATCGACCGCTGCTCAAATAGAGCGGCGGTCGATTCATAGCAGAGAGACAATTGAATCAGACGACCTCGCTGGGCTTGCCCCGCGTGGCGCATCATAGTGAGACTGTCACGATTACAGGGCAAGTGAACCCATGGGGTCCCACGGCTTCAAAACAATGGGCTCCTGATCCAGTAGCTTTGCCTTGTCTCCCAGTGTCGAACGGTTGACGACTGCCTGATAAACATATCGATCAAACCATGCATCACTGCAGACGTAGTAACCTTTGTCCCCGTTTTCGCTGCCCCAGCTGTTTTCAATTTTCCAGCGGGTCGGCATGCCGGAATCATCAAGATTAACGCCGGTAAGTACCATTGCGTGTCCCATGGACGAGAATCGGTAGTCGAGACCGTCTTTTTTGCTGATTTCAAGGTCAAGACCGGTCAGAAGCTCATAGTCAAATGCTCCGGTGTCCCAAATCCCTTCGCTTCGGTTTCCGGATTTTCCAACGTCGCTTCCGAACCAGACCAGTTCGCCGTTTTTTAGCTGGCGAATGATCATTTCCTTGAACTCTGCTATCGGGAGATTCAGATAGCAGACCTTTTCTCCGCCCACAACATTTCCGAGCATAGAAACAGTATAGGTGCGGTGATAAGGTTTGTCATCAGTCGGAGCATTGATGATCGAAACGGTTTCACTGAGAGCAGAACCGATGTAAGTTTCAAAGAACGTTTGAGGCGTATAGTCCCGCTCAATGTGATAATGCCCGTCTTTGTCAACATACTCAAAATCGAAGCGGCGGGGCGGCTCGCTGTAACAGCTGCAGAGATAACCGTAAATTTTATCCAGTACGGAAACTTTGTATCTGCTGATTTGTTCCAGTTCGCTGCCGGAAGCTGCCATTTCGCGGATGTGGACGGCAGCGGCCTTGAGCGCCTGATTGAGCAGGCGGTTCATCAGCATCGTGTTTTCACTTTGAGCGGTTTCCGGCATCGCGTCCTTGGGAACAATGCCGTATTTTGCAACGAGATTTTTGAACATATCCCACTGCCCGCCGTCATGGACGCCGGTAGAGAGAATGTGGGCGACGACACGGTCGTCGGTCGGAAGAGCTACGGTTTCGATGATGGCTTCAAGAAAGAAATTGGCCCGTTCAAACTTATCCCAGAAAGCGGCGTAGCTTTGGGACAGTTCGAAAGAAGCAAGTCCCTTTTCCTTTGCAATCTTTTCACGTAAGAGATTCAGCGAAGCAAACAGCCAGCAGCGCCCGGACTTTTTCTGGTTTGTGACCGCAAGAGTCGGGATCTCAATCGAGAACTTGTGCCGCATCTGAGAGGCACCCGCGCTGACGTAAGCAACATCGCTCATGTCGGACTTGGAAAGAGCAGTTGTTGCGAGTTTGCGGACAGGATCGGCGTTATAGTGTTCGGAGAAAGCTTCAAGCTGTTCTGCGGTGATCGGTGTGGGTTGAGACATGTTGATGCATCCTTTCTTGTTGAAAATTGCTATCACTATACATGCGGAAAAATGGTTTTGCAAGGGGTTTTCCAAGATAGTTTCTGCATTTTTTTGACGGTGAAATAGTGCAAAAAAACGTTGTGAGCAAAGCCACTTTTTGTTGACATTTCCCACATGCTTCGCCAAAATAATAATAGCATCTGGGTGTCAGCGGGCACACAGATGTGCAAAAAAACGAGATGTCAAGGAGGAAACAAAGTGAAAAAAAATTACACATTAAAAATAACATTAGCTATGTTATTTGTAGTATTAGTATCCTTAGTATCATTTGTAGGTGTATACAAAGGAAAAAATTTAGTAAAGGACTATTCATTGGGAAAAGATTTTAGTAATCGTAAGGTTGCTGTATTTTCAGTAAAAGAGGAAAGTACAACTCAAAATAATACTGAAAGTAATGCAACTTCAGATGAAAATGCAACAAGTGAAAACACAACAAGCGAAAACACAACAAGCGAAAACACAGCAAGTGAAAACACAACAAGTGAAAACACAACAAGTGAAAATACTGCAGATGAAAACAGTAATACTGAAAATCAAGAAAATGATAAGAAAAAGAATTATGAAAATGCAAAAAATACAATAGAAAGAAGATTAGCTTCATTAAGTTCAAATGAATATGATATAAGATTAGATGAAGATGACGGGACCTTAGTTATTGAAGTACCAACATCAATGGAAACAAGTTATATAACAGAGCTTGTATCAAAAGGAAAAGTTCAAATAAAAAATAAAAATACAACTGAAGTTATTGTAGATTCAAATGGTTTTTATGGGGCATCTGCAAAATTAAATACTACAAGTTCAAGTTATTCTAATCCTGTAGTTGAATTAAATATAAAATTTACAAAAGATGCTAAAAATGCAATAAAAAATGCAAATACAAAGTATACTGATAGTGAAGGAAATGAACAAGATGCTACTTTTGAATTAGTATTGGATGATGAAACATTATATTCTGATACAGCGTCAAGTTTTGTTGAAACTGCTAAAAATGGATATTTGGATTTAGCTTTAGGACAAAGCGAGAAAACATCAGAAATAGAAGCTAATTATGAAAGTGCTCAGATTTTAGTTTCTGTGATAAATAATGGAGAAATTCCAGTAGGATATGAAGCAAAATCAGTAAATATTGTATCTTCAAATATTAATGTAAAATCTATAATAATTATAGCTATTATTATATCAGCAATAGCATTTATATATGCAATAATGAAATTTAAATCAAAAGCAGTTTTACCAATGTTATCTTTAGTTGGCTTAGTTGCCTCAATTTTATTAGTAGTAAGATATACAAATGTAAAAATAACATTATTTACTGTCTTAGGAGTTGCTGTAATAACAATTGCAAATTATGTATTAATCTTTAAAACATTAAAAGGAGAAAAAACTTTTAAAGAAAATAGTATTGAAATGCTAAATATATTAATTCCATGCATTATAATTGCAATAGTTTTCTGTTGTGCACCATATATACAATTAGCTACATTAGGAATGACAATTTTCTGGAGTATAATAGTAATGTATGTATATAATATAATTATTACAAGAACTTTAATAGATAAATAATGGTAAAAGAGGTGTAAAAAATGAAGAAAAAGTTACTTATAATAACAATAATTATTGCAATTGTTGGAGCATTAGTTGTTATTTTTAAAGGTTTTAATGTAAGCTCTAATTACAGAGCACATAAATCAATAAATATACCAATAAATGCAGATTTTAATATAGAAGATGTTCAGACAATTGCTGACGAGATATTTGGAAAGAAGAATGCATATCTAGAAAGAGCTGGAGTTTATAATGACAGTGTTGTAATTAATGTAAAAGATGTGTCTGATGAGCAATTAACAAATTTAAAAAATAAAATAAATGAAAAATATCAACCAAAGCAAAAAATAACAATTTCTATAGGAAAAGAAGATTATAATATTGATGATATTAAAGCAATTGCAAAAGAGATTTTTGCAAAAGAGGATTTAGTAGTAGAAAAATCTACTGATGATGCTAAATATGTAACAATAGAAGCAAACATTATAACAAATGACGAACTTGAAAAATTAAATAGTAAAATAAATGAGAAATATGAATTAACAAATGAAACATCATCAATTGGTGTAACACAAGTAATAACTGTTAATGAAATTCCTAGAGTTAGATTAACAGATATGGCGAAACAATATGGTAAATATACAGCAATATCTGCAGTAATTATTTTAGTATATTTTGCAATAAGATTTAAAAAATTAGGAGTTATGAAAACTATATTAGGAAGTATTATTTCAATAATATTAGCAGAAATTTTCTATATGGCAATAATAGCAATTACAAGATATCCAATAGATAAAATGGTTATAATTGGATCAATTGCAATATACATTTTTGGTGTAACATATTTAAATAAAAGCTTTTTATTACAATCAGAAAAGCTAACTAATAAAAAATAAAATATCAAAAAATAAAAATAGCGAATATAATATATTATATTTGCTATTTTTTTGTAAATATATAAAATTTATACTAAAAATCATATTAAAGAAGGTGAGAGCAATAAGAAGATATTATTGTTGCTGTACAAGAAGTTTGGAAAAAATTGTAGATTATGTTGGCATGAGTAAACTTATAAATGAATATTCTGCTGTTGTTATTGATGTAAGAAGTGAACAAGAATTTAAAGAAGGTCATATAAATGGAGCTATAAATATTCCATTATATAGAATTAAAAATGATTGTACAAATGTTATTACAGATATAAATAAATATATAGTTGTGTATTGTACGAGTGGCATTAGAAGTCAGAAAGCACAAATCATATTAAATTCATTGGGATATAATAATGTATATAACTTAAAATGTGGCTATATGTAATAAAAAATCACAAGTAATAATTAATTATTACTTGTGATTTTTTATTGGATCGGTTTTTGAAAAATACTGTGAACATATTGCACAATTATCACATAAAATAGCTCTATCATTAAAAATAGATTTTAAGAAAGTTATAAAATTATCATCTTGATTATTTTCTAAATGTATATATAATTTTTGTGGTAATAATGATAATAGAGAATTTAATATAAAATCATTTGATGAAAAAGATATATCAGATAGATATATTTTGGAACTGCTCGTATCTGTAATTATATTTTTAGAGTCATCTAAAAGTAATTTTATATTTTCACTATAAACCAAATGTAATGATGGTGTTTGTGATGGTTGAATATGTATATATTCATATAATAAATCAACATATTCAATATATTCTTTTTTTATAACATAATCGTTTATTGTTTTTTCTAAAATAAGATTTATAAAATTTTGGTAATTATATAACCTAAAATTAATAAATCCATCTAAAATACATTGAGAATTCTGAGTAAAAAATTCTAGTGTACAATTTTTTATAATGTTTTTTTTCTGTTGTATATTTATAGGCTGGTTTAAATTTTTAAAAGCAGAGCTTTTTATTGATTCTTTTTCATCAGCAGAAAAGTAGAAAAAGTCAAAATTTAATTGTTGCTGAATGAATTTTTTCTCAAAATGATTTATTGTGAATGATGAAATTAAATCAGAAAAAACATTATAAAATTCATTTACATCATTACCTAAATAATGAATAATAAGATTATTATATATTTTGAATTTTCTTTGAGAATAATATATTTGTTCAAATGATACTTTATCTAAAAGTTGCTCTAGGGAATTTAATAAATTGATGTTTGAACTTTTTAAACATATAGAAATCATAAAAAACTCCTTTCTTAAACAAATATAGTATTCTCAGAAAATATACTGATATACATATTTTATTCAAAAAAGAAGTTTTTGGTAACTTGTTTTAAAACAAATAAGTAAATGGCATTTTAGATTGCTTAAAAATTTTTTCATTTAAATATGATAAATTTGAGTTTAAAGGTAAATGAAAAGATAAGCTATAGCTAGATAATTGTTGTTTTGAAAGGCTAAATTCTTTGTTTATTTTATTTATACCATATTTACCATCACCAAGTATTGGCAAATTAATATATGCTAAATGAGCTCTAATTTGATGTGTTTTTCCAGTTTCTAATTGAATATCTAATAAACTTATATTCTTTTTTGGGTTTGTTTTTATAAGTTTATAAGAAGTTATTATTTTTTGATAACCTTTTTGTGGTTGGTCAGAAATATATACTTGTGATTTTTTTGAATCTTTAAACAAAAATGCCTCAAGCCTTTGTGTCTTTTTCTTAGGAATTCCGTAAACTGCACAAATGTAATGTTTTTCGACAAGATGATTTTTAAAAGCTAAAAGTAATTCATCAAGACTTGATTTATCACGAGCAAATAAAACTAATCCAGATGTATTTCTATCTAATCTATGACAAGGCTCTATAAATGTATTAGCGTCATTTGAAAAAAGTTTTTTGGCATAATCTGTTAAAGAGTTTTCACCAGTAACTTCAATACTTTGGGGTTTATTAAAAATAACAATGTTATTATCTTGATAAACAATAGGAATATCTAATTTTTTATATAGAAAATCATCAGCTACATATATTTTCACATCATCTCCTGTTCTTAGCAAACAATTTTCAGATATTCTTTTATCATTAATTTTTATATCTTTTTTTCTCAAAGTTTTATAAAATATCGAAGTTGTTAAACCTTCAAAATTATCTAAAAGAAAATTCATTAATTTTTTATTATTATATTTATCTGTTACAATTAAATTTTTCATATGCACATATTATATAGCAAAACAATGATTTGTCAAATAAAAAATAATAGAGCAGTGAAGGTTGGAACTTTTTATAATATAATCCCTTTGAAATGGCTAATTTTCAAGTAGAAAAAACTAAGAAAATGAACAATAAAATATCGTACTTCTATTGATAAAAATGGCATAAATATGGTATTATTATTATGTAAAAATATAATGGAATAATTGTAAGTTATGAAATAAATATAAAACATATAGGAGGAACTTTAGTGGAAGATAGAAAAAAGCACATTAGAAATTTTAGCATAATTGCACATATAGATCATGGAAAATCTACACTTGCAGATAGATTAATTGAAATGACAGGTGTATTATCAAAACGCGAAATGGAAAGTCAAGTTTTAGATAATATGGATATAGAGCGTGAAAGAGGTATAACAATAAAGTCTCAAGCTGTTAGAATGTTATATAAAGCGAAAGATGGACAAGAATATGAATTTAATTTAATAGATACACCAGGACATGTTGATTTTAATTACGAAGTTTCTCGTAGTTTAGCTGCATGTGATGGAGCTATTTTAGTTGTTGATAGTAGCCAAGGTGTTGAAGCTCAAACTTTGGCAAATGTATATTTGGCAATTGATAATAATTTGGAAATTTTGCCAGTTATAAATAAAATAGATTTGCCTAATGCAAGACCACAAGAAGTTAAAGATGAAATTGAAGAAATAATAGGTATACCAGCGCAAGATGCACCGTGTATTTCAGCTAAATCTGGATTAAATGTTGAAGAGGTTTTAGAGCGAATTGTTACAGATATTCCTGCTCCAACAGGTGATGAAAATGCGACCTTAAAATGTTTAATATTTGATTCTTTATATGATAATTATAAAGGAGCAATTGCATATGTAAGAGTTAAAGATGGAACTGTAAAAGTTGGTGACGAAATTTTACTTATGGCAGCTAAGAAAAAATTTGTTGTAACTGAGGTTGGATATTTTGAACCAGGTGAATACATTCCTTCAAACAAATTACAGGCGGGTGAAGTTGGTTATATAGCTGCAAGTATTAAAAATTTATCAGATATAAGAGTTGGTGATACAATAACATTGGCTGATAAGCCAGCACCAGAACCATTACCAGGATATAAAAAAGTTAATCCTATGGTATATTGTGGTTTATATCCAATGGATGGAAACGACTATGAAAATTTAAAAATTGCATTAGAAAAATTGAAACTTAATGATGCTGCATTAGAATACGAGCAGGAAACATCTGCTGCATTAGGATTTGGATTTAGATGTGGATTTTTGGGACTATTACATCTAGAAATAATTGAAGAAAGATTAGATAGAGAATTTGATTTAAGTTTAATTACAACATCCCCATCAGTTATTTATAAAGTACATAAAACAAATGGAGAAGTAATTGATTTATATAATCCATCAGAATTACCTATGCCAAATGAAATTTCATATATTGAAGAGCCTTTTGTTACAGCAGAAATTTTAACTCCAAAAGATTATGTTGGAGGAATAATGGAAATATGTCAAAACAGAAGAGGTATATATGTTGATATGAAGTACCTTGACCAAAACAGAGTTACTTTAATTTATGAATTGCCATTAAATGAAATTATATATGACTTCTTTGATAATTTAAAATCTAAGACAAAAGGATATGCTTCTTTTGATTATGAATTTAAGGAGTATAGAAGGTCAGAGCTTGTTAAATTAGACATTTGGGTAAATGGTGAAAGTGTTGATGCATTATCATTTATAGTTCATAAAGATATGGCATATGACAAAGGAAAGAAAATGGTAGAAAAGTTAAAAACAGTAATTCCAAGACATTTATTTACAATTCCAATTCAAGCTGTAATTGGTGGTAAAATAATTGCAAGAGAAACAATATCTGCAATGAGAAAAGATGTACTTGCAAAATGTTATGGTGGAGATATTACAAGAAAGAAGAAATTATTAGAAAAACAAAAGCGTGGTAAGAAAAAAATGCGTGAAATTGGAAATGTAGAAATTCCTCAAGAGGCATTTTTATCTGTACTAAAACTTGATGATGAGAATAAATAATAAAATTTAAGGAGATAATCGTGAAAAAAAATAATAAAGAAAATGAAAAATTTGATGACCAAGTAGAAGGTCGTAACTCAGTTATAGAGCTACTAGAATCTGGAAGAGATATAAATAAAATTTATATTTCAAATGGTGAAAAACATGGCTCTATAAATAAAATTATTGAACTTGCTAAAAAACGTAAAGTAGTAATATCACAAGTAGATAGAAACAAAATAAATCAAATGTCTCAAACTGATAATAACCAAGGTGTTATTGCAATTGTTCCACCATTTGATTATTGTGATGTTGAAGATATTTTACAAGAGGCTAAAAATAAAAACGAAGATCCATTTGTTGTTATATTAGATGGAATAGAAGATCCACATAATTTAGGTTCTATTATAAGAACTGCAGAAACAGCAGGTGTTCATGGAATTATAATACCAAAAAGAAGAGCTGCACAGGTAAATAGTACAGTAAATAAAGTATCTGCTGGTGCTGTGGAACATATGAAAATAGCAAGAGTTAATAATATAAATGAAACTATTAAGTATTTGAAAGACGAAGGATTATGGGTTTGTGGAACAGATATGAATACAAATACTTATTATTATGATCAAGATTTTAAATTGCCAATTGCAATTGTAATAGGTAGTGAAGGCTTTGGTATGAGTAGACTTGTAAAAGAAAATTGTGACTTTTTAGTAAAAATTCCTATGAAAGGAAAAATAACTTCTCTTAATGCAGCAGTTTCTGCTGGAATTGTTATGTATGAAGTAGTAGAACAAAGGATAAAATAAATATTGGAGGTAGTTAATGAAAAAGAAAATTATATCAATTATAATTGTTATTTTATTAATATTAGTAGGAGTAGGTATTTTTTTATATTTAAAAACCGATATGTTTAAAAGTAATCAACAGCTATTTTGGAATTATGCTATAAAAAATAGTGAAGTTACAGAGCTGTTCAATAATGATTCGGTAAAAGAAATAAAAAATAAAAAAATAAATAACTCGTATAAAATAAATAGTAAACTAGATATAAATACTGAAAATGGCGAATATTTGATAAATTCAAATACAAATTCAAAAAATTTAAATGACATTTTTACGCAAGTTGAATTTACTAAAGATTCTGAAAATATAGTTGATTTTAACTTAGTAAAGAAAAATAATGTTGTTGGATTAAAAATGGATGAGCTTGCAAATGGTTATATTACATTAAAAAATAGTGATCTAAAAAGTTTAGCAGAAAAAATTGGATTAGAAAACACAAATAGTTTTCCAGATAATATAAATTGGGGAACATATGTAGATATTTTAGAAATTCAACAAGATGATGTTGAGTATATATCTAATAAGTATATGAAATTAATAATAAATGATACAAATAAAAAAAATTATGAAAAAAGTGGATCTGCTGGAATAAAAATAAATGATAAAATTCATACTGCAACAACATATAAAATGACAATTACTGAAAATGAATCTAAAAAGATATTAAGTGATGTATTTAATGAATTGTCTAAAGATAGTAGGACTTTAAATATTATATCATCCAAATTAAAGATGCTTAATTTACCAAGTGAATACACCCAAATAAATTATTTATCAGAGAAATTTACAAAGATAAAAAGCAATATAGATTCATTAGAAACAACAGATGATGAATTACTTGAAATTACAGTATATGCAGAAAAATCAGAGCTAATTCAAACTGATATTAAAGTAAAAGATGAGAGAATAATTAAAATCGTATATGATAAAGAAAATAATAAAATTGATTTAAAACAAGAGCTTTTAAATGATAATATAACTAATAAATTTGTATTATCAATTTCAGATGTATTAAATAAAATTGTTAGCAATGTTGATGAAATGATTATAGATAATCATGTTTCAGAAGATAAAAATACTATGACAACTAAAGTAAATGTAATATGCAAGAACAATATTACAATTTCTTATATTTCTACAACAGAAATTACAGATAACATCTCAACAAGCAATGACTATGAACAATCTAAAAAAATTATTTTAAATGATTTAACAAAAGAACAATTGCAAAAATTATATAATGCTATAATAAATAATATTAAGGGAATATATCAGGATAAAAAAGCACTTATATCTAATAACTAACATAGTTGAATTTGGATATAAGTTATAAGGAGGATTACATATGAATTGGACAATGCAAGATGATTATTTAAATTGGAATGGAATTATCAGTAATGAGGACGAAAAGATAAATATAGCCAAAAAGGTTGCTGAAAAAGTGAAAGATGGAGAGGTTATTGGCTTTGGGTCAGGATCTACATCATTTTTAACAATAAAAGAAATTGCTAAAAAAATAAAAAATGAAAATTTAAAAATAAAAGCAATACCAACATCATACGAGACAAAATTATTATGCTCAGCACTTGAAATACCAACAGTATCTATAATTGAGAAAAAGCCTGATTGGTGTTTTGATGGAACTGATGAAATAGATGAAAATAATTGGCTAATAAAAGGTAGAGGAGCTGCAATGTTTAAGGAAAAAATAAACATTTTGAATTCTCCAAAGGTGTATATATTAGCTGATGAAAGTAAATTTGTAAAAAAGTTAGGTGATAAATTTAAAATACCAGTAGAATGTTATCCAGAAACTATAAACTATATTAAACAAGAGCTATACAAATTAGGGGCTACAGAATGTGAAATAAGATCTGCTAAAGGAAAAGATGGCCCAGTTATTACTGAAAATAATAATCTTATAATAGATTCAAAATTTGACAATATAACTCAAAATTTAGAAAAAGATATTAAATCAATAACAGGAGTAATAGAATCTGGATTATTTATCAATTATTCAAATATAGAAGTTATAAAATTTTAGCAATTAATTTAGAAAGAATGAGATGTTATGAAAAAAGTATTGTTTATTTCGAGTACAGGTGGACACTTTAGTGAATTGTTACAATTAAAACCACTATTTAAAAAATATGATTCGTATATAATAACAGAAAAGGATGAAACAAATGTAAATCTTAAGCAAGAATATGGAAATAAGATGTTTTTTTTACCATATGGAACAAGAAGTAAATTATTTACTTATATTTTT
>OLRV01003125.1_pt1 | contig 11937 bp, 9 predicted proteins | sample 1672421 | NCBI WGS metagenome assembly OLRV01 (sample SAMEA3136684, study PRJEB25190) | human gut metagenome | biome: human gut; feature: human-associated habitat; material: faeces | place: Austria | collected 2013
CCGCGGCGACGTCAGCGGCTATGAAACCAGGATCGCAGCGCTCAGAAGCCGCCTTTCGGAGCTCCAGACAATGATTTCCGGCGATGTTACCGATATCTACGCGGACGGCACCGGGTATTTCGTCAGCCATGTTGACGGGTATGAGGGCAAGCTCTCCACGGCGGATTCCGGCAGTATAACCGCCGACCAGATCGACGATATAATCAGCGAGCCGGACCTGGGCAAAAGTTCCGGCGCTGTCGGGAAACTCATTGCGGATTACCGCTGGAGGGTAGCGGCGGTGATAGATTCCGAGCAGCTGTTTGGCTGCTACGAGGGAAGCACTGTGACGCTCAGAGTCCGCAGCGATCCCACGCCCATCGAGGCGGAGATCGTTTCCATAACGGACAGCGGCAGAGGTGACGGAACTTCCGTGTACGTCTTTGAGTGCGACACGCTGACTTCCTCAGTGGTGTCGGGCAGGACGGCGCAGTTCAAGTACATCGTCAACAGCTACGGCGGACTTCGGGTTTCCAGAAGCGCGCTGAGGTTCAACGATGACCAGGAGCGCGGCGTATTCGTCGTTGTCGGCGGCAAGCTGGTGTTCAAGAAGATCAGCGTTGAATACTGGGGAGATGACTACCTCATCTGCACCCAGGAGGACGACGGCGATTATCTCAAGCTTTACGACAGAATAGTAACAGAAGGCAAGGATTTGTATGAAGGAAAAGTTGTTGAGTAACACCCAGACAAGCTTTGACGACATAAAAGAAAGCTATGCCAGGATCTGTGAAAACATAGAAAAGGCAAGAGCTGCCGCCGGACGCACGGACAAAGTGCGGCTGATGGCGGTGACCAAGACTGTTTCACCGGAGCGTATTAATTACGCTATCGGGCTGGGAATAGACCTGCTGGGCGAAAACCGCGTGCAGGAGTACATGGACAAGCGCGGGCAGTATCAGCCGGCGGAGGTGCACTTCATCGGCGGATTGCAGAGCAACAAGGTCAAGTACATCATTGATAAGGTTTCGATGATACATTCCGTGGATAATCTGCGGCTTGCAGAAGAGATAAGCAAGCGCGCGGAGCAGCACGGACTCGTCATGGATATACTCGCTGAAATCAACATCGGCGAGGAGGAAACAAAGGGAGGCATCACTCCTGAGAGCGCGGAGGAATTCTGCGCGCAGGTGAGGGAGCTTCCGCACATCAGACTGCGTGGTCTGATGACAATACCGCCGCCCGGCTGCGGAGAGGACACATTCGAGAGAATGCAGAAGCTTTTCGGCGACCTGGGTTCGGACAAGTCCGTCAATCCTGACGGCGCGTTCGACACGCTCTCCATGGGGATGTCGGGAGATTACGAGATGGCGGTAAGGCACGGGTCCAATATTGTCCGGATAGGCTCAGGGCTTTTCGGATACAGAAAATATTTATAATAATTGGGAGGAAATATCATGGCACTCAGCGATTTATTTGCAAAGTTCAGACAGAACGATGAGGAATTTGAGGACGAGAGCTACGCAGGCGGCTACGACGACACTTCTTCCGCTGTAACCGAGGAGGAGGCAGAGGCTCCCTCCAGATTCACTGCGCCCCGCGCAAGCGAGAAGGTCATCAGCATGCATAACAGCGGCTACCACGGCGCTTCCGTCAAGGTTATCCAGCCCCTCAAGTACGAGGACATCATGAAGGAGCCGGTTCGCTTCCTCAGAGAGAACACCAGCGTTGTGCTGAATCTCGAGAAGGTTGCAAGCGTTGATTCCAGAAAGAGGATTGTGGATTTCATGGCTGGCGTTGTTGCGGCTATCGACGGTCGTATCGTAAGAATTGCAGAATGCACATATTTTGTTGTTCCGAGATCCGTTGACCTCAGCGGCGACATGATGGAAAACGAGCAGTTCTGATCATGAATCCCGGGCTGCTTACTGAAGAAGAACGTTTCCTTTCCGCTCACATAGCCGACCTCCAGAGGGCGGCTGAGCGGACCGGTGCACCGAGATTCTCGGCGTTCCTCAACGAGCGCGAGGCGGTCGTCGCCAGGTGCGCCGTCCGTGGGGAGCCGGTGTTTTACGGAGGTCACGACGGGGCTATGCGCACTGTGTGCGGCTTCGTCGGTGGAACCTATGCGGAGGAGCTTCCGCCGGAGGATATCTTTCCGGTCGGGGCAGTTACGTTCAGCTTCAGGAAGAGCGACACGCTGACGCACAGGGATATCCTGGGCGCGCTGATGTCGCTGGAGATAAAAAGGGAGCTGCTCGGGGATATTCTTACAGCGGAGGGCTACGCTGTCGTGTTCGTCCATGAGAACGCCATTGAACTTGTGAGCTCCGTGGACAAGATCGGCAGGGTGGGGGTCACCGCGGAAATCGGCGTCACAAAGCCGCTGCCGGAGCAGAAAGTCCAGCGGACGGAGCTTACGGTTTCGTCGCTCAGGCTGGATTGCATCGTCAGCGCCGCCGTAAATACTTCAAGAGAAAAATCCGCATCGCTCATTAAATCGGGCATGGTCAATGCGGACTTTTCACCATGTACAAATGTAAGCGCAGAGGTCCGGGAAAATACCGTGATCTCAGTAAGGGGAAGCGGCAGGTACCGCCTCTCAGAAATCTCCGGAGAAACCCGTAAGGGAAGGATCCGCATAACTATCGAAAAATATCTCTGATTCTCAGAGTGACACATATCGCACCGTTAGCCGCACTGCGGCGTTTCAGGAAGGAAGTACAATACAATGAATGCTAAGGACATTTTGTCAAGACGTTTCGAGAAGGCTACCTTCAATGGATACAAGACAGACGACGTTGACGAGTTCCTGCGCGAGGTATCCAGCGAGTATTCTCAGCTACAGAAGGACAAGAACGAGCTGGAGCGCAAGCTGGAGGTGCTTGCGGACAAGATCCGTGAATACCGCGACGATGAGGACGCCCTCAAGGACGCGCTTCTGCTCGCCCAGAAGCAGGGAAACCAGATCGTGAACGACTCCAAGGCTGCCGCTGAGAAGCTCCGCAAGGAAACCCAGGAGGCTGTCGATAAGCAGATCGCCGAGGCTCAGGCAAAGGCTGACAAGATCAGCGCAGACGCCGATGAATATGCAAAGCGCATAACCAAGGAAACCAACGAGCGTGCCGACAAGATGATAAAGGACGCCCAGGCGAAGGCAAAGGATATCGACATTCAGATGAAGAAGCAGATCGAGATCCAGCAGAATATCCTCCAGAAGACGCGCAAGGAGGCGGACGAGTACAGAAACCGCCTGCTCACCGCGTATAAGTCCCACATGGATCTTATCGCGAAGCTGCCGGAGATGTGCGAGAACGAGTATATCCGCAACACCGCCGCCGAGGTAGAGAAGCGCGAGGCTGAGAAGGCAAAGGCTGCCGCTGCTGCAAAGCAGGCTCCGAAGCCGGCTCCCGTTGAGGAGAAGTCTGCCGCTCCTGCAAAGCCCGCCCCCGAGGTGAAGACTCCCGTTACAGCCGGAAACGCTCCGGCGGAGGAGCCGTTCCAGGCTATGCCGCACGACACGGGCAAGACTGCGGAGAACGATCTTCCGTTCTTCAGCTCCAGCCAGGAGAAGAAACCGCGCCACACTGACCTTCAGTTCGGCAAGGGCAACACGATGAAGTAAAACCACTCCGATATACGGAGAAAGATATAAATTTTAAGGAGACATAGCTGATGTCAGAGGATTTCAACAACACATTAAATCTTCCCAAGACCGACTTCCCGATGAGGGGCAATCTCCCCCAGAGAGAGCCGGAGATGCTGGACAAGTGGGAGCAGGACCGCCTGTATTACGCCCTGTCTGAAAAGAACAAGGGCAAGCCGTCCTATACCCTGCATGACGGCCCTCCCTATGCAAACGGTAATATCCACATGGGTACCGCGATGAACAAGGTGCTCAAGGATATCATCGTAAAGTACAAGAGCATGACTGGCTTCAACGCTAACTACGTTCCCGGCTGGGACTGCCACGGTCTGCCCATCGAGCTGAAGGCTATCAAGCAGATCGGAATTGACAGCGGCACCATCGACCCGGTAACCCTCAGAAAGAGCTGCCGTGAGTTCGCTCTGTCCTGCCTGGACGGTCAGAAGAAGCAGTTCAAGCGCCTGGGCGTATGGGGCGACTTCGATAATCCTTACCTTACCATCAGACCTGAATTCGAAGCAAAGCAGGTCGAGGTATTCGGCAAGATGATGCAGAAAGGCTACATCTACAAGGGACTCAAGCCGGTTTATTGGTGCGCAGACTGCAACACCGCCCTGGCTGAGGCTGAGATCGAGTACCAGGACGACCCCTGCTACTCTATCTATGTAAAGTTCCCGATAACCGATTCCAAGGGCAAGTTCGACGATCTCGGAATTGACCTGAGCAAGGCTTACGTCGTTATCTGGACAACCACCACATGGACTCTTCCGGGCAACCTGGCTATCTGCCTTGGTCCGAACTATGAGTACACCTTCGTAAAGGTCGAGGACGAGGAGAGCAAGTCCTTCGGTCAGTATCTTCTGATGGCTACTGAGCTTGTTTCCACCGTTATGGACGCTGTAGGAATCAAGAAGTACAGCACCGTAGGCTCCTTCCTTGGCTCCGAGCTTGAGCTTATCGAAACCGACCACCCGTTCATGGGCAGAAAGTCCCCTGTAATTGTCGGCGACCACGTTACTCTCGACAGTGGTACGGGCTGCGTTCATACCGCTCCTGGCTTCGGTCTTGAGGACTTCGAGGTATGCAACAAGTACAAGGGCATGTTCAAGATAATCGTGCCCGTTAATGAAAAGGGCGTTCTGACCGAGGAAGCAGGCGACTTCGCCGGCTTAAAGACTGCGGACGCCAATAAGGTCATCGCAAAGCGCCTGGAGGACGACAACACTCTGCTCGCAATGCAGAAGATCGTCCACCCGTATCCGCACTGCTGGCGCTGCCACGAGCCGATAATCTACCGCGCTACAGACCAGTGGTTCTGCAACGTTGACATGTTCAAGGCCGAGACCGTCAAGGCTATCGAGGACGTTCAGTGGATCCCTGAATGGGGCGAGGAACGTATCAAGAATATGGTAAACATGCGCAGCGACTGGTGCATTTCCCGTCAGCGCCGCTGGGGCGTCCCGATCCCGATCCTCTACTGTGAGGACTGCGGAAAGGTAATCGTAAACGACGAAACCATCAAGGCTATCTCCGACATGTTCCGCAGGGAAAGCTCCGATTCCTGGTATTCCAAGGATCCGTCCGAGTTCATTCCTGCAAGCGTGAAGTGCGAGTGCGGCTGCAATAAGTTCCGCAAGGAAATGGATATCTTCGACGTATGGTTCGACTCCGGCTGTACTCACGCTGCTGTTCTCCAGGAGCGTCCCGAGCTTTCCTGGCCGGCTGACCTCTATCTTGAGGGCTGCGACCAGTACCGCGGCTGGTTCCAGAGCTCCCTGCTGACCTCCGTTGCCACAACCGGCAGAGCGCCTTATAAGGCTGTCTGCACCCATGGCTGGGTAGTTGACGGCAAGGGCGAGGTTATGCACAAGTCCAAGGGCAACGTTGTACTCCCCGAGGAAGTAATCAGCAAGTACGGCGCTGACGTGCTCCGTCTGTGGGTGGCTTCCCTGGACTTCCACAACGACGTAAGAGTTTCTCCGGAAATGCTCAAGCAGCTTTCCGAGGCCTACAGAAAGATAAGAAACACCGCGCGCTTTATCCTGGGCAACCTGGGCAACGGCGATGGATTCAATCCCGACACTGACATGGTAGCGCTTGACAAGCTCAGCGATTTCGACAAGTGGGCGCTGTCCAGACTTGACGCCGTTATCGAAAAGGTAAAGGCTTCCTACGAGGCGTTCGACTTCTACCTTGCATATCATGCGATCCACAGCTTCTGCGTAGTTGACATGTCCAATTTCTACCTGGATATCGTCAAGGATACCCTGTACTGCTCCGCTGAGAAGTCAGAGGAAAGACGCGCAGTCCAGACCACAATGTATATCATTCTGGACTCCCTGGTAAGACTGGTGGCTCCTATTCTGACATTCACCTCCGATGAGATCTGGAAGTACATGCCGCATAAGTCCACAGACGACCTGCGCGGCGTTCCGTTCAACCAGATGCCTGAAAAGACCGGCGTTGAGATCAGCGCTGAGTTCGAGGCTAAGTGGAACAAGATCCATGAAGTACGCGACGATGTACTCAAGGCTCTTGAGGAGAAGCGTACCGCAGGCGTTATCGGTAAGTCACTTGACGCCGGCGTGACGATCTGCGCTGAGGGCGCCGACTTCGAGCAGCTGTCCGGATATCCGGAGCTTGCACAGGCGTTCTCCGTATCCTATGTGAACGTGAAGAACGGCGCTGACGGCGAGTTCAAGGGCGCTGTCGAGGGCGTTTCCGTTACCGTTGAAAAGGCGGCTGGCGAGATGTGCGAGCGCTGCTGGAGTCACGCTCCGTCAGTAGGTTCTGACGCACAGTATCCGCACCTCTGCGCACGCTGCGCGGCAGTCATGAAGCTTGATCTGGGCTGATAATTTCCGGCAGGGGAGGGGATTTTCCCTTTCCCTGCCGGATTTGTTAATGACGATCAGTTCGGAGAAAGGGCATAATGAAAGCATTTCTGAATAAATACAGGCAGTATGCGGCGCTGGTTCTGGCGCTTCTGCTTGTGGGAGTAGATCAGCTGACAAAATGGCTGATCAGCACTAACATGGAGCTTTATTCCACCGTGCACCTTATAAAGATCGGCGACACCGAGGTGCTGAATCTGTACTACTGCCTCAACAGCGGCTCGGCTTTCAGCATGATGGAGGGCAAGACGATCTTCCTGGTTGCGATAACTTCCATTGTCATAATCGGGCTGATCATCGGTCTGCTGACAAAGAAGATACGCCGCGCGCCGTATGTTGTGGCGGTTTCGCTGATAATCGGCGGCGGAATAGGAAATCTTCTTGACAGGCTGTTCAACGGCGGCGCTGTCGTGGATTTCATCGATGTTCGGATAATCAATTTCGCGATATTCAACTTCGCGGATATCTGCGCGGTTGTGGGCGGAATACTCCTTTGCCTGTTTGTCATAATAGACGAGGTGAAGGAGAACCGCCAGAAGAAGCTCAGCAAGTCCGGGGACAGCGCTCCGGAGAAACCCAATGCCGATGGAAACGATTGAGCTTATTTCCCCCGGCGGAGTCCGGCTGGACAAGCTGATAGCTGACGTCACTGAACTGTCGCGCAGCGCTGCGGTCCGGCTTATCGAGCAGGGAAGTGTTCTGGTGAACGGAGCGCCCTGCGGAAAAAAGGATATTCCGCTTGCCGGTGCGAAGATAGTCGTTACAATACCGGAGCCGCAGAGCACGGATATTTTACCAGAGGATATTCCCCTGGAAATAGTCTACGAGGACGACGACCTGCTGGTTGTGAACAAGCCGAAGGGCATGGTAGTCCACCCGGCGGCTGGGCATTATTCCGGGACGCTGGTAAATGCGCTGATGTTCCACTGCGGCGACAGGCTTTCCGGCATAAATGGCGAGATACGCCCGGGGATAGTCCACCGGATAGACAAGGACACCAGCGGATTGCTGATGGTGGCGAAGAACGACTTTGCCCACCTGGGACTTTCCGGGCAGATAAAGGAGCACAGCTTCACCCGGGAGTACGAAACCGTAGTCTGCGGCGCAATAAAAGAGGACGGGACCGTTGATGCTCCGATAGGACGCCACAAGACCGACCGCAAGAAGATGTGCGTTACGACCGAGAATTCCCGGGAAGCGGTGACGCATTACTTCGTGCTGGGCAGGTACGCCGGATACACCCACCTTCGTGTAAGGCTGGAAACCGGCAGGACCCATCAGATACGCGTGCATATGGCGTATCTGGGGCACCCTGTCGCCGGAGACCCGGTCTATGGCAGCGGGAAGCCCGCATGGCTGGAGGGACAGTGCCTCCACGCGAAGAAGATCGGATTTGTGCACCCGAGAACGGGAAAGTACATGGAATTCGACAGCGAGCTGCCGGAATATTTCAAGAAATTCTTAAAGAGCATAGAGGGCTGACGATGGATTTCAGCAAGGTTATACTGATGACGGACCTCGACGGTACTCTGCTGACAGACGACAAGCAGATACTCCCCGGGGATTTCGAAGCAATAGAGCGCTTCCGCAGGGGCGGAGGTCTGTTCACGATGGCGACCGGGCGCGGTTACGCGATGGCGAAGCACATCGCCGACATGCTCCGGCTGGACTGCCCGGCGGTGGTCTATAACGGCGCGGCGGTGTACGACTTCCGGCAGGAGAGATTCCTGTGGCAGTGCGCCATCGGCGACAATGCGCCGTGGATAATAAAGCGTATCGCGGAGGAATACCCGGATATCGGTGTGGAGGTGCTGCGCGGCAATACGGTGTATGTTCCGTTCCTGAACGAAATGGAGCAGTGGCACCTTGACCTGGAGCACGTCCCGGCGGATTTCACTCCTCTTGACGATATCCCGAGGGACGGCTGGCTGAAGGTACTTTTCGCGTACCCTCCGGAAAAGCTGGACGGGCTTGAGAAGTTCGTTGAGAGCACTCCGGAATTCCAGGGCGTGCACTGGGTGCGCTCCGCACCGATGTTCTTCGAGTGCCTGCCCGAGGGAATAGACAAGGCGGCAGGTTACCGTCAGCTGATAAAGGCGATTGGCGCGGAGGACAGATTCACCGTGGGAGTCGGGGATTTCATGAACGACCTTGCGATGATACAGTCCGCAGATCTGGGCGCGGCGGTGGCGAATGCGCAGCCGTCCGTGTGGGAAGCGGCGGATATCGTTCTTTGCGACAATAATTCCGGCGCGATGGCGCAGCTTATTGAGCACATTGAAAAAATGTAAACCTGCGGGAAACCGCTTGTATAATGTTAAACCGGGCATAAGCCCATAATTCACAGGAGGTCTATATGGACGCACTACTGAAAAAGCAGCTTGAGATCGCTGCAACCAAGGTCAGAATGGGAGTGATCGAGGGCGTACACGCAGCCAAGGCTGGACACCCCGGCGGATCCCTTTCCGTCGCTGACACACTGACTTATCTCTACATGCACCGCATGAACGTTGATCCGAAGAATCCCACCATGCCCGACAGGGACAGACTGGTTCTTTCCAAGGGACACACTGCTCCGGCGCTGTATGCTGTTCTTGCGCAGAGAGGATTTTTCCCGGTTGAGGAACTCAAGACCCTTCGTAAGATCGGCTCCAGACTTCAGGGACACCCCTCCATGGGCAAGCTTCCGGGTATCGACATGAGCACCGGCTCACTCGGTCAGGGAATCTCCACCGCATGTGGTATGGCGCTCTCCGGCAAGATCTCCAACGACACCTACAAGGTATACACTATCCTCGGCGATGGCGAGATCGAGGAAGGTCAGGTATGGGAGGCTGCCATGTTCGCAGCTCAGTACAAGCTTGACAACCTGGTCGCAGTCGTTGACAACAACGGACTCCAGATCGACGGTAAGATTGAGGACGTAATGTCCAGCTACCCCATCGACGAGAAGTTCAAGGCATTCGGCTGGCACGTTATCTGCATTGACGGTCATGATTTCGATCAGATCGAAAAGGCATTCAACGAGGCTGAAACAGTACTCAATAAGCCGACTGTTATCATTCAGAAGTCCGTAAAGGGCAAGGGCGTATCCTTCATGGAGAACCAGGTAGGCTGGCACGGCAAGGCACCGAACGACGAGGAGTACGCCGTTGCAATGAAGGAACTCGGCGATCATCTCGCAGAGCTTGAAAAGTAATTCTGAACATCGAAAGGATCTATAGATATGGAAAAGAAAGCAACCCGTGACAGCTACGGCGAAGCTCTTGTAATGCTCGCCGAGAAGCGCCCCGACCTGGTAGTCCTGGACGCAGACCTCGCAGCAGCTACAAAGACAGGGACCTTCAAGAAGGCATATCCCGACAGATTTTTTGACTGCGGTATCGCAGAGGCTAATATGATGGGAGTTGCCGCTGGTATCGCAAGCACCGGCAAGCTCGTATTCGCAAGCTCCTTCGCGATGTTCGCGGCAGGCAGAGCGTTCGAGATCGTCCGCAACAGCATTGGCTATCCTCATCTGAACGTAAAGATCGGCGCTACGCACGCTGGTATTTCCGTCGGCGAGGACGGCGCTTCCCACCAGTGCAACGAGGATATCGCGCTGATGAGAGCAATCCCCGGCATGACCGTTATCAACCCGGCTGACGACGTTGAGGCAAAGGCGGCGGTTCTGGCAATGGCTGATTTCGTAGGCCCGACCTATATGCGTTTCGGCAGACTTGCCGCTCCGATATTCAACGACGCTGCGACCTACAAGTTTGAGCTTGGCAAGGGCGTTCAGCTCCGTGACGGCGACGATGTTACCATTATCGCAACAGGCCTTATGGTAAACGAGGCTCTTCAGGCTTCCGACAGGCTGGCTGAAGAGGGCATCAAGGCAAGAGTTATCAATATCCACACAATCAAGCCCCTTGACCGTGACATTGTTGTCAAGGCTGCAAAGGAAACAGGCGTTATCGTTACCGCTGAGGAGCACAGCGTTATCGGCGGACTTGGTTCCGCAGTTGCAGACGTTGTTACTGAGGAATGCCCTGTTCCCGTTATCAAGATTGGTGTAAAGGACGTTTTCGGCCACTCCGGTCCTGCGGTTGACCTGCTCAAGGAGTTCGGTCTGTGCACAGAGAACATAGTTGCCGTTACAAAGGCAGCGCTCGGCAAGTAATTCCGCGTTTTCAGGATCATTCGGGGACTGGCTCGGGTCAGTCCCCGTATTGTTTGACACTAAAATGTAACCTTTTGCGGCTATCGGCTGTCTGAATTATCAGAGGTAATAAATCTGATAAAGGAGTGACTGGTATGAATTCACAGCAGTGGAAAAACGTCCTTGACCACCTGGACGAGGACATAGTGGACTCAGCGGCGGAGCACTTGAGCAGTGATGACGCCGACGAGGATTCAACCGAATATCACCCGGACAGCAAGCCCCGGGAGTATAGGAACATCAGCCGCAGAACCCGGCACGGAGGGCTGTTCATCGGAATGGGCACGGTGGCTGCGGCGGCCGCGATCACGGGAGTTATAATTGTGAACAACAGCGGCAGCATACAGCAGCCAATGCTGTCCACCGGAGCCGCGCTGAAATCCGCGTCCGTCGAAGCTGCGGATTCCCTCGTCATAGAGGATTCCGGGGAGCTGACAAGCTCGTTTATGATCTCCAGCGACATATCTGCGATTCCAACTGGATTTTCTGCGGCGGAACTTTCGCTGTTCGAGGATTTCTTCTACGGTACCTGGACAGACACCGACACAACGATCGACCTGTGCTACAGCGCGAATTCCGCGTTCAGCGATGATTACATATGCACCGGCATTGAACAGACGGACGGTGGCTGCTACATGGGGGCGCTGAGCAGCGTTGACCAGTACGACCTGTGGTATGTACGTCCTGCGGATAATTCGGGAATGATGTACATTTTCAGGAACGTTTCGCTTTCCGACGGAGTGATACAGTATAACGCCGACGGGACGATATCCTGTGAACGCATGGAGAAATTCCAGCTATCCAGCGCCAGCCCGAACGAGTACAACGTGCTTGGATATTTCGGAAAGGTGAAGCTGGCAGACGATATCGGCATGACTCCGGACGCCCTCTATAACAAGGTAGAGCTTGACACCTACGCCGGAAGCAGCGCAGGCGCAGCCCACTGGACGCGCAGAAGCGGCGGCTACACTTCCCCCTGGGACAAGGTGGTCCTCCGGGAACAGACGGAGGACAGCGTTGTCATGTCAATGTCGTTTACTCAGTCCGAGGACGATTCAAGGACCGTGTACTTTGACATGTACTGGTTCCTGACTGACGCCGGCTCCTGGGATTTGCAGAACGTGCAGAAATCCCGGGACGTTTTCGCATTGACTGCGGACGACCTGCGAGTAACGCTCAGGCAGAGCGACCTGGAACAGGCTGAGCGCGATGATGTG
>OLRV01003131.1_pt1 | contig 11921 bp, 12 predicted proteins | sample 1672421 | NCBI WGS metagenome assembly OLRV01 (sample SAMEA3136684, study PRJEB25190) | human gut metagenome | biome: human gut; feature: human-associated habitat; material: faeces | place: Austria | collected 2013
ATGCGAAGCAGCGTGAAAAGCTGCTTCGTGTTCTTTCCGAGGAATGCGAGGAGCGTGGAACTGACGCAACTGGCTATGCCTTTAACCACAACGGTAAGCTTACGATATACAAGCGCCCGTTCGCCGCTCACAAAGTTCACCTGCGGCTTCATGAGGATTCAAACGTCATCATGGGACATACCCGAATGGCAACGCAGGGCAACAAGCTTGACAACCGCAATAATCACCCGTTTCCCGGAACGGTGAACGGAATGCATTTTGCGCTTGCTCATAATGGAGTACTTCACAATGACGTCAGATTACGCAAGCAGATGTTGCTACCGGGTACGCCCGTAAAGACGGATAGCTACATAGCAGTGCAGCTTTTGGAACAGCAGAAAACCCTCGACATACAGTCAATTTCCGAGGTGGCTGAGCTTGTCGAGGGCTCTTTTGTGTTTACCGTGCTTGATGACAAGAATAACATCTATTTCGTCAAGGGCGATAATCCACTTGCATTGTACCATTACGAAACCTGCGGACTGTACGTTTACGCCAGCACAGAAGCGATACTTGACCGTGCACTGACGAGATTAGGAATCCTCAGCATAGAGCACCAGAAAACTAATATGTCATGCGGTGATATTCTGAAAATCGACAGTACCGGAGCCATGGAACGGGGGATGTTCGACACAACTAATCTGATGATGTATGACTACCGATATTTCCGGGAATACTGAAATCGAACGTAGTATAAATAAGCTGGAAAGAGAGATACAAACGCCGTTCTTTCATAGCCTGACCAAGCTTAATGTTGACGAAATATTTTCAGCAATTAAATCTGAATATGAGCATTGATAACACCCCCTGTCGCTATTGACAGGGGTTTATTACTGCCAAATAAACGCACTTTACTCTTGATTTATCTGAATCAATATATTATAATGATTATGAAAGTGTGTGAGCGTGTGCGTAAATATGAGAACAGCAAGACAGAATTCACGTTGACTGTAACAGAGAAGTCGTTAAAAGATATAGCAGCATTTGTTAATACTTCAGGTGGTACTATATACTATGGCGTAGATGATTCAGGAAAAGTTGTCGGTCTCAACGATATTGATGATCAGTTTACCCGTCTTACGAACATGATCAGGGACAGCATTTCTCCTGATATAACTCTTTTTATGAATGCTGAGATCATTGAAAAAAATAATGCTAAGCTGATCAGGGTTGAGGTATCATCCGGCGCAGGAAAGCCTTATTATTTCAAATCCAGAGGAATCAGACCAGACGGTGTGTATGTACGTCAAGGTTCATCAAGCGTTCCTGCTTCTGCCGAACGAATAAAGGCGATGATAGTTGAAACGGACGGCACCGTATATGAAAATCTGCGTTCAATGGAGCAAGAACTGACTTTTGTTGTAGCTTCCGGTGAATTCAGAAATAAAAACCTTGAATTCGGAGAGGCACAGCAGCAGACTCTCGGAATTCGTGACAGGGACGGACTATATACCAACCTTGGTCTGCTGTTGTCTGATCAGTGTCCGCATATTATAAAGGCGGCGGTTTTTCAGGGGACAGACAGGACCGTGTTCCGCACCTGTAGCGAATTTTCAGATTCTCTTCTGAAACAGATGCGGGACGCGTTTGCATACATTGAAATGCATATGCCTGTACTGACAAAGTATGATGGGCTTACTCGGACGGACACACCCGCAGTTGCCATTGAAGCAGCCAGGGAAGCGGTTTGGAATGCTCTGATACATCGTGATTATTCGATGATCAGTCCAACACTTTTGAGCTTGTACAGCGACCGCATTGAAATAGTTTCAATAGGAGGACTTCCGGCAGGTATTTCGATGGACACCGTTGAGCTTGGCGTGTCGGTATGCAGAAATAATAAACTTGCGAACGTATTTTACCGTCTTGGTTATGTTGAGGCATACGGCACCGGACTGATGAAAATTGCGGACTCCTATAAGAACAGCACAGTTAAGCATAAACTCGAGGTAACTGAACAGGCATTCAAAATAACGTTGCCGTTCAGACCTGAAGTAATGAACGAACTTAAATAAGAAACAAGATGGTCACAGCTGCGGCCATCTTGCATTTTATAGAGAATAGTGGTAAAATGAAAAGCGAGGAGTGATACAATGAACGACAGCCTTACATTCTTGCTAGAAAAATCAAAGAACAATAAAGAACTTACCGAAAGAATATACGAGACCCGAAACGACAGAAATCCCGTGAATGCGCTCTGTGAGTTGGCAACATCTGAGGGATTCCCGATAACTGCGGCTGAACTTCTCTACGATGGCGAGGAAACCTGCGCCGCAATGTGCCGTTCGGTAAACGGCGGTGGAGTTGATACACCGGACGGCTGGGACGATGTTTACGAGATGTTTTTCGCTGCCCTTGACTATATGAATAAATAATCAGACTTCCGTAATTTCAAAGTACGCCATCATCTCCCGGAACGCGTCCTGCGCGAGCTGGCAGGTGCTGATGAGGTACCCGTGCTGGGTGTCCCAGTTTTTCAGACTGTTGTAATAAAGCAGCTTAAAGCTCTCGTCGATGATGAACGGCACGACGCTGAATCGCAGGCACTCCTTGAACATAATGAGCCGCCCGACGCGACCGTTTCCGTCCTGGAACGGGTGTATCTTTTCGAACCTCGCGTGGAATTCCACGATGTCCTCAAGGGTTTTCGGCGCGTCGTTTTCGTAATCCGAAAGGAGCCTGCGCATTTCCGCGTGGACGTCCCTCGGGAGCGTGGTAATTTCGCCGCCGACCTCGTTCGGCTGTTTCTTGTAGTCCCCGACCGCGAACCATGCTTTCCGGCTGTCGGAAGTTCCGGATTTCAGAACGCGGTGAAGCTCCTTGATGAACGCTTCGGACAGCTTTTTACTGCGGTTCTCGATGATTAAGTCAATACAGCGGAAGTGGTTGGACGTTTCGATGATATCGTCCACGTTGACGGTTTCATCTTTCAGCACGCCGATCGTATTGGTTTCGAAGATGTATCGCGTCTGGTCGGCGGTCAGCCGGCTGCCCTCGATGTGGTTGGAATTGTACGTCAGCTCCACCTGTATCTTGTGGTAGATACCGCCTTTGCGGCCGCTCTGCATTTCGTCCGCGAGTATCTCAGCGAGGGTGGAGGGCGCTTTTTTTGCCGTCGCGGCGCGCGTGGGCTTGGTCGCATTCTCGGGGATATTCCATGTCTTTCCGGTCAGGAACGCGCCCTCTATGCGCCCCTGCGCGCAGTAATTCCGGACGCTGCGTTCGGACAGGTTCCACAGTTCCGCGGCTTGCTTTACGGATATATATTTCATGCTCTCAACTCCTTATGGATATTATATACCGTTATCGGCAAAAAATCAAGAGGATTTCCAGATAATAATTTGCTGAAATTGCCGATATCGGCAGTCGGAAAATTTATTGAATTTATGAATATGAGGAAATCGTTGCTCTCCTGCGGCTGATGAGCGAGCTTGAAAAGGGCTGGATAGACTTCTCGGAAATCGAGAGGGAGTGCGCGCAACATTCCGGATTGAGTAATTTTCTCAATATTGCGTGTTGACAATCTGCATATAATAAGCTATAATATATGCAGATAAACCGCGATATAAGGAGAACCCCATGCGAAAGTTCGACTACACATTCCTGAAAAAAATCAGCGTACCCGCCGACATAATGAACTCCGCAACGGAAACGGACGCGGGACGAAATACCGCGCCGTAATCAAGCCTGAATAACCCCGCGCAGCGCCGACTTTAACGCGCCGAATAAAAGAACATCCCCCGCTCGCTTTGAACGAACGGGGGTCAATTCAGCTGTAATACTTCTGATTTTTGCTGCGCCATGCTTTTGCAGTACACCTTGGCTGTTTGTTCAGCCTGCTTGTTCCACAGACAGGTGGAATTTGTGGTCAGCTGATGTTATCGAAAATTTGCGTAAATGGCATATTGAAGCATGATCTGTATATGTCGTCCCACATATCAAGGCATTTAGTCTGGATCTCCGGATCACGGCGGGTTCTGTCCATGAGTTTTATAATGCATTTGATAAGCTCAGTCACTGTTGTTTCTCTGTCGAATCTGTTCTCGTTTGACGCCAGTTCCTCGCAGAAGGTTTGCAGTGTATCCACATACTTGGATATGTCCTGACCATGAGAATTGATGTATTCAAGTATAGTTTGCAGCATGTGATCCTTAGGCTTTGAGCGCAGCAGCTTTTTCAGCAGGTCCTCGTCCCTGCCTGTATCTATCTTTTCATCAAGGAATAGCTTGTTGTATCCGAACATATTCGAAGCCCCGTAGTCCAGATAATGCAGCAGTATAGCCTTGCTGTTACTGTGGAACTGTTCATCGTCAAATGAGGACGCCGCTTGCAGGCAGACCCGTTCTATCTGATTTGTGTTCAGAGGGAGCTGGTACAACTGCTCGGCAATATTGAAGTCATAGTATATTGCTATCGCGCACAAATAGTCGGCAGCTTTTTCGTCAAGTTCATCTATCCCCGAGCAGCAGGCTTTTTTCAGATGTTCCACATAAAATTCACTGTTGTTCCGATAATTACGGCAGATAGTTTCCCATATATCGTGGTGTCCGAAAATGCACGGTTCATTTTGAATCAGCTTTTTCAGAATGCCGATACAAAAATCCCTGTCAAAATTATAATATGGATATGCGCCGGTCAGTGAAAAGAAGCGAACAGCCTCGTACGGGTCTTGGGTCGCATGTTCGATAACGGACTTGAACCTGTCCGCTAAATCACTGTGTTTCCACAGTAGCTGTGATATAGTCTGTAGGGCAAAACCACGGACGCAGTTGAGTGCATTTGTCGTCAGAGAATATGGTACTGCTTTCTTATCAACAAGCACTGAAAAATCCGGGGACGGGTGGGGAGAGTTCATTGCAACGTCGCAAACGAAGTCCAGAATATTTTCCGGCCAGTTTTCTTCCGCACGTTTTTCGATAAGCTGTAATATCTCAAGGGTAACATTGTGGTCGCTGTCGGACATAAAGCGGCTCACCACATCGCAGGTCAGCCGGAAGGCTGCCTTTGTATCTGCGTCATTATCATACAGCGCACGAATAACAGCTTTAATATAATCGCTGTTGCATTCATTCGGAAATCGCAGGGAAAGCTTCGCAAATCTCTCCGGATCGTGCCTTGCCTGTTCGGAAAATGACCTTGAAAAAAACTCGTGATTTGCTTCGACATAGTTTCCGTTTTTTATTCTCCATGGTTTATTTGTATTCATTCTGCTTTCCGGAGTGGAAATTATATTAAGCCATGTCTTGTCACAGATACGGTCTGCCTTTCCGGAAACGGGAGAAACAACGGGTAAATCCGGACCGCTGCGAACGCCGCAATTGTAAAAAGACGTTTCTACCCATTCGTTTCGCTCAAGCACTTTGATAAGCTGCTTGGTTTCCTGTGATGTTCTTGTTTCGTCAAGGAATGGGAGGAGCGTTTTCTGAAAATGTCCCCAGAAAGCATAGTACACAGGCTTGTACCGCTTTGTCTGATTTACTTCCCGACGCTGATTGTATATTGCTATCATTTCCCCGGCCGGGTCGCTCCAATTGAGTATCAGATTTTCAAGCCTGCTGAAATTGTCTTTTGAACAGTACGGTGAGAATTTTTTGATCATTTTCTTGGCTAATGACAAATAATCCTCGGCGTTGTCGGTGTAAATTAAGAAGTGGTTTTGGGGGTCGTCGCAAAGCCAGGAAACGGCAAAGTCGCTGTAAGCAGTGCCCAGGCTGTATACGGTTTCGGCAAGTATTTCATAATACACGACAGAATTTCTGCCGTCGAATTCTTTAGCGAACGCCATGAATTCCGGAGGCTCTTTTGCGGCGAATTCGCAGAGGGCGGCTTTTGCCATTTCAACTATATCTCTTGCGGTACTGTTAACGTATCCGGATTTTTTCCATCTGCTATAGTTCTCGCCATACGCATAGTTGGGCCATCGGAAATTCAAAAGCATGGTTTTTTCGCATATGACCGGTAATATCTCGCTGATGATCTCGTGATAGAACTGACTGATGAATTCTCCTATGCGGTCGCTTTCTCTGATATATAGTTCGCTTTTTACCTGGTCGATGTCCTCAATGAGCTGTCTGAGCATGGGTATCAGATTTGCTGATCCGCTTGAAAAGTCCCAGGTGTTCCATGTCCAGGGCCATAATTCGGGATACATATGCAGCAGCTTAAGCCTGAATTCCAGAATCTCGGGAGAATCATTCGCACAGGAGTGGCTAAGGACCAGATATAGTTCCTTGTCCTTTTCTTCTGTCTGGAAACAAAATGGGCTGATTTTCCCGTACACAAAATCCTGTGCCTTTGTATTTATCGAACGCAGGAGTTCAAGCCCATCATTTGCCGACCAGTCATATCTGCCATGATCATTAAGGTTCTGAACAAATGCCGGGTGACCGAGATAAACAGTATTGTATACATAGCTGTGCCAGTCGGGATTTTCGAAGTAACCGTACGCATATTCCAGCAGTGCGTCGCCGGGTTTTTCGCACTGACCCATCACCTCAAATACAGCGCACTTGAAATAATACCGGACTTCCTCAGAGCGGAGGATATCGTCGCAGACGCCAAGGAGCGTATCCTCGTCGTCGCTCAGAATTTGCAGCACTCTTAAAAGACGGTATCTCATGTACGGAGTTTGCTTGTCCCGATTGTCCGTTACTTCAAGAATGCTTGCTCCGTCGTAAATTTTCGTTACCATGTTCGAAACCGCAAAGTGGTCGAGGAAGCTCTGGTGAGAGAACGAAACAGCATTGTTGTTTTCGACCAGCAGACCGTTGGATATCATCGCCTGTAATTCCTTCTGGCTATCGATAAAGAATTGCCTGGGCAGCTTTGAATCCGGGCGCTTTTCCAGTTTATCAACTATCGTGTCCCGGAGCGAGGTGACAGCCGATTTGCTTATGCCGGTGCTTTCACAGTTTTCGAGTATCTGCTCCCACCACTTCTCCATCAGTTCAAAGGGCGTGGTTATGTTTCTTGCAGCCGAGCTGTCTGTTAAGGTCGTCCAGATATACAGAGAGGACGGGGTCAGCAGTAGATTTTGCAGTTTATGCGACAGCGTGTTGTAATTCTCGTCGATCACATTGATGACATCACCGGCTGAAAAATGGCTTATTTCTTCTTTAGACCACCTAAAGTGTTTATTCTCGTCATTAGGAAACAGATTCCTGAGACTTGCGTCAGTTTCAAGGTCGAATGTGCGTGTGATGAATACCAGAGAAATGTGCCCACCAAAGTCCTTGTTAAGGTTATTTGCCTCTGAGATAAGCTGTTTGCAGACCTCCAGCGCACTGCCGGAATGACGGCTCGTCCATCTCAGTGCGTCAAGCTGGTCGAGGATAAGCACGCAGGGCTTTCCGGCGGCTATATTATACAGGCAATACACGGGGGACTGGGCAAGTCCAAGCTCATTTCCGTATTTATCTGATGTTGTCGAGGGAGGTTCCTGGGCTAAATTTAAGGCTAGGAACAGAGTTCCGTTTTCCATGAGTTTATTGATTATTTCGTAAACGCAGCCACTTTTTCCGTATCCGGCTTTTCCGTGCAGAATGACCGAATTGCCGTTTGTTATTTCAGCAAGCACTTTGTCGGTTTCGGAGCGGTGAATGATTTTACCGTTTATCGGGTGGAATGAATTCAGAAAAATCTCGTTCAGACTGTTTATCTTTGTGATATTGTTTTCGCCGTACAGGTGCTTCCTGAATTTATGACCCCGCTCCGACATTGCATGTATTATCTCGTCGGCGGTTATGGGGACTACAAATCGCTGGTTTGAATTCGCATAGTTTTCAAGAAGCTCTCTGGCGGCTTTAGAATCCCCAGAAAACAAGCAATTGACCCTGGACGACAGGTCGCGCTTGCTCTCCATGCTGAACGGCACGGTAACAAATTCCCACTTCGAGAGAATACTCATCAGATACTGGGCGTCGGTATCGTTGGATATGTCCAGCCTGAGCTGTTTGGCGCAGTCCTCCCATGCCCTTCGTATTTCCTTGTTGGTCAGCTGATTTTTCAAGTCTTCGACCGAAGCGCTTGTCCGGGCGCGATCGCACAGCTGGTCGAGCTCACCGTAGCTCAACGGCGAAACAAAGACGTATATGTTCTTTGGGTCTGTTTCAATTATTTCCCTTGCTCTGTTGAAAACATTGTATTGTTTAAGGTCGCAGGTTCTCCATTTGTTGTGAGTGCCGTTGCTGAGCTTACACTGATAATGGTATCTGTTTCCTGCTTGGTCAACTGCAGTATATTCCACGCTGTCCTTGTTCGGTCCTACGGGCTCTACTGTGATAGAGGTGAGCTCGCCATTAACCAGCCTCAGTAAAAGAATCGCGAGGTAGTGTTTTTCGTATTCGTTTCCTGTTTTGTCTGTTCTTCCACCGGGTAACAGGCTCATGTTATCGCTCCTTTCATGGGTTATTGCTAATTAGAATTATATCACACTGAATGTTAAAAATCAAGTCAAAAAAGGATGGGTAGTATGAAAAGTCCGGCGCTCTTTTGAAACGTCGGACTGAGCTGTTAGAATTTTGAAAAGCCGCTGAAACCTTACCCTACGATCTCGCCGAAATCCTCGGCGAGCTTAATGGAGCAGTCCTGAAATCATGGTTGACCTACATTAAATCAGGCTTCCGCAATTTCAAAGTCCCCCATCATTTTCCAGAAAGCGTCCTGCGCGAGCTGGAAAGGGGCTGGATAGACTTCGCGGAAAACAAGAGGAAGTTTTCAAGCGATACTAAGGAATAAATAAGAAACACATCGGCGGTGCAGGGTCATTTCCTGCACCGCTTTTGACTGCATTCAGTTTTCGAGCGTTCCGCACCGCTCCTCAATAAGCCCTGCGAACCGCGATTTCATATCCTCGGGCAGGAGCGATTCCCCACACATCGTAAGGAATTTCGGCTTCAGCGAAAGCAGCTTCCTCATCATTTTCTCGGCGGACTGCCATGTAATTCCGCATTCGTCGGCGAAAACAAGGAAGTCCCTGCGGCGGATATTCTGCTTTTTTCCGTTCAGCGCGAGGGCTGTCTGTTCGACGTCCTCGGGCATTATGACGTTGACCGGGAGCAGGTCGTAAGCCGGGGACAGGACGTACTTCCCGCTGCGCTCGGCGGTTTCGATGAGCGAGAAATTCTTTAAATGCATATCCGAATTCCCTGTGATGAAACAGAAAATCAGCCTGTAAAACAGCTCGCTTAAATCCAGTCCGCTCCGCGAGGAATACCGCTCTATGACCTTTGCGCAGCGCTCGTAGGAGCCGCGGTACTTGTCCTGCGTGAGCCGCAGGTCGAGCTGGCAGAAATCCTCCATTGCGAGCATTTCCACGTTATCCTTTCCGAACACACGGTCTATCCTGCGGGTGATGTACGCGAGGTTCTCGCCGCCCATTACCAGCGCGTGCGGAACGGTGCTTATCCCAGCCGCGTCCGCCATGGACATGACGAGATGTTCCGCCTCGGGGAGCGCTCTGAAATCCTCCACCTGCGGCTTCAGAATAAATCCCGTCGGGTAATTCACCAGCGTGAGCCGCGGCTTTCTCCCCTCGGACATGAGGTGCAGCGAGAGCTTTTTCTGCACGCCGGGGATAGTCAGACCCTTGCCGGTGGTTTCAATCGCGAGGTGCTCCAGCGCGCTGTTGTCTATTTCCAGTTCGGGAATCACGCTCGTGCCGAAAAAGCGCTTTACGCAAGCTTTGTGCCAGCCCGAGGGTTCGTCGGTTTTAAGCGGTTTTCCGCAGCACAGGCAGTTCATGATTTTTCACCTCTGATACTTACGTTGCCGATGGCGTCCCGGCAGGAAATGAGCAGCAGCCCGAAGCGGTCTTTCTGGTCTATCTTCCAGTTGCGGGTAATTACGCCGAGCAGCCAACCCTCGGGGATAAGCCCGTCGAAGAACGAAAACAGCGTTTTCGAGGAATAAATCTCCTCCGACAGCGGCAGGGTCAGCGACACGGCGCTTGCGCCCCCGGAGCGCAGGTAGTCGCGGTCGTACTCGAAGGAGTACCCCTCGTCGGTTTCGGAAAGAGCGCCCGCGTAGGCGTTCCTGACGTACACATATGCGGTTCTGAACGCACCCATTACTCATCGTCCTTTCTGCCGGGGACTGCCTGCATATTGAACATCGCGAGGGCGGCGTTCACCTTGTCCATGCGCACCGTTTCCTTGCCCTGCTCGAGTTCCCGCACGAAACGCAGTCCCAGCCCCGAACGTATCGCAAATTCTTCCTGCGTGAGCCCTGCGGCTTTGCGGTTTTCCTTGATAAATTTCGCTATCGGATTCATTTCTGCGCCCCCTTTTGTTATATATTTTACACCCGTTCGGGTATTTTGTCAATGGGGTTGGCGTGAATTTATACCCGTTCGGTGGTAAATCTGTGCGTTTGTTATAGTATTGCACCCTAACGGGTATATTATGCGCGGAGTTGCTGCTGTTTGACATTTTGTGTACGGAGTGGTATAATTATTTCAGTAACTAATAGTGTGACAGGGAGAGTTTAATGGAAAAAATCGAAATACTGACGTTCGGTCATGAATTGTGGGACAGGGTGATAGAGTATGCGGAACCTGCTCATGGGGAGCGGGACAGGTACTGGCTGGCAAAATGAGGGCGAACGATTTTGAAGCCAACGAGAGAGTTATCGCGGCGCTTCATGACGGCGATATAGCCGCGTTCTGCACGTTCTCGAACAGGGACGAACTGCCGCCGGAGTATGATTTCAAGCCCTTTGTGGGATTTGTTTTCGTGGACGAGAAATACAGAGGTCGCCGCCTGTCCGGGAAACTTATCGACGCGGCTTGCGGAATAGCGAGAGAGCAGGGATTTACGGCGATATATCTCATGAGAGGGGAAGTCGGCTTGTATGAAAAATACGGATTCAGGAAAATCGGAGATTATGGGACTATATACGGTTCAGTGGAGCAGTTATTTGCGAGGGAACTGTGATTTTGTGGAGGTAATTAAATGAACGCGGAAATCGACATATCGAATGTTGTGTTAAGGACGGAGCGGCTCATACTGCGCCCGTGGAGGGAATCCGACCTCGATGATTTTTTTGAGTACGCGAGCGTGGACGGCGTCGGGGAGATGGCGGGCTGGTCGCACCACAAAACAAAGGAAGAAACGCAGGCTATCCTTACTGCGTTCATTAACGGTAAAAAGACGTTCGCCATCGAGCGCGGCGGTAAGGTCATAGGCTCGCTGGGAATCGAGAAATACGACGAGGAGAAGCTCGCGGAATTCAGCGATAAATCGGGGCGTGAGCTGGGATTTGTGCTGTCGAAGGAGTACTGGGGCAATGGCTACATGGCGGAGGCAGTCCGGGCGGTGATCGATTATCTGTTTGAGCAGGTCGAGCTTGATTTTATTGCGTGCGGATATTTCACCGACAATCCGCAGTCGAAGCGCGTGCAGGAAAAATGCGGGTTCAAGTTTTATAAGTACAGTAAGTACACGACGGCTTACGGGGTCACTAAGGACGTGTGTATCAATGTTTTGTTTGGGTGAGTTTGCGGTGGGTTTCGTGCGTTGACTGCGATGATTTTGGCGGGAATGTGCGGGAAATAATCGTAACTGAAAAATACTATAGGGAATGCAATTTATTTGTTGCATTCCTTTTTGTTTTGCCCGTTTTCGGAGCGTTACTGTGGGCAAAAATGTTGCTGTAATAAGTTATCCGCAGTCAGTTGACGACTGCGGATTTGCTGTTTTATTCACCGGCAGCGAGCTTAATTCCACCACCGACAACTATCTGAACGACCTTACCCTCTGCGATAAGCTGCTCGACAGCCGCAGAGAGTTTCCGCGAGATACTTTTCATGCCGAGCGCTTTTGCAAGTTCAGTGCGGTTCATCGGGGAAGTGCGGAGTTGCTCAAGAATTTTCTCACGGTATTCCG
>OLRV01003133.1_pt1 | contig 11915 bp, 7 predicted proteins | sample 1672421 | NCBI WGS metagenome assembly OLRV01 (sample SAMEA3136684, study PRJEB25190) | human gut metagenome | biome: human gut; feature: human-associated habitat; material: faeces | place: Austria | collected 2013
CATACCCTTCGCATTCCGTGCTGTCTCTTTGCGGGCAGCTTCTGACGTTTTCTGCGTTCTTCATGCCGTCCTCCTTCCTTCGGTTACTCCGGCGCGTATTGGTTCCGCCCTTCCCTTGAGTTTCCCCAAGGTACTATGGCTTCGGCTGACTTCTGCGTGTTCAGCGCAGCCTTGCAGCTGTGGTTACGCCTTTCGGCGCATTCCGCGCAGACCTCCCCGGGTACCACACGTTTCTTTCCCTCCATCTACCTGCCGCATTTACCACATGCGATTCCGTGTAGCTATTGGGCTTCGACTTGTTGGGCAGCCTTACCCTCGCATATAGCCTTCTATACGGTTTCTGTTCGTCAGGCCAGAGGTTTGCCCGTGGTTAGTCTCTTCCCACATCCGGCTTCCTTCAGATTCCGCCTCACGACGGACTCCCTTGCCTTCGGCTTTCTCCTTCCCGCTACCGGGCGGATTCGGGTCTTTCACGCTTTAGATACGTGCGCCGCCGGGCGCACCCCGAAAAAAGCTGCCGAGGATTTGCTCTCCTCGGCAGCCTTCCCTTTAGTCAATCGCCGTAATGGTCGGCACTGTCCACGTCTTGAGTGCCTCCATATCCGGCGTATAGATGCGCATAAACAGATGGAAGCCGCCTTCCCCCACCGGAAGCCAATTGGTCGTGTCTGCTGGCGCGTCCTTCGACAAAATCACATCCACAGAGCCGTCGTCATTTCTCTTCAAACCCGAACGGTCGTTGATGCAGTAGCGGTCGAGCTGATTATCGATGAGGAAATCATCGTCACCATATGCAGTGATCGACCAGAAACCGCCGTCAAGCACCTGCGGATCGCTTTCGAGGTGGAGAATGTAGGACTTTTCACCCGTCAAAGGATTCCCGTCGGCATCCTTTTCCGTCTTGGGGTACAGTGCGATTTCCACCGTATTCGCCCCAAGTCCGGCAATGGCTACCAGCGCACGGTAGGCATATTCCGTACCAAAGTCTCCGATTGGCGCGCCGAAATAGCTCCACTGCCCCAGCTGTTTTGAAAACTTCATTCCCTCTGCCGCGAGCTTCGGCCGAAGCCCTTGCAGCATTTCCCGCCAATTTGCCTGAATATCTCCGGTCAAAACAGATGCGTCAAATTCCATGCCGGGGCCAACGTGAACTGCCGCAAATTTTTCAAGCATTTCCGCATCAGCGGCGGACGGCGGATTGTTCTCCATCAGCGTGTTGGCTTTGTTGAAGAATGTGACAGGATCCAGCGACAGTACCTTGTTGATGGGGACATAGCTGTTTTCCTCCCGATAGCTTCCCTTCGGGGGCTGATACGCTTCTCCGCTCAGGTAGACAGAAAGCGGTAAAAGCTGCATCTGCGCCTGAATGGCATACACATTCGGAAGATCCGCCTCTCCGGAAAGCACCGTTCTGGTAATGGCCCACGCCATAGCGGTAGGAACATCAATGCGGGTCACATTGTCCGGCAGGTCGCCCTTCCAAGTTGAGCGCGTGATCGCATAGGCTCCAGCCCGGTCAAGGACAGCGACGGTATTTGTCCATGCGTCAAGCACCTGCGCCTTGCAGAAGCGGTCTGTTTCCGGATGCACATAGATCATCGGCTCTTCGCTCAGGTCATACCACACCTGTGTATAGATGGTGTCCACGTTAGGCGTCACCACGTTTTTGAACTGCGCGTTAGCCAGTGCCACACCGTGCATGAACTGATTAACAGGCGCCTTGCCGGGTGCGGCTTCCTCCGTATTCGTTGCGGAAGTTCTCGTCGCGTCCATCAGCACCAGCGGGAATGCGTAAATGTAAGCCTCTTCAATGGTTTTCCACACATCTTCGGACGACGAGACAGCCTCCGCCTTGACACTCCATGCGCAGCCTGACAGCAGCATCGCCATGCAAAGCAGAATCACTGTGATTTTCTTCATCTATTTTCCCTCCCTATAACGATTTTTCTTACGGCTCGATGATATTGAAATACAGGTCAAAAGCGGCCATACTGTCACAAAACGCTTGGAACAGCGTCTTATCGCCCTTTTCAACGGTGATGAGCTTGTCGATATTTTCCTGATTTCCGCTTGTGATGGCAAGAATCCCGATTCGGGGGGTAGAAATCGTCAGGTCTGCCTCTTCTGAGAGCGCATCCTTATAGTACAGGAGCACGCCATGGTGGATCTTCAGCAGATAATCGTCGCCATCCGCCAGCTTGAGGTTGATGGTGAAGGAACGATTCTGGAGCTTTTCCGTATCCATGATAATGCCCATGTAATCCAGCATTGTCTGCGCGTCCATCCCCTGTGCAGTGGTGCCAACGCCAAGTTGGGCTGCCTTCGGGTACAGGCCGGTGCCATTCCGCAGCTCAAAGGCTGCCACAAGTAAGCGTTTCTCCATGCGCCCGACTCTGCCTGATAGCCAAGCTGCTCCAGCGCATCGGCGCACAGATAGCGCGCTTCCTTATTTTCCGGGTCAGCATATACCAGCGTATTCGTTATCTGTGCGACCCACTGATATTCGCCCTTTTCATAATCGGCACGTGCCATTTCAAGCACCTTGTCCGTGTCGCCAAGATACTCCACAAGTTTTTTGGCATATTCGCTCGGCGTCAGTTCATCCAGATGAATCGGGTTTGCATCGTACCAGCCCATGTATTTCTGATAGACTGCCTTGACATTGTGCTTCAGCGTACCGTAATACTGCCGGGTATACCAAACCTTTTCCAGCTCCTCCGGCAGCCGGATCATGGAGGCAATCTCCGTGGAGGTATAACCTTCGTTGATATACAGGAGGGTCTGATCGTGGATGAACTTATAGATGGCAGCTGTGTTGGTCATGTATTCGTTGACGGTTTCCTTGCCCCAATGCGGCCAGTTGTGCGCCTGAAAAACAACCTCGGCGTCGGGGAACAGCGACTGTGCCTCGGTGATATAGCGAGCCCAGCCATTCGCATCCCGCACCTCCGCGCCGCGCAGCGTGTAGAGATTGTGCATGGTTCCGCTGCAGTTTTCCGCCATCCAGAGGGCTTTGCTGTCGGGGAAATAGGTGTTCATTTCGGCGGGAGATTCCGTCCCCGGCGTCTGCTGGAAGATAGCGGTTACGCCATCAATGGTTGTTTCATAAATCGAATCCGCAACCTCGAAGGTCGGCGCGATATAACCGACACCGGTCTGCACTGCGGTCAGGCCAATGCCCACCGAAAGGCGTCCCTGTTCGCCATAGGGAAGCATGGAGCCGTACTGGAAAAACGCCCGCCGCTTCATTGCCGTGCCCACAAAGACATTTTCCTTCATTACCGCGTCCGTAAAGCCCTTCGGCACAATGATTGCGGTCTTTCCGGATGCAATCTGCTCGTCAAGCGGCAGGCTGCTGTCCGCAGCATCTTCGGGGGCAATCAGCCCTTCAATGCCGCCGTAGTGATCCACATGCGCATGGCTGATGACAATGGCGACAATCCGCCCATCGCCCATCTCGGAGCGGAAGAGTTTCAGCGCTTCCGCCGCGGTATATTTGCTGCTGCCGCAGTCCATGATGATCCATCCGTGTTCGCTGCGGACGAAGGTAATATTGGAAATATCATAGCCGCGCACCTGGTAGATGCCGTCAGTAACCTCAAAGAGACCGTAAATGTGGTTTAGCTGCGTATTCCGCCACAGGCTGGGGTTGGCGGTATCCGGCGCGTCTTTGTCAAGAAACGCATATGCGTCCTGCGTCCACACGATTCTCCCGTTCTCGCCACGGAGATTCAGTGTGTCCGGTGCGGCGATGAAACCTCGTTCCGCATTCTCAAACTCCGACGTATCCTCAAAGTTCAGGAAGTCGTATACCTGCCGATTGACCTCAATGGTGCTTTGGGTTGCCGGCTTCGTCTCTGCATTGAACACGGCGGCAGTGTCGCTGCTTTTCTCGGCACTGGCGCAGACCGTCAGCGTGGCAGCCAACATGGTCGGCACAAGGAGTAAGCTTAGCAGTTTCTTTTTCACAGGTGTTCCTCCTTTACTCAGACAGGTTTCCCCATAGGGAACTGCTACGAAAGATGACATTGCTCACCTTCCGTACTTTTCTGTTCTTGTGTTTTCAGTGTAGCATAACTTTGTTTGAATTGCAACATACCTTGCGTGAACATCGTACAATCCTGCGCGAATGACGTTTTTTCTTTGCGTTGAATCTTGCATTGTATCTGAAAACATGGTATTCTGTAATGGTATTATAATGGTGGAGGAAAAAGCTATGAGCTTTGACGATATTTCCGTTATTTCCAACCGCAGGCATATCAGCTTGCTGACAGAGGACATTCTTTATATTCAATTGTCAGGCCGCCAGTCGATCATCCATTTTTCCGATGGCAGAACCTACGAAACCTATGCCACCATCCATGAATTGGAAAGTCTGCTTGGCAGCGGCTTTATCCGCGCCGACCGCGCCACGCTGGTGTCTATCAAGGGAATCCACGACATTGGAAAGGAGATTGAACTCGTCAACGGAGAAACACTGTATTATAGCTGTCGAAAGAAACGAGAGCTCAAAGAACAGCTGCGCGCCGGACGGCGGCAGATTGCGCAGAGCCTGTCTGACAGCGACGCGCCCACCACACAGGAAGAATATCAGCGGCACTATGCCAGCTATGACAGCGCGCCCTTTGCGTTTACCGACATCGAGATGGTGTTCAACGAGGAGCGTGCCGCTGTGGACTGGATCTTCCGCTACGGTAACGAGGCACTGGCTGAAATCGAAAAAACGCCGCTGCAGCAACTCATCAACCACTCTTTCGGCAGCATTTTCCCCAATATGGACGCAAAGTGGCTGCGCGTCTACGAGCGCACGGCGCTGTTCGGTGAAACGCTGGAAATTGTATATTACAGTCCGGAGATTGACACAAAATTGAAAATCATCAGTTTCCCCACTTTCAAAGGGCACTGCGGCTGTATGCTGTTCAAACAAACGGATATTCAGACGGTGGGTGAGTACGCAGCGCCATAACGAACTGCGCAGATGTGTGTCCCTGCTCTCATACTATTTCCAAATGAGAATGCGCCAAGATGCGCCGCGAATTTTTCACGTTGGCTAACGCGAATGAAACGCAGCGTAGCAGCGCTACGCTAAGTGGAATGAGCGGACGCCAACGGGGAAAAGGCGCAAGCAGATGGCGCGGGTGAATTTGGAAATAGTATCACACATACTGTTGACATTTCAATTCTTTTCTGCACGCAAACAGGCGCTGGCAAGAATCTCACCCTGCCAGCGCCGTTTTGTATTCAGCTTTACTGCCGCTGCACCGAAATTGGCTCATCCGTCAATTCCACCGTCTCGCCATACACCTGCACCGCCAGTTTGTCCCCCTGCGTCAGCTGGAACACGGTCTTGTCCGCGCCCATGCTGATTGCAATCACACGCCCACGGTACATGACCGAGAAGGTCAGCCGCTTCCAGCGCTCCGGCAGACGCGGGGCGAAACGCAGCATCGTGTCATCGCTGCGCAGACCTGCGAAACCGTAGACGATGTTCGCCCATGCCATCGCGATGCTCGTGATGTGCAAACCCTCGCGCGTATTGCGGTTATAGTTGTCCAAATCAAGGCGCGTCGCGTAGCCGAAGAAGCTGACAGCTTCATCCATCTTGTCCAGCTCCGCCGCCAAAATGGAGTGAATCGCGGGCGAAAGGGAGGATTCGTGAATCGTGCGCGGCTGGTAGAAATCGTAGTTGATACGCTTCGTCTCGGTATCAAAAGACGAATTGTAGAGGTAGAGGAACATCAGCACATCCGGCTGCTTAATCATGTCCGTGCGGTAGATGCGGTCGTACGCCCAGTGGTCGTAGAGCGGGAACTCGCTGACCGGAATGCTGTTGATGTCCGTGTGCGGCAGCTCAAAAAAGCCGTCGTGCTGCTCAAACAAGTGATTGGGCGCTTCCGGAATGTACATGTTGTCGGCAATGTGCCGCCACTGCGCGGGTTCGTCAGGTGCAAGCTGGACTTTTTCACACAGTGCCGCGTAAGCCTCCGGCGCATCCGCCCGCATTGCATCCAGCACATCCGCCGCGTAGCGCAGGGCGCGCATCCCCATATAATTGGTATACGCGTTGTTGTTGACCATCATGTGGAATTCGTCCGGGCCCATCACGCCAAAGAAGCCGTATTTGCCGATTTTCTCGCTGAAGCCGACGCGCGTCGCTTGGAATCGGGCAATTTGCAGCAGCATTTCCGCGCCGTATCGGTACAAAAACGCCTTGTCGTCCGTCAGGTGGACATAATGCCAGATGCCGTAGGACACCGCCGTGCTCGGCTGCAATTGCAGGCTTGCGTGCTGCCAGAGCGGACATGCCTCGTCGCCGTTAAGCGTCGCAATCGGGTAGCATGCGCCCTTGCAGTCCAGCATTTTTGCGCGCTCCAGCGCCATCGGCAGCGTGTTGTAGCGGAAAAGAAGGAGCGATTTCGCGGCTTCCGGGTTCGTGAAGAGATAGAACGGCAGGCAGCAGGATTCCGTGTCCCAGAATGCATGACCGTTGTACGCCTCGCCCGTCAAGCCCTTCGCGCCAATGTTGTGGCGCATACTGCCGCCGTTGTAGGTCTGCGCGAGCTGGAAGGAGCAGAAGCGAATCCCCTGCTGTTCCGCTGCGACGGCTTCCGCCATGCTTTCATCTTTCGGCTCAATGCAGATGTCGGACGTGTGCCAGTAAGCATCCCAGTACGCGCGCTGTGCCGCCTGTGCGTCATCGAGCGAGACGGCTTTGCTCTGCGCCATCGCATCCAGACCGCTCTGCCAGAGGTCGTCCCCCTGCTGACCGTTGAACAGCACGACGGCGCGCTTGTCGATTTGCACAGCTTGCCCCAGCGCAAGCAGAACATCCGCCGTCGCGGTGACGGTTTTGCCCTCGGCGGATGTGGTGGATTCGCCGGGCAGCGTCAGCCATGCGCCGCAAAACTCCTCCTGATTCGATAGCGTCGTGCGGGACTGCGCCATCAGGCAATCCGGCTTCGCGTCGATGCGCGTCTCCTGCCAGAAGCACTTCTGCCGCCCTTCATGCACCACATCAAAGGACACGCCGGACGTGACTGTCGCGCTGCCCGTGAAATTGAGCGCTTCGAGCGTGATGCGCTGGTACGCGCGTTCGCGGTGGACCATATCGAGGAATCGAAGGAAGGTCAGGCGGATTTGCTTGCCGCTCTTCGTCGTCCAGAGGAAGCGGCGGGTGAGCGTGCCGGCGCGGAGGTCGAGTTCGCGGGTGAAGTCAGAAAACTGCGACTGCCCCAAATCAAGCGTTTCGCCATCAACGGAAATCGTCGTCATCAGCCATTCCGCCGAGGGAATCATGAAGTGTGTTTTGTCGATGATGCCCTTATAGGAGCGGCTCAGTTTCTCCATATCATAGATGCCATTGGTATACGCCCCGCGAAGGCTATCGACATGACCGCCCTCATCAAAGCAGCCGCGCACGCCGATGCTCTCATTGCCCAGCGAGAAGATGGATTCACTCACGCGCGCGTAGGCGGGGTCGAAGCCCTGCTCAATGACCTTCCACGGGTCTACTTGGAAATATACGTCAGCGGCTTTTGCCATTGTGTGTCCTCCTGTCGGTTCTTTCTTTTTGGCAAGAAAGAAGTAGAAGCTCTTTTTTTCGGTATTGCAGGTTGTCTTCTTTTCCGTGAATGGGCTGTTAAGCAAGTTCCAGAGGGCAATGAAAACAGACGAAGTCTGCGGTCGCCCTCCGGACTCCTTCGGCGCCTCCCATGTTACTGGGTGACTATCGAAGTTTTTTATAATGTCAACCCTTGATGCCCACAGACACGGCGTTTTCGGTCAGCTGCTTCTGGAAGATGAAGAAAAGGATGATGGGCGGAATCATCGAGAAAACGACGGAGCGCATCATCGTGTCGGCGTTGACGGTCTGTTCCGTGCTGAAAACAAACAGGCGCACCATCACCGTTTGCAGTGCGCTGCCGCGAAGCACCAGATACGGCAGGAGGAAGTCCGACCATGCGGCGTTGATGGCGAAAATCGCAATCACGGAGCAAATCGGCTTGGACAGCGGCAGGACGATGTAGAAGAACGTTTGCAGCTGCGTGCAGCCATCAATCCGCCCGGCTTCGATGATGGAAGTCGGCAGCGATTCAAAGAACTGCACGAACAGGATAACGTACATGGCGTTCGCGCCATAGCTCAGCCAGAGCGGGACGAACGAGCCGCCGAGATTCAGCTTCTGGATGTTCATGAACAGCGGCACGATGCTGATGGTCGTCGGCAGGAGCAGGGAGAGCATGACGAGCTTCTTGACGATGCCGTAGCCCTTGGGTTTCAAAATCGCCAGCCCGTAGCCCAGCAGACCGTTGAACACAATCGCGCAGACGACGCTGCCCGCGACGGAAATCAGCGAGTTAAGGTAGTTCTGCGCAATGCCCAGCTGCGACCACGTTTTCGCGAAGAGAGAAAAATCGAACACCTCCGGGAGCAGCTTGGCGGACGACATGAACTCCTTCAAGTCCTTGAAGCCCGCCAGCACAACCCAGATAATCGGGAAAACCGCGATGACCGTCATAATCAGGCAGAAGAAGATGATGAACCCATACCCAACCCGGACAGACGCGGAGTGCATATCGTAGTCCCGGATGACGCCGGTGCGCTGTGCTTTTGCCATATGCGTTCTCCCTCCTTAATCCCAGTCGGATTCTTTGCGGTCGAAGTAGGAGTAAATCGCCGTCATGACGAGCAAAATCAGCGTGACAATCACCGCGACGGCAGATGCCTTGCCATAGTTCATCGAGCCGCCGAACGCGTACTGCCACATCAGCTGCATCAGCGACAGGGACGCATTATCCGGGCCGCCCTTCGTCAGCACCATCGGTTCATACATAATCTGGAACACGGAGATGATTTGCAGAATCAGCAGCGTACCCGCGAGCTTCTTGATGGCAGGAATCATGATGTGGATGATGCGCTGCCAGATGCCCGCGCCGTCAATCGCCGCCGCTTCATACAGCTCCGGGCTGACGCTGGACATGCCCGCCATGTAAATCAGCGCCGTCGCGCCCGCGCCCTTCCACGTCGCAATCAGGATGATGATGGGGATGACCCACTCCGAGCGCGTCAGATACGTCTGCGGCGCAATGCCCAGATGGCTGAGCAGGATGTTCAGCACGCCGGACTTCTCGCCGGAGAAGAACGCCGACCAGAGGATGACGACCGCCAGACCGGGCAGCATATTCGGCAGATACGCCACCGTGCGGAAGAAGCTCTTGCTCCGCACGGTCTCCCCAATCAGCAGCGCCAGCACCATCGGCAGGAAGAAGCCCAGCAGCAGCGACCAGAACGTGTACGAGAACGTGTTCGTCAGCGCCTGCAGGAAGTCATCTTTGCCCATGACGCTGATGTAATTTTTGAAGCCGATGAAGTTCACCAGTTCGATGTTGCGCGTCTTATACAGGCTCATCACCACGCTCTCGAACAGCGGTTCCCAGACAAAGAACAGCATCAGCACGAGGCTCGGCAGCATAATCAGCCAAGCATTGAGGTGGTCAACCGTCCGTGCGCGCAAGCCGACTTGCGCCTTTTTTCTGCTCATAGGCGTTCCTCCGCGAAGATTTGAGCGATTTTTATGTAAAAGAAACCGGCATCGGTTCTCCTCCGCCGGTGTTCTTTTTTCCAATTAGAAATGAGGAATTAGCAATTAGCAATAATTGCCCGATGGCACCGCACTGCCCCGTCCGCATTGACTTTCGCTTGTCACCAACAAGGGCTAACCCAAAGTGCAGCGGCGCCGAAGGTTTCCAAAGGGCGATCGGAAAGCCCTTTGGTCGCCTCCGCAGAGGCGAAACCCTCTGCAACAAACAGTGCAATGCCATGCAGAATCAGAAATTAATAATCATTGATTTCATCATCCAGATACTCCTGGAAGGAATCCTGCGCCTTTTGCAGCGCCTTGCGCACGTCCGCGCCCTCGCGAGTGATGACGCGCTGAATGACTGCGGTCAGCTCGCGGTACAGCTGCTGCGCAAAGACGGGTTCTTCCGAGCGCAGCGTAATCGTGCCCTGCGTGATGGAATCGAAGAAGTCGTTGTACAGGCGCATGTCGACGTTGCAGTATTCGTCAATAATCGCCTGCTTCGCCGCGTTGTAGTCCTCATCGTTCCACGCGCTGATGGCGGGCAGAACCGGGGCGCCGCGGTCGCGCTTGGCAGCATAGTCCGCGCGCATCCCCTCGATAATCTGGTCATTCAGGTACGGCATCTTGCCCAGCACGGTCAGGTACGCCATCAGCGCCGTCGCCTGATCATCGGTAATGTTCGGCGCGAACATGTAGCAGGTACCGCCCGCCAGCGCATAGCGTCCCGCGTCGCCCGCCGGGAACGGAATCAGCGCGAAGTCCTCCACCGGCAGACCCTTGTTGGAGGTCGGCTGGTCAACCGAGTCATCCGCCGCGAAGTTCATTGCCGCTTCGCCCGTGCCCAGCAGAGAATGCGCGCCCGCCCAGTCAGTCGTGGTCGCGTCGGCATTGAGGATGTTGTACTTCCAGCGCAGGTCGCGGATGTACTCCATCGCCGCCACGCACTCGTCGGATGTGAAGTTGCACACCCAGCGGCCGTCTTCATCCTGATATTCCAGCGCGTTTTCGCCCACGCAGCCGAAATTCCACGCGATATTGGTGAACAGCCAGCCGCCATACGTCTCGCTCGCCGGGAATACCAGCCCCGCCTTGCCCGTCTTTTCGCGGATAATCTGACCGTATTCCGCCACTTCCTGCAAGGTCTTGGGGTAAATCGGCAGACCTTCCTCGTCCACCAGCCCCGCCTCGCGGAACAGGGCGACATTGATGTGCATACCCAGCACATAGCCGTCGCGCGGCAGACCGTAGATGCGGCCGTTCTCGTCGGACAGCATTTCGAGGTACGACGGGCTGAACTCATTCAGCACGCCCGCGCGCTCCAGCGCATCGGTCACGTCGCCGACAAGATGCTGGCTGATCAGCAGCTGCGGGTCGGTAAACGGCGGCTGGAAGATGCTCGGCGCCGTGCCGCCCTTCGCCATCGGAACGTAGCTGCTCAGGGTGTAGGAGTAGTAATCCGGCACCAGCGTCACGTTCGGGTACTGCTTCTTCATCGTTTCGCGGTAGCTCTCAAAGAGCGCCTTTTCCGCCTCCGCCGCCGTATCCGCGGGCCAGTTGCCCAGCGTAATCGTGCAGGTCAAGTCCGCATCAACGACCTCTTCCGCCATCGCCAGCGGCAGCGCACCCAGCGTCAGGCACAGCACCAGCAGTATGGAAACCAATTTCTTCGACCCTCTCATGGGAAAACCTCCTTCACGAGTTCGTGGCGTATTTTCGTTAGGTTTAACGCTCAACCTTGTCTCTATTATAGTGTATCAAGCCCATTTTGTCAATCCTGTTTCGAGATTTTTTTGAAAAGAAAAGGGGCTGCGGGGGGAAATCACTCACCCCCTGCGCAGCCTTTGCAAAACGCTCATTACTATTTTGTACACCAATTATCACCATGGTGTTTGTAATTCTCGATACAGTTTGAAGCACTCATCGCGTGTCAACGCGCTATCATAGACACGAAGAACCTCCATTGTACCAGAGGTTTTTTCCAATAGCACGTTTTCCCCAACATCCGTCGCAAACAATTGCAATGTTGCATCACTGCGAACATCCCCAATAGGAGCACCATAGTTTTGCAAAATCGAACCATCGTAAAAGATGTCATATGAATCGCCATGCTTTGCAAGAATGAGATAATGATGTCCATCTTTTGATGGTTCTCCACCAACCCAGCTGAAAAACTGATCTTCCGAAAGCGAGAATCCCGCGCCCGCGCCCATGATCAGCTGATAAGTTGTTTTTCCATCCGTTGTAAGACACTTGAGATGTAATTTCAGCGGCGAAGATCTGTAAATGGTAAACTGTACTTGAGCCACTTAGGCAAAAAAGGGAACGAATACTT
>OLRV01003151.1_pt1 | contig 11855 bp, 10 predicted proteins | sample 1672421 | NCBI WGS metagenome assembly OLRV01 (sample SAMEA3136684, study PRJEB25190) | human gut metagenome | biome: human gut; feature: human-associated habitat; material: faeces | place: Austria | collected 2013
ATCATGAACCTGCAGTTCTGCCGCTTTTTCGAATTCCAGGTTCTTCGACGCTTCCTTCATCTGCAGGTTCATGGTCTTAATGACCTTGTTCAGGGCTTCGCGGCTCATCTTGCCGCCCTTCTTGCCTTTGCCGTAGGCCGCTTCATCTTCGGCAACCTTCGTCAGCTCGATGAGGTTGACGACGTCTTTCTTGACAGATTTCGGCGTGATATGGTGCTTCTTATTATAGGCATCCTGGATTTCACGGCGCCGCTGCGTTTCGTCCATGGCCTTGGCCATGGAATCCGTAATCTTATCGGCGTACATGATGACCGTGCCGTCGACGTTGCGCGCCGCCCGGCCCATGGTCTGGATGAGGGACGTTTCGGAACGCAGGAAGCCTTCTTTATCGGCATCGAGGATGGCCACCAGGGATACTTCCGGCATGTCCAGGCCTTCGCGCAGAAGGTTGATGCCCACGAGGACGTCGAAGACACCGGCCCGCAGGTCGCGAATGATATCGGCCCGTTCGATAGTGGCGATGTCCGAATGGAGATAGCGCACGCGGACGCCCATTTCCTTCAGATAGTCCGTCAGGTCTTCGGCCATCTTCTTGGTCAGCGTCGTCACCAGGACGCGTTCGTTCTTCTCGGTCCGCTTGCGGATTTCCCCTAAAAGGTCGTCCATCTGGCCCGTAATGGGACGGACTTCCACTTTCGGGTCCAAAAGGCCTGTCGGGCGGATGATCTGCTGGGCCAGATTGGTCTGGACTTCCATTTCATAGGGCCCCGGCGTGGCGCTGACGTAGACAATCTGGTTGATGCGTTCCACAAATTCTTCGAACTTCAGCGGGCGGTTGTCGAGGGCCGACGGCAGTCGGAAGCCGTATTCGATAAGGTTTTCCTTGCGCGAGCGGTCGCCGGCGTACATGGCGCGCACCTGCGGCAGGGTGACGTGCGATTCATCGACGAGGATCAAGAAGTCATCAGGGAAATAGTCGAGGAGCGTATACAGCGCCTGGCCTGGTTTGCGGCCGGCGAGGTGGCGCGAATAGTTTTCGATGCCCGAGCAGTAGCCCATTTCTTCCATCATTTCCATATCGTAGCGCGTGCGCTGTTCCAAACGCTGTGCTTCCAGGAGATGGCCGCCGTCCTTGAGGACCTTCAGGCGTTCATCCAATTCCTGACGAATCGTCCCCAGGGCCCGTTCCATCTTGTCCTTCGTGGTGACATAGTGGCTGGCCGGGTAAATGGCGACGTGCTTGCGTTCGGCAATGACTTCGCCGGTAAGGACGTCGACTTCCGTCAGCCTGTCGATTTCGTCGCCGAACATTTCGATGCGGATGATGGACTTGTCGAAGGCAGCCGGGAAGACTTCGATCGTATCTCCGTGGACGCGGAAGGTGCCGCGTTCAAGATTCATGTCGTTGCGGCTGTACTGGATATCGACGAGCTTATGCAGGATTTCTTCCTGCGGTTTTTCCTGTCCCAGGCGCAGGGAGACGACGAGTTCGCTGTAATCTTCCGGGTCGCCTAAGCCGTAGATGCAGGAAACGGAAGCGACGATGATCACGTCGCGCCTTTCAAAGAGACTCATCGTCGCCGAGTGGCGCAGCTTATCGATTTCATCGTTGATGGACGCGTCCTTCTCGATATATGTATCCGTCGAAGCGATGTAGGCTTCAGGCTGGTAAAAATCGTAGTAACTGACAAAGTAACCGACTTCATTTTCCGGAAAAAAGGCTTTGAATTCGCTGCAGAGCTGAGCCGCCAGGGTCTTGTTGTGGGCGATGACCAGGGTCGGCTTCTGGACGGCTTCGATGAGCTTGGCCATGGTGAAGGTCTTGCCCGTCCCTGTGGCCCCCAGGAGGACCTGGGCCCACTGACCGCTGCGGACGCCTTCGGCAAGCGACGCAATGGCTTCCGGCTGATCGCCCATGGGCTCATAGGGCGCGACGACGCGGAAGGGATGGGATGTATCGTAATCTTTGTTGTAATGGGACATATCCATAGGAACTACCTCTTTTTCAGGCCCTTTTTACAGTTCTTATAGAGCGACCAGGGCCAGAGAACCGTAACGAAGACCGTAAAGGCAAAGCCGATATCGGACCAGTTGCGGGTAAATAAGACGTAATAGGACCAGGCCAGGGCGGCAAAGCCGAGAAGGTACATGATCCATTTATTGCGTTCCAGGCCGTAGTAGAGCTTGGGCGGCTGTTTCTTGTGTTCCTGTGCTGCTTCCTGCTCTGCTTCAGCGGCTTTGGCAGCTGCTTCCTTGGCCTGGGCTGCCTGCTGGGGCGTCATTTTCGCCAGGCGTTCTTCTTTTTTTCGTTTATTTCTGCGTGACATGGCTTGCCTCCCTATTTATTGACAATCTTGCCGATGTTCTTCAACTCGATGGACAACGTGCCGTCCGGGTTGTTGATGAACTGGATGTAATCGGTATTTTCAATGTATTCTGACGGGAACGTGATTTCAATGCCCGTATCGGTCTTGATTTTATGGCTGCGGCCGGCTTTCTGGGCATATTCTTTTTCGATGGCCACGGCGTCGGGCAGTTTCGCTTCTTTGACCTGTTCTTCAAATTCCCGCTGCAGCGCTGGCGCATCACCGAAGACGTCACTGCCCAAATCCTGGGGCGAGAAGGAATCGGACGTTTCCGCATTTTCCACTAAGTACGTCTTTGCCTTGGAAAGGGCTTCGACCGTGCTGGCGCCGTGTTCTTCCGCAACTTTTTCGGCTATCTTGCTGACCACTTTGACGGCTTCCTTGCTGGAAATGACAGACGTGCACTGGAGCAGCCGCTCCGGCAGGAGATATACGTCTTCACCGTCCATCTTGCGCTTTTTGTCGACGAAATGGATAGCAAAATCGCTGAGACGGATGAGGGCATAGGCTTCGGCTTTCTGGGCCGTCCCGGGCAGGATGGCGTAATGCTTGATCAGCTTGTTGTAGACCGTCCCTTCGTCGTCGAGGATCTGATGGGTATAAGCCGTCCTGTTGTCCAGCATGAGGATGCCGATATTGCGCACATCGTCGTCATCCTGGAAATCGATGACCAAGAGGTCCGTCGATTCTGGTTCGTCGCAGCGGGCCACGAGCTGATAGAGCTCGCGCGCCGTTTCCGCCGCCAGGTCATCGAAGGTCATGGTCCCTTCCAGAAGGGCCTGGAGCTTTGCCTGGTAGGCACTGGTCGCATAGAAGACGCCCGTCTTCTGGGCGGCATCGCCGAGGATGCGGTCCAAACGCTTGCTGACGTATTCATAGACGATATCGCTGCTGAAGTCGAGGTCTTTCTGGGAAACGATGCAGACATTGGTATTGAAATCAAAAATGTGGAGTACTGCTGAATTTATCATCATAAGCTATCTTCATCCTTTATGCTTGTTTTCGTAATTCAAAGACGCTGGCTTCGCGGGAACAGAGGACGCGGAACGGCAGCCAGTGGCCAGTGCCGCGGTTGACGTAGCCCCGGTATTCCCCATGTTGGAACATGCCGCGCAGGTACTTGAAGCCCAGTGCTGTGACCAAAGGACCAATGGGTGCGAACTGGGCGCCGTGCGTATGGCCGCACAAGGTCAGGGGGATATGGTGCTTGAAGCCTTCGTCGATGAAGGCCGAATGATGGGCCAGCATGACGACGAAAGCATCCTCGGGCACGCCGTCCAGGGCCTTTTGAACATATTCTTCCCGTTCTGCCGCAAAGGCACTGTCGCCCCTGGCAAAGCTGTAGTCGGCAGCGACGATATAAAAAGACCGGCCGTCACGACCGCGGCAGCCCTGAAGGCCCTGACCGCAGCCGCGGCTGGCCCGGAAGGACGAGTTGCGCAGGATGCGGACCGGCGTCTTTTCAAGCATGGCCGTAATGGCATCGAAATCGCGGTAATATTCGTGATTGCCATAGCAAAAATCGATACCGTCCGGGAACCGGTCCGCATTGGCGGCGATAATGGCCTGGGCCTGCGGCAGGAGAGACAGCTCATCGATCAGGTCGCCCGTGATTTCCAGGCGGTTCACGCCCTGAGCTGCGACAGCGTCGATGGCTTCCTGGAGGCGTCGGGGACTGAAGAAAAGGCCCATATGCAAATCCGAGAGCTGGCCGATTTTATAACCGTCGAGATAATCCGGGAGATTCTTATATTTCAGGAGATGGTACGTCGTGTCCAAATCCCGTTCCCCCAGGAGATTGCCAGCACCGCTCGTCGCCAAGGCCGCTGCAGGAAGCAGCGCAGCGGCACCTTTAAGGAAGGTACGGCGCGACACACCGCCCCTGCGCCGGCGTCGACGCCGACGGCGCCTTCTGGTCCGGAAGGGCAGAGAAAAGGCATCGACGAGGAGCAGGCAGGGAAAGGCCAGGATAGCCGCCAGGAGCCAGATGAGCCCGGCCATGGCTTTCCAGTCATAGAGCCCGTCCCAGCCGGAAGCAGCCAGGCTCGGGAAGATTTCCTCGTAATGCGCAAGGCCCACAGCGGACAGAATGGAAAGGACCAGGTCCGCAAAGAGCAGCAGGCGGCGGTGTCCCGTCCGGGCCGCATAGTCCCAGAGCAGTCCTGTGAGAATGCAGAGGATGGTCGTAATGATCATAAAATTAATAAAGAAATGACCTTTCATGACTATACCATGGCCGTGATCTTGCCGTGCGGCCCTGCCCAGGGCAGGCGGGTGTAATCAGCACGTTCAAGCCACTGCCAAGCCTCCTTTTCCTGCAGTATTTCTCCGGCAGCGGCCGCAGTATAGACGGTCATCTGCCAGGTCTTATGCGAAAAAACGCTCTTCACTTCACCAACGGGGCCTTCGATGTCCGAAACCTGCAGGCCCAATCCTTCGAGAAGGCGGCAGGCGGCGTCGAGGCCGTCTTTCCCCTTTCCCTGCACGCTAGGGAATTCCCACATCGACGCGAGCAGGCCCTGAGGCGGACGGCGGTGGACGAGCCATTTCGTGCCCTGGCTGACGGCCAGGACCGTAATGGCTTCTACAGGATGCTTCTGTTTCTTGATACGCACGGGCAGCTCCCCTTCTTTGCCCAGTTCATGGGCCAGACAAAGAGAAGACAGCGGACAGGCTTCACAGCGGGGATGCTTGGGAATACAGACCATGGCGCCCAGGTCCATGAGAGCTTCGTTGAAAGAGCCCGGTGCCTTGTCGGGCAGCTGTTCCTGCACAAGGGCCGTGATTTCTTTCTTCACGGCTGTGGATAAAATATTTTCTTCAATGTCGTAAAGGCGGGCAAAGATGCGCAGGACGTTGCCGTCGACGGCGGCTTCCTTCTTGCCGTAGGCCAGGCTTAAAATGGCGCCGGCCGTATAATCGCCAACGCCTTTCAGGGACTGCACATCTTTTCTGTTTTCCGGTACATGGCCGCCGTATTTGGCCTCTACTTCCTGGACGGCCTGGTGCAAGTTGCGGGCCCGCGAATAGTAGCCCAGGCCCTGCCACTGGCGCAGGACATCGTCCTGAGAAGCAGCGGCCAGGTCACGGAGCGTCGGGAAATGTTCCATCCAGCTGTCGTAATAGGGCCGGACCGTTTCGACCTTCGTCTGCTGGAGCATAATTTCCGAGACCCAGACCTTATAAGGATCCCGCGGCGACGCATCGCGCCAGGGCAGGTCCCGGCCGTGAGCGGCGAACCAGTCCAAGAGGAGCGGGCTCCAATGAGTTTCTTTTATATCCATATAATAATAAGCCTCTTTCTTTCTACACTATTATCTACTAGTATAGGAATCAAGAGGCTTTTTGTCAAACACGTGTTCCCTTCAATTTTCACTTTTCAGATAACGCTGCGCGCACCCTCCTTAAAGCCGTCAACTTCTTTCTTCGGTCCTGCTGCCTGCTGGCCCTTCCGGTATTTATCATACTGCTGCAACATCTTCCATGCGCGGAAATTCTTAGCCATGATTTTTTCCATTCGCCATACATACATAGAAAGGCCCCCTTTGTGAAGTAAAAGTTTGTAGTAAAAAAAGAAGCTGCGTACAGGAAAATTTCCATACAACAGCTTCTTTGCTTAACTTTTTCTTGTTTTCATTATATCGCAGGTTTATCTCTTGTCAAGGGACAACCGTCCACTTTAAACATCAAACTCCAAATTTTTATATCCTATGCAGATGTTTCAATGAGACGTCGAGGATGGGTGCCGAGTGGGTCAGGGCGCCGCTGGAGATGTAGTCGACGCCGAGGTCGGCGAGGGCAGTGATATTTTCTTTCGTCACATTGCCGGAACATTCGATTTCGGCCCGGCCGGCGATGAGGTCTACAGCTTTCTTCATCGTATCGTGGTCCATGTTGTCGAGCATGATGATGTCAGCGCCGGCTTCGACGGCTTCGCTGACCATGTCCAGCGTTTCCGTTTCTACTTCAATCTTGCGAACGAAAGGCGCATAGGCCTTGGCCATGGCAATGGCCTTGGAAACGCTGCCGGCGGCACCGATGTGGTTGTCCTTGAGGAGGACGCCGTCAGAAAGATTGTAGCGGTGATTCTTGCCGCCGCCGACGGTAACGGCGTATTTTTCAAAGACCCGCATGTTCGGCGTCGTCTTGCGCGTATCGACAAGGGTGATGCCCGTCCCTTCGAGGAGCTTGACGGTCTGCCGCGTATAGGTCGCAATACCGCTCATGCGCTGCAGGTAATTGAGGCCGACTCGTTCCGCCGAGAGGATGACCCGGATACTGCCGACGACTTTGGCCAGTTTCTGGCCTTTCTTCACTTCATCGCCGTCTTTGGCGAAAAACTCGAACCACGTCTTATCGTCGAGGAGCGTAAAAGCCCGGGCAAAGACGTCGAGGCCGGCGATGATGCCGTCGTCTTTGCAGAGGAGTTCCGCTTCCCCCTGGCAGTCTTCGGGCATGATGGCATTGGTCGAGACGTCTTCGTCCGTAATGTCTTCCCGCAGGGCCTGCAGGATCAGCGGATCAGCCTGCAATTTCATGGTGACGCTGTTCATCGATTTCACGCTCCTTTTCCATTTCCGAGAGGACATCCCGGCGGTATTCTTCTGCCATCGAATCTTCATGACCGATGACGTAGGCTGCCGCCTGGTTCAAGGCCTTTTCAAAGGCCGCATCACTGACCGGCGCTGCCGGGCCTTCGCTGACGATGTGCTGAGCCGCGCGCTTGCCGAAGACCAGACTTTCCAGGAGAGAATTGCTGGCCAGGCGGTTGCGGCCGTGGACGCCGTTGCAGCTCGTTTCGCCGACGGCATAGAGATGGTCCAGCGTCGTCCTGCTGTATTTATCGACATGGATGCCGCCCATGAAGTAGTGCTGCGCCGGCGTGACCGGGACCCAGTCCTTCGTCGCATCGATGCCGTCTTCCAGGCAGCGTTCATAGATGTGCGGGAAATGATGCTTGATGACGTCTTCTCCGAGGACGGTCATATCGAGCCAGACAAAGGGACGGTCGTCTTTCTTCATCTGCTTGCGGATCTCTGCCGTCATCAGATCGCGGGGCAGGACTTCGTTGGCAAAGCGCTTGCCGTCCTTGCCGCGCAGTTTGGCACCTTCACCGCGGACGGATTCAGAAATGAGGAAGCTGCGGCCGGGCTTCTTGGAATAGAGCGACGTCGGATGAATCTGGACGTAGTCGATGTGTTCCAATTCGACGCCGTGACGCATAGCAATGGCCAGAGCATCGCCTGTCAGATGCGGGAAATTCGTCGAATGGTCGTAGAGGCCGCCGACACCGCCGCTGGCGAGGATCGTTTCATCGGCCCGGATGGCCTTATAACTGCCCTGCTTATCGCGGGCAATGATGCCCAGGCAGCGATTGCCGTCGGTAATGATGTCGACCATAGTCGTAAAGTCGCGGATCGTCACGTTGGGCAGCTTGCGGACAGCCGCCAGCAGATGACTCGTGATTTCCTTGCCCGTAATGTCTTCATGGAAGAGGATGCGCGGCCGCGAATGGCAGCCTTCGCGCGTGTAGTCGAGGGAGCCGTCGGGCTTGCGGGCGAAATCGACGCCGTAGCCGATGAGTTCGTTGATCACGTCCCGGGAAGAGCGGATCATGATGTCTACCGATTCGCGCCGGTTTTCATAGTGGCCGGCTTTCAGCGTGTCTTCCATGAAGCTGTCGTAATCGTCCTTATCGTGAAGGACGCAGATGCCCCCTTGGGCTAAAAAGGAATCGCTGTTCTCTACTTCGTCTTTCGTAATCATCAGGACTTTCTTGTCCTGCGGCAGATGCAGGGCGGCAAAAAGGCCGCTCGCACCGGTACCGACGATGACAACATCTGTCGTTTCTGTTTCCATTTTCTATTCCCTCTTTTTATTTCGCTAATTCCAGCATCCGCTGCAGAGAGCAGACGGCTTTTTTGGCAACGTCTGCGTCGACATGGACTTCATTGCTTTCGTCGCGCAGGCAGTCGCGGACTTTTTCCAGTGTGACTTTCTTCATATTGATGCAGTACGCATCGGCCATGGCCGGGTAGAATTTCTTATCGGGATTGCGCGTTTCCAGCTGGTAAAAGACGCCGCCTTCCGTGCCGATGATGAATTCCTTGGCGTCGGACTTGCCGGCATAATCGATGATGCCCGCCGTGCTGCCGACATAATCAGCCAGGGCCAGGACTTCCTTGCGGCATTCCGGATGGGCCAGGAAAAGTGCCTTAGGATGCGCGGCCTGGACTTCTTTCACGTAAGCCGGATCGACCGTGTCGTGACGCGGACAGAAGCCGTTATTGAGGATGAAATGCTTATCCGGCACCTGCGTCGAAACGTAGTGGCCCAGGTTGCGGTCCGGCGTGAAGAAGATATTCTTATTGGGCAGTTTTTTGACGATCTTCACGGCATTGGACGACGTGACGCAGACATCGGACACGGCCTTGACGGCAGCCGTCGAATTGACGTAGCAGACGACAGCCAGGTCATCGTACTGAGCACGGACCTTTTCAATCGTCGCCACGTCGGCCATATGAGCCATGGGGCAGCTCGCCGTTGCATCGGGCATAAGGACCTTTTTGCCGGGATTGAGCATCTTTGCACTTTCCCCCATGAAATCGACGCCGGCAAAGACAATGATATTGGCGTCCGTTTCAATGGCTTTCTTGGCCAAACCAAAAGAATCGCCCACGAAATCCGCATATTCCTGGACTTCATCGGGCACGTAATAATGAGCAAGGATAATGGCCTGTTTTTCTTTCTTCAAGGCCGCGATTTCATCTTCAATATACACAAAATGTCATCCTTTCCGGATCGAGGTCAACCCTCTTTTGATATTGCATCTATTATACCGTATCGGTAAACTTTTGACAATACTGCTGTCAAGACATTGCAAAGAGTAAGAAAGAGACTGCCGCATGAAGCGAGCAGTCCCTTTCGTGATTCGTTTGGCGTGATTCGTTTGGCGTGGTTCGTTTGGCGAAGTTCCGCGCAAAAACATGTTTAGGCTATATACAGGATTCACGCGGGTGACCCACGGCAAACGACATGATAAAAAGAATCATGCATGATGGCCAAAACATTATGCAGTACGCTATTTGTTAATCATGTCGAGCAAATCATGCAGTTTATCGATGGTTTCGGCTGCTTCTTTGCGTACGTCTTCGGGATCGCGTTCGATGCGGGCGACGCCGCTTTCCATGGCAGCTTTGGCGACGGCGGCGGCGACGGCCGGGGCGACGCGTTTGTCGAAGGCATCGGGGATAACGTGGTCTTCAGCCAGTTCGTCATCGCTGACGAGGGAGGCGATGGCATAGGAAGCGGCGAGCTTCATGTCTTCGTTGATGCTGCGGGCGCGGACGGCCAGGGCGCCGCGGAAGATGCCCGGGAAGACCATGACGTTGTTGATCTGGTTCGGTGCATCGGAGCGGCCTGTGCCGACTACTTTGGCACCGGCGGCCTTGGCGGAGGCGTAATCCGTTTCCGGAATCGGGTTGGCCATGGCGAAGACGACGGCATCGTCGGCCATGGACTGGATGATTTCCTTGGTAAAGATATGCGGTGCCGAAACACCGAGGAGAAGGTCCGCCCCTTTAACGGCATCGGCCAGCGTGCCGTGCGCATGGGTCGGATTAGTCAGTTCGGCCAGTTCTGCCTGGACCGGATTGAGACCTTCCATGCCGGCATAGAGGATGCCCGGGCGGTCGACCATGGTGACGTTCTTGGCGCCGGCCCGGACGAGGAGGCGGCCGATGGAAGCGCCGGCAGCACCGGCCCCGTTGATGACGATGCGGGCTGTCTTCAGATCTTTATGGACATAGCGGAAAGCGCCGATGACGTAATCAAAAGTTCCGGTTACCGTATTGGTCCGTTCGAAGTGGAAAGTGCATTGATGACACATCCCGCCGTAGTAGAATGTGCCATAACCGGCGTTCCCGACGAAATACGCGGACAGGTAGTGAAAGCTACCATCGTTCTGGCCAAAGAGTATCGTGAACGCAAAGGGGAAGACTTGGTAAAAGAGCTCCAGAATCATGTGAAAAAAGTCACAGCTCCTTATAAATATCCACGCGTCATCGAATTTGTCGACGAATTGCCTAAGACCATTAGCGGTAAAATCCGACGAGTGGAAATTCGGAAGAATGACGAGAAATAATCATGTCTCAAAAACAACAAAAAACAATCAAATACGAAATTGAGCAAACGTTTGCAACAAAAGTGTTATAATCTGAACAGAAATTGTTCTTAAATGAACAAACAACCTGCTATATTTGCATCCGTAACCATTAAACAATTAAGAGCAAATGATAGTAAGCAGAAAGATTTCTCAGATTGAAGTGTTCGCGGGCAGTCCATGGGAAGTAGCAAGTGTCAAAAGCCTCCTGAAAGCCGCATCTATCGAAGTGGCTATGAAAGACAAAGGTATAGGCAGCATATTGCTTTCCGTTCCATGTGAATATTACACGGCAGCGATGCGGGTAATCGGCGGCCGGACAACTTCATAAATGGTTTGTTAGATTAGGTTTGATTAGGAAAGTAAAGCCGGAATGTATCGTGTTGCATTCCGGCTTTTTTTTGATTGACAGCACTTATATTCCATTAGTACCACTTTTGTTCTCACAAAAGAATGACGCTTCGTACCGTTAAAGACCTACTATCGTATAAGTGCTTCCTTTTCGGGTAATAAATGAACAGACATTGTTTTGTTCTTTCACGGAGACGGGTTTTCCATTCTCGGTGACCCGAAGTTTTCTTCCCCTCCAAGGATTGCTCAGTCTGCATATACCTCCTTTCTCACTAAAGATTTTCAGACCGCCCACTGACGTTCCGTCATAATCGGCAGAAACGAGAAAGGCTCCTTTTGCTCTAAGCCTCGTAAACGCAGCCGGTGTTTGTGTCCAACATGGAAAAAGATAGATGACACCCTCCACCGTTTGGAGCATCATTGAGTTTACCGTCTCTATAACAGCAGTTTTCTCAGTACAATGATGCCCGTCGATAATCAGAAAATTAGTTCCGGCCGTTTTTATCAAAGTCTTCATATTTTCCAATAAGAGATCGGGATCAAATCTGATACGGGCCCCCATCACAAAAGCACTCAATCCCAATTCGTTCATCGTATTGGTAAATCCCTTTTGAGAAACCTCATAATAATACAATGTGTTTCGGGCTATCTGCAAGGCTGTAGAGTCCGAATGTAAATTCAGTATTTCACAGGGATAGGCAGCATGCAGCTGTATGGCATGGCTTGGCAAATCCCATCCGGCCTCGTTCTTCGCATAGACAGGCAAGCCTTGATTAGGTGTTTTGGTCGGCATTATCACCTTATACTCCGGAAGATGAGACAAAATGTCGTTCCATTTCTTCCGTCGTTTTTGATCTACTCCCAACAACTTACTGTACCTCACTAACAAACCGAACGTCTGTTTCACAAAAGCTAAATCGGAAGGAGGGTTCAGATCCCACGAATCCTCGTGTCCTCCTGTCGTTATGGTATAACGA
>OLRV01003154.1_pt1 | contig 11840 bp, 11 predicted proteins | sample 1672421 | NCBI WGS metagenome assembly OLRV01 (sample SAMEA3136684, study PRJEB25190) | human gut metagenome | biome: human gut; feature: human-associated habitat; material: faeces | place: Austria | collected 2013
TCTCTGGGGGGCGTCTCCCCCTTGCCTGCGGCAATTCAGAATTTACTTAAAGTATTCTACTCCACTTTCGAAAATCTTCTGATCCTGTTTTGCGTAAATATTCTTAGCAATATTCTCTCCGATACGTTCGGAATGTGCCATCTTACCAAGGACACGTCCGTCTGGGCTTGTGATACCTTCAATAGCATAGTAGGAACCATTTGGATTGTAGCGGTCATCCATTGTAGGTTCTCCGTTTAAGTTAACATACTGTGTTGCAACCTGTCCATTCTTGAATAATTTTTCAATCCATTCTTTGCTTGCAACAAAACGTCCTTCACCATGAGATGCAGGAATTGCATAAATCTGGTCAAGTACGGCTTTACGAAGCCATGGGGACTTGTTGGTTACTACTTTTGTATATACCATAGTAGATACATGGCGGCCAATCTCGTTCATTGTCAGTGTTGGAGAATCTTCTGTCTGGTTAACGATTTCTCCATATGGTACAAGACCGAGCTTAACGAGTGCCTGGAATCCATTACAGATACCAAGTGCAAGACCGTCTCTCTCGTTAAGAAGCTTCATAACGGACTCTTTAATCTTTTCATTTCTAAATACGGTTGCAAAGAACTTCGCAGAACCTTCTGGTTCATCACCCGCACTGAATCCGCCTGGGAACATAATAATCTGTGCCTGGCTGATTGCCTTTTCAAATGCATCTACAGATTCAAGAATGCCGGATTCTGACTGGTTCTTAAATACAAGTGTCTCTACTTCTGCTCCTGCGCGGCGGAATGCCTTTGCAGAATCGTATTCACAGTTTGTTCCTGGGAATACTGGAATAAATACCTTTGGAACTGCAACTTTATTTTTGCATACATAAATGTCATTTGTACGGTATAATGGCTGTGATACGTTATGTTTCGTTGCATTTGTCTTTGTAGGGAATACAGATTCTAATGGTTTCTGCCATACGTCACACATCTCTTTTAAAGAAATCTCTTCTTCACCAACCTGGAAGAATGGATCATCTGTAACTCGTCCTACAAATATATTCGGCAGAACTGCCATCTCATCCATCCATTCTGTAGGAATCTCTACAAGAATAGAACCATAATATTTCTTTGTAAGATCTTCCTTATTAAAGTCTCTTACTAACTTCACACCATACATATTTCCAAAGCTCATCTTGCTGATTGCCTCAATCAGTCCGCCTGCTCCAAGAGCATATGCAGATGCGATAACATCTTTACGCATTAATTTATGAATCGTATCATAAATCTTTCCGGCCTCTTTATAATCCGGAATACCATATTCATCAAATGGAATATCCACACGAAGAAGATTATTACCTGCTTTCTTAAATTCTGGTGTTACAACATGGGAAGCCTTTGTATAATCTACAGCAAAGGAAACTAATGTTGGTGGAACATCGATATCTTCAAAGGAGCCAGACATACTATCTTTTCCTCCGATGGATGGAATTCCAAAACCTTTCTGTGCATTGTAAGCACCGAGTAATGCAGCAAATGGTTTACCCCATCTCTTAGGATCTGTGCCAAGTCTTTCAAAATATTCCTGGAATGTCAGACGAATCTTACGGAAGTCTCCACCGGCAGCTACAATCTTAGCTACAGACTCAAGTACTGCATAAACGGCTCCATGGTATGGACTCCAGCTTGAAAGATATGGATCAAATCCGTAGGACATCATCGTTGTAAGTTCTGTCTTACCTTCTAATACAGGTAACTTCGCTGTCATTGTCTGGATTGGAGTAAGCTGTGTCTTTCCACCAAATGGCATGGTAACTGTTCCAGCTCCGATAGAGCTGTCAAACATTTCTACTAAGCCTTTCTTAGAACATACATTAAGGTCAGAAAGTTTCTCTGTCCACATCTCTTTTGCGTCTTTGAATTCATCCTGTTTTTTGTAGTAACATTCTTTCTCGTCAGGCATTTCTACTTCAACCGTTGTTTCCTGATGTGCACCATTCGTATCTAAGAATGCACGAGAGAGGTTTACGATTTCTTTGCCTCTCCAGGACATAACAAGACGTTTTGCCTCTGTTACTTCTGCAACTACTGTTGCTTCTAAGTTCTCTTCTTCTGCGTAAGTGAGGAACTGTTCTACATCTTTTTTATCAAGAACAACTGCCATACGTTCCTGAGATTCAGAAATGGCAAGTTCTGTTCCGTCAAGTCCGGCGTATTTCTTAGGTACTTTGTCAAGGTCGATGCGAAGTCCGTCAGCAAGCTCGCCGATTGCTACAGATACACCGCCGGCACCAAAGTCATTACACTTCTTAATAAGGATACTTACTTCCTCACGACGGAATAATCTCTGAATCTTACGTTCTGTAGGTGCGTTACCTTTCTGTACTTCTGCTCCACAAGTATCAATAGACTTTGTTGTGTGAGCTTTGGAAGAACCTGTTGCTCCACCACAGCCATCACGACCAGTACGTCCACCTAATAATACGATGATATCGCCTGGATCAGAAGTTTCTCTGATAACATTCTTTCTTGGAGCTGCACCGATAACTGCACCAATCTCCATACGCTTTGCAACATAACCTGGATGATATACTTCATCTACTAATCCTGTAGCAAGACCAATCTGGTTACCATAAGAGCTATATCCCTTTGCAGCGCCAGTAGTCAGCTTTCTCTGTGGAAGCTTACCTTTCATCGTCTCTGCCATAGGAACAGTAGGATCTGCACAACCAGTTACTCGCATTGCCTGATATACATAGGAACGTCCTGATAACGGGTCACGGATTGCACCACCAAGACAGGTAGCTGCACCACCAAATGGTTCGATTTCTGTTGGATGGTTATGTGTCTCGTTCTTAAAGCTGATCAGCCATTCTTCTGTCTTATCTTCAAATTCTACAGGAACAACGATACTGCAGGCATTAATTTCATCGCTCTCTTCCATATTATCAAGAAGTCCGTCCTGTTTTAACTTCTTCATTCCCATAAGAGCAAGATCCATCAGGCAGATAAACTTATCCTTTCTGTCTCCATATACTTCTGCACGGTCAGCAAGATATTCATTATATGTCTTTTCAAAAAGAGGTTTATAATATCCATCACCAAATGTAACATCCTTAAGTTCTGTAGAGAATGTTGTATGACGGCAATGGTCAGACCAGTATGTATCTAACACACGAATCTCTGTCATGGAAGGGTTTCTGTCTTCTTCTCCATGATAGTAATTCTGGATATAACGGAAATCTTCAAATGTCATTGCAAGACCTAAAGAATCGTAAAGTGCCTTCAGTTCTTCTTCTGGCATATCCTTAAATCCGTCAAAGATTGCAACATCTGCTGGTTCTTCGTAATCCATAACGAGGGTTTCCGGCTTCTTCTCGTCTGTCTCTCTGGAATCTACCGGGTTGATACAGTATTCTTTGATCTTCTCAAATTCCTCATCACTGATATTACCAGAAAAAACATAAGTTGTTGCAGAGCGGATAATTGGTTCTTCCTTCTCATTAAGAAGCTGTAAACACTGCATAGCTGAATCGGCTCTCTGATCAAACTGTCCAGGAAGATATTCTACGCTAAATACTCTGTCTCCCTCTTTTTTAGGGAAATCTTCCTCGTACAAATCATCTACAGGTGGTTCTGAGAATACGGTAACTGCCGCTTTTTCCATCGTTTCTGCTGAGACATTCTCCACATCATAGCGAATCAGAACTCTGACATTACTGACATCATCTATAGAAAGATATGCCTTTAATTCTTCTGCAAGTTCTTTTGCCTTTACCGCATAGGACGGTTTCTTTTCCACATATAATCTCTTTACCTGACTCATGATATCCTCCAAGTATGTTTAATTAAATTGTGGGGACAATTCAGAAATTATCCCCTGCTTTTCTGTTAAAAATATGATAACAATTTTTTATTCTATTTCCTATGGTTTTATATCAGTTTCTTCAAAACCATGAATTCTGACAAAAATCGACGAAAAAAATTCAAAAATTTTTAGATTTTTTACAGATGAATCCTCTTGATTATCTGAAATACCAAAAGAAGTAATTGCTATTTGGTACTAAATTAACCGCTCCTTGAGGGCGGTTTTTCTATGCCCGAAAACGAATACAATCTATACTCCGAACACAAATCAAACAACAATGTTTGGTCAGAATGTAAATCAACAGGTTGCTGATAGTATGATTGAGGAAACAGAGCAACGCTGGGACGGTCAGCCTCGTGATAGTGACGGCAGATTCGATAAAGGGAAAAGACGAAGATTAGTTCGTTCAGGAACAAAGCGAAAAAACTCTGTAAAATCTTCTAAAAGACTTGAAAAGTCGGATAAGAATGATATAATAAAGTCAAGAGGTATTACTATTGGCAAAAGTGTTGGTGCTGCAGGAAAAAATTACCCTGTGAGACTTCCTAACGGAAATCATACAAAGCTTGCAGAAGGTACAAAAATAACTAAGGTTAGAGTATTTGCAGGTAAAGGTACTAATACACCAATAAGGAATAGATTTTATTTTGAATCTACATACAAAATAAAAGCTAACGAGTGGCAAAAAGTCAGAGGCGAAGGAACGGTAGTCTTTGAAGGGAAAAACCGAACTGCTGAACTTCATTGGTACGAAGCAGATGGTGAAAAAGTCGATATGAAAGTAAAGAGGTGGTTAGATGAAGGTTAGATATATTGGTGAAACTTCTCCAGTGTCGCTTACATATGGAGAAATTTACGATGTGCTTTCCGTTGAAAAAGAATGGTACAGAATTGTTGACAATAGCGAAGAAGATTATCTTTATCCACCTGATGAATTTGAAATAGTAGAAGAATAATTAACCGCTCCTTGAGGGCGGTTTTTCTATGCCCGAAAACAAACACAATCTATACTCCGAACACAAATCAAACAACAATGTTTGGTCAGAATGTAAATCAACAGGTTGCTGATAGTATGATTGAGGAAACAGAGCAACGCTGGGACGGTCAGCCTCGTGATAGTGACGGCAGATTCGATAAAGGAAAAAGACGAAGATTAGTTCGTTCAGGAGCAAAGCGAAAAAACTCTGGAAAATCTTCTAAAAGCCTTGAAAAGTCGGATAAGAATGATATAATAAAGAAAAATAAATCTTTAAAAATAAACTTACAGCTATTTGCTGAGAAAGATATTCATAACCAAAATTCAAACTCATTAAAACGAGCTATAAGAAAATATAAAGCAAGAATAGCTGAACATGAAGATAAGATTAATAACCCCAAAAAGTATGTTCAAGATTGGTTGAACTATGAGGAACGCAGAAAACAAGGCTTAATAAGACATTGGAAAAAGAAATTAATAACTTTGAAGAATCTATTCAGAATATAATTGATGAATTAAAGAAAAGAGGAGATAACGATGAATAATCAGCTTTCAGTATCGGAACTTGAATATATAGTTTCAAGAGTATTAGATAATGCAAAAGACGCAGCAGAAAGCAAGGATAAGTCGGAGTTTACTGATGGGAAAAAACTTGCATATTATGAAATACTTGATACTATAAAAAATGAACTTATCGCAAGGAATATTGATTTGAAACCTTTTGGACTTGATATTCCTCTTGAAGATTTACTTTAATTTCAACCGTCTACAAGGCGGTTTTTCTATGCCCGAAAGCAGGTGAAACAATGGATTTTCGAGAGTTTATAGAAGAAAGATTTATTAAGATAAACTAAGCACTCTGAAAAGGGTGCTTTTTTTTATGCCCTGAGTATGGCTTAAAACTGCTCTATTTTTATACCCGAAGGTAGGTGAGAATATTGCAAATCGAAATCAGAAGTAGCAATGAGGCTGTTATAAGCGGCTATGTGAATGCTGTTGAGCGTGATAGTCGCATAATGCCAAAAGGCAAGGGAGCAACTGCGGTACGAAGCTTTGTTGAGCGAGTTAGGGCAGGTACATTCGATAAGGCTATAAAACGAGGAACGCCAATAGAGCTTCGCTTTAATCATGACAAAATAATAGGCGATACCACAAGTAACCTTGAACTCTATGAAGATAATATTGGTCTTTATGCGAGGGCAATAATCAGTGATACAGAGGTTATTGAAAAGGCTCAGCGTGGGGAGTTGCGTGGGTGGTCATTCGGCTTTATCTCTGAGGGCGAATCCTGGGATAAAGAAGGCGAGCTTGACAGACGAACGCTTGAAGACATTGATTTGAAAGAAGTTTCAATTCTCGACAAAACACCAGCTTACTTTGGCACTTCCATTGAAGTAAGGGGTGAAGAATCAAATGTTTTTGAAACAAGAGGAATTGCAGGAAACATAAAGCTTATCGGAAAAGAATCTCCGAAAGCAAATAGTTTAGAAATCTATGAAAAAGAACTTGAAATTTTGAAAGAGAGGTAATTTATTATGAAAGCACTAATCGAAAAGAAAAATGCTCTACTTGATGAGGCAGACGCTCTTATCAATAAAGCAAAGACAGAGAACAGAGCGTTTGAGGATAGCGAACTTAGTCGCTATAATGAAATCAAAGCAGAGCTTGCAAGGCTCAATAAGACTATTTCAGCCGTAAAAGAAACAAGAGAAGCTGAAATTGACGAACCTGATAATAAAAAGAACAGTACAGAAGAAACCGAAACAAGACTTTTTGAAGCTTATATCCGAAATCCGAAGGCTGTTGAAACTCGTGCTGACACTAATCTCACCTTCGGTGCTAATGGTGCGATTATACCAACAAGCATTGAAAATAAGATTATTGATAAGGTGAAAGAAATTTGCCCTATTTTTGAACTTGCAACAAAGTATAATGTCGGCGGTACTCTTACAATTCCATACATTGATACAGATACAAGCGATAATAAAATGGCTTATGCAACAGAGTTTACAGAACTTGAAAGTACATCGGCAAGCTTTAAGTCAATTTCTCTTACAGGGTTCCTTGCTGCAACACTTTGCAAGATTTCTAAGTCACTTATCAATAATTCACAATTTGATATTGTGTCATATACAATTCAGCATATGGCTGTTAATATCGCACAGTGGATAGAAGGTCAGTTACTCAAATAATATCAACACAAGATGTTTGGACTGCAATCTTTGCAGCAATTACGCAAGGTATTCTCTGTGCTGGAGCAAGCGTTTATGCAAATCAAATCTATAAGCAAATAAAAAAGGGTGATTGATATGGACTTAACAGACATTGCAATGTACTGCAAAATCAAGCAGTCGGAGCGAGAGGCAGATAAGTATAAACAGCAATCTGACTTGTATGAGAGTGTGTTGACAGGTACAGTTACTGAGTTTGTTGTGCCGAGCGAGTGGACAGAAATTAGACGAGGTGCATTTAATACTTGTACTGAGCTGACAAGTGTTACTTTGTCTGATAATATAGCGACAATAGGGATAACGGCTTTTAACTTCTGATTGAGTCTTGAAAGTATAAATATCCCTGATAGCGTAACAGAAATTAAAGACAATGCTTTTTATGGGTGTACATCTCTTATTGATATGACAATATCTAACACTGTCGCAAAATTAGGAAAATCAGTATTTACCAACTGCTCAAAACTCACAAATGTTACTCTCGGTGACGGATTTAATTGCAATGGTCTTGATTTATCGCCAAGTACAAAATACGGCGTAGACACGCTTGTAGCAATGCTTACGGCTCTTGCTGACCGTACAGGACAGACAGCGTATACATTGACGCTTGGAGCAACTAATCTCGCAAAGCTCATCTTGGCAAAGACACGCTTACAAGCATTGTTATTGTCTTCTGCGATAGAATCAAGTCTGCTGGCTATCGTCCAATGCTCTATTGCAACCCGAATTGGCTATGCAATTATTTGCATAAAGACAAGCTGATAAATAAGTACGACATCTGGCTTGCAAACTGGGGCGTGTCTGCACCAAGCTACAATTGTGCAATCTGGCAGTACTCAGAAAATGGCAGTGTGCCAGGCATTTCGGGTTCAGTTGATATGAACTGGATTTATAAGGACTACATATCTACCAAACCCGCAACAACTAAGCCAGTTACAAAGCCAAGCAATGTTAAAAAGACGGATTATTCTGTCAAAGTCACTGCTCAGGCTGGACTTAATGTTCGCAAAGGGGCAGGTACAAACTTGGGAACATTCTTCGGCATTCATATATAGAGAAATCATAAGGCGGTTTTAAACCAACATATTTTCAAACTTCCTTTTTATGAAATCGTAGTATTTAAGCCGTACTGTATGTGTGTCTTTAACCGCCTGCAATCTTTTCTGTCCCAAGGTAAGTCACCTTTATTCTCGCGATTTACTTTGACTTTAGCTGAAGTTCTATAACCGTCTGCTTTTTGTCCAACAATACTGTCAACTCATCGGCAGACAGACCGCTGATATGTCCCAATTTGGTATAGCTCCACGAATTCGAGCCAAAAAACACCACAAGCTGATTTCTAGAATACAGAACGATATCTCCCGACTGTGTGGTCATCTGTGTAGACTTGATTTTTCATGATATAATACACCTCTACTTGAGTACATCATTTTTCATTTGCTTATTCATTAATATTTTGCTTACTTATTCAAAAAACTCAGATTTTACTTCATATTACTTGATTTTATTAAGAATTAGTAATAAAATATTTATAGGTATACCAAAAAAGGTATAAATAACGCTATCTCAATAAACTGATATAGCGTTCGGAGGTTTAAAAATGGCGGAAAATCTTGTTTCTAAAATTGAAAAGCAGTTACCGAGTTTTTCTAAAGGACAAAAACTCATAGCTACATACATAAGTGACCACTGCGATGAGGCGGCCTTTATGACAGCATCTAAGCTTGGAAATGCTGTTGGAGTAAGTGAATCGACAGTTGTTAGATTTGCCACAGAGCTTGGATATGATGGATATCCAAAATTGCAACACGCTATGCAGGAGATGATTCGTGAGAAGCTTACTTCTGTGCAGAGAATTGATGTTGCAGCAAAGCGTATCGGCAAAAAGGATATTCTTGAATTTATCCTACAAGAAGAAATAGACAGAATAAATTCAACAATAGAAGAAACCTCAAAAGAAGATTTTTATAATGCTGTTGATGCTATATCAAAAGCAAGAAAGATATATATATTTGCAGTAAGAAGTTCCGAGGCATTGGCAAATTTCCTTGGATATTATTATTCAATGATTTTCGGAAATGTTACAGTAATTAATACATATAGCGAAACAGAAATAAGCGAAAAGCTTATGCGTATGTGCAAAGATGATGTTATGATTGGAATAAGCTTTCCGAGATATTCAAAGGCGGCTGTTTTTGCTGTTCAAACAGCAAGAAAGCGTGGTGCTAAAGCAATAGCACTCACAGATAGTCTTATAAGCCCTTTGGCGGATTCGGCTGACTATTTGCTTCTTGCAAGAAGTGGTATGGCAAGTGTAGTCGATTCTCTTGTAGCACCTCTTGGAATGATTAACGCACTTATTGTAGCTACTGTTCTAAATAGGCGTGAGGAGGCGGAAAAAACCTTTAATACGCTTGAAGAAATCTGGTCGCAATATAAAGTCTATAAAAAAAGCGGAGAGGATGACGCTCTTGACAAAAAATAAAAGTGTAATTGTTGTCGGAGGCGGAGCGGCAGGCCTTATGTCGGCAATCCATTCGGCATGGAGTGGGGCAGAGGTTATAATTTTCGAGAAAAATTCCCGACCTGCACGAAAAGTACTCATAACAGGCAAAGGCAGATGTAATGTTACGAATAATTGCAGTATCGAAACTGTTATGAATAATACACCGACAAATCCTAAATTTCTTTATAGTGCATTGAATCGCTTTTCACCAGAAGATACTATGAGCTTTTTTGAAATGCTTGGAGTAGAACTTAAAACAGAGCGTGGAAACAGAGTTTTTCCTGTTTCGGATAAGGCTAAGGATATAGCAGATGCTTTGATAAACTGTGCGGAAAGTGCAGGCTGTTCAATCTATGAGAAAAATATAAAGTCACTTATAATAGAAAATAACACTATAAAAGGCGTTAAGGATTCAAATGGTGTTGAATATTTTGCCGATAGCGTGATTTTAGCTTGCGGCGGTGCATCATATCCTAAGACAGGAAGTGACGGCTATGGCTATGTTCTTGCTCGTCAGGCAGGACACACTGTAACAAAGATAAAGCCCTCACTTGTACCGCTTGAATCTATTGAAAGCTACTGTTGTGATATGATGGGACTTTCACTTAGAAATATAAAAATAGACCTTTTAGATACAAAAACAGAAAAGACGATTTATTCAGATTTTGGAGAACTTTTGTTTACCCATTTCGGACTTTCCGGACCGATTGTTCTGAGTGCCTCATCGCACATAAAAGAAATGGAGAGCGGAAGATATAAGATTATTATAGATTTAAAGCCAGCACTCTCCGAGGAACAGCTTGATGCAAGAATACTTCGTGATTTTTCCGAATTTAAGAACAAGGACTTTATAAATTCACTGGGCAAACTCTTGCCGCAGAAAATGATACCTGTAATAATTTCACTTTCTGGAATATCAGAACATAAAAAATGCAATGAGATTACAAGAGCAGAGCGACACGAACTTTTGAAATTGATTAAGGCTTTTCCGATTACGATTAAGGCTTTCAGACCGATAGCCGAGGCAATCGTCACATCAGGCGGAGTAAGTGTTAAAGAAATAAGCTCAAAAACTATGGAATCAAAATTAGTAAAAGGCTTATATTTTGCAGGAGAACTTATTGATATAGACGCATACACAGGTGGATTTAATCTTCAATTAGCATTTGCAACAGGAGTTGTTGCAGGGGAGTCAGCTGCTATGTAAAATAATTGAAAGAGGTGCTGAAGATGAACACCTATACAATTATAGCGGGTTTAGATTGCACAGGAAAAACAAGTCTGCGTGGAGTTCTTGAAGGTCAGGGAATGATTCTCGGACGAATATTTGACGCTGATTATATTGCAAAGGAACACAATTATAATAATATTTCCGCAGGCAGACAGGCTATAAAAATTATAAATGACTGCCTTGAAAAGAATATATCCTTTACTCAAGAAACGACTCTTTCAGGTCATATGACGCTAAGTACAATAAAAAAGGCTCGTCAAAAAGGTTACTATGTCAGAATGTATTATGTGGGGTTAAGCACTGAGGACGAAAGCCTTTGCAGAATAGAAAACAGGGTTCGCAAGGGCGGTCATGATATTCCAAAAGAAGATGTTCATAGGCGTTATTCAATACGCTTTCAATCTCTTAATGCAGTTATTCCACATTGCGATGAGGTTATATTCTATGATAACGAAAATGGTTTTGTAAAGGTTGCAGAAATAAAAAATGATATTTTTGCGAAGATGATGGTTACTGATTGGGAATCGCTTACTACATATCATACTGGTGATCTTGTGACAAGGTGGAGTTCAGATGCATCAAACATTGCAAGCGGTATTTTAAACTGGATTCCTAACCTGATCATTTATACAGTTCGTTTTATCAGTGCGCTTGCAATTGTAATTTACTATGATCCGACATTTGCAATATTTGCATTGCTTGGAATTCCATTTAGTGCATTGCTGTCAAAGCCGCTTTTAAAGCGTATGAGTAAAAATAATCAGCGCAGTGCGCAGATGAATGCAAAGCTATATGGATTTAATCAAGAGACTTTTTCAAACATTCAGACAATCAAAGCCTTTGATCTTATTAAATTTTATATCGAAAAATTGGGTTCTCTTCAAAAAGAATACATTGGAATGCGCCTTGAGTTTCAGAGAATGTCAATTCTTACTTCTATTTTGATGTCTATCATTGGTTTTATTGTGTCATACAGCTGCTACGGATGGGGAATTTACCGTGTATGGAGCGGGGTAATCAGTTATGGTACAATGACAATGTTTTTATCATTATCAG
>OLRV01003156.1_pt1 | contig 11833 bp, 6 predicted proteins | sample 1672421 | NCBI WGS metagenome assembly OLRV01 (sample SAMEA3136684, study PRJEB25190) | human gut metagenome | biome: human gut; feature: human-associated habitat; material: faeces | place: Austria | collected 2013
ATAATCTTCTCCGTTGTGGCAACACCGATATCGCCCATAATGAGCATTTCTTCCAATTCCTCATAGAAATCATCATCAATCTTGCTGAATCCGTGAAAAATAGAATTAAGTCCCGAAACCACATTATCTCTCGTCTTGGTAAGACCTGATATTAATTTTTTGAAAAATCCTGCCATAATTCTTATCCTCTTATCCTATCTGATTATTTCCGTCATCCAGTTTTCCTGCTATCAGATCGACGGATACAAGTGTTGATACACCTTTCTCCTGCATGGTAATACCATACAGTCTGTCAGCCGAAGCCATTGTTCCACGCCTGTGTGTGATAACAATAAACTGTGTATTCTTAGTAAGATTATGTAGGTATTTTGCAAATCTGTCAACATTAGAATCATCAAGTGCCGCCTCAATCTCATCAAGGAGACAGAACGGTGACGGTTTAAGATTCTGTATTGCAAAGAGAAGGCATATTGCAGTCAATGCTTTTTCTCCACCGGAAAGCTGCATCATGTTCTGTAATTTCTTACCCGGCGGCTGTGATATGATTGTAATGTTTGCTTCAAGAATATCCGCATCCTCGTCCAGTTCAATGCTTCCCTTGCCGCCTCCGAAGAGTTGTTTAAATACCTTGTCGAATTCTATTTTAATCTCAGCAAATTTTTCGGTAAATCGTTCCCGCATTCCGGTATCAAGCTCATTAATAACACCGATAAGCCTGTCTCTTGCGACTATGAGGTCATCATGCTGCCCTTTCAGGAACTCATATCTTTCAGAAACTTCTTTGTAATCTTCTATTGCGTTAACGTTTACCTCTCCGAGAGATTTAATGCTGCTCTTGATTGATGCAACGGTTTTTTTGATCTCTGCTTCATCATCAAGGCTTTCGTCACGCATGGAAGCCGCCTGATTAAGTGTGATTTCATATTCGTTCCACATATAATCAATTCTTGCATCTCTTGCCGATTCGAATTTTTCCCTGTTCTGCGTAAGTCTGAACTGTTCTTTTTCAAGATCCACAAGCCTCTTCTGACATTCCTCTCTGGAATCAAAAAAGCTCTTAATAGATTCATTCATACCTTCACGGCTCATTTTCAGTTCTTCAAGTTCATCAGTGTATGACTTTATGGCATCATCAGCCGCCTTGACGGTTTCATTAATGCTTTCAATTTCTTCGTTTCGTATCGTTACTTCTTTGACCGAATCAACCTTATTATCCTGAAGTTCTTCTATATTATTATTCAGCCTTTCAATTTCCCTTAAAACACGCTTAATGCTCTCTTCAATAAATGCTGCCTTTTGTGATATTTCAGAATATTCTATATGAACATTCTGAACTGATATATTTCTGTCTGTAAGTTCAGTTTTAAGTTTTTCAACGGTCGCTGATTTTTCTTCTATTTCCGCAGTTATCTTTGCGTTGTTATTTTCTATTTCTTCAAGATTGCTTCTTAACACCTTAAGATTATCATTTATATCGGTAACCTGGTTGTCGATTTCTTTGATTTCCTTAGCATTATCCTGATACATGGATTTGATTTCGTTCTGTTTGGACTCTGCCTGGTCATATTGCATCTTTGCGGTATTTTTCTCTATAAGCTTATCCTGAAGTTTGGCGCGGTTATCTTTAAGTTCGGCATCAATACCTGCCATCTCTTCACGGATCTTTGCAATTCCGGCCGTAAGATTTTCAACCGCCTTATCAGCCTTGTCTATCACCGCTTCAAGTTCTTCTATTTCACGGCGTCTTCCGAGAAGATTTCCTGAATTTTTGAAGGCACCACCGCTCATGGATCCGCCCGGACTTAAAAGTTCGCCCTCAAGCGTAACTATTTTAATGGAATGATGGTATTTTCCTGCAATTTTCAATGCATTATCAATTGTATCAACTACCGCACACCTTCCAAGAAGATATTCTGCAAGTTCACGGTACATGGAATCTGTCTCAACAAGTTCCGATGCATATCCTATAAAACCATTTTCGGCTCCGAGATTTTCTTTTTTTGAGTTTCTGCCGGATATAGCTGATAACGGCAGAAAAGTGGCACGTCCGAACTTGTTCTGTTTGAGATATTGTATCATTCTTTTGGCGGTTTCTTCGTTGTCAGTTACAATATTCTGTATGGTTCCGCCTAATGCAGTCTCAATTGCGGTCTCATATGACGATTCTGTCTTAATTATGTCTGCAACTACTCCGAATACACCTTTTTCGCGCTCTTTACATTCCATTACCTTACGAATGCTGTTGCCGTATCCATCGTAGCGTTCCGCAATATTCTTAAGTGTCTCAAGCCGTGTGGATGCACGCATTTTTGTTTCTTTGGCTTTGGAAAGTCTGTGTTCATCATCAGCCAGTTCCGTATTAAGTTCGTTGCGCTTTGCTGCAAGTTTATTATTCTCGGACGTAAGATTTTCTATCAATGATGAAACTTCATTAAGAGCCTTACGTCTTTGCATAAGAGTATCATCAAATCTGGTCTCATCCGTCTTGTAATTTATAAGAATACTGTTAATCTGGGCTTTTCGTATTCCAATCTGTTCGAGCATGGTCTCATATCTTTGGATATCCGTACGGATTGCTCCCTTACGGTTAAGGTTATCCATAATTATAGCCTTACCATTCTCAATATCATTTGTATTGGAAGTTATCGCATTATTAAGTTCTGCAAATGATTCATCCGCTTTATTACGTCTTAGTCTGATATCGTCAATCTGTTCATTCATATCAAACTTCTGTTTTATAAGCGCGCTTTTCTCTTCATTGCGTTCATCTATTTCTTCTTTGAGTGCATTAATTCGAGATGCAAGCTGCTCATCACTTTGATTTGCTGATTTAATCTGCTCTTTAAGAATTTCAATCTGATTGATGAGTTTGTTTTTGTCTATCTGCGCGCGGTTATTGAGTTCCGTGAGTTCTTCAATTCTTGCATTCGTCTGTTTAATTGCCGCATCCTTCTCATCATATGCGGTCTTAATCTGCTCAAATTCTATTCTTCCGCTCTCGATATCTGCATCAACTATCTCTATTCTCTGTGTGACTTCATCAAGATTTTTCTTAAGGCTTTCGCTTTCCATAAGGAAAAGATTGACTTCGTAATTCTTAAGTTTCTCCTTATAACCAAGGTACTCCCTTGCTTTTTCCGATTGCTTTGCAAGCGGTCCGACCTGTTTTTCAAGTTCCGATAAAATATCATTTATACGGACAAGGTTATTACTCTCATTGTCAAGGCTTTTCTGCGCTGCGGCTTTACGTCTCTTGTATTTAACGATACCTGCGGCTTCATCAAAAATCTCCCGGCGTTCTTCCGGTTTACCGCTTAATATTTTGTCTACCTGTCCCTGACCTATAATTGAATATCCTTCTTTACCGACACCCGTATCATAAAAAAGCTCATTGATGTCCTTTAAACGGCAGGAGTTACCGTTAATCATATACTCGCTTTCACCGGAACGGAATACACGTCTCGTTACCGTCACTTCATCATAATCAATATCTAATTTATGGTCTGAATTATCAATTGACAGAGACACCGAAGCAAAACTTACCGGTTTACGGTTCTCCGTTCCGGCAAATATAACATCCTCCATTTTGGAACCACGTAACTGTTTGGCACTTTGTTCACCGAGAACCCATCTTACAGCATCTGCAATATTGCTTTTACCGCTTCCGTTAGGTCCGACAATTCCCGTTATTCCGTTATCAAATTCAAATACAAGTTTATTTGCAAAAGATTTAAAACCCTGTACTTCTATTTTTTTTAAATACATACCACACCTATACCTTGTTCTTAGAAATAGCGTCATAAGCGGCATGCTGTTCTGCTGCTTTCTTAGTCCTTCCGACGCCTTCACCAACTACGCATCCGTCAACCATAACATTAACTTTAAATTCTTTGTCATGGTCCGGGCCGCTTTCACTTATAAGTTCGTATTGCGGACCATCCTGATGTTTCGCCTGTACTCTTTCCTGTAATATCGACTTGCTGTCAACAAACAGTTTTTTCCTGTCAATATCGTTAAGGATGTGGTTATGGACAAAATTCCTTGCAGTTTGAGCAGAATCATACCTATGAGTATATGTTCGGATTCGAGGAAAGCTACGGCTGTCTCGTAGGCACACATGCAAGGGATAAGGATGCCATTGTTGCGGTTCTTATGCTCTGTGAGGCTGCTGCATACTATAAGAAGCAGGGACTTACACTCTGGGATCAGATGCTTAAGATTTACGAGAAATACGGATATTTCAGAGAGACACTTGTATCTCTTGAGAGAAAGGGTGTTGAAGGAGTTGCTGAGATTCAGGCAATGCTTGAGAAATTACGTAACAACCCTCCTGCAGAAATCGGAGGATATAAGGTTCTTGAGTTCAGGGATTATGAGAAAGATATTGTTAAACGTGCTGACGGAAGTACAGGCACAACAGGTCTTCCTGAATCCAATGTTCTCTATTTTGACCTTGAAGACAATGCATGGTGCTGTGCAAGACCTTCAGGAACCGAACCAAAGGTTAAGTTCTATATGGGTGTTAAGGGAAACAGCTTTGAGGATGCGGATAAGAAACTTGCCGGCCTCAAAGAAAGCATGATGAGTCTTGTTGAATAATTCAATATAACCAATGATTATTATCCCGTTCATACGCCGGATGAGAGTATGGACGGGATTTTCTATACCCGGTATATGAAAATATCACTTATTTTCCTTATTTGCTACACAAAAAGTACACAATTTCCATCTATACTCATAGACATAGAAAGCGATAAAGATTACACCAAAGGAGATGTATTGATATGTATAATGATGAAAATAATTACACAGCATATAACAGCGAGCCGCAGCCGCAGCCGCAGCCACAGCCACAGCCGCAGCTCACCAAGAAGGGTTTAAGAGCCATGAGAAAGGCTCAGAGAATTGAACGCAGGGCCTCACAGCCTAAGAAAAAGAACTGGTTTGTAAGAGGCGTAGCGATGGTTGTCTGTGCAGTGCTTTTAGGCGGAGTTGCCGGAGTTGCCTGCTACGGTGTAAGTTATGCAGGATACAGCTTATTCCCTATTAAGAACAGCAGCCAGACAGATGCTTTGGCAAAGCCGGCAACTACGGCGGCACAGCTTGGTAATGTAAATGCCAACAAGGACATCACGGCCACGGTATATGATGTATCCGATATAGTTGATTCGGTAATATCGTCCGTAGTAGCCATCAATGGTGAATATACACAGGAAGTTAATTACGGCTGGTTCGGAAGCCAGACCCAGAAGTCAACGGTAAGCGGTTCCGGTATCATAATCGGTTCAACCGATGATGAGCTTCTTATGGTAACCAATGCACACGTAATTGACGGCGTTGAGAATCTTGCGGTAACATTTTATGACGGAAGCAAGGTTCCTGTTGAAGTCAAGAATAAAAAGAGCAGCTATGACCTCGCGGTAATTTCGGCAAAGCTTTCGGATATTCCTAAGGATGCCATTTATACTATAGCAACACTTGGTGATTCATCACAGATTAAAGTCGGTGAAGCAGCAATAGCAGTAGGTAACTCAATGGGTTACGGTATTTCGGTTACCACAGGATGCATCAGTGCAATTGATAAAACTGTAACAGTTGAAAGCACGGAATACAATAACCTTATCCAGACAGATGCAGCCATTAATCCGGGCAACAGTGGCGGTGCTCTCTTCAATGCGCAGGGCGAAGTAATCGGTATCAACTCAGTAAAGATGAGTACAACAGGTGTCGAAGGAATGGGATACGCTATTTCCATTTCATCTGTTAAGGATATCATTAACGAACTTTCAACAACAGATTCAAGAAAACAGCTTGATGATGATGAAAGAGGTTACCTCGGAATTACAGGCGTAAGTATAACAAGCCAGATTTCACAGACATATGGATATCCGGTAGGTGTTGCCATCAGAAACATTACCAAAAACGGTGCAGCAGATAAGGCAGGACTTATCAAGAATGATATCATATGTTCCTTTGACGGTGAAACAGTTGAGACTATAGATTCTCTTGTTGAACTTATGAAATACTATGCCGTCGGAGAGACAGTCAAGGTTGAATATTATCATATGAACTCTTCGGGAGAATATGAGAAAACATCAACTACCGTAACACTTACATCCAATCCAGAGGAATAATTCATAATGAATATGATGCCGGATGCCATTGCAATAATGGTGTCCGGTTTTTTTATCATGGCGACGTTGAATTATAAACGGGAATATGTTAGAATTAACACGATTATTTATGGAGGAATAACTAATGGAAGAGATTATCAATAATAACGATGATGAGCAGAAGGACAATGATCAGAACGAGGATAAAGATTTTGAAGAATATGAGAAAATCTGTTATCTGTGCCACAGACCGGAGAGCAAGGCCGGCAAGATGATTGAACTTCCGCAGAATATATATATTTGTGCTGATTGTATGCAGAAGACATTCGACAGCATGAACGGACCTGGCGGATACGATGACCTGATGAAGATGAGCGGTATGCCGGGTATACATTTTATGAATCTCTCGGATTTCGGCGATATGCCGGAGCGTCAGAAGATTAAGAAGAGAAAGAAAGGCGATAATCAGATACCGCCGATAGACCTTAAGTCAGTTCCGGCACCTCACGAGATAAAGGCTATGCTTGACGAATATGTAATCGGACAGGAATATGCCAAGAAGGTTATTTCCGTTGCCGTTTACAATCATTATAAGAGAGTTGCCACGAATACAATGGACTCCATCGAGATTCAGAAGTCCAATATGCTTATGATAGGACCTACAGGTTCCGGTAAGACATATCTTGTACAGACGCTTGCAAGACTTCTGGATGTGCCGCTTGCGATTACGGATGCCACATCACTTACCGAGGCAGGATACATCGGAGATGATATTGAGAGCGTTGTATCGAAGCTCCTCGCAGCAGCCGATAATGATGTTGACAAGGCTGAGCGCGGTATTATTTTTATCGATGAGATAGATAAGATAGCCAAGAAAAAAGAAACACGTAACCGTGATGTCAGCGGCGAATCGGTACAGCAGGGTCTCTTAAGAATACTTGAGGGAAGTGATGTTGAGGTGCCGGTCGGAGCCAATTCCAAGAATGCCATGGTTCCGCTTACAACCGTAAATACAAGAAATATACTCTTCATATGCGGCGGTGCTTTTCCTGATCTCGATGAAATTATTAAGGCAAGACTCAATAAGCAGTCATCAATCGGTTTCAAGGCCGATCTGAAGGATAAATACGATGAGGACCCGGACATTCTTGAGAAAGTTACATTGGAGGATCTGCGCGAATTCGGTATGATACCGGAGTTCTTAGGTCGTCTTCCGGTAGTATTTACACTTAAGAAGCTTACCGAGGAAATGCTCGTGAGAATCCTCAAGGAGCCGAAGAACGCCATCCTGAAACAGTATCACAAATTATTGGAACTGGATGAGGTTGATCTTCAGTTTGAAGACAGCGCATATGAGGCTATTGCGAAGAAGGCTCTTGAGAAAGATACCGGCGCAAGAGCATTACGCTCCATCATTGAAGATTTTATGCTTGATATCATGTATGAGACACCTAAGGATAAGAACATCGGCCGTGTAATTATCACGAAGGATTACATTGAGAAGAAGGGCGGTCCGGTCATCGAACCGAGAGGTGTCGCTGTTCTTGAAGAACATTAGGCATTATTTTACGGCATGCTCCATATACTAAAATAAAAATGGATTTTTGCAGCGACGTATTTACATCTGAGGAATACACTGAATATATTTTGAGAGACGGATATTATACCAGGAGAGCGTTGGAACCGTATGCAGATTATTGCATTGCGGGAATTAGCGATAAATGGGCAATAGTATCTTTTAATATCAATATGACACAAGAGAGTACCTTTGAAAGACTGGGGTACTCTTTTTTGCCCAAATTATACGGTCTGTCGGATGTGACAGCAGTGAATGCGGCGGGAATCACGGCGGTCAGGCAGCAGCCTGTGCTTGAACTGTATGGCAGCGGAACCTATATAGCTATAATTGACACCGGGATAAACTGGAGGCATGAGGCATTCCTTAACAGTGACGGAAGCAGCAGAATTGAGGTTATGTGGGATCAGCAGACCAACAGAATATATTATAACCGGGACATAAACGAGGCACTTGCCGGCGGCGGGGACATTCCGGGCGATGATATAGGACATGGGACTTATATGGCGGGCGTGGCTGCAGGTAATATCAACAGACAGTCAGGATTTTCGGGTGTCGCGCCATACAGCCGTCTGATTGTGGTCAGATTGCAGCAGGCTAAGCATTATCTGCGCGATATATATTTTGTGCGTGACAACGTGCCGGCATATTCCGAAGCCGATATAATGCGCGCAGTTGCATTTGTGTCGGATTATTCAGAACAAAAAGGAGTAACGGTATCATATGCTATAGGAATGGGCAGCAATCTCGGTTCACATGCGGGCATATCGCCGCTTGCCGAATATCTTGGTGATGAGGCGGAGAGACCGGGACATTGCGTCACATTGTCAGTGGGTAATGAGGGAAATGAGCGGCTGCACTTTGCGGGCCGCATATACGGCGATGAAGTACAGAGTGTTGAAATCAAAGTCGGACGGGGCGAGAATGGATTTGTATGTGAATTGTGGTCAATGGCTCCGGAAGTATATACCGTGGAAATAATTTCGCCGGGCGGGCAGATTATCAACAGACTGCCAAGCAGAACCGGAACCAGTACTGTACTTAGTTTTCTTTTTGAAAATACGGTAGTTGAAATTTATTACCAGCTGTTTGAAAAAAGTTCCGGGATGAATGTGGTTGCCATGCGTTTTGACAGTCCATCGGAGGGCATATGGACAATTAATGTATACGGACGTGATCTGACCACCGGACATTACGATATATGGATCGATAACCGTGAATTTATAACGGATGATACTTATTTCGTGGTATCGGATCCTTACGAGACAGTTACAAACCCTGCCAATGTTCCCGAGTGCATTGCTGTGGCCGCCTACAGCCATAAGGATAATTCTCTTTACCTGAAAAACGGGCGCGGATATAATTCTTATGGCATAATCAAGCCGGATTTTGCCGCTCCGGGTGTGGATATTCTGGTGCCGGACCATATGGGTGCTGCCTCTTATGTACGGCGCAGCGGTAGCAGCATAGCCACGGCATTTACTGCCGGTACGGCAGCTCTTCTGCAGGAATATGGCAGCAGAAACGGAAATATGCGTATCATGACAACTTCGGCAATCAAGAACATATTGATATCCGGATGCGGAAGAAAACACGGTATAACATATCCAAACAGGGAATGGGGTTACGGTACATTAAACCTGTATAATTCAATTGATAATCTCCGCCGCGGATAATAAAATAATGTTACGTTGTTCCGGACTTTTGTAAAATAAATTTAAACAAGGTATTGACTTTATATTTTTAACGTGCTATAACTTAGTCATTAAATGAAGAGGCAAAGGTGCCTGATAAAGGCCACCTTTGTCTCTTTTTTTGTTTAGGAAAAGGAGGAAGAAAAATGGGAGATTTTTCAATCATTGACACATTCTGGGTATTTCTGGCAGCAATCCTTGTATTCTTCATGAATCTTGGTTTTGCGGCAGTTGAGGCCGGATTTGCCAGATCCAAAAACACGGTAAACATATTATCAAAGAACTTTATCGTGTTCGCTGTATCATCAATAGGTTATCTGCTTCTTGGCTGGGGCCTTATGTTCGGAGGCGATAATCCGTTTATCGGAACCAAGTCGTTATTCATTCTTGGCTCATCCGACAATTCATTTTATGACAACACGTTAACTTCAAGTGTTCCGTTCTGGGGCAAGGTATTTTTCCAGATGGTATTCTGCGGAACAGCAGCAACCATCGTTTCCGGAGCGGTAGCAGAACGTATTAAATATGTTTCATTCATTATTTTCTCGTTCGTGCTCACAATTATAATATATCCTATCATCGGTCACTGGATCTGGGGCGGCGGCTGGCTTGCAAGACTCGGTTTCCAGGATTTCGCAGGTGACACCGTAGTCCATTCGGTCGGCGGCTGGGCAGCTCTCTCCGGAGCACTCATCCTTGGACCTCGTATCGGCAAATACGGCAAGGACGGCAAGCCTCGTGCAATTCCGGGTTACAATATGTCACTCGCCGTTATCGGTCTTTTTGTTCTGTGGCTTGGCTGGTTCTGTTTCAATCCGGGCTCAACAATGAGTTTCCAGAACCCGTCCGATGTAATGCACATACTTTTTACAACCAATGCTTCAGCTGTAGCGGCTGTTCTTACATCTACGATAGCTTCATGGATAGTTATCGGCAAACCTGACCTTGGCATGACAGTCAACGGCTGTCTCGCAGGTCTCGTCGGAATCACTGCAAGCTGCGCTTATGTAAGCATACCGGTTTCACTCCTTATCGGAGCCGTTGCCGGCGTAATTGTAGTTCTTCTTGTCGGTTTCTTCGACCGCCTCGGAATTGATGACCCTGTCGGCGCAACTTCAGTCCACCTCGGCTGTGGCGTATTCGGTACAATCTGCGTGGGTCTTTTTGCCAAAGAGGGTGTGACAAGTCTTTCTACCGTGAACGGTCTTTTCTACGGTGGCGGCGCAAAACTCCTCGGCACAGAGCTTCTCGGTATCGTTGCAGTCGGTGCGTTTGTATTTGCGGCAGCATCCCTTACATGGTTCGTCCTCAAGAAAACCATCGGCATCCGTGTAACGGCCAAGGAGGAAATCGCAGGTCTTGACATCGGCGAGCATGGCAACATCGCATATCCTGATTTTGCACTCGTAACCGAGATGTCCGATTTTGATGACGAGGCACCGGCTGACGAGACGGATGTATCTGCCAAGGTTCCCGTCAATGAGGCTGTCGTGGTCGAGCATCACGAAGCGGTCGACAGCGGCATAAGCAAGGCGACAATCATTATGAACCAGTCGAAATTCTCGCAGCTGCAGGATGCTCTTGAATCAATCGGCATAACCGGTATGACCGTAACCAACGTCTTCGGCTACGGTGTCCAGAAAGGCCACAAGGCATTCTTCCGTGGCGCACCTATCGAGACACGCCTCCTGCCAAAAATCAAGATTGACGTCGTAATCTCCAAGATTCCGGTCAACACTCTTGTAACCACAGTCCAGAAGGTTCTTTACACCGGCAACATCGGCGACGGCAAGATATTCATCTACGACGTTCGCGATGTCGTCAAGGTCCGCACCGGCGAACACGGATTCGACGCACTGCAGGATGAGGAAAAATAAATAGAAAAACCAATAAAGAGTCTGTCCCGAAAAGAGGAATAGGCTCTTTTGTGTGTGGAAAAAATGTTTGATTTAATACATGAATCGTGGTATTATATATGCATATTTAACAAAAGAATTAACGAGAGAGTGTATATTAAAAATACTTGAAATTTAGAATGAGTGGTGGATTTTAAATTTGTGCAAAATAAAAAGGCTATGAAGCCTTTTTATTAATAGCACCAATGTGCGTAAACAATATCGGTTAAAACCTTATTTGCACTCACCTTGTAAGTATCTTTATAATAACACAGACCTATGTTAAAATGCAAGAATAATTTTTTAAGGAGAAAAAATAATGGACAAAAAGATGTATGTTGGAATTGATATGGGAACCAATTCGGTAGGAATGGCGGTAACTGATGAAGAGTATAACTTATACAGGGTTAAGGGAAAGGATTTATGGTGCTCAAGGCTATTTACCGAAGCTGATACAGCCGCTGAACGCAGAACGAACCGTATATCAAGACGTCGTCGCCAGAGGGAAGTTGCAAGGCAGGGAGTTTTGCGGAAGTTGTTTGCTCATGAAATAAA
>OLRV01003160.1_pt1 | contig 11827 bp, 10 predicted proteins | sample 1672421 | NCBI WGS metagenome assembly OLRV01 (sample SAMEA3136684, study PRJEB25190) | human gut metagenome | biome: human gut; feature: human-associated habitat; material: faeces | place: Austria | collected 2013
TTGCCGCCCAAATACGTCGCCTCGGCTTCAATACGGTGCAGCGTGTTGGCGTCCGCCTTGAACGGATCTTCGGAAAGCACCACAAAGTCCGCAAGCTGTCCGTTTGCAATCTCGCCCTTTTTGCCTTCCTCAAATGATGCTACCGCGCCGCTTTTTGTAAACGAGTCGATGGCCTCCCGTACCGTCAGCGCTTCCTCCGGGCGATACGGTGCGTCCGTTGAGCCAATGCTTCGCCGCGTCACCGCGCACTCCATGCCGCGCATCACGTTCGGCTCCTCCACCGGCGCGTCCGAGCCGTTCGAGAACGGAATGCGCGCATTCAGAAGCGTCTTAGCCGGGTAACTCGTGCCCGCCAATTCATCGCCCACACGCTCGCGCACAATGTGCGTGTCGTAGTCGAGGAAGATCGACTGCAAATTCACGCGCAGCTTTAATTTCTTCATGCGCTCAATCTGGTCACGCCGCACAATCTGGCAGTGCACGATGCCATGTCGGTGGTCGTCGCGCGGGTGCTCATGAAGCGCCTTTTCGTAAGCGTCCAATACGTTGTCGAGCGCCCCGTCGCCGATGGCGTGTACCGCAACGGAAAGTCCCTTTTCGTTCGCAAGAGAGATAAGCCCGTTCAATTCCGCATTCGTGTATAGCGGAATGCCGCGTGCGTTCTCATCGTCCGCATACGGGCGGCTTAAACACGCTGTGCGTGCGCCGAGCGAGCCGTCCGAGATGATCTTCAGCGGTCCCGCGCGGAACATATCGTCTTCAAAATACGCATCGCCGCTCTCGATATATTCAGAAAGCGCCTCTACGTTCGTAAACTGTGCCTGCTCATTCACGCGCACCGTCATCAGCCCCGGCGTTCTCAAAAGCTTCTGCACCGTCTTGTACGGCACACCGGGGAACGTCTCGTAGTCGTCGCTTTGGCAAGAGGTGATGCCGTAACGGTTCAGCCGCTTGCAGGAGGCGCGCAGCATTGCACACAGCTGCGCCTCATCCGGTTCCGGAATGCCCGCGTACACCACCGCTACGGCGTTTTCAAAAAATTGCCCGTTCGGCTCGCCGTTTTCATCTAAAGCAAAGCTGCCGCCCGCCACCTGCGGCGTGTCCTTCGTAATGCCCAACACTTCCAGCGCCTTCGAGTTCACTACGCAGATGTGCCCGCACGCCCGCGTAATGCAGATCGGGTGCTCGGTCGAAACAGCGTCTAAGTCCCACCGTGTCGGAAAGCGGCGCTCGTCTGCAAAATAATCGTGGTTAAAGCCGCGCCCCTGCACCCACGTGCCGGGTGTTACGCCCGTTTCCTTTATATAGGTGCGCAGACAGTCGAGCATCTCCTTTAAAGATGTCGTGTGCGCGCCGAGGTTCGCCATTGTCAGTACATTGCCGAGGTTCAGCACATGCATGTGTGAGTCATTAAACCCCGCGCAGACGAATTTTCCGCCTAAATCGACTACTTCATCTGCCGTGGCCTTATCCGTCTCGCCCACAAAGCAGAATTTCCCGTTTTCCACCGCAAAATCCGTCACAAAGCCGTTTCCCGTGTAAACCGTGCCGTTTTTATAAACCGTCCGCATATTGTCTCCCCGTTTCCGTCTGTTTTCTCCAGTATAAAGCAAGGGGAAAGCCCCTGTCAAGTTGAAAAAGCCTGGCTTTTCCCGCGCGCCGTTCCATCTTATCTTTATTTGTAAAGAGAAAAATAGCGCACGGCATAATGAAATTCCATACGGCTTACTAAAATATCAAAAATGAAATAGTAGATATGTCAATATAACATTTTACAATTCGATTTAATGTGCGTATAATACAGATGCTTCCAAATACAGTTTACAAAAAAGTAGCAGGATATTTGGTCAATGTCAACAAAAACGTGTGCTCTTGTGACCGTGTCTTGTTGCTGCTTTTCACAGCGGCGAAAGATGCGGTCGTGTGCCCTTTTGGGGCGCAGCGCTGAAGGGGGAATTTTTGCCCGGTGATATTGAAATGGAAGGCAAAATTTTGAGAAAGAAAGGGAAAAACAATGAAAGCAAAGAAAACAAAGCTGGCTTTGTGGATCTGCGCTATTGTGGTGCTGCTCGTCGCAAGCATTCTGGTTCCTTCGGTGCAGAAGACCGAAACGATTCAGGTGACCATGCGTGACGCGGTTCTGCATGAGACGAACAGAATCAGCCTCTTCGGCATCAAAGATGTCAACCCGGCGCTGATCTCCGCCATGGTGGTCTCGGGCATCTTGCTGGTGTTTGCGGTCATCGTGCGCATTTTCGTCATTCCGCGCTTTAAGATGGTGCCCGGAAAGTTCCAGATGCTCCTTGAGCAGGCGGTAGACCTGTTCGACGGCATGGCTAAGTCCAACAGCCCGGGGCGCAGCGGCTTCCTCGGTGCGTACATCTTCACGGCCGGCGCGTACATTTTCATCGGTACGCTCTTTGAGCTGTTCGGCATTCAGGCTATCACAACGGAGGGTTCGCCCATCACGCTTCCGGCGCCGCTGTCCGATGTCAACGCCGCCATCGCCATGGGCTGCTTCTCGTACCTCGTCATTCTGGGCGGCGGTATCGCGTATAACGGCTTCAAAGGCGTGGGCAGCACTTTAAAGGAGTTCTCGCTGCCGATTTCCATGAGCTTCCGTCTGTTCGGCGCGCTTTTAAGCGGCTTGCTCGTTACGGAGCTTGTGTATTATTATGTGAATCTGAGCTTTGTGCTGCCGGTCATCGTGGGCGTTATGTTCACGCTGCTGCACGCGCTCATTCAGGCATATGTTTTGACGATGCTCGTCGCGCTCTATTTCGGCGAGGTTTCCGAGAAGCAGGAACCGAAAAAGAAAAAAGTAAAAGCAGAAGCTGAAAATTAACCTACGGAGGGAAAATATCATGAACGCAAAACAGAGAAAGTTAAAGAAGCTTGCCATCATTCTGCTGGCAGTCATCGCCATCCTCGCCATCTCCATTCCGGTATTCGCCGCAACAAACGGCGATGCCGCAACCACCACGGCAACAGCCGAAACCGCAGTAGAAGCTGCAGCCACCACCGCAGACAGCACAACTGGCCTTAAGGCACTTGCTTCCGCTATTGCAGTCGGTATTGCAGCCGCCGGCGGTGCAGTCGGTATGGGCCTCTCCGCAGGTAAGGCTGTTGAGGGCATTGCACGTCAGCCGGAGGCTGAAAGCAAGATCCGTACCACCCTCATGCTCGGCCTCGTCTTTATCGAGACGGCCATCATTTATGCCCTGCTCGTTGTTATCCTCATCATCTTCGTCCTGTAAAGGAGAGTGCAGATCGTGAACATCCCACTGAATATTGATTGGCAGCAGATTTTGCTGCATGTACTGAATTTCGTCATTTTGTTCGGCGGCCTGTATTTCCTTTTGTACAAGCCGGTCAAGAACTTCATGGCAAAGCGCGAAGCGCATTATGCCGAAATGGCACAGAAGGCCCAAAGTGAACTCGATTCCGCCGAAAAGATCAAGGCGGATTATCAGGAGCAGCTCAAGTCCGTTGAGGGCGAGATCAGCGCAAAGAGAACCGAAGCGCAGAAAGAGCTCGACCGCAGCGTACAGCAGCAGCTTTCCGATGCCCATGCACAGGCGGATAAGATCGTCGCCGATGCGCAGAAGGATGCCGCCCGTGTACATGATAAGATGATCGCAGACGCACAGAAGGAGCTTACCGAGCTCGCTATGGAAGCGACCAAGAAGCTTGTTTATAAAGACGGCGATCCGTATGACGCGTTCCTCGATCAGGCAGAGAGGGGAGAGCCGAATGCGTAATGCAGATGAAAAGGCCGTAGCCGTTCTCCGCGGCGGCCGCCGCCCGGATGCCGAACAGGAAAAACGCTTTGCGGAATTCCTGCTGCGTACCTATGGCCGTGAGATTCCGCTCACCTTTGAAGAAGATAAAATGCTGAACGGCTTCACGCTTACCGTCGGCACCGATGTGTACGATTGGAGCCTCAAAAGCCGTCTGCGCCAGTTTGAAGAAAAGCTAAAGGCGTTAAAGTCCGGCAGCGATTCCGTTATCCCGCTGATGAAGGAAGCCGTTGAAGATTTTACCCCGTCCGCAGAAGCGGAAGAGACCGGTACGGTTCTCACCGTTGGCGATGAGATCGCCGTTGTCAGTGGCCTTGAACATGCCGCCTACGGCGAGATTCTCCTGTTCTCCTCCGGCGTTAAGGGCATGGTGCAGGACCTGCGCCGCAATGAGATCGGCTGCGTCCTCTTTGGCGACGATGCCGAGATCACCGAGGGCAGCCTTGTGCGCAGAAGCGGCAAGACCGCCGGTATCCCGGTCGGCGACGGTTTCCTCGGCCGTGTTGTCGATGCACTCGGCACGCCGATCGACGGCAAGGGTGACATCAGCGCCGAGGGCTACCGCCCCATCGAGTGCCCCGCACCGGGCATCATCGACCGCCAGCCGGTCAACGCGCCTATGGAAACCGGCCTTCTCGCCATCGATTCCATGTTCCCGATTGGCCGCGGCCAGCGTGAGCTTATCATCGGCGACCGCCAGACCGGTAAAACCGCCGTCGCGCTCGATACCATTTTGAACCAGAAGGGCAAGAACGTCGTTTGCATCTATGTCGCCATCGGTCAGAAGTCCAGCTCCGTTGCACAGCTTGTGGAGACCTTAAAGCGCCGCGGCGCCATGGATTACACCATCGTCGTCAACGCATCTGCCAGTGACCCGGCTTCCTTGCAATACATCGCACCGTATGCCGGTTGCGCACTCGGCGAGCACTTCATGTATCAGGGCAGAGATGTCCTCATCGTGTACGATGACCTTTCAAAGCACGCCATTGCGTACCGTGCACTGAGCCTGCTTTTGGAGCGCTCCCCGGGTCGTGAAGCGTATCCGGGTGACGTTTTCTACCTGCATTCCCGTTTGTTGGAGCGTTCCGCGCATCTTTCCGATGCCCTCGGCGGCGGCAGCATGACGGCATTGCCGATTGTTGAAACGCAGGCGGGCGACGTTTCCGCTTACATTCCGACGAACATTATTTCCATCACAGACGGTCAGATCTTCCTTGAGAGCGACCTGTTCTTCTCCGGCCAGCGTCCGGCTGTTAACGTCGGTCTTTCGGTTTCCCGTGTCGGCGGCGACGCCCAGACAAAGGCCATGAAAAAGGCAGCGGGCGGCATCCGTCTGGACCTTGCCCAGTACCGCGAAATGGAAGTCTTCACCCAGTTCTCCAGCGACCTTGACGAGACCACAAAGCGTCAGCTCACCTACGGTCAGAGCCTTATGCGTCTGCTGCGTCAGCCGCAGTACCATCCGATGAGCCAGCACGATCAGGTCATCACGCTCGTCTCCGCCCTGCACCACGTCATGCAGGACGTCCCGCTTGACGATATGGGTCGTTTCCACACGGAGCTCATCAAGTACGCCGAGAAGAATATGAGCGATGTCTGCCGCCGTGTCGATACCACAGGTCAGCTTTCCGACCCCGACCGCGAAGAGATTTTGAAAGTCGCGAAGGAATTCCTCGAAAAGTACAAGGCGGAAAACCCGCAGAACGCGTAAGCGCTCGGAAAGGCGGTTTTCGCTATGGCTAATACAAAAGAGATTAAAACCAGAATCGAAAGCGTTAAGGATACGCGTAAAATCACGAACGCCATGTACCTTATCGCTTCCACAAAGCTGCGCAAAGCACGCAACGATCTGGACCGCACGCGCCCGTATTTCGAGGCGCTGCGCACGGAGATCAAGCGTATTTTCCGTACCCAGAACGACGTGGACAGCCGCTATTTCTATCCCCCCGAGGGCGAGCCGCCGCTGGAGGGCACCTACGCGTGCCTCGTCATCACGGCGGATAAGGGCCTCGCGGGCGCATACAACCAGAACGTCATCAAGGAAGCTATGCACATGCTCGATGAGCATCCCGACACGAAGCTCTACGTTGTAGGCGAATACGGCCGCCACTTCTTTACGCAGCACAATATCCCCATGGAGCACAGCTTCCTCTATACGGCACAGAACCCCACCATGCAGCGCGCGAGAGAAATTTGCGACATCCTGCTCGAGGGCTACGACCGCGGGGATTTTAAGAAGATTTTTGTCATTTATACCGATATGGAGAACAGCCTCACGTCCTCTGCACACTGCACGCGTCTGCTGCCGTTCCACCGCGCCTATTTCCAGACGGATACGGTGGAAAAGGCGGTTACCACGCCGTTCGAGTTTGTACCCTCCGTGCAGGCGGTTCTCAACAACATCATGCAAAGCTACGTTTCGGGCTTTATTTACAGTGCCCTCATCGATAGCTTCTGCAGCGAGCAGAATGCCCGCATGACGGCGATGGATTCCGCCAACAGCAACGCGGAAAAGCTCCTCGCGGAGCTTTCCTTGCAGTATAACCGCGTGCGTCAGGCTGCCATCACGCAGGAGATTACAGAGGTCTCCGCCGGTGCGAAGGCACAGCGTCAAAAACACAGGAAGGAAGCGTGAACAACGTGAATACAGGTAAGATCGTACAGATCTCCGGCCCGGTCATCGACGTACAGTTCGAGTCCGGCGTTCTGCCGAAAATCAGAGAAGCCCTTTCGCTTACCGTGGACGGACGGCGGTATGTGATGGAGGTTGCCCAGCATGTGGGTGACAACACGGTCCGCTGCGTCATGCTTTCCGGCAGTGAGGGCCTTTCCCGCGGTATGCAGGTTGAGGCTCCGGGCAAAACCATCGAAGTGCCGGTGGGCGAAAACACGCTCGGCCGCATGTTCAACGTGCTCGGCGATCCCATCGACGGCGGCGAAGCCGTTCCCGCAACCGAGCCGCACAAAAGCATTTACAGAAAAGCTCCGTCGTTTGACGAGCAGAACCCGGCCGTCGAGATCCTCGAGACCGGCATCAAGGTCATCGATCTTCTGGAGCCGTACCCGAAGGGCGGCAAAATCGGTCTGTTCGGCGGCGCAGGCGTCGGCAAGACCGTCCTTATCCAGGAGCTTATCCACAACGTCGCCATGGAGCACGGCGGTTACTCCGTGTTTACCGGCGTCGGCGAGCGCAGCCGTGAGGGTAACGACCTCTGGCGTGAAATGCGTGAAAGCGGTGTCGGCGATAAAACGGCGCTTGTCTTCGGTCAGATGAACGAGTCCCCGGGCGTGCGTATGCGTGTCGCCCTCTCCGGCCTCACCATGGCAGAGCATTTCCGTGACGAAGAGCACAAGGACGTTCTGCTCTTCATCGACAACATCTTCCGTTTCGTGCAGGCAGGCAGTGAGGTTTCCACGCTTCTCGGCCGTATGCCTTCCGCCGTCGGTTATCAGCCGACCCTCGCAAACGAAATGGGCGAGCTGCAGGAGCGCATCACCTCCACAAAAGACGGCTCCGTCACCTCGGTTCAGGCCGTTTACGTGCCTGCCGATGACCTTACCGACCCGGCCCCGGCCACAACGTTCGCCCACCTCGATGCTACGACCGTTTTGAGCCGTAAGATCGCCGAGCAGGGCATTTACCCCGCTGTCGATCCGCTGGAGTCCACCTCCCGTATCCTCGAAGCCGATGTTGTCGGCGAGGAGCACTACCGCATCGCGCGTGAAGTGCAGGAGACCCTCCAGAAGTACAGCGAACTGCAGGACATCATCGCCATCCTCGGTATGGACGAGCTTAGCGACGAAGACCAGCTCACCGTGCAGCGCGCGAGAAAGATCCAGCGTTTCCTCTCGCAGCCGATGCACGTCGCAGAAAAGTTCTCCAGCGTGCCGGGCGTTTACGTCCCGCTCAAAGAGACGCTGCGCGGCTTCAAGGCCATCGTAGACGGCGAAATGGACCAGTACCCCGAGGCGGCGTTCTATAACGTAGGTACGCTCGAGGACGTCATCGCGAAAGCGAAGCAGTTAGAGGCGGAGGCGATCTGATGCGTACATTTCAGATGCACCTGCTTGAAGCCGATAAGGTCTTTTTCGAGGGCGAGTGCGAGTCGCTTGTCGTGCCCACAACGGTCGGTCAGTACGGCATTCTGGCGGGTCACAGCAATATGATCTCCGCCGTCGTGCCGGGCGTGCTCTCTTACCGCGCACCGGGTAAGGAGTGGCGCACCGCTGCCGTTTCCGAGGGCATGGTGAAGGTCGAGGGCAACGATGTCCTCGTGCTCGTAGACTCCGCCGAGTACCCGGAAGAGATCGATGCCAAACGTGCACAGCGCGCCGCCGATGAGGCAAAGGAGGCCATCCTCCAAAAGCGCAGCGTGCGCGAATACCGCACCGCGCAGGCGAATCTTGCCCGCGCCATCAACCGCCTGCGCGTCAAGAAAAACGCGAGATAAGGCGGCAAAAACCACACCGAATTTCCAAATATGCAAAAAGCGTTCCGAGCATTCGGGGCGCTTTTTGCATATTTCACACAAAGGGTTTGCTTTTTTCATGAACTTTCGAAATTTCGCAAAAACTGCGGTACAAAACGGCGGAATGTGCTATAATGAACGCGAATACCGGCGGAAAAGTACGCCGGAAAGTTGTATTGAAATTCAGTTTAAAGGAGTCAAAAGCATGATCAAAGTCGGTTTTATCGATTACTATTTAGACGAGTGGCACGCCAATAACTACGTTCACATGCTGCACGATTACTCAAACGGCGAGGTAGAAGCCGTGTACGCCTGGGCTGAAATCGACAGCCCCGAGGGCGGCCTCACAACGGACGCATGGTGCGAAAAATACGGTCTCACCCGTATGATGACGCAGGCGGAGCTCATCGAAAAGAGCGACGTTCTGCTCGTGCTCGCCCCGCGCGACCCGAAAAAGCACGAAGAACTCGCAAACCTCGCGCTGCGCTCCGGCAAGCGCTGCTATGTGGATAAAACCTTCGCGCCGGATCACTTCGCTGCAAAGCGTATGCTCGATCTTGCCGAGCAGAGCGGCACGCCGTGCTGGTCGTCTTCCGCGCTGCGTTTTGCGGAGGAGTATCAGGCAGCGGATAAAACGAACATCAAGGGTGTCAATGCATGGGGTCCGAACGGTTTTGAGGATTACGCCATCCACCAGCTGGAGCCGATCTTCATGATGATGCAGGCTCCCGCGACGGAAGTCATGCACCTGACAAACGACGAGGTGTACACCGGCGTTTTGCGCTTTGCGGACGGCCGCACCGCAACGCTTTCCGGCTACGCAAAGGGCTCGCCGTTCATGATGAACATTGCGCGCTCCACAGAAAATTCCGTACTGGAAATTTGCTCCGATTACTTCCGCCACTTCATCGAGGCGCTCGTCGAGTTCTTCAAAAACGGCACCATCCCTGCCCCACACAGTGAGACGCTCTCCATCATCAGCGCCTGGGGCGCCCTTATGGAAGCCGAAAAGACTCCCGGCATCTGGGTCAAAGTCCCGAAGGACTGAGTTTGTCGCTCCAAAAGCCGTCACAACGCACGCATCTTTGACTGCAAAAGGCTTCTTCCAAAAGCGCGACTATGCGGCCATTAAAGAACAGCAAGTAGAGCGTTACGGCGTCTGGCTCACGAATTTCGTTATGATAAAAACGATATAAAAAAGATAGTCTTTCTAAGCGAAACAAACGCTTTGGAAGACTATCTTTTTCTATGCGTGCGAAAATGTACGTTTATTTCTTCGGTTTCAGCGCGGCGGGGTCGGTGAGTTCGGGGAGCGCGCCGCCGGAGACCGCCCAGAAATATAAACTTGCGATGCTGCAATACGGCGAAAAACGTTTGCGGTACCGCTCGAACCGTGCGCGGTCGATCTCCTTGTGGCGGTAGACCATGCGCATGCCGCGCAAAATGGCGAGGTCGCCGTAGCTGAACACATTCGGGCGCTGCAGGCAGAATAAAAGCAGCATTTCCGCTGTCCACACGCCGATGCCCTTGAGCGCGCTGAGCTCGAGGATGACCTCTTCATCCGGCTTTTCGCCGATGCTGATTAAATCAAATTCGCCCGTATGCACCTTTTTCGCGAAGTCCGTGATGTATTCCGCCTTGCGGAACGAAATGCCGAGTGACTGCAAATTTGCTTCGCCATATCCCAAAACGTGTTCGGCGTCGACCGTGCCGAGGGCGTTCTGCACGCGCGCCCAAACGGTTGCCTGCGCCTTTGTGGAAATCTGTTGCCCCACGATGTGGTGTACCACGGCGGAAAAAAGGTCGTCGTCCACGGCACGCTCAATGTGCCCCACGCGGTCGATGACCGCCGAGAGCTTCTTGTCCTTTTTCCGTAAATAAGCGAGCTCTTTTTCGCCGTACGGAAAGTATTTTACGTCATCCATCAGTCGATTTCTCCCGGAGTGCGCGATTTGATCATCGCTTCCAGCTTTTGCAGCTCGGTAATCTCTTGCGGGGTCAGCTTTTCCGGGTAGCCGGTCTCGAGCTTTTCGAGCATGGAGCGCATTTTGTAGGCTTCGGCGGGCTGACGCAGAATTTCGCGCTCGCTTTTAATCTGTTCCCGCGCGGCGACTTCGTCGATGATCTGCTGTATGTAGCGGTATAAGTTGCTCCGTTCTGTATAATCGGCGGGCGCGTAGAAATTTAATCGGTTGTCGTTATACAGCTTGTATACTTTGGCACGGTTATTTTTCTCCGGGTCGTATACGCCGACGGAGTAGCCGCCTTTGCTTTTCACGAGCCGCATGCACGGAATGTCCGTGGCGCTGTCGCCGATATAGACGATGTTCTCATACGGAATGCGCAGGTTTTCCTCGGGCATGCTGTCGTTTACGCGCTCGTCGTACTCCTCCAGAAAGCCTTTTGCAATGCGGAAAATGAACTGCGTCTTGTTCGTGTAATTGATGGCCTGCGCAGGCCACTCCGCTACGCCGTCCGTGGTGTAGAGGTAGGAGGAGGCGTAAATGCGTTTGAAATTCTTCGCGATGGCGCTGCCCTCGATGATTTCTTTAAGACCCGAAGAAATGATGTAGTGTTCAAGCTCAATGCCGCGCTGCGCAGCATACGCTGTCGTGCGCGCGAACCAATCCGTAACGCCGCGGTACAGCTCCACCTGCGCACCGATGGCCCGAAAATACTCGCGTTTTAAGGATTTTCCGAGAAAGCGTGAATAGCGAACAAGCATGAACATCCACGAAAGGTTGCTTTCCATGCTGTTTTCCCGCGCGAATGCGTCCGTTTCCGCCCAGAATTTGTCTTTGTCAATGCCAAAAGACGGGATGAGCGTGAACGTCTGCATGTCGTCCGGGGAAAGTGTTTTGTCAAAATCGTAGCAGATCGCCATGCGCGGCCTGTTCTCCGTCATGCTGCCGCCCCCTTTCTGTATCTCATTATAGCTAAAAACGTTTGTTCTGTAAAGAGGTTTTGCGAAAGTTGTCCGCCGATGTCCTATACTGTCCTGCAATGTCCGGTTTTAACGGCAAAAGAACGCCCTCATCCGCCGCTTTTCGCAGCCGATGAAAGCGCTTTTCGAGCTGTTCCGCCGTTTTGATGCCCGGCGCATCTTTGGCTTTATTCGCAGACTTGGGGGCATGTCACGTCCAAAAGTCAAGTATTACGATTTGCGTTCTACCCGCGCCCTTTAGGTGGAGGGCGACTCGCTTCAAAATGCTGGGCGATCACGCCCCAATCATAATTTCTATCCGCGCCCTCCGGGTAGAGGGCGACCACTTGCCATTGAGCTTTTTACACACGGTTCTCTATTTCTATCCACGCCCTCCGGGGTGGAGGGCGACTGTACGCCTTGGCTGACCAGTTGACGAAAAAAAGATATTTCTATCCACGCCCTCCGGGTGGAGGGCGACCGATTTTGTGAAAGGCGTTTTCACGGGCAACTGATTTCTATCCACGCCCTCCGGGTAGAGGGCGACCTTCAAAGTGCTGGGCAATTACGCCCCAATCATAATTTCTATCCACGCCCTCCGGGTGGAGGGCGACGCAAAGGACAGTGAGAATGTC